>Ga0210402_10003616_pt1 | contig 14406 bp, 9 predicted proteins | sample IncBWC7MmetaG_FD_161055 | JGI IMG/M metagenome (GOLD analysis project Ga0210402, IMG submission 161055) | Forest soil microbial communities from Barre Woods Harvard Forest LTER site, Petersham, Massachusetts, United States - Inc-BW-C-7-M | ecosystem: Environmental > Terrestrial > Soil >...
GATAGGGCTCTCCTCGCTATATGCCCTGGCGCTAGGGTTCACTACTTTTCTCAGTGCTCAGCAATACCTGCAAAAACTGGAGAACAACACTTCTTCATCCACCACCGCTATGGAAAAGATGGATGCCCAGGTCCGGTTCATGGAGTTGAGGACGCGGCGGCAGTTGCGCGACATTCGCGTGGAAGCGGCTCGCCAGCGCCGCGAACTACAGATTCAATTTCCGTTGTTTGGGGGCATCGACGGAATGTTGAGCAGTATCCTGAACGAGCTAGGGTTTCTGTCGGACTCGCTCATGGTGGATTTCGACACTTTCGATGACGCTAAGTGGCGGCAAAAACGTCAGAAGGTCATGTTCTATGAAAGAGCAATCGCTGGCTACAATCTTCTCAATACTCCTGTTTACGAAAGGCGGATAGTTGAAGTTTTCAGTGGCCTGGGCCGTTTCTACCGGAAGACCTTCCAGAAAACTAACCAGAGGGACGACCTGGATCGTGCTCGGTTTTACTCTGACATCGCGGTCGAGAAGAGTGGCCGGCGGTACATGATGCTCAACAACCTCGCTGGGATATGGTTGGAAAAGAGGATCGCTGAAAAGGCCGAAGTCGAGAAAGAACTGCGGACAGAGGAACTGCGGAACGCACGAGAACTGGCCGACGAGAGTCTGCGTAAGCGCCCCAACCAGCAGTGCGCGCTGTATATCTTAGCCTGGATTGATGACGAAGAAGAAGATCTTCCTGAAGCCGTGAGGCGGCTCAGCGAAGCTCTCAAAATACCTGTCTGGGAGGACAGGCCAGAGCCGATGCTGAATGCCGTAATTCAATACAATCTGGGTTGTGCGCTTTCACGATTCGCCGCGAAGCAAGAACATCATCGCGAAACGAACTTGGACGAAGCTGTCAAGAACCTTAAACTTGCAATCGCAGCCGAAAAGCGGCTTCGGCCCCAGTTCGAAAATGACCTCACTGGTGACCTCAAGTTCCTTGATAGCACGAAACCGCAGTCAATTGCCGAGATCCGCAACGTTTTTTAACTACGGAACTTTAACTTTTTCCACCATAGCTATATCATTCTAGCACAGCCATCGTCTGGCACTCGAACTCCGGCTGGTAGTGGCGCCGGCATTCCGCCGCCGCCTCCAGCACATCCCGCGAGTTGGTGGCCAGGTTCAGCCGGAAGCCCGCCGGGAAAAACGTGCCGGTTAGCGGGAGATCGATGTCGCTAAGCAGCGGGTCACACCTCTTCATGGCCAGATTATTCATGGTACCTATAAAACCGTGATAACACGAGGATTATGGTAACAGTGGTAAAATTGGCGGGTGCAGGAAACCGCATAGCCGGGAGATTGGGCAGTCACGTCTTCGTCCTGAATTTGGGACCACGCAGATTGGCACTGAAGGTTTGATCGCCACGTACGTTTTCGTACAGCCGGGCGTTAACATCCCGCGGCTATTCTAAGGTTAGCGTTAGCGGCGCGGGCTCTGATCGAACCGCTGCTGAGGCAGTAAGCTGGCTACCCATCCTTGTCGCGCCGATGACGCCGATAGGAACTGAAGCGGTGGAACAACTGCATGCCGGAGTCAAGCGAAGATAGTGTCTCATGCTCAACGGAGGTGATGAAGAGGGTGTGCGAGCCGACCTCGTGAGAATCGGCGACCCGCACTTCCCGAATGCGAAGAGCAGCCACCGGCACCCGCAAACCGAATAACGGCGATGCCGTCGTAGGAAACGGCAGGGACGCCCAATCGATGTTCGTCTTCTTGTGGTGCGTGCCCATTTCGTAGGCCGCCGCCTTCAGCGATAGCGGAATGCTCGCTAGTGCCATTCGCCCGGATTGCTGCATCAGGCGCACGGCCGGGCTGGTACTCCGCAGCGCCATCGTGTACCACGGCGAATCCGTCGGCCCGATCAGATCCATGGGAAACATGTTGCCGGCGCCTTCATGCTCCACCGTCACCAATACCACCGGCCGCGGACAGATGTAGAAAACATGGCTGCAACGCACGCCGTCAGTCGTCATGAGAAAGTTATAGGGATTCCTGCGCTGCCGGCGGCCGGCGCGCCACTGCTCATAGAGGTCGTACAACCGGAGCTTCAGACCGCCGACGCAGAAGTTTTCGAAGCCGGACGCCTCGAACAGGCAAAGGCTGTGCTCCGGGCGCGGGATGCTCTGCACAAAGCGCAGGTGGATCACGCCGAGCAAGCGCTCCGTGCCGCCCCGTTCCTGCATGCAGAGGCGCAGCGGCCGGCCGTTCAAGTCCTCGGGATGGTTGCGCCGCAGCATCACACCGATTGTGAATGGACGAAGCGCGGCCACGGCATTGTTGCAGGTTACATCCAGCGTTTCGTCCAGACCGTGCAGCCAGACCCGGACCTCCTGCTGGGGATCCCGCAGCCCCACGGCGCCGTAGCGCGGAAAATTCGCCATCCACCGGATTCCCTGTTTCAGCGACTTCGGGAAGCCACTCAAGCGTCCCTCCGCAAGACCAGGAACACAAAATGACCGAGCATCCGATGCGCCGGAGTTTGCCAGAGCATCCGCTCCAGCCGCTTGCGGCTTGAGTCGGCCTCCCCCCACCAGGAGCGTGTCCGGCTGCCGGGCGGGCCCGCATCGTAGCGGACAAACTTGCCCGAATTGCCGCGTCCCGCCAAATGGAACCGGCGCGCCGACCGGAGCAACGCCGGCTCGAAGTGCATGTAGGTCGTGTAGGGGGCGGCCGAGTACACCGGCGATCCGTTCCGTTCCCGCAATGCCTTGACCCACCAACCCGGAGTCTTCAGCTTCAACCAATGGAGCGGATTCAAGAGACTGCAGATGACCCAGCCCGGGGGCGCCAGGTATTGGGCAAAGGCTTCGAACAACGGTTCCAGGTTCTGGATCGAATTGAGTACCGCGAAATCGGCCACTACCGCGGACGGAGTGGGCGCCAACGGAAAGCGCGCCAAAAAGGAAGGATACGGCTCCGACCACGCCAAAATTTTCCCTGAGGCGATCTCCGGCTTGCAACGCTGCTCCAACTGCGCGATCATCCCGGCAGAGTTGTCGTACGCCAGGACCCGATATCCCTTCCGCGCGTACCGCAGGGCATCGAGGCCGGTACCGCAGCCGAAATCCAGCAGCGCGCTTCCCGGGGATACGCACCGCGATGCCAAATCCACAAACGCCTCGCGCGCCAGGACGTCGCAGGCGTTGCTGGTGACATGCGCATCGTACCGGGGTGCCAGCTCGTCATGGAAGGCGGCGTTCTGTTTGAAGTCAGTCTCCACGAGGGCCTCGTATTCGATGATAGCTGGTGCCGGCTGACCAGCTGCGATGGAGGCGGCACGCAAATTCCTGAAGCAACGGTCGGCGAAACGCGCGACGCCTGAGGCGCGGATCGTGCGGGCTCCGATCCACCGGTCGCAGTCCCGATTTGGGAACGTAAACGTGTTTAGTCTACCGGGGAAAGCGACCTCGGCTTGAGTATGCCCACCTATTTGACCGCTGCCAGAAACTCCTCAACGGTCAAGGCGGCCTTGGCGATCAACACTCGGAGCATCCCACGCGCGACCTCCGCGTGATCGGGAACCGAGAGGGTCGCGGGCGCCCGGTTTCGTCATTACTATGTGACTGCCACGTTGACGCGCTACCTTCCAACCCAGGTCTTCAAACGCGCGAGTTCAAACGCGCGGACAACATCGCGCGGTCCAAGCACCGGTAAAGCGGGCATCAGACGACCACTTCGACCTCGCGAGTGGTCACGGTCGGTGGCATGCCGAGTTCGGCCCGGACGGCCAGACATTCGCGGATTGCATCGGCGATATTCGACACTGCCTCGGCCTCAGTTTGCCCTTGGCTGACACAACCCGGAATTGTGGGGCATTCGGCAATGTGCACGCCGTCTTCATCCTGATAGATACTGACACGGAACCTCATTGTTGCTTTCCCATTTTAGCGTACGGCCGGGGCCGCACATTATACTCTGGACAGCAATGAACAGCGTCAGAATGTGAACTTCAGCGCCAACTGAATCACGCGCGGCGTAAAGCCGATGTTGGTGGCCGTGATCTGGCCGAACGTCCCCGCGTTCGTCGGTATGCCCGCCGGGTTGCGGCTGACGGTCCAACTGGAAATGGTGGTTCCCGGAAGCGCGAAGTTCGCCGTGTTGGTGATATTGTAGGCCTCGCCACGGAGCGAAAGCTTGTACTTTTCGGCGACCGTGAACTCCTTGAAGGCTGAGAAGTCGACGCCTCTCCAGTGGGGGCCGTAGCACTGGCCGCGCCCTTCATTACCGGGACCGCCGATGGCTTGCTGCTGGAAGGCGCTGTAATTGATCCAGTCGAAATTCGACTGGTTCGACGCCGCGCAGGACTGTCCTGAGATCTGGTTGGGGCGGTCCGATGTGATATTCGGCAGATTGATTAAGTTCTGTCCGTCAATCACCGTGAACGGCTGGCCCGATTGCCAGAAAGAGATCGTGTTCACCTGCCACCCGCCGATCACCGCCTTGGTAAGGCCCTGGGCCGACTTGCCAAACGGAAGTTCATAAGTTAGCCGGATGGTGAACTTATTCTTGAAGCCGATGTTTGAGTTGCCCCAATCGTAACCGCGATTGTTGACCACCGTTCCAATCGGCTCGGCAATATCGGTCAGGCTGGTCAGGTTGCGGGCGAAGACATAGTTGGCGTTCATGGTCAACCCTTTGGCATAGCGCCGCTCGAAGACAAATTGGGCCGCGTTGTATTCGCTGGCTCCGCCGGTACCGTAGAGCGTGATCCCCGTAATGTTTGGCAGTGTCGCGGCGCGAAGGTATGCCGGTGTCACGGCCGTTCCTCCAGGCACGGGCAGATTCGCGTTATAGCTATATTGCAGATGACGCCCAAGCGACCCGACATAAGCCGCGGTCAGGACGTTCGCACCGAGTTGCTTCTGCACCGTGAAGTTCCATTCCATGACTTTAGCCCCCGGATAATAATCCGAGTGCGCGGCCAAAGCCGATTGCAGACCGCCGGCAACCGGTCCGAGCAACTGAGAGACGTTGGGCGGCAAAATGGGAGGCGGACCGTTCTGCAGGTGTCCGATGCCCGCCGGGCACACCGTCGATCCCGTTAACGCCGCCGGAGAGCAGGTGAAATTCACCGTCACGAATGGCGGGTTGGCCAGGTTTAGCGAACCCGCGGCATAATCCTGGGCGAAGTAGCTCATGCCGAATCCGCCACGGAACACCAGCCCCTTACCGGCATTGTAAGCGTAGCCCAGGCGCGGTGCGAACTGCCCCCAGTTGGGCTGCACGCAGGCACTGGCTCCAATGCAGAACGAGTTCGAGTCGAGCTGATAATTGGAGCGCTGGCCGGTGGCGCTTTGAAGCTGTCCAATGTGATCCCAGCGCAGGCCGAGGTTGAGCGTCAGCCTGCGGGTGGCATGCCAGTCGTCCTGCAGATAAACGTGAGGCTCCCAGGTGCGATAGTACTGGTAATAGAGGCCAAGCTGCCGCGTGATGGTGGTGGGAACGCCCAGCAGAAAGTTGGCGAGGCTGTTCGGCGGCGCACCCGCCGTTGCCGACGACCAGGTGAACTGGCCAGTGCCATTCTGGGCCTGGAAATAGTTCATCTGGCGCCGGATCACGCCGCCGCCTACCTTTACGTTGTGGGCGCCGCGCGTCCACGTCAGCACGCCCTCTTCCTGGAACACGTTGTTGATGTCGTAAATCGGAACCGAGGTGCAGTCGCCCAGCGAGTTGCAGCTTCCCTGGCCGGTGTACCCGTTGATCGAGACATTCAACAAGCCCGAAACATACTTGTTGACGTCGGCCCCGGGAATGCCGAACTTATCGGACAGGTTCGTGCCTTGATTGGCCGAGAGAGTCGCAATATTCAACCGCGTGAATCCGCTCTTCAATTCCATGACCAGCCTTGGAGTGAAGATGTGAATGTAATCGAGCATGTAGGCATTCGCGTCTTCGGTGGAGTTACCCGGATAAATGCAATTGTCCGGATTAATGTCGCCCACTTTGGGATACAGAGTTGGATATACGGTGGTGGTCGGGTTGTAAGTGAAGCGGGCAAACATGCTGTCCTTGTCGGAGAAGCGGTGATCCACCCGCACGTCGGCTGTCTTGGCGAAATACTGATTGTTCACATTACCCGAGTAGTTGGCGGTGGGAGGCGCGCCTGGAATGTTCGCCGCCGGCAGAAGCGCCAGATACTTCACCGCGACCGGGTCCAGCAGGGAGGGGGCAATCACGGGTCCCTTGACATCCGAGAAATCGCCCGGGTGCGCCAGTTCGTAGGCCGTCGCCGTCGCCAGCAAGCCCGTATTCTTGCCCTGAATCTGCCGCAAAATCTCGATATCGCCGAAGAAGAAGGTCTTGTCCTTGACGATGTGCCCGCCAATGCTGCCGCCGAACTGGTTTTGCCGGAACTCCGCACGGCCTATGCCCGCGGTGTTGGCGAAGAAATCGTTGGCATTCAACTTGTCGTTCCGGAAATACTCGTAGAGTCCGCCGTGGTACGCGTTGGCGCCCGACTTGGTGATCAGATTGATCACCGCGCCGCCCGCTCTTCCCACTTCGGCCGGGTAACTGTTGGTGTCTACCTTCACTTCCTCAATTGAGTCGATGGAAGGCCGGAATAGAATCGTGAACTGCTCGCGTTCGTTGTTGTCCATGCCATCCACGAGGTGGTTGTTGAAGGTCTCGTTCTGCCCGTTAGCCACCACGGCGGCGGTCTGGCGCCGCTCGTCCGGCCGCGTGCCGCTGATAATCGAGTTAGACGGTCCGGCGGCGGCGCCCACCGTGGTCTCAACCAGTGTTATGAAGTTACGGCCGTTCAGCGGAAGGTCCTGCACGGCCTGCGCCGATACGATATCCCGCAGAGTCGAACTGTCGGTCTGGAGTGCCGGAGTGGTCGCCCTCACTTCCACGGTCTGGGTGGTATCGCCGACCTGCAACTGGACGTCGGTGCGCGCGCGGTCGCCGGCGACGAGAGTCAAAGTGGTCACGGATTTTTTGAAGGCCGGCGCTTCGATGGTCACCGTGTAGGTACCCGGTGGCAACAGGTTAACGACGAAATCGCCCGATCCGGTGGTCAGCATGGTTCGCTGTTCGGAAGTCGCGGTATTGAAAACCGTGACCTTGGCGCCGGGCAGCACCGCGCCCGCGGAGTCGGTAACCGTACCTAAGATGTCGGCGGTGATGAGCTGGCCGAAGGCCGGAACAGCCACCAGGAAACAAACCGCCAGAAGGCAAACCTCAAGCGTGCGAGACAGACGTTGTGTCATACCCCTCCTCCATTCCCGATTTTTCCAAAGCTCCCGTAACCCACCTGAACCGGTTAGCCGGTGGCCTGCAAATGTACTCTCCGGACAGCCCGGTGTCAAGGGGTAGTATGCCACTTTATGCCACTGAGTCCAGCGGCTCCGAGCGTAATTTACATAGAGGTAGACTGGGGCGATCTGAGGAAGGTTAGCAACGAGATTCGGGACTGACGTTGCGTTGGAGCAATATGCTGCTGGCGGTGGAGACGGCGATTGCAGCGCCATCCTGACGCCGGCAGACAAAACGTCCCCGAGAGTCGTCGCCACCACTTCCACCGTCTGCGTCGTATCGCCGACCTGCAATTTGGACGTCGGTGCGCGCGCGATCGCCTGCGAAATTGGCGGTTTGGGCTAACTGCCCAAACGGGATTTTCTATCTAATTGTTAACACTGGAGTTATTGGCTCCATTTGGGCAAATTGCCCAAACAGCCCCCATCGGATGGTACGGCTGGTGGTCGGGGCAGTCGCGTCCCCGGTGCCGGACGCCATCCCTCACTAACGACCCTGGCCGGAATCAGGTCGTGTTACAGTCGCAAGTCCGGTTGGAGACAAACCCACACAGGCGGACCCAAAGGGTGCCCCGGCCCGTGCTACGGTGGTGCCATGCGGGCGGCGATTGTCCACTACTGGCTGCTGAACCGCCGCGGCGGCGAAAAAGTCTTGGACGCGCTTTGCCGGCTGCTGCCGGACGCCGACATCTTTACCCTCTTCTGCGACTCGCGAACGCTTAGCCCGGAGGTGCGCCGCCACCGGATCTTCACCAGTTTTCTGAACCCTCTGCGCCGCTGGCACCGCGGAATGCTGCCGCTCATGCCCATGGCGCTCGAAAGCTTCGATCTGCGGAGCTACGACCTGGTGGTGTCGCATGAATCCGGCCCGGCCAAAGGCGTGATCACTTCATCATCCACGCGCCACGTCTGCTACTGCCACACGCCCATGCGCTACCTGTGGGATCTCTACCCGGCATACCGCAACGAATGGACGGCCTCGCGATGGAAGCGCGCCGCCATGACCCCGCTCACCAATTATCTGCGGTTGTGGGACTTTGCCTCCGCCGCGCGCGTGGACCGCTTCATCGCCAGCAGCCGCAACGCCCGCACCCGCATCTGGAAAACCTATCGCCGCGAATCGGAGGTGATCTACCCGCCGGTGGACGTGGATTCCTTTCACTGGAAGCCGGCCGAAGACTACTTGCTGGTAGTGTCCGAACTGGTTCCATACAAGAGGATCGATTGCGCGGTTCGGCTCTTTTCGCGCAGCGGACGGCCGCTACGCATCGTAGGCAGCGGACCCGAGTACCGCAAACTGCGCGCCATGGCCGCAGCCAACGTCCAGTTTCTGGGCCGCCTGCCCGATAGCGAACTGCGCAACCAGTACGCGCGCTGCCGGGCGTTCCTGATGCCCGGTGAAGAGGATTTCGGCATCACGCCGGTGGAAGCGCTGGCCAGCGGCAAGCCCGTAATCGCCCTGGGCCGCGGCGGGGCTTTGGAGACCGTCCCCTCCTTCGGCGGCGTCTTCTACGACACGCCGGACGAGGACCAGTTGGAAGCGGCAATTGCCCGCTTCGAACAGATGGAACCCAGCGTTCGCCCCAGTGATTTGCAGTCCTGGGCGCAGCAGTTCTCCGAGGCCGAGTTCATGAAGAGAATGGGGGCCGTGCTGGACTCGGCTAGAGTAGAAGAGAGATAGCCATCGTACCCGGCGCCGGGTCCGGCCAGTACGGGGCGAAAACTGAGCCTGCGGTCATGCGCCACGCCAAAGAGGAAGGCAGAATTCGCCTGCTTCCCCGATTTGCTTCCCGATATCTTTCCACCAGCCGGGAACTGGTGGTGTATGTGCCGCCGGGCTACGATTCCTCGCCGGACCGGTACCCCGTGCTGTATCTGCAAGACGGGCAGAACCTGTTCGACCCGGCCACCGCATTCGCAGGCCAGGATTGGCGGGCCGACGTCACGGCGGACGACCTGATCCTGTGGCGCGTGATCGAGCCGATCATCATCGTGGGGCTGTACAACACCGGCGTGCGCCGCATTTCGGAGTACACGCCGACGCGCGATCCCCGCCACGGTAAAGGAGGCAAAGGCGACCGGTATGCCATGATGCTGGCGCGCGAAGTGAAACCGTTCATCGACTCGGAGTTCCGCACCCGCAGGTCGGCGGCGCATACCGGAGTGGGCGGCTCTTCGCTGGGCGGCCTGGTCTCGCTGGAGGTGGGCCTGTTGTATCCGCGGGTCTTCGGCAAGCTGGCGCTGCTCTCGCCTTCAGTGTGGTGGGACCAGCAGGCCATCCTGAAGATGATCGAGGGCTGCCGGTTGAAAGCGCGTCCGCGCATCTGGCTGGACGCGGGGACGGCGGAGGGCGATGCCCCGGAGCACGTGATCGCGGACCTGCGCCGGCTGCGCGGCTCGCTGGTGGAAAAGGGCTGGCGGGAAGGCGCCGATCTGCGGTATTGGGAGGTCCCCGGGGCGGGCCATCACGAATCGGCTTGGGCGGCGCGGTTCGGGCCGGTGTTACAGTATCTCTTTCCGGCGGTTTTCTGAGCCGGAGCTTTCCGATGGCCAGCCAGCAAGCCCCACGCAATCCGGACCCCGTCGATCTGCAAGATCCGGAGCTGTACCTCAACCGGGAATTATCGCTCCTGGCCTTCCAACGGCGCGTCTTGGAGGAGGCTGAAGACATCCAGAACCCGCTGCTCGAACGGCTGAAGTTCCTGGCCATTCTGGGCTCGAACCTGGACGAGTTTTTCATGGTTCGCGTGGCCGCGCTGTGGGCGCAGATGGATTCTGGCGCGGTGGATACGGGCCAGGAAGGCATGAGCCCGCGGGCGCAGCTTGTGGCCATCCGGCGGGAGGTGAACCGGCTGCTGAAAGAGGCGAACGGCTGCCTGCAGGCGATTCTGCCGGAGTTGCGGGAACACGGCATCCGGATTTACGACTACGCCGAGCTGAATCAAACCCAACGGGCGACCACGGCCAAGTATTTCGCGGCCACTGTCTTTCCGGTTTTGACACCGCTGGCGTTCGACCCGGGGCGCCCGTTCCCGCACATTTCGAACCTGAGCCTGAACCTGGCGGTGCTGATCCGCGACCCCGGCGGCAACGAGCATTTTGCCCGCGTCAAGGTGCCGGATTCCCTGCCTCAACTGGCGCCCGCCGGTCCCGCGCCCGCGGCCAAGGCCGGAAAGGGGCGGCCCCGGCGAACCGAAATGGTGTGGCTGGAGCAGGTGGTGGCCGCGCACCTGGAGTGGCTGTTTCCGGGAATGGAGGTGCTGGAATCGCACCCGTTCCATGTGACCCGCGACGCCGATATCGCCATCAAGGAACTGGAGGCCGAAGACCTGCTGGAGACCATCGAAGAGGGCGTGAGGCAGCGCCGCTTCGGCAGCGTGGTGCGCCTGATGGTGACGCAGGATATGCCTCCCCACATCCTGGAAATCCTGATGAGCAACCTGGAGGTGGAGGCCAGCGACGTTTACCGGTTGAAGGCGCCGCTTTCACTCAAGCGGCTGATGGACGTGGCGCTACTGGACCGGCCGGAACTGAAAGACCCTCCCTTCGTTCCCGCCCTGCCGCCGGCGCTGGTGGAAAGCGCCGAGGATGACGATGTCTTTGCCCTGATCCGGCGGCAGAACATTGTGCTGCACCATCCCTTCGATACCTTTCAACCGGTGATCGAATTTCTGCGCAAAGCGGCGCGCGACCCGGCGGTGCTGGCCATCAAGGCATGTCTCTACCGGGTGGGCCGGAATTCCAAAGTGGTGGAGGCCCTGCTGGACGCCATGGAGGAAGACAAGCAGGTGGCGGCGCTGGTGGAACTGAAGGCCCGCTTCGACGAGGAGAGCAACATCGAATGGGCGCGGGCGCTGGAAAGCTCGGGCGTGCACGTGGTTTATGGCTTGGTTGGGCTGAAGATCCACTGCAAGGTAGCGCTGGTGGTGAGGCGCGAAGGCGGCCGCATGGTGCGCTACGTGCACTTATCCACGGGCAACTACAACGCCCTCACCGCGCACCTGTATACCGATATTGGCATGTTCACCTGCGACGAGCAGATTGCGGACGATGTCAGCGACCTGTTTAATTACCTGACCGGGTATTCCGCGAAATCCGATTACAAGAAGCTGCTGGTGGCGCCGCACAACCTGCGGGCGCGCTTCGAAGCCATGATCGAGCGGGAGATTGAACACGCGCGCGCGGGCGCCGGCGGCCACTTGATCTTCCAGACCAACGCGCTGGTGGATGGCGCCGTGATCCGGGCATTGTACCGGGCTTCGCAGGCCGGCGTGAAGGTCCAGCTCATCGTGCGCGGCATCTGCTGCCTGCGGCCGGGGGTGCCGGGAGTCAGCGACCACATCGAAGTGATCAGCGTGGTCGGCCGGTTTCTGGAACACAGCCGAATCTACTACTTTCACAATGGCGGCGACGAAGAGATCTACGTAGGCAGCGCCGACTTGATGCCGCGCAATATCGACCATCGCGTGGAGGTGCTTTTCCCGCTGGAAGACCAGAAGTTGATTCGCCGCACCCGGGACGAAGTGCTGGCGGTCTACCTGGGGGACAACTGCAAGGCGCGCCGCATGCTGCCCAACGGTGCTTACACGCGCAAGAAGACCGGCGAGAGCAAGAAACCGGTGAACGCCCAGGAATGGCTGTTGATGGACCGGAAGCGGCAGGCCCGGAAAGGCCGCAAGCCAGGCCCATCGCGGCGGGCTCAGTAAGTGGAAAACTCCGGCAGCGCTAGCTTAGGCGGTCATTTCAGGAGTACGCCGACGTATCGGGAAACCGCTTGCTAACGCGCGCGGCTCCGACCAGAGCGCGGCTCCGACCAGAGCCGCGACCGTTAGGGAGCGGCTTCGTCGAAATACACGACGCCACAAGCCGCCCTTGACGCACCGAGATTCTATTAGCCGGAATCAGTGGGCGGTTATTTATCTGCTTAAATTGAAAAGGCCGGGTTGCGCAATCTGAATGTTTACTCCCGGTCCCTGGGCAGTTGCGAAGATATTGATGAACTGCGTGTGCGGCGGGATGGTGAATTCGTGGTAGATAGTATCGTCCTCTATGCCGGTAGTCCAGCCATTCAGAGGCCAGACTGCGGTAGCGCCGTTGTCCTGGTTTACCGCCAGGCTGAGCGTGCCGGTCCCGCCTCCGTCCGCTGGTTGGAAGAGTTTTACCCTCCCGACGAAAGCCACGCGGTCACCATCGGAGAATGTCTGCGGCCCGGCAAGGATGTATTCCCTGCCAATTTGCACAAGAGGACCTTGGGATGTGATCGATTGCCAGTTGAAACCACCGTTATCAGGCAGGAGCGCGAGTGACCCCGGGCCATTGGTTATGACCCAATCGTCAGCCAGTCCATCGGAATTTGAATCCTTCAAGAATGAAGATCCAGCAAGAATGTTGTTCCCATTTTGTGAAATCGCCGGAAGAAAAGAGGGAACCGGCATGAAGAATCGCCGCGCGGAATCGATGAATATCTTCGCCATGGCTTCAGCGGCGACCGGCGTTGGATGAATTCCGTCGAGAGAGTACCCAGGGAGATAGTTGCCGGTTGCCGGGTCGGCAAGTACCGAAAAGAAATCGACAAAAGGAAAGCCGTTGGCGATCGCATACGCCTGGATCGCAGAGTTGGTCGCCTTGACCAGCCCCAATTGTCCATTATTGGGCGGAATCAGCGAAAGAATTGGCCGGATTCCGTTCCGCTGCAGAGTCTTTGCAATCTGGTCAATATTTGCCATCGCCGTGGAAAGATCTAAGATAAGGTCGTTGGTGCCGCCAAGCAGGACGCAATTCGCCGGCTTCAAGGCGATGACATCCTGGATTCGCGCCAGCATCTGGGCGGTTGTATTCCCTGGAACTCCCGCATCGCCAATCTTGAGCACCTGGGCGTTCGACCGAATAAATAATTGGGACGGCCAGGCTTCATTCACGACATCCTGCGTGGTAGCGCTGATCGAGTCTCCCAACACCACCGTGGTGTTTTGTGCCTTGGCGATTGGATTGTAAATGCCCGGCGTCGATGTGTTGACTCCCGGGCCGACGCTAAGGAATACGTCGGGCTGGCTGACCTGCGCGTTGACTGTCAGAACGATCGGGTAATCGCCGTCGGGAACCGCGGGGATGACGATATTGATTTGATCGAGCCCTGGACCGACTCGACCGGCAAAGAGTACGTTAGCCGAAACGCCGCCTATGGTCGCTGTTACCGAAGCCGCGAGATCGTATGCACCGCTAAAAAGACTGCTAGCGGGAGGGGCCAGCCGGGTTGGCCCGAAACCGGTGCCATAGACGCTGATTATCTGCCCCTGCGCGGCGGTCGCGACGCCTTCAATACGGCCATAAAGGGCATCCGAAGCTGCTATTTTCACTGATCCGTCGGCGAAATCAATTAGAGCCGCCGGATACCTGCCGCCGGCGGCGCCAAGCCTGAAGAGGCCCGGGCCCGCCACAGTCGACATCACGATCGCCGGGGCGCTTGTGGCGCCGCGATTGGTTACCGTAACCGCCACCGGGCCGGTCGGCGTATCCGGCCCAAGTACGACATTGATCTGCGTTGGGCTGATGTATTGGACGAAAGCCGCATGACCGCCAACCGTAACGGAAACACCGTCCAGAGCTGTCGGCAAAGCGCCATTGACGAAGTCGGCGGAACTCCATGCTCTTGTCGTGCCAGATAGGCCAGTGCCGTAAATGCTAATCCAGGCGCTGGGTTGAATCGATCGCTGCTGGTTCGCGCTGTTAACGATACCATCCGGTGAGATGTTCGGCGGTTGGGCAAAAAGCGCTGCCATGGCGAGAGCGCCAGCGAACACTATTCGAAGGGACCGAACGGTCGCGGACAAGAAGTAAATGGAGTCTCGCATTAATTAGTGTTTCGCTTATAGTATCATAAATTGTGTAAGATGATACATATTTTACTAGATAAGATAGGGGAGAAGGAATTGCTTTCTCGACTGGGTTAAGGGGTTGGTTCTATCACGGCTCGGCCTTTCCTTTTTGCCGCTTACTTTGGATCCCGGCGGCGGCATGGCGCGCATCCCAACAGACGACGAAAACCCGATCGTCTGTCCCACGGTGTGTTGAAACGGTGGAGTTAAAACGGTGGTGTAAAACGCCCG
>Ga0210402_10003617_pt1 | contig 14403 bp, 11 predicted proteins | sample IncBWC7MmetaG_FD_161055 | JGI IMG/M metagenome (GOLD analysis project Ga0210402, IMG submission 161055) | Forest soil microbial communities from Barre Woods Harvard Forest LTER site, Petersham, Massachusetts, United States - Inc-BW-C-7-M | ecosystem: Environmental > Terrestrial > Soil >...
CTGGGCAAGACGCTCATGGGGCCTTGCTGCCAACCGTGATCACCGCCGATGCCGGAGCCGATCAGCGCGAGTGTCCTTGGGCTGATCGGTTTCGTGCGCCGGACGCGCCGAAAGTGAACCATCCCTTGCAGCCAGCGGCGCAGACCGTGTCGTCCTTGTCGAGACGGACCTCGGTTCATCATGCTCGCTCTCCGACGCCATCGCCGCTAAGACGGCTCCGGCGATCGTCCGATCGCGACGCATGGCGACTGCAGCGGGGGAAGCGGCGTGCCCAAGCCCATGATGCATCTGGCCCAGTTCCTGATCCACGGGCCGACCTATCACAGCGTGGCGATGTGGCGGCATCCGCGCACCGCGGCGGCGGGTTACGACTGGTCCCGGCCGGCGCTCTACCAGCACATCGCCCGGGTCTGCGAACGCGGCAAGTTCGACATGGTCTTCTTCGCCGACCTCAACTACATCTCCGACACCTATACGGGCTCGCTGGCGCCGGCGATCCGCAACGCCACCCAGGCGCCCGAGCACGATCCGATCCCGCTGCTGTCGTTCATGGCCGCGGTCACCTCGAAGATCGGCCTGGGCGCCACCTATTCGGTGAGCCACCAGCATCCCTTCCATGCCGCCCGCCTGTGGGCGACGCTCGACCACCTGACCGGCGGGCGGGCCGCCTGGAACGTCGTGACCACGCTCAACCACAACCAATCGGCCAATTTCGGCGAGGAGATGCGGCCGACCGACGATCGCTACGACCGTGCCCATGAGTTCATGGAGGTCTGCCGCAAGCTGTGGGACAGCTGGGACGAAGATGCCGTGGTCATGGATCGCGCCGCCGGCGTCTTCGCCGACCCGGCCAAGGTGCATCGCATCGACCACGCCGGCCGCTTCTTCAAGTCACGCGGACCGCTCAACGTGACGCGCTCACCGCAGCATGGGCCGGCCATCCTGCAGGCCGGCACGTCGGGCAAGGGCCGCGACTTCGCGGCGCGCTACGCCGATGCGGTTTTCGCCATCCAGCCCTACCTCGCCGGCGCCAAGGCGCTCTACGACGACATCAAGCGCGGCGTCGTCGAAGCCGGTCGTCCGCCGGAGGCCTGCAAGTTCCTGTTCGGCGTCCAGCCGATCCTGGGCGCCTCGCGCGCCGAAGCCGAAGACAAGCAGGCCGAGCACAACGCGCTGGTGCCGCTGGAGGGCGGCCTCGCCCTCCTGTCCGGGCACCTCGATTTCGACCTGTCGACCCTGCCGCTCGACACGATCATGGCGCATCGCACCGAGCCCAAGCTGCAGCGCATGCAGACGCGTTACCGCTCGATGAGCGGCGAGCTGCTGACGCTGCGGCAGGTGGCGCAGAATCACGGCCAGGCGGTCGGGCTGCCGCAGATGGTGGGGACGCCGTCCGAGGTCGCCGACCAGCTCGAGGCCTATTTCGATGCCGTCGGCGGCGACGGCTTCATGCTCTCGCCGATCTATTCGCCGGGCGCGATCGAGGAATTCGTCGATCTGGTGGTGCCCGAACTGCAGCGGCGCGGCCGCTTCCGGCGCGACTATGCAGGCACAACGCAGCGCGATCATCTGCGTCAGGACGACTGAACGGAGAGAGGCGGTCCGCCGCTATGCCAGCCTTCGCACGGCCTCGCGCAAATCCGGAAGCAGCCGCTCCTCGAACCACGAGTTCCGTCGCATCCAGCCGACGCTCCGCCAACTCGGATGCGGCAGGGGAAAGAACCGCGGCCCATACTCGGCGAATGCCCTGACGGTCTCCGTCAGCGTGCCTTTCCGCGCCGAACGCAGATAATGCCTCTGCGCGTACTGGCCCACCAGCAGCGTGCAGCGGATCTCGCGAAGATGCCCGAGCAGTCGGGCATGCCAGAGCGGCGCACATTCGCGGCGAGGCGGACGGTCGCCGCCCGCTTCCGCAGCGCCCGGATAGCAGAAGCCCATGGGCACGATCGCCACCCGGTCGGCATCGTAGAAGACCGCCCGGTCGATCTGCAGCCACTCGCGCAGACGGTCGCCGCTTGCATCGTCCCACGGCATGCCCGTCGCATGGACCTTGCTCCCCGGCGCCTGGCCGACGATCAGCAACCGGGCCGTCGCCGCGGCCTGCAGAACCGGCCTCGCTCCCAGCGGCAGCGCCGCCTGGCAGACGGTGCAGGCACGGGCCTCGCGCAACAGGCTCTCCAGGGACCTCCGCACTTGCTGGGCCACCTATCGTCCCAAAAGAACGTTGCGCAGCACGACGGCGTCGTTGCGAAGCTCGTCGCGCGCCGAGAATATCAGCGTCACGGGCCCCTGGCGCGCGATGGCGCGCAGTTCCGCGAGCAGTTCCGGATGACGGCGGATTTCGGCCGTGTAGCGGCGGCGAAACTCGGGCCAGCGCGCGGGATCATGCGCGAACCATTGGCGCAGCGCCGTGCTGGGAGCGATGTCCTTCAGCCAGCGATCGATGGCCGCGTCGGACTTCTTCAGGCCGCGCGGCCACAATCGGTCGACCAGGATCCGCGCGCCGTCGTCCGCCGCAGCCGGTCGGTAGGCCCGCTTCAGCCTGATGTCGCGCGCCGACAGTCCCTTGGGCATCGGGTCGCCTCTGGTGAGCCGAACATGCGCCCACTATCGCCGGAAAAGCCGGGCGCGCGAAACGCGGCATTCCGTCTGGCCCGTCGCGCTGGCCCGTCGCGCGCTTACGGCGATCCGTGCCAGGCGTGGTCGTGATCGCGGTGGACTTGCGTCAGGCCGTGCTGGAAGAAGGTATCGTAGTAATCCTGCTCGACGTGGTGGACCTGCAGCCAGATACCCGGCGCATAGATCGTGTCGACGTGAGCAGGAAAGCGGCCGTGCGTCTCGTAGATGTAGGTGCAGATGTCGCGGGTGCAGGCGATCACGTCCTGCGAATAGACGCTCGCGTCCTTGAGGTAGGTCTCGCCGTAGGTGCCCTTGTAGATCTTGTCGAACGTCGTGGTGTCGCTGTAGATGCCGTTGGGCCCGAACTTGGTGGCCACGACCGCAGCGACCGCCTCCGCCATGCTGTCGTAGTAAGGCGGACACGAGCCCTTGATGAGATGCTCGCCCTTGTGACGCAGCCCGACGGGGTTGGAGCGCGCATCGGCATGTGTGGGAAAGGGTATCTGCCAGCGCAAAATATCGGCCAGCTTCCATTTCGGGATGACGAAGTCGAAGCCCAGCATGGGGCCGTACTGCTTGATGAACTTGGGATCGCCCATCAGCACGGGTGGCGAGATAGAGCCATGGATCCAGGCGCCCAGTCCCATCGCCTCGGCCACCAGGAACACGTTCTGGATCAGCAGGTCGGCCTCGATCTGGGTGCGCATGGACCAGATGGTCCCGAGCGGCAGCGGGATGGCCTTGTTGAGGAAGCCGTTGTCGATCCATTTCTTGACGCCGGCCGGCCGGTAGAAATTGCGATCGTCGAGGATGGCCGGCCGCGCCCCCGCCGGCTGGGTCAGCAGGTACATCATGCCGTTGATGTACTGATGCGAGAGATCGACGACCGGGAACAGCAGGGTCGTGCCCGGCAGGTTGGACAGGAAGCGGTTGGAATCGAGATAGGCCGGGAAGTCGCGCTTGCCGTCCGGCACGTCGATCCGCCGATCGAGCAGCTTCACCTTGGCCATTTCCGCCTGCTGCAGCAGGAGGGTGGGATCCATTGGATCGCCGTCGACCGGCGGCAGCTTGCGCAGGAAATAGGTTCCGCTGTCGTTGATCAGGAAGAAAGACGTTCCCTGGGCGTTGTCCGGACTGCCGGCGGTGCGGCCGACCATGTTGACGTTGGGCTTGGCCATGATCGGTGCGCCGCTGGTCGGATCGTAGAACGGCCGGTCGGGCATGCTGAGGCCGGTGCAGCCGGTCGCGGCAATCAGCAGCGCCTCCTCGAGCGGCGTGAGCGGCGCGCGCGGATGGGGGCTCTTGTAGCTCATCGGCCCGGCGGCGACATCGCTGCCGCGGCTCACGCGATGGGTGCGACGTTTCCAGATCGTCTCGATCAGCGACCGCGCCTTCAGCGAGTCGAGACCGCGGGTCGGCTCATTGGTGGTCATCGTATTCCCCGATCATGATGTCACGCGCCGCCGCGGAAACGGGCCTCGATCATTTCAAGGACACCGGCGATCGTGCCCGCGGGCGACGGGCTGTAATGCGGCAGGGCAAGGCGCGTGATCTTGGCGTCGATCACGCTCGGCCGCTTCGAAGCGAGCGCCGCGGCGTAGGCGCGCTCGAACTCTTCCAGGGTTTCGACGCTGTAGCCGTCGGCATTGCAGGCGCGGGCATAGGCCGCGAAATCCGGGTTCTGGAACTCGACCAGCCCGGTCTCCAGGAAGGCCGAGAGCTGGTAGAGCTTGATCAGCTTGAACTCGCCATCCCTGAAGATGATCCAGATGATGGGCAGCGAATGCTCGACGGCGGTCATCAGCTCGAAGCCGGAGAGCGAGTAGGAACCGTCGCCGCAGCCCACCACCACCGCACGATCGGGGTATGCGAGCTTGAGGCCGATCGCGCCGTTGACGTGGCCGGCCATCGGTCCAAAGGTCCCGGGCTTGCGGAAGTTCTGACCTTGGGCGAGCTCGACGAAGTAGCCCAGCCAGGCGAGATGGGCGCCGGCGTCGGCCAGCAGGATGCCGCGCGGCGGCAGCATGCGTCCGATAGCCTGGGCGAGCTTGCCGGGATGAATGCCGCCGGGACGCGGCAGCAGCAGGCGCGCCTCGTAGTCGCGGTGATCGACCTGCACCGGCGGTCGCGTTCCGACCTTTGCCTCGAGGGCGGCAATCAGTGCCGCGAGCGCCGGCTTGGCGTCGGAGACCAGCGCGTAGTCGGCCTTGTAGGCCTTGTCGATCTCCATCTCCGAGATATTGATATGGATGAGGGTTCGATTGGCGAACAGGTCGTCGCGATAGCCGAAGGTGGCGTGCTGGTTGAGCGAATTGCCGACGGCGATCACCACGTCGGCGTCGAGGAACGCCTTCCAGGCCGTGGCATGGCCGCTGTCGCAGAACACGCCGACCGCCAGCGGATGGCTTTCCTCGACGATGCCCTTGCCGTCGAGGGTGGTGAGCAACGGCAGCTGGAACCGCTCGATGAGACGGCGAACCTCCGCCGCCGCGCCGCTGCGGATCGCGCCGAAGCCGATCAGCGCCACGACCTTCTTGTTCTTGGCGAAGGCATCGGCGAGATAGTCGGCGATCTCGGCGACCCGCGCCGGATCGGGCAGGACCGGCGCGATCGCCAGGCGCAGGTCGCGATAATTGTTCACCTCCATGCCATGGTGCGTGAGGTTCTCAGGCACGTGGATGTGCACCGGGCCCGGCCGGCCCGCGAAGGCGAGGTTCACCGCCTCCTCCAGGACATCCATCGTCTTGGCGATATCGGTCAGCAGCCAGCTTTTCTTGGTGGTCGCCGCGAACATCTTCTGCGAATCGGGCGTGCGATTGACTCCCGAGGTCTCGTTGAGTGCGCCCTTGCCGCGCCAGTCGAGCGATGAGTAGCCCGAGATGGCGAGCAGCGGGTAGGAATCCGACATCGCCACGGCAAGGCCGGAGAAAAGGTTGAAGGCGCCCGGTCCCGCGGTCGCCCAGCAGACGCCGAGCTTGTTGGTGAACATCGCATAGCCGCAGGCGGCGAAGGCTGCGCCCTGCTCGTGCCGGGTGATGACCGGGCGGATCTTCTTCGAATGCTTGAGTGCGATCATCATGCCGGCGGCGTTCTCGCCGGCGCCGCCGAAGGCCGCGTCGACGCCGACGCTTTCCAGTCCGCGAACAATCGCTTCGTAGATGCGCACGGCCCTACCCCCGCTGGTTGCCGGACGACGCCACGTCGTTCCAGGGCTTGAAGCCGTTGCTGACGCCGTAGAGCGCCGGACCAAGCTTGGGGAAATGGCGCAGGATCAGGCTGACAAAATTGTTGTCGTTCACCCAGGCGACGCCGGCGCTGGTGTAGAGGTCGGCGGTGAAATCCTTGGCGATGAAGCGATCGCTCTTGAGCCGGCGCGAGGCCATCAGGATGAAGATGCGGAACGCCGTGTCGCTGAAGCCGAAGCCGGCCGGCGGGGTCTCGCAGAACAGCCCGACCATCAGGTCGATGCGATCGACGTTGTCGCGCCCGTCGGTCTGGCCGTAGACGCGGCGCAATTCCTCCGGCAGGCCGGGATGCAGCGGATTGGCCAGCTCGTCGAAGCTCCGGATCGGCTTCTTGTGCACGAACTCCAGGAAGCGGTTGTAGCGCGGCACGCCGCGTTCGCGGTCGCGCATCACGTCGACCGAGGCAAGGTCGATCACCGCGCCGTCCGGCCGCACCAGCTCGCGCAGGAAGTTCGGGTAGTTGTGGATGGTGATCGCGCCGGGATTGGCGACGCCGAAGGAGTAGAAGACGTCGGTGAAATCCCAGTCCTTGCTCTTGAAGACGCCGAGCTGGTCGAGATTGCCGACCACGCCGTCGGTCGTCACCACCGTCGCCAGCAGGCGGCCGTCGGTCGCCGAGCGCACCGGCAGGTCGTCGCGCATCAGCGGGTGCATGCGGTAGACCGAGACGAACTCCTCGGTCAGGCAGTAGTCGGCGCCGCTGTGATCGACGCCGCTGAGCGGCATGCCGGCGAAGGCCTCGTTCTCGCTGATGCGCCCGATCGCGCGGTGCAGGCGCTCGGTCTCGAGCCCCCACCAGTTGGCCTTCATGCCGATCTCGAGCGCCGGGTGGGCGAGGATCGCCGGCGTCCATTCGACGGTGTGGATCTTGGCCATCAGCGCCGCATTGACCATGCGCGCGCAGTGGAACAGCCGATCGCCGTCCCAGTCGGGGTTGAAGCGCTTGAGCTCGTCGCAGATGGCGTTGTGCTCGCGCGCGAACAGCGTGTGCAGCAGGCTGAGGCCGGCCCACCAGTTGCCCGAGAAGCCGGTAAGCGCCGTCTCCAAGTGGTCGTCCAGGGCATTGGGGTCGAGGATCAGATTGTCGTGGTCGAGGTAGAGCTTGCCGTCGGGCACGAGCGCGCCGGTGGGCACGACCTTGCCGTTCTCGATGCGCCGTTCGGCCCGCAGGCGCTCGGTCGTTTCGTGGTTGCTGCCGTAGATCTGCGAGGCGTCCCACCAGTGCGACTCGGCGTTGGCGTAGGTCGGCGGATGGCGCAGCCGCCCGCCATTCTCCGCCCGTTCGCGCTCGTAGTCGCGGGTCGGGTCGGGCCGGGTGCGGCGGATCTTCATCGGGCAGCTTCGCTGGCGCCACGGATCGTCCGGGGCGAGCGGCACCTCGAACTCGTTGCCCGCGATCGGTTCGCCATGATTGAACCAGTCATGCGTCTCGAACTGGATCCAGGCCGCGGCAAGGAAGTTCAACGAGGTCGCCGGGATGAAGTGACGCCGCGCCAGCAATTCGGTGCTGACCCGGCGCGGACTGGGCGCCAGGAGCGCCGGCTCGGGCTCGGGAAACGCCTGGTCGATCGGGATGTTGCGGCCGAAGCGCGCGCCCGGATTGCTCCTGGTGAAGTACATGCTGTTGGCGTCGGTGAGCTCGGGGTCGCTCGAGCTGCCCATCGACGGCTTGGAAAGGTCGTTGTAGTAGCCGTCGAGATTGCGCTGCGTCAGATCGCGCGGATCGAACGGCGGCGGCGTCGACAGGCCCGCCGGGTTGGTCACCGGCACGGTCGACGTGTTGTGCAGGTTGCGCTCGCGCAACACCACGCGCAACGCGCCGAGATTGAACACCGAACCCCAGGTCGAAAGGCCGTACCACGGCGTGAACTTGTTCAGCGCCTCGAAGAAGAGCGTGTAGAGGCGTCCGCCCGCCGAGGTCGGATCGAACGGGCGGACGACGATGCGGTAGAGCACGCAGACAACCGTGCAGATCAGCAGCGCGACGCCGGCGACGCGCACATAGCCGTTGCTCGACAGCGCGATCGAGGACACCAGCGCCGAGACGAAGATCAAGGTGTGCAGCGCGCCGCGCTGCATGTGCATCCAGAACGCCATCGGCGCCGCGCGCAACGCGAGCCTCCAGGCGAGCGCCACGTCGGCCGTCCACCACAGCGAGGTGACGGTGTCGCCCAGCGGGTTGGTGACGCGGGGCGGCGAAGCAGAGTCGTGGAAGACCTGCGCGACGCCGCCTAAAACGTGATCGACGCCGTACCAGAGGTGAACCACGAAGGCGAGCCAGGCGGCCGTCCAGAACATCAGCCACACCGGACCGGCGCCTTCGGGCCGGCGCAGCACGAAGGCGCCGATCGCCGGAATGAGCAGCACGATCGAGATGAAGATGGCGTTGATCGTCATGTAGTAGTCGACGTCGGGCGTGCTGGTGCCCTTCCACGGATTGCCGATCGGCGGCAGGTGTCCGGACGACAACCAGCGCTGCATCTGCGCCGCCTGTATGTCGGCCGCCCACCGGCCTGCTGTCAGCAGGACCACGACCAGTATCGCAACGGCGACGAACAAGCGTGTGCTGGGCATGAGGCTCTCCTCGCCGCGAAGCCTATGCGCCCGAAGCCATTTATCAAGTTGCAAATCCCACCATTTGCGCACACTTGTGTTGCCCCGCTCAGCGTGCGTTTCGCCACATCGCTGTCGCGCGAAGAGAGGCACGCTGGAGGATGGCGTGTGTCCCGATCAATCAAGGCCATTCGCCACATTTGCGATCTGGACTCGGTTGTAAAACAGGTCTAAGACTATCGCTGTCACCCGTCGGCGTCTTCCGCCTGGAATGGGGAAGATGACGGCGCTGTGTCCAGTTTTTTCTGCTCGACACCGGAGGCGCACATGACAAAGGTCCCCACACTCAAATGCGGTTGCTGCTTCATCGTCCCGCTGAGCGTCCTGCGCAAGCTGGCGCAGGCCGAGCAAATCGAGACCGCCGACCGCGGCCGCTATCGGCGCAGCTACGCCACGACACAAAAGCTGCGCCTGGTTCGCGAGGGCCATCGCCAGGCCTCGCTGGCCGGCCATCAAAGCGGGCTCGCCCTGCGGGCCACGGCCGTCGCCAAGGTGCCGGTCGAGCACCTTTTCGATTGCAGGCACGCCACCACCCTGCCCGGCACGGCCGTCTCGACGCCGGCCGATCAGGCCTTCAGGACCGTATTCGATACCACGGCGAAGGTCGCGGAGTTCTACAAGACGGTGCTGGGACGCAACTCGGTCGACAATCAGGGCATGGACCTGGTGTCGAGCCTGAACTATGACCAGGACTACCAGAACGCCTTCTGGGACGGCCAGCAGATGGTCTACGGCAACGGCGACAACAAGATCTTCATCGACTTCTGGCGGTCGCCCGACGTCATCGGCCACGAGCTCACGCACGGCGTGACCCAGCACGAAAGCGGCCTGCTCTACGAAGGCCAGTCGGGCGCCCTCAATGAGAGCATCAGCGACTGCTTTGGTGCGGCTTTTGCGCAGTGGTTGGCGAAGAAGCCGGCAAGCGACGCCAGCGGCTGGCTGATCGGCGCCGGCATCATGGGGCCGGAGGCCAAAGCCAAGGGCTTCACCTGCCTGCGCGACATGATGGACCCGCGCGCGGCGCACTGCCTCAGCCCGCAGCCGGGCTCGTACAAGGACTTCGACCCCACCGCCGACGTCCACGACAACAGCGGCATTCCCAACCGGGCCTTCGCCGCGTTCGCCCAGAACCTGGGCGGCAACACCTACGATATGGCGATCAAGGTATGGTACGACGCCTGCATCGGCGGCCTTTCCTCGCGGGCGACCTTCGTCGAGTTCGCCCAGGCCACCGTCGCAGCCGCCAAGAAGAAGAGCCCCGCGGTCGCCAAGGCGGCGACGGATGCCTGGCAGGCGGTCGATCTGCCAGTCGATTCGCCCAGCGCCGCGCTCGCCGCCTGAACCATGCGCGTCCGCATCGAAAGACGCGGAGGATTGGCGGGCCGCCCGGCCGTCGGCGAGCGCGAGGAGCACGAGCTGACGGGCTCCGAGCAGGCCGCGCTGAAGGAACTTTTGGCCAAGCCGCCGCCGCCGCAGACCGCGGCGGCGGGCGCCGACCGCTTTCGCTACAAGGTCACGGTCCACGACGATAAAGGCACCAACGTGCTCGACGTGCCCGAGCATCTGATGCCGCAGGCGCTGGCGGCGATCCCAAAGATCGAGCTGTAGCGCCATCAAATCCCAGGAGGCATATCCTAGGGGCTTGCGCGCCCGCGAAACTCGCCGCTGCGCCAGCGATCGCTGAGCGATTCGGCAACGCGGTCGGCCAGCGCCATGATGGTGACGTATGGGTTCACGCCGGAGGAGCCGGGAAACAGGCTGCCGTCGGCGACATAGAGCCAGTCCAGGCCGTGCACCTTGCCGCGGTCGTCGGTGACCGACGCCGAGCGGTCGGTGCCGATGCGGCAGCCGCCCATCGGATGAGCGCTCTGGACCGAGATCTTGCCGAGCTTGAGGTGCTGGCGGTCGATCAGCGCATCGACGCGGTTGCGGTCGGCCTGGTCGATGAGAAAACGGTCGGCCGCCGGGGCGTGCACCCGCGCGGCGCCGCCGGCAAAGAAGATCTTGGCGGCGATGCGCTGCGAGGCGACCAGCGCGTCGAGCGTGCGCTCGGAAAATGTGTAGTGAAGGACCGGATTGCCCTCGCCATCGGCGGTGATGCGGTTCTCCGCCTCGGCGCGGTCCGACACCAGCACGAGGATCATCTGCAGGCGGCGGAAATCCGCCATCATGGCGCTGTGCGGTGCACCGAACCCGGCGAGACTCTTGGCCGTGGTGAACGGGAAATACATGCAGGTCTCGAGGATGAACTCATCCTGTTCCTCGAAATCGTCGCAGTAATAGGTCTTGGGGAAACCGTAATAGTTGAAGATCGGCCGGTCGTGCTGCGCCACCAGGGTGAGCGCGGGGTGGCAGGTGAAGTAGCGGCCGAGCGCCGGCAGATCGACCGGCAGGCGGGAATGGGCGAGCAGCGCCGAGCTGTGCATGGCGCCGGCGGCGACCACGACGATCCGGGCGCCGAGGCGACAGCGGCCAATCGGCCAGGCGGACGGCCGGCCATAGGACTGCGGCACCACTTCCGCCTCGACGCCCTGCGGCGTGATGCGATGGACCCGGCAGTTGGTGATCACCTGCACGCCGCCCGCTTCGGCGGCGGGCAGCTGGACCCTGTTGGTGCCCTGCTTGGCCTGGTTCGGGCATCCCATGTTGCACATGCCCGAGCCCTTGCAGCCCTTGATGTTGACCGGGAAGCGCTTGACCGCATAACCGAGCGTCCGGCAACCGTCGGCGAACAGCTGGTTGTTCTCGTTGATATCCTCGTCGGGCAGCTCGTGGACGTTGTTCTGCTCCTTGTAGCGCCGCATGCGGGGAGTGAGATCGTCGAGCGTCAGGCCGGGAACGGCCCAGCGCTGCAGCGAGCGCTGCGGGATTTCGATCGAGGTGCCGGTGTAGGCGAGCGTCGAGCCGCCATAGCCTCGGGCGCAGGCGACGTTCAGCGTCTGATCGCGATTGCCGATGGCGCCGGAATCGAAGAACAGCTTTTCGGCCATTTCCAGTTCGCGGCCGGTGAACTCGTCGTCGTTGAAGTGCGGCCCCCATTCCAGCACGGCGATGCGCGCACCCTCGGCACAGAGCGGCGCCAGCGCGCTGGCGACGGTGCCGCCGCCGGCGCCCGAGCCGATGATCAGGATGTCGAACTCGGCGTCCATGGCTCAGCCGGCCGACGGAAGCTGATGACGGTGCAGGCGCGCGTTGCCCTCGTCCTTCGACGGGAAATAGAGGATCTGCTGCAGGACGCCGGCCTGGGTGTAGTAGCCGAGGAAGACCAGGGTCTTGAGGCCCCAGATGCCGACGCGCAGCATGGTGAGCGGCGCGGACTCCAGCGCGCGCAGCCAGCCGTGCTGCCGCTCCGGCGGCAGATGCTCGAACCGGCGCAGGGTGAAGGGTACCGTCATCCAGCGAATCGCCAGCAGCAACAGCTTGAACTCGAGCTGCTGCAGGCGCGGTCGCGGGCGCAGCTCTTCGTCGACCGCGGCAAGGAGCGGCTCGGTCACTTGGGTTGGCGCGCCGGCGCTTTCCGGCACGATGCAGGCGGCGAGACTGAGGAGAAACCGCTGCTGGCCCGCACTCAGCACCGGTTGCCGTACCGGACTGTCCATTCCAGAACCTCCCGTGGCCGTGCAACGCCGTGAGGCGATTATCGCCTTATCCGTACCCGCCCGCAAAACCTGAAGTTGAGTCTCGCCGGATGCCGCCACTCATCGGAGGCGGCGGGAACTCCAGGATATGGCCGCAGCGGGGAGCGGACTGTGAGTCACCGCACATACCCCGTGCGCGATGCATGTGAACAGACAGCCCGCCTGCCGCGAGGCCGTCGAGGGGATGGTCGGTGCGCCGGCCGCGTATCGCCAGAGAGACCGAACACCCGGAGGGGAGATTGGCCCTGCTGCAAAAGGAAACCCCAACGACAGGCGCGCGCAGAGGCAGGCTCCGCTACGGCCTGATGGACCTGTTCGTCGTCGCCGCCTGCGGCCTCACCTTCGCGGCCGTCGTCGGCCCCGGCATGCACGCCGCACCGAAAGGCCCGCCGATCGCGCTGATCGCCCGGGATCTCGGCACGACGCCTGAACAATTCCAGCAGGTCGCCGACCGGTTCCTGCCGCGCTGCCCGAACGGACCGCCGACCGAGAGCCAGAAAAGGCAGGTTGCGGCGATGTTGAACATCTCCGTCGAGCGGCTGGACACGGTGATGGAGAAGTACCGGCCGGACCGCCTGCGCCAGCAGTGACGCCTGCCGCCGTCCGCGCCGCGCGTCAGCTTCCCTCTTCCGGCGCCCGCGTCTCGGCCGGTTTTCGATCCCGAACACGCTGCTCCCGCCATAGCCCGATGACGCGCGGGACGCCCGGTTTATGGCAGCGGCTGTTGAAAGCGCCCGATATCAAACTGGAGTAGACCCTGCCCTTCGTGTGAAAGTGCGGCCCGGCAACGGGAAAGACAGCATGGCCAAGGGCAAGTCCAGGAGGGGATCGGGCAAGGGCAAGACGCCGGCCAGGCGCAAGGTCGGCAAGGCGAGGAAGCCCGTCGCGCGCAAGACTGCGAAGGCCAAGAAGCCGGTCGTGCCCAAGCCCGTCATCCGGCCAGCGCTGCGCCGGCCGGTCAAGAACCGCCCCTCGGTGGCGCGCATGCCGTCGGCGCGTCCGGCGCCGCACAAGGCGGCGCTGCTCTCGCCAAACATCTACGAACGCGACCTCGACAAGACTCCCGCCAACTATGCCGCCCTGACCCCGCTGCAATTCATCGAGCGCAGCGCCAGCGTCTATCCCGACCATATCGCGCTGGTGCACGGGTCGCGCCGCCAGAGCTGGGCCGAGACCTATGCGCGCTGCCGGCAGCTCGCCTCGGCGCTGGAGAAGGTCGGCATCGGCACGGGCGACACCGTGGCGATCATGGCGCCCAACATCCCGGAAATGTACGAGGCGCATTTCGGCGTGCCGATGTCGGGCGGCGTGCTGAACTCGCTCAACACGCGGCTCGACGCGGCGATGATCGCCTTCATCCTCGACCACAGCGAGACCAAGGTGCTGCTGGTCGACCGCGAGTTCCACCGCGTCGTGACCGAGGCGCTGGCCATCGCCAAGGCCCAGCCGCTGGTGGTCGACATCGACGACCCCGAATGCGAGGACCGCGCCCAGATCGGCGACACCACCTACGAGGAGTTTCTGGCCACCGGCGATGCCGACTACGCCTGGGACTATCCGGCCGACGAATGGAACGCGATCTCGCTCAACTACACGTCGGGCACCACCGGCAACCCGAAGGGCGTGGTCTACAGCCACCGCGGCGGCGCGCTGTCGGCCTACGGCAACGCCACGCAATGGGCGCTCGGCATCCATCCGGTCTATCTCTGGACCTTGCCGATGTTCCATTGCAACGGCTGGTGCTTCCCGTGGACCCTGGCGCTGGTCGCCGGGACGTCGGTCTGCCTGCGCCGCGCCAGTGCCGCAACGATCTACGCCGCACTTGCCGAGCATGGCGTCACCCATATGTGCGGCGCGCCCATCATCATGCAGTTCATCATCGGCGCCACGGCCGCGGAGCGCCGGCCGCTCGGCCGCAAGGTCGAGTTCATGACCGCCGCCGCGCCGCCGCCCGCCGCCGTGCTGGAGGCGCTGGAGAAGGAGAATTTCCGCGTCACCCACGTCTACGGGCTGACCGAGGTCTACGGCCCGGCGACGATCTGCTCGTGGCACGAGGACTGGGACGCGCTGCCAAGCCACCAGCGCGCGCAACTGAAGGCGCGCCAGGGCGTGCGCTACGCCGCCGAGGACGGCGTCACGGTGATGGATCCCGAGACGATGAAGGAGGTGCCACGCGACGGCACGACCATGGGCGAGGTCATGTTCCGCGGCAATCTCACCATGAAGGGTTACCTGAAGAACGCCCAGGCGACCCGGGAGGCCTTCGAGCACGGCTGGTTCCACTCCGG
>Ga0210402_10003620_pt1 | contig 14402 bp, 13 predicted proteins | sample IncBWC7MmetaG_FD_161055 | JGI IMG/M metagenome (GOLD analysis project Ga0210402, IMG submission 161055) | Forest soil microbial communities from Barre Woods Harvard Forest LTER site, Petersham, Massachusetts, United States - Inc-BW-C-7-M | ecosystem: Environmental > Terrestrial > Soil >...
GGCTTGCCAGGGATTCCTAGGAAAACTGTTCCGTTGACAGGGACGCCGATCCCGGCGCCAAAAGATCCATCGGCCAGAAACGACGTTGCCGGGATACCGCCGCCAGGATTGGCGGGATTGGTAAAGCACGCCGCCGCAGGGCAAGCGCCGAAACCCATGGGCGTGTCGCCCGTGGCGGGAAAGTAAACGAACTGAATGCCCCCCTCGAGAGTCGCCGTTGGGTCTAGGGGCGTCGCAACGCCGCCACCTGGGGGATTCTGCAAAATCTGAATTCGATTTGGCGCGACAAAGTTAATCACCGTGGTGCGGCGATCGGAAATCGCGGCTTGGCGCGCGCGCCGAATCTTGCCCATGACCTGATTCATGCCGGAGGTAGCACGAATCGAGGGCAATGCGTTGCCAAGGCCGACCACTGCCAGACCGACCATGATGCCGATGATGGCCATGACCGCAAGTAATTCCAACAGGCTGAACCCTTTTTGGGTGCGCTTCATAATCCTTGTCACCATTCCTGCTTGTAGAGCGAGCCCTCAAGCGACAGGCTAGGGTGCAACGCTATGGCCAGTAAGCCAGAAAGGCTAAAAGTCTTAGAATGAGCAAGATATGGGACCCCTGTGTCGGGTGCGGGGCGGGGCCCAATGGGGGGTTGGGTAGAAACGAAACAAACTCGGCCAGGCGAGTTAGACAGGGTAGACATAATCGGGAGGGCCCGAGGCGGAGTTTCAGACGGACCTTCCAGTTGGCTTCTGGACTCCCCGCAACACGGACAGGCAAGCGTGTTGCAGGGGTTGTGCTACCGTTACCCGCAGGACTGAACGAAGGCACCATCTTGAAACCGCCAAGAATCGCTAAAAGGAGGCGAGCCCTCGTGGGCAGCACACTCGCTCGAGCCCGCGCGACTCTGGCGATCCTGGCTTTGGTCAGCGCCTGTGTTGGGTCCGCGGCCGCGCAACGTGAGCGAGGCGAGATTCGTATCGAGGTTCGCGACGCGCAGGGTGCTTCACTGGCAGCGAGCGCGGATTTGCTGAGCGAAGGCAACCAGTTTCAGCGGGCATTTGTGGTTGGAGCGGATGGACGGGTTACCGCCCAGGACCTACCTTTCGGCGTGTACCGCCTTACGCTAAACGCCGAGGGATTTGCGCCGTGGAGCAAACTCGTGGAAGTGCGGTCCGAAGTGCCGATTCGTGTAACCGCAACGCTGGGGGTTGCACCAGTCACCACGCAGGTGCAGGTGAGCGATGAAGCCACACTGATTGATCCCGGGCGGACGGGTTCGGTGTTTCCGATTGGCAAGCAAAGCATCAAGGAGCAACTTCCTTCGCAGCCAGGGCGCACTTTGTCCGATCTGGTGAATGAACAGCCAGGATGGTTGTACGAAGCTAACGGGATTCTGCACCCCCGTGGGTCTGAGTACGACGTGCAATACGTATTCGATGGACTGCCGTTGACGCAGAATCGTTCGCCAGCGTTTGCGCCCGCCTTTGATGCGGATGACGTCGAGTCCATGCGCGTGCTGACCGCCAGCTTTCCCGCGGAGTACGGTCGAAAGCTGGGCGGAATTGTGGAAGTGACCACGCAGAAAGATGTGCCCGGAGGGTGGCACAACCAGCTGAACGCAGAAGGCGGCAGTTTCTCGAGTGCTAGCGGGTCGGGCGCGATTTCGTATTCGCGGGGTAAGGATCGCTTTTCGGCAAACGGATACGGTTTTCACACTGATCGCTATCTCGACCCTCCAGTGCTCGAGAATCTCACGAACCGGGGCAATGCCAGCGGTGTCTCGGCTTCGTATGAGCGGGATCTCTCGGACCGCGATCGTTTACGCATCACCGTGGCCCACAACGAAGTGCGTTTCCTGGTTCCGAATGAGTTGATCCAGCAAATCGCCGGGCAGCGGCAGGACATTGAGAATACGGAGACAAGCGGAAGCGTCTATTTTCAGCATACGTTCTCGCCCAATTTGTTGTTGAGCGTTAATGGGAGCGTGCGGGACGCCAGTGCTACGTTGCAGTCGAATCCGTTCGCAACGCCGGTGATCGTTTCGCAGGACCGCGGCTATCGCGAGGGTTACGTGCGCGCGGACGTGGCAGGCCATTACGGGCATCACGACTGGAAGATCGGCGTCGACAGCATCTTCAGCCCGGTCCGCGAGCAACTGCAGTACTCGATTACCGATCCGAGCCAGTTCGACGACGGCACCTTGCTCAATTTCACTTTTCCGCTGCATCACAAGTGGGACATCGAGCCCTCAGCCTACATTCAAGATCAGATGCACTTCGGTAATTGGAATATCAGCGCGGGGCTGCGCTTCGATCATTGCGATTTCGTGGTGCATGAATCGGCTTGGAGTCCGCGGATCGGCATTTCGCGCTACGTGCCTTCGCTCGGGCTATTGCTCCACGTTTCCTACGATCGCGTTTTCCAGACGCCGGCCGTCGAGAATCTGCTGCTGGCCAGCTCGCCCGATCTTGACGTTGTCGATGACACGGTGCTCCGCCTGCCGGTTCGTCCCGCCCGCGCGAATTACTATGAAGGTGGCCTAACGAAGTCGTTTCTCGGCAAACTAAGGTTGGACGCCAACGTCTTTCGACGCGACTTCAAGGATTATTCGGACGACGACGTGCTCCTCGACACCGGCGTGAGCTTCCCGATTGCCTTCGCGAGCGCGCGCATTTTTGGTGAGGAACTGAAGCTGGAAGTACCGCACTGGGGCGCGTTCTCCGGCTATTTGAGCTACGCGAATCAGTCAGGCATCGGGCACGGGCCTGTGACCGGCGGGCTGTTTCTGGGCGACGACGCGTCCAGCGCGCTGACCGACACAACCAAGTTCGCAGTGTCGCAAGACCAGCGGAACACGCTAAGAGCGCGGGTGCGATACCAGGCGTCTCGCAAGATCTGGGTGGCGCTGGCGGGAGAATTTGGCAGCGGGCTGCCAGCCGAACTGGACAACGCTGTGGTCGATCCCAATTCCTTGCGATCGCAATTCGGCGCGGCGATCGTCGACCAAGTCAATTTCGACAAGGGCCGCGTGCGACAGAATTTTTCCCTGGACGCGTCGGCCGGCGCAGAGATCTATCGCAAAGAACACCGCAGTGCGACGCTGCAAATGACGGTCGCCAATCTCGCCGATCGCGTGAATGTACTCAATTTCGAGAGCTTGTTCTCGGGAACAGCCGTTGCTGCGCCGCGCAGTGTGTCGGCAGGCTTGCGAGTCAGTTTCTGAGGGATCCAGACGGCTGGAAATCTTGGTACCGCTAACGGGAATCGAACCCGTATTTTAGCCTTGAAAGGGCTACGTGCTAACCGTTGCACCATAGCGGCACAGCTACAGCAGCTTTGAACCTTAAAATTATACGGGAAATCGCTCAGCCGGGAAAGCGTCGCGGAGTTGGCTTAGCTTTGGCGGTCCAGGAATTCCTCATGCCAGGCCATCTGAATGGCTTCGAGCTTTGACTCGTTGGATTTCATCGGATCGCCCGCGAAACCGGGGAGTTCGATGATCCACTTGTGCATGTCCGTGAAGCGGACGGTCAGCGGATCGGTGTCAGGATATTTGTCGCTCAACCCGATGGCGATGTCTTCCATATTTTCCCAGTCAAAGCTTGGCGGCATTTCTAGCGCTCCTGATCAGTGGTCGTGCTCTTTGGCGTAGTTTTTGTTCCACTCGGGAATCTCCACCACGATGTCGGTAGTGCCGTCGGGGACGGTCTGGCAGCCGAGGCGCGATTTCGGTGTGATGCCCGGCGCCATGTCCAGTTCGTCGAGCTCGGCGTCCGTTGCTTCGTTGCAGGACTCGAGGCCTTCTTTCACGATCACGTGGCACGTGGAGCACGCGCAGACTCCGCCGCAAGCGTGGTCGAGGCCGGCTTTGAGGCCCTCGGAAATGTCCAGAATGCTTCCCGGTATTCCGTTGTGGCCGTAGGGAATCTGCGCCGGATCGACTTCGATCGTTTTGCCGCTGGGAAGAAACGTCACCTTATATTTCTTCGTGGCCGGCGTGTATTTCACTTCGTCGATATAGGGGTTACTTCCGCCCATCGTTTTTCTCCCGTCAGACTTCCGCGACTCTGCGGCCTTCGAGCGCGCTGGAAATCGCGCTGTTCATGACCAGCTCCGCCAAATGCTCGGTCGCATGATTCAATTCGTCGATACGCTGGCGAATCAGCTTGTAGTCGGTCCCGGCTACTGATTCTTTCAACCCGGCGACAGCGGATTCAATCTTCGCACGCTCCGCGGCCGGCAGATCGATTCCCTTTGCATTCGCGAGTGCCTTGCTGGTGGCGCTCAGAATGGCTTCGGACTCGGTGCGTGCTTCGATCACCTGGCGCTCGGCAAAATCCTGCTCGGCGTATTCGATCGATTCTTCCAGCATGCGCTCGATTTCAGAATCATCAATACCGTAGCTCGGCTGGACTTCGATCGAATGCCGTTCATCGGTCCGCATGTCTTTCGCGGCTACTTGCAGGATGCCATTGGCGTCGATCAGAAACTTTACTTCGATTCGCGTAAGCCCCGCCGGCGCAGGCGGCACTTTCAGGACAAATCGTGCCAGCGAGCGGCAATCCTTGGCCAATTCGCGTTCGCCTTGCAGTACATGAATGTCGATGCCCGTCTGATTATCGACGCCAGTGGTGTAAAGCTCCTGCGCGCTCGCGGGAATCGTGGAGTTGCGCGGAATCACCTTCGCGACTGCGCCGCCGTAAGTCTCGATACCGAGCGACAGAGGCGTGACATCGAGCAGGAGCATGTCTTTGACGCCGTGGTCGAGGATGTTGGCTTGCACCGCCGCGCCGAGTGCCACGACTTCGTCAGGGTTCAGTTCGATGTGCGGCTCGCGACCGAAGAATTCGCGGACGGTTTTGCGAACGAGCGGGGTACGGGTAGTTCCCCCAACAAGCACTACTTCTTCGATTTCCGTGGGCTTCAGTTGCGCGTCGCCTAGTGCTCGACGGACAGGCTCGATCGTTTTACTTACAAAATCCTTGATGAGTTTCTCAAATAGATCGCGCTTAATACTCTTTCTAAACGGATTGCCGTCAGAGAATGGAAGAAGTAGCGGAACCTCTTCGTCCTTTGAAAGCTGGTGCTTGACATTGATTAGAGCCTTGCGAACCTCTTGCATAAGTATCGGATCTTGTGACAAATCTCGCCCGGATTGCTGGAGAACTTCTTCAAAGATAAGCGCTTGCAAGAGGTTGTCGATGTCGTCGCCGCCTAAGTGCGTGTCGCCGTTGGTCGACAACACCTGGTAAATGTCGCCGTCGCTGGTGGAAATCAGTTTCAGAATGGAGATGTCAAATGTGCCGCCGCCCAGGTCATAAACCGCAACGCGGCCGCGCTGCTTTTGATGCAGGCCGTAAGCGAGTGCCGCAGCGGTGGGCTCGTTGACCAATCTCAGCACTTCGAGCCCGGCGATTTTGCCGGCGTCCTTAGTGGCTTGGCGCTGGGCGTCATTGAAATAAGCCGGCACGGTGATGACTGCACGATCGACTGGCTCGCCGAAAAACGCTTCGGCCCAATTTTTCAATTCTCGCAAGATGAAAGCTGATATCTCCGGTGGAGTAAAAACCTTGTCGCCGAGTTTCACGCGAATGACGTTCTTGCTTTCCGGATCGATGCGGAACGGAAAGAGCTTGAGTTCATCCTTCACGTCGGCAGTCCCGCGTCCCATCAGCCGCTTCACCGAATAAATGGTGCGCTCGGGTTGCGTAAGCAAGCGGCGACGCGCAGGTTCGCCAACGATGATGCTTCCATCGGCATCCAAGCTAACCACGGACGCGCACAGCGTCGAACCCGTCGGCCCGGGAATACACTTCGGCGTGCCATCCGCCTCCGTGTAAGCCACGAGGCTATTCGTCGTCCCGAGATCGATGCCGACTATGCGTCCCATGCTGAAATCAAATCTCTCCCAATTCTTTCGCGGCGCCTGCCACCAGATTCCGGATGTAGGAACGCCGATTGAGGCATTCGTTCATCTGCGCCATTAAAGCCTTGCGGGCAGCCGGGTCCGCATTGGAATCGATCGCGGCGTCCCAGTTTTGCGCGATTCGCTGCAACTGACTATCGACTTCGCTCAGCTTCTCGCCGAAATTCTTCTCCGCGGCTTGCAGGCGCGTCTTCAAAGCCGTCAAATCGCCGCCCGCCGACTTCGCTTCGCGCCACTCATCCAGCGATTCGTTCAGCTCGAAAACTTCTTCCAACAACTCCGGCGGCGCTTGTTGCTTCTTCTCGCCTTCCTTGCGTTCGGCTTCAATCTCAAGCAAGTACTCGACGCGCGCAACCGGATCTCGCAACGTGCGATAAGCGTCATTCAATTCCGAACTGCGCTTGAGCGACACCTCGCGCTCTTCTTCACTCGCATTCACAAAATTATCGGGATGCAGCTTCCAGCTCAACTGCAAGAATTTCTGCTCCAGCGCACCCATTTCGATCCACAGTTTGCGCGGCATTCCAAACAGGGCAAAATAGTCGAATAGTTGTGCGCTCGCCTGCAAGCTCTGCCCCCGCCAGAAAATCGTCCAGAAACAAAAAAGTGGCTGGCGGATGCGGATGCCAACCACTTGTCCATCAGACCGCGTGAATACCTTTACGCCGTGCCCTACGCAGTAAACGAACTGCCGCAACCGCAACTGCGCGCCGAATTCGGATTCTGAAACACGAAACCCTGGCGCATCAACGTTTCCTCGTACTCGAGCGTCGTGCCGTTCAGATACAACAAGCTCTTCGGATCCACAAAAATACGCGCGCCAAATTCCTCGAATACCTTGTCGCGATCCCGCGCTTGTGTATCGAGCCGCATGGCGTACGACAAACCCGAGCAGCCGCCGCCCTGCACGCCCACGCGCAGGCCGCCGACTTCCGGCGACAAACCATCCTTTTCGAGCAGCAAGCGAATTTTCTTCGCCGCGCGCTCGGTCAGATGAATCGTCGCGATACTCGGACCTGTGGTGATCGTTGCCATGCGATGCAGCCCTTAGTGCGCAGCCTTCTCCGCCACCGGCACTTCCACGCCATGCTTTTTCTTCCAATCGCCGATAGCCGCCTTGATGGCGTCTTCCGCAAGCACGGAACAGTGGATCTTGACCGGCGGCAGCGACAACTCCCGGACGATGTCCGTGTTCTTGATAGACAGCGCCTCGGAAACGGTCTTGCCTTTTACCCACTCGGTAGCAAGGGATGAGCTGGCAATCGCCGAGCCGCAGCCGAAAGTCTTGAACTTGGCTTCTTCGATCACCTGCGTCTCGGGATTGATCTTCATCTGCAGCTTCATCACGTCGCCGCATTCCGGCGCACCCACCAATCCGGTGCCCACGTTGGGATCTTCTTTCGACAAGCTCCCCACGTTACGCGGATTGTTATAGTGATCTACGACCTTATCGCTGTAAGCCATCGCCTTGCTCCTTAAGCTGGTACTGCTAAACCCTTAGCCTTAGCTATCGCTAGCTATTGCTTCTCGCCAAATTGTTCATGTTCACGAAGCCAGCGCTGCGCATCGCCTTTTCGGTAATCGAAACGTTCGGCAGCCAGGCCGAGCGTCCCGCGGTCAACTGTCGCAGAGCATCCTTGATGAAATCCGCGCCCACGCCGAGCAACTTCAAGAACGCGCGGACTTCCTGCAGATGATGAAACGAACGGTGCCCCGCCGGCTTGGTGTCGTCGCCGTCCGCATAAGGCACGAATGCCACGCGGAATGCCGCGCCGGTCCCGCCAATCGAGCGGTGAATCTGAATGGTTCCTTCGTTGGTTGTTGTGCTGCTTGCCATGTTACCTTCCCTTTGCCTTTCCGGGCTGTCGTCTGAGCTTTATGCCGTCTGCCACTTGACCTTGGAAATGTCGATTCCCTCTTTGGCCATTTCATACAGCGGCGACAAATCGCGCAGTTTGCTGACCACCTGCACCATCTTGTCGATCACATAGTCGACTTCTTCCGGCGTATTGAACCGGCCGAGGCCGAAGCGGATCGAGGTGTGGGCCAGGTCTTCGCCCACTCCTAAAGCTTTGAGTACATAACTAGGCTCGAGGGTTGCAGAGGTACAGGCCGAACCGCTCGAAACCGCAATATCGTTAATTCCCATCAAAAGCGACTCGCCTTCCACGTAGGCGAAGCTCATATTGAGATTATTTGGTAGCCGATACTCCATCGAGCCATTGATGAACACTTCGTCCAGCTTGGCTTCCAGGCCCTTCTGCAACCGAGTGCGCAGCTCCAGCATGCGCTTCGACTCTTCAGGCATCTCTTGCTGCGCAATTTCGCAGGCTTTGCCCAGCCCGACGATCCCAGGCACGTTCAGCGTGCCGGAACGCATCCCGCGCTCGTGCCCGCCGCCATCGATAATCGCGGAAAGCTGTACGCGCGGATTGCGCCGGCGCACGTACCACGCGCCCACGCCTTTCGGCCCGTAAATCTTGTGCCCGCTGATGGCCAGCATGTCGATGTTGTCCTTCTGCACATCGACCGGAATCTTGCCCACCGCCTGCACGCCGTCCACTGCGAAGAAAATCCCGCGCTCCTTGGCCAGTTTGCCGATTTCCGCCATCGGGTTGATTACGCCAACTTCGTTGTTGGCGTACATAATGGTGATCAAAATCGTAGTCGGCTTGATGGCCGCCTTCAAATCATCCATGCTGACGCGCCCATCGCGCTGCACCGGCAGATAGGTGACCTCAAATCCCTCTTTTTCCAGGCGCTTGCAGGTGTCGAGCACCGCTTTGTGCTCGATCGCTTGCGTGATGATGTGATTGCCCTTTTCGCGGAACATTTCCGCGATGCCCTTGATCATCAGGTTGTCGGATTCGGTCGCGCCGCTGGTGAAAATGATCTCTTTGGGAGTTGCATTGATCAGCGAAGCCACTTGCTGCCGCGCCATTTCCACCGCTTCTTCGCCGGCCCAACCAAACGAATGGTTGCGGCTTGCGGCATTGCCGAATTTCTCCCCGAAATAGGGCAGCATCGCTTGCAAGACGCGCGGGTCCACTGGGGTGGTCGCGTGATTGTCCATGTAAATCGGCAGTTTTACAGCCATTTCGTCTCCTAACCCCTAACCACTGATTCCAACGAGCGTCCGTTCTTGCGGCTCTTCGCTCATCTGCGAAATCGTCACCGTGCTCAACACCTGCATGATGCTTTCATTCACCCGGCGCAGCGGTTCGCGCACGGAACATTTTTCCGTCGCATCGCAATTCCCGTGGCTGGTCACGCAAGAAGTGATCAAGACTGGCCCGTCAATCGCGGTAATCACTTCCAAAGCGCTGATCTCGCCTGGCTCTTTTGCGAGTTGATACCCGCCGTTCGAGCCGTGCTTGGCAGCTACCATTCCCTGTCGCGCCAGTTTTTGCAGCACCTTTGCCATCAACGTGACCGAGATTCCGTACTCCTCGGCGATTTCGTTCGCACTGCAAGCATGATCCCGGCGGTGCGCCGCCAAATGTTTCACTGCAATCAGGCCGTAGTCAGCCTTCTTGGAAAGCTTGAACATCGTCGTTGTTAACTCTATTCCCCAAACGCTCTGCCAGTCCCTCATGCCATATGGGACTGATTCAGTCGTAATTGAGTCTATCCCATTTTCAAGTGAAAAGCAACCTCGTCCAGAATGTACTCAAACCGACAAGTCCCTTATTTCCTTAGGCTTATATTGCGACCAATCTAGTCTTACAGCCTACTAGATTCCTGACAACGGTCGCTGGTTGCAGCAAATGGCAGAATTCTGCAGACGAAAGGCGATTCTGGCGAATCACCCACCGCATGTTACTCTACCGCGGCTGGCCCGGGTCAGCTTGGACAATAAGAACCTACTGTGAAACAACCCACTGCGATGCTCTCGCTCAGAAAACCGATCACCGCCCTCGCCTTGCTGGCCATCCTCTATTGCCCGAATGCCGCGGCACAAGCCAAACCTGCCAGTCCGCACCAGTCGGCCGAGTCCAAACCGGCCTCCGCCAAGCCGACCGAAACTGTCACCCTCATCGGTGCTGGCGACATCGCTGGTTGCAAAAACCTCGAAGGCGCCCGCGCCACGGCCGCTCTCATCGACAAAATCCCTGGAACCGTCTTTGCCGCGGGCGACTTAGCCTACGAAAAAGGCAGCCCCGCCGATTTCCGGAACTGCTACGGCCCGACTTGGGGCCGTTTCAAGAACCGCACTCGTCCCGCCCTGGGTAATCACGAATACGGCTTACCTGGCCCGGCAAACGCCTATTTCCAATACTGGGGAGCTCAAGCCGGCCCGGTCGGTAAGGGCTACTACAGCTACGACATCGGCGCTTGGCACATCATCGCCCTCAATACCAATTGCACGGCAGAAGGTGTTGGCGGATGCGCATCCGGATCGCCACAAGAGACCTGGCTGAAGGAAGACTTAGCCGCGCACTCAAATGTCTGCATCCTCGCCTATGGCCACCACGCCCTTTTCAGCAGCGGCATCTTCAAAAGCCATGCCGTGCACCCAGAGCTGAAGCCGCTGTGGCAAGACCTCTACGCCGCACACGCCGACCTGATTCTCGCCGGTCACGAGCATTCTTACGAACGCTTCGCCCCGCAAGATCCAGACGGCCATGTCGATCCCAAGAACGGCATCCGCGAAATCGTTGTCGGCACTGGGGGCCGCAGCCACGACTTGCTAGGCTTCGCCCTAGCCAACAGCGAAGTGCGCGATTGGTCCGCCTACGGCGTCATCAAGCTCACTCTCGCCCCCACCAGCTACACCTGGGAATTCATCCCCGCCGGTGGCGCCAGCTTCCAAGATTCCGGTTCGGGCATCTGCCACAACGTCCAGCCTTCCCTCTAGAGCTTCTCTGCGCACGCACCGCCGCTGGCCGCCGCATCAATCAGTTTTCGTATCGAAGGCGCGGGCATCAGCAGCAACTGTGCTTTCGCTTTGCTCGCCGCCGCCAGCGTTGCCGCTAGTTGCGCCTTCGCATCATCCGCCAATGGCGTGCTCTTCGCGATTGCATCGAGCGCTGCAAGCCCCGCATTCGCCGCAGCGCTCAAGTCCTGCGAAATCGGCGCAACTTCCTTCACGAACGATGAGTTCATGGCCAGAGACTGAAGTGCCGCGTCGTTGTCCCGCCACTTCGTCAACTGAGTGCGCAAGCGCGCCGCAACACTCGCGTCACGACATCTTCCTTCAATGAAAGTATTCACTGCCTCATCGAACCGCCGGCCCAAGTCGCTTTCCGGCGGAACAGCGTCCACGATTCGATTTAGCGGCGTACTGGCAATCGGATGCGCGGACATGGTCTCCCACCGCGTATAGTCTTTCACCGGCTCGAGCACATCCGTAAGCGTCTTCAGCGCCGCGAATTCTTCTGGCGCCGCCGGTCCAGCGATGCGCTGCAGCATCAGTCGATAATAGCTGCGGTGCGTCAATGCCAGCCACTCCAGCCTCTGGCTAATCACCTCGAGCCGCTCGTACATCGACTTTACGTCCGTCACCGACTGCGGCGACCACAAGCGTTCCGCAATCGCAGCGGTCCTTGGCCAAATCCGCGAATCAATATTCTCGCCATCGACGTATTCCGACCACATCGTGGCTTCTCCGCCCAAAACGAGCCGCTGCTGCTCCGGCGTGAGAGCTGCCGCGTCCCCGCTGAGAGGCTCTACGGCATAGTGCCGCGCCGCGCTCCACATTAGATCGATGTAGTAGCCGTTGGACAAAATCGCCTGGTAACCCTGCTTGGCCGCGGCCGCCAGTGACTTTGGGCCGCGCCAGGAGTGAATCACTACGTCCTTCGGCGCTCCCGGAACGAAAATCTCGTCCCAGCCAATGGACGCCTTCCCGTGCTTCGTTACTAGCTTCTGCACGCGCTGGCTGAAATACGTCTGCAGTTCCTCGTTGCTCTTGTAGCCGTGCGCCTTCTTGAATTCCTGAATCCTCGGGTTCGCGTCCCACGCCTTCCCGTTCACTTCGTCTCCGCCAATATGGAAATAGTGATCGGGGAAGAGTTGCGCTATCTCGCCGATAAAAGTGTCTAGAAGCTTGTAGGTCTTCTCGTTCGTTGGATCCATCGCCGGATCCATCACCCCCCATTCCTCATCGATCTTGAATGGTCCTGGCGTGCTGGCAATTTCCGGGTAGCCCACCATCCACGACGAGCTATGGCCCGGCATATCGAATTCTGGCACCACGCGAATGCCGCGGTCGCGCGCGTACTCAATCAATTCGCGGATTTCACCTTGCGAGTAATACAGGCCGCCCGAACCCAAGGTATGCAGCTTCGGAAGCTTCTTGCTCTCGGCCCGGAATCCCTGGTTATCGGAAATGTGCCAATGGAAGACATTTAGTTTTACCGCTTCCATTCCGTCCAGGTTCCTCTTGATCACCTCGAGCGGAATAAAGTGGCGGCTCGAATCGATTAGCAATCCGCGCCACGGAAACCGCGGCTGATCCGTCACAAGCAAAGCCGGTGCCGCAAACCCGTTCGCGGAAACGTCCACCAGTTGGAGAAATGTCTGCAAACCGCGCATCGTTCCGAGCGGGGTTGCCGCATTCAACTTGGCGCCCGTCGACGTAACTTCCAGCGAGTAGGATTCGTCTTCGCCCAGCTCCTGCACGGTCTTGTTCGCATGGTCCGTGTGTATGACTAGTGTCGCCTTGCTCGCTTCCGCGCTTCGGCGCGCGAAAATCAGTCCGGTCTGCCGGGAAAGCTGCCTGTAAAAGCGTTCGCTCGCGCGGTCGAGTCGCGCTTCGGAATGACCGGTCAACGCTACGGAGAAATTCCCATCGATCGCCAGGCTGCCGCTGCCCGCTTGGACGCTCGATGGCATCGGCATCAGGTTCGGCAGACTCGTTTGTTGAGCCGATCCTCTCTGTGCCCACAACGAACTGGTGAGCAATACTACAGCGAGCGTCTTTCTCCATCGCGAATCGGCCATTTTTCAAGGTCCCTTCTGCAAAATCCGGTTCCAGCGAGGTGCTACATAGCACTTCACCAAGGCATAGTGACATATCCAAGGCTCTTCCCCAAACCCCCAAACGCATTCGCCCTCGGCAATGCTTTCCGCGCCATTTGCGCCACTACAATTCGCGCGTCTATCTTCCCGCCGAACCCAAAATAGGGCATCCTTGTGCAGCCCATGAAGTTCAGCCAATGAAAACCTCCATCGCCATCTACCCCGGCTCGTTCGACCCCGTCACCAACGGCCACCTCGACCTCATCGAGCGCGGCGAAAAAATGTTTGACTTGCTCATCGTCGCGGTCCTCCGCAACGCCGAAAAATCTCCGCTCTTCACCATCCCCGAACGCGTGGACATGCTCCGCGAAGTCACCAAGCAGTGGTCCGGCGTCGAAGTGGATGTCTTCGACGGCCTGCTCGTCGACTACGCGCGCAAACGCGGCGCCGGCGTAATTCTCCGCGGTATCCGCGCGGTTTCCGACTACGAATACGAATTGCAGATGGCGCTCATGAATCGCAAACTCGAGTCGCGCCTCGAAACCGTCTTCATGCTTCCGGGTGAACCGTACAGCTACCTCAGCGCCAAGCTCGTCCGCGAAATCGCGCAATTCGGCGGCCCGCTCAAAGGCTTTGTGCCCGATATCGTCGAGCAACGCCTCCGCGCCAAAGTCAGCTAGCGCTCCACCCGCTGGGCGAGTCTGTTTCTTTGTAGTGGCGCAGTTCACCTGCCGGAGGCGGGCATGCTGCGCCAGAATGCGAAGCATTCGTTTCTCCAATTCGCCAAATTGGTTTCTTGCGCAAGCACTTTTCAACTTTCAACTTTCCACTTTCAACCGTAAGATTTACTCGATGAAGTCTCGCTGCTCACCCGGCAGCCACAAGGAAAAGCCCAAGTGCAACTCACCGACCGCATCAACCGCATTCAAATCTCTCCCACTGCCGCGGTCATCGCCGCCGCCGATCAACTCAAAGCCAAAGGCGTGGACATCGCCGACTTCGGCCCCGGCGAGCCGGACTTCCCCACTCCGGATCACATCAAGCAAGCCGCCATCAAAGCCATCAACGAGAATAAAACCAAGTACACGCCCACGCCCGGCGTAATGCCCCTTCGCGATGCCATCTGTTCCTGGCACAAACGCGAACTCGGCTCCAGCTACGAACCGAAAGAATGCGTCACTAACGTCGGCGGCAAGCATTCCATCTTCAACGTCATGAGCGTCCTTGTGCAGACCGGCGACGAAGTGATTATCCCAACTCCCTACTGGGTCAGCTATCCGGACATCGTCAAATACACCGGCGCCACGCCGGTCTACGTGGAAACGCTCGCCGAAGACGGTTTCGCGATTCGCGCCGCTGCCGTCGAAAAAGCCATCACGCCGAAAACGAAACTCGTCATCCTCGATTCGCCAAGCAATCCCACCGGCGGCGTCACTCCTCCGGAAGAATGCGAAAAACTCCTCGCCCTCTGCAAAAAGCACAACATCTGGCTGATGGGCGACGAGTGCTACTCGCA
>Ga0210402_10003622_pt1 | contig 14400 bp, 13 predicted proteins | sample IncBWC7MmetaG_FD_161055 | JGI IMG/M metagenome (GOLD analysis project Ga0210402, IMG submission 161055) | Forest soil microbial communities from Barre Woods Harvard Forest LTER site, Petersham, Massachusetts, United States - Inc-BW-C-7-M | ecosystem: Environmental > Terrestrial > Soil >...
TCGATGGTTGCGCCTGGGGTAGGTCAGATGCCGGGCCAGGAAGTCGCGTACGTGCAGCACTTGAAGGAATTCGTGAAAGAAATACGCGCCGCCATAGTGCGTCAAACCCCTATGATCACAGGCGATTCGCAAATTTCGTGGTGCCCTATGCATCTGAGCCTTACCTCACTAAAAGTTAGGTAAGGCTCAGAATACCAAAATCGTCTGTAAGGCCCGTGAATCGGCCTGTTGAGCGGCATTCCGGACGTGAAATACGCCGGATTCAGGTTTATAAGACGCATGCCTGAGGCGAGAGCCAACCATCGCGTGCGGAGGTGGGGCCGCTGTCGGTGGGTCACGTGGGCGCGCGCGCCGACGGGATGGAGAGCCGCGCGTAGGTCGCGTCGGCATCCCGCGTTCTGCGCGCCCGCGCGCCGTTTGCGATTAACGTCGACGCGGGTGTTTCGCGACGAGGCAGGACCACGACGGGCGGCCCGCCGCGGTCGCGCGTCTCCTGCTTCTCGTCGGCGAGCGAGCGGCTTCGCCGGCCTCGCCGCGGGCGTCTCCCGCTCGCGCGATTCGAGCCGCTCGTCGCGGGGCGTGTGGGTGCGCGTGCGGTCGGGACCGAGGAGCCGCGCGCGAGTCGCGCCTGGCACACGCCTTGCGCGCCCGCGCGTCGCCGTCGTCGATCCCGGGCCGGGCCGCGACGCGCGGGTCCCTGCAGGCGCACGTCTCCTGCTGCTCTCGACGGGCGAACGGCTTCGTCGGCCTCGCTGCGGGCCGGCGCGGCCGCTCGCGCTGTTCGACGGGGGGGCGCGTGGGCGCGCGAAGACCACGCCGCGGCCAAACTTCTGCACGTGGCGCATCTTCATCAGCAGATCGAACGTCTTCTGGTTCCCGTTGACGTCGATACCGGCGATGTTGTTCTGCTTGGTGCTGAAACCCAACTTGCGGTAATGGTGGCTTTCGATGCCCCTATAGCGTTTTCAGAAATATATTGAGCTCGTCGACCGTGCGCTTGCGTTGATCGTGGTGCAGATTGTGGGCGGCGCCGTCGATGTGCACCAGTTTCCCGTGCTGGATTACCTTTACGGCTTCTTCGTTCGACTTACGGATTTCGGGCGGTGCGTCGGCTTTCAATATCAGAACGGGCGCGGCAATCTTCGAAAGCAGTTCCGCCGTCCCCGTGCCGCCCCTGATACCTTGCCCCTCCCGTGGTGTATATGCCGTGATACTGCTTCTTCGAGAGCGCCCAATACTGGCAGTCGACGATGTCCCATTTCGGCGAATCTTTGCGGCATTTTGCCACCAGGTCCTCGAAGCTGCGAATATTCTGCGCAACCAGTGCCTCCGGAGACCCCGTCATCACAAGTGCGCCCGGCGAAGGCTGTGCTCCGCGTCCTGAGGCCGCTGCTGCCGGCGTCGCCGCTGGTCCCCGTCCACCCGGTTGGCCGAGGCCGGGATCGAGCATGATAATCGCACGCGCCAAACCGGATACTGCGCCCCGATTCGCATCACCGTAGCGGCGCCCATCGAATGACCCATCAGGATCGGTTTATCGAATTTCATCGCATGAACGAAGTCCACCAAGTCGAGGACCTGGGCGTCGGCTGTGTCCGCAGACGTGGGCGGATCCGTCAGGCCGTGGCCGCGCGCATCCGTCATGTAGATGTCGTACGACCGTTGCAGATCCTGCGTCAGAGTTGTCCAGCACAGGCCGATATCAGTCGCTCCGTGGGCCATCACGATCGCGGGCTTTCCCGGCGCGGGAACGGCATGGTAGTAGTGAATGCGAATGCCGTTCGCGTAGACGTAACCGTCCGACCACCCATCCGGTATGCCCGGCGGCACCGCCGCCACCGCCGCGCCAGCCAGCGTCAAGAGCAACACTACTCGTTGAAAGATCATCATTTTACGCACTACTCCTTCGTGGGATTTCTGCGAGCCATTGTAACCCCAACGGGTGCCCGTGGCACCGATCAAACGACAGGTGGGCGCGCGCTTCCGCTTTGCTCTCCCCGCAGTCGGATAGTCAGCACGCTGGCCGAGGCAAGGGAGTATACTGCTGCGAACCGGGCAACACCGACGCCCGCGGGTTCCTTTACGAGATGCAGCGTCCGTTGCCGGTCTTCTAGGTTCTAGGCATCGAGCAATTCACCCGTCGGATCCACAGAACGGATGGGCAGTAGCAAGCGTTCGCCGGCAATGGCTATGGCGGCCAGTTTGGTTCGCGGCCAGCAGGGAACCGTCGCTCGTACGCCTGCGCCACAAGCTCCTGGACGCCTCCGAAGATCGTGTTCACCCAGCCATTGTCTACCGCTGGCACTCGAAATTTGCGGCGTCTTCCAGGTTGCCCTGGCCCTTGTATTGCGCGTGGGCAGGGTAGGGGCACAACGGGCGGCTACGGCCGGGGAACGCTCGCCCGGTCGCGGTGACTGACTCGGGTGCCTGCCCCTTTTCAACCCAGTCCACCGATGCCGTGAGCATGTCGAAAGTGTCCAGCGCGGCGCTGCCACCGCCACAGTGGCCCATGCCCGGCGCCAGGAACAGGCGGCTCCAGCCTTGCACCTTAGACTCGCCACCATTTGCCGCCGTCATGCGCTGATAGTAATCGATCGTATCCTTAGCCGAAAACCATGGATCGCTGACGCCGTGATAGAAGATTAGCTTGCCTCCGTGCGAGGAAAAGCTGTTGAGATTCACCCAGCTATAGCTATCGCCGATGCGCGCAGTGGGATTGTTGTCCACCACCGCGGTTTCGGCATCCACATCTTGCGTCGTAGCCACGGTGGGACCGCCCACCGGACTCGGGCCCGGATTCAGAAGACCCGGGATGCCGCTTTGCGCCGCGATTCCGGTGTCGTAGAAGAAACCAGGGTAGACCTGTTTACCGCTCGAAGTTTTTGGGCCCGCGAAACCTTTTTCGATGGCCGCCACTTGCTCCGCCGACAGACATCCTTCGGCCTTTGCCCCCACACACTGCAAATCCGCAGGCCGGAAACTGCAGCCCGTCACGTTGAAAATCATTCCATCCGAAGCGCCGTCGCGCGCGTCGCAAACCTCCAGAAGCTTCGCGATGACTGCTTTTTTATCGCTATCCGACAAGGCCGCGCCTGGACGCCCGTTCGCGTCTTTCGGTGCGATTGCGTTCAGCGCCACGGCAACGGAGCGCGTGGCTAAATTGGAAAAGCCCGTTCGCATTGCGGGAGCTCCGGCAACAACACCGTCAAAATAGAACGGGTAGCGCTGGGACATCAGCATCGCTTCGCGGCCTCCGGTGGAGCAACCCACGTAGTACGAATGTTCCGGTGGCCTGCCATAGTGAACTTCCATGATCCGCTTGGCGACCACGGCCAGCCGTCCGATTGCCACAAACTCAAAATCAAGCACGGCCTGTTGGTCCTGCAGGAAGCTGCCATCGAACCCTCCGCCGGAGCTCTGATGGCCGGTGTCGCTGGTGGCCACCGCGAAGCCGCGCGCAATTGCCGGCTGCGTTCCGGCCGCTTGCGACCCGATAGGCTCGGCGACCGTTCCATTCAGCCCGCCGCCGCCCTGCTGCAAATATTGGCCTGTCCACTTCTCCGGAAGGGCGATGGCAAAGCGGATGCCGTACGTCTTGCCATCCGGTCCCGTTCGGCGATCGATGATGCCATCGACGAGGCAGCGCGCCGGCAACACTGGTCCGGATTGACCGCCCCGCCCCGCGGCGGGCGGCCCGGCCGCGACGATTTCGGCGCGGGTGATCTCAAGCCTGTTTCCAGGCACTTGAAAAGTCGCGAGATCTTTGCATTTGTCAGGGGCTTGTGCAAACAGCGTGACCCCGGCTGAAGCAAGCAATAAAAAAATCCGTCGCATAGTTCTCCTCAATCAACAAGTGCCCGTACGGGAGCTCAACGAGCGCGACACTTCCTGGATTCTAGCGGAAGGGACAGGAAAGAATCCGCTTGTCAAAGCCGGTTGGAACTCTGGAGAACCAAAGGGCCGGGTGTTCTTCCCGCACTTTGCTCCGAAGCTGAGCGGGGATTCGTGTAAGGCCAGTCGGCACTGCTGTGCGAAGCGGGGCTCTACCGGCCGTGTGTCCCGCGGCAAAACAGAGCTTCCAGCCCGGCCAGCGCGCGATCCATGGTTGCCGGGAGATCGCATTCGCGGTGTTCCAGGCACCAGCGAACAGCAACACCGGTGAGGTGCAAACTCACGCCGGCAAGGGCTCTGGCCGCCAGTTCGCGTTCGCTGCCCTCCGGGAGCCGCCGCTCGTATGCCTGCGCCACAAGAGCCTGAACTTCCGACAGACGTGACATCTCCGCCGCCGCGGCCGCCGGGCTCCGGCTCAGGATGTCCAGGTGCTTCCGAGTCCGGGCCTCGTCTGCTAATCCTTGCTGCGCGATACGCGAGATCGACTCCCGGAAGGCCGCGCGCACCGAAGCGCCGGGCGCGCAAGCATCGATTGCCGCGGCGAGTTGGTTGCCGTAAAGCAGCAGCGCATACGCCATCAAATCGCCCTTCGACGTGAAGTATCGAAAGAATGACCGCAGCGAGATGCCCGCCGCGCGCGCGATGTCTTCGACCGTCGTCTCGTCGTAACCGTTGACAGCGAAGAGGTCCATCGCAACGTTCCAGATGGACTCCCGGACGGCCCTCGATTTCCGTTCCTTCAGGCTCGGAAGCACCGCACTTCCGGGCCGGCATTCGCCGGGGGTAGGGTTCAGTCGCAAAGGCGCTCTCACTTGGAATTCAGAATACCAATATGGACAACTTGTGTCCATAGAGGCGTTTTGTGTTGACTTTGGCATAATGTGCTATTTATACTGAGCGGCAAATGTCTTCGTCATTTCTCCGCGACAGCAGCGTACGCGCCGCCTTGTTCGCGAGCCTGCTGGTTTCGCCGGCATTGGCGGCCACCTGCCAGTTCATCGGCGTTACGCAGTTTGGCGGGATCGAGCCGCCGCTGGCGGTGAATGCGGACTGCACCGATCCCGACTACAACGACAAGACCTTCGTCGTCGACATCACACAACAGCAGACCGTGAAACTGCCGGACGGGTCGACGATCTCGTATACGGAAGTCAAGGGCCGCTTCCCTGCGACCCGCACACAAGCGCAGTTGCCCGCTGGCGTGCAAAGCCCCACAACCGCGAGTCACAGCGTCACGTGGAGGTTCCCCGATAAGGCACATTGGCGCAACCGGTTCTTTCAGCAGACCTACCCGTTGCCGCTGGACTTCCTCAACACGGTCGACAGCGGCTTCGCGTTCAGCAACGGCGGCTACACCGTCGGCGTTACGCCCGGCAGCCCGAACGTGGGCTACCGCGTTCCTGCTGCGGCAGCCAAACTGGCCAAGGCCTACGCCAACAAACTTTACGGCAACACCGGCCGCATCTACGGCTACATCTACGGCCAGAGCGGCGGGTCGGTGCAGATGATGGGCGCGAACGAGGGCACGGCGGGAGTGTGGGACGGCATCGTGCCGGTAGTGATCGCGACGGACGGCCTCACCGCCCATTCGTTTCAGTGGGATTCTCTTTACGCACTCGCCGTGCCCGAGGCCAAGCGGCAGGCGATCGCGGAATCGGTGGCTCCGGGCACTGCGCGCGATATCTACGCGGGCCTGACGAGCGACGAACGCGACGTCCTCAACGAACTGCTGAATGCGGGGTTCGCCCGGCTGGCGCTTGAGGACATGAAGTTCGCGGTGAGCGGCGGTCCAGGCGCGGGCGCGATACAGACGTTTGACGCGGCTTATGAGGATGATTTCTGGTCCAAGCCGGGATACGAGGGCTCAAATCCTCCGGCTTATCTCGCGGCAGCGAAGGTGGACGGGTTAGCGAAAATCGCGAGCGTAACCCGCAATGACCAGTCGCTGCCAACAGCGGTTGCTTTCGATCCGGCAACCGTTCCGGCGCTGGGCTCGATTGGCGTGGCGGGCCTGCAGTTCTATCTCTACGCACCCGACGGCGCCACGCGCATCGCGCAGGGTGACGCCCGCTCCCTCAGCGGCAAACTCGAGGGCAGCACGCTGACGCTGACCGGGAGCAACGATCCGGCGCTGCTGAATGCGCTCGTGGCAGGCGGCCGGGTCCGCATCAACAATCGGTCACTTCTGGCCGGGTGCTTCTATCCCCGTCATTCGATTCTGGACAACGGTAACCCCGCATACAATCAGTACAGGAACGGCGACGGCAGCCCGAGATATGCGCAGCGCCCGGTGCAGACCGCCTACGTCCCGAACGTCCGCTCCTCCGGCGGGCTCCGTGAAACCGGGCACCTGAAGGTAAAGACCATCGTCATTGAGGACCTGGTGGACCCGTCATCCTATCCGTACGTGGCGGCGTTCTACGCGGGGCAAGTCATGAAGGCGATGGGCGCAAGCAGGGCCAACAGCATGTTCCGTGTTTACTACAACGAGAACTCCGGGCACGGCGCGGCCGGCGTACTGCCAGGCGGAAAGATCGCCACCACCGCGATCGGTATTGCGGGCATTCTGAATCAGGCGCTGCTCGATCTTGCGGCCTGGGTGGAGCGCGGCGTGGCTCCGCCACCGTCTTCCCGCTACAGCCTGGATGCGATGAACCAGGTGGTGCTGCCGGAGAAAGCGAGCGAGCGGCACGGGCTGCAGCCGCTGGTACATCTCACCGCGAACGGCAAGGTCCGGGCCGAGGTGGCTGTCAATGAGCCGGTCAATCTGCAGGGCAGCGTCGAAATGCCTCCGGGAACGGGTAAGGTTCTTCAGTACGACTGGTATCTGGGCAGGAGCGATTTCGCGTATGAGCCCGCGACTAAGCTCCCGGAGCCGCAACCCACTGTGAGCGCCACACGGACGGTCAGCTTTCCGGCGCCCGGCGAGTATACGATCACGCTGCGGACATTTGCTCAGCGCAACGGGACGGGCGAGGTAACCAACCCGACACTACTGCAGAATCTGGCACGAGTTCGGGTTATGGTGCATTAAACCGAGAAAGACAAAAGGAGAAGCCGGATATGAAATCGTTTGGGTGCGGCTACTTTAGAACGACGGTCCAGGCGGGGTAGAGGCGGCGCTGGTCCTGTTCGATGTGGAATTGCCAGTAGGCATCGAAGTCTCCTGAGAGGTAGATGGCGCGAAGTTGAACGATGGCTTCGGCCATCTGCTCGGTCCAGCGCATCCCGGAGCGCTCCATGCGATCTTTGATCAGGTTCTTGCAGGCGCCCTCGACGGGGCCACTGGCAATCGGCCAACCATTGGCGAGATATTCGTTGTAGTGCATTCGGGAGCGGTTGCGATAGAGGTAGTTGGCGACCCCGTTCAGCGTTTTGCATTTGGGACCGGACAGGCCGCGTTTGGTGATGCTCTGGCGGACGCCTTTGACGACTTGGCCGACCTCGCCGAATAGAATTCGCAGAGTTCGATCAAGGACCCAAAGGTCGGCTTCCAGGCTTCCCTCTGGATGGAAGACATAAGCGGCCTTCCAGAGTTTCTCCAGCACGTGCATCAGATCCAGGATCAAGGTGACCTTGAGTTTTTGGTCCACTCGAATCTGGAGAGCGCGCTCACCGTCAGTCAAGGCCAGGCGAGTTGTGGATCGCGAGGGATCGCGGCGGTCCATCTCTTTCGCCACTTCCTCGATGACGGCGGTCTTGCCCTTGAGCAAACTCGCCCATACCCGCTTGTTCTCCGGACGTGGGGGCGGAGGCGCTTCACCCGATACCGGGCGGGAGGTGGGGAAAAGGCTTTCGATGACTTGTTGCGGGGTCCGCACCCAAGGCGCGCGGGTGAAGACGGTAGCGACCGTGGCCATGCGTTTCTTATTGGCCTTCTGCCCTTTGGTTAGCCGTGCCCTGGGTTGTGCGGCGCAAGGCTTAACCATGGGAATGCCCTTACAGTCGACCGCCGCCACCAGGATCGAGCCGGCGGCAGGGGCCACCGAGCGCTGTTGGTAGAAAGCGTCAAAGTCCCGAGCTGCATCCGGAAGGATCTCTTCCAGACTGCGCTTGGAGACGGAAACGCCGGTCAACTCGGCAATGGTTTGAACCGATTCCAGAAACGGGTTCTGTACGGCGGCCTTAACCAGACGGCGCTGGAGTTCGTAGGAGAACGAGCGTGCGGGCAAGGCCAGCGCTTTGTCGAGCGGAAAGATGCCCGGCGCGTTGGGCCGGGAGTAGCCCATACGAAGGAGTTTCACGGTTCCAAAGACGGTGGTAAGGGATCGGGTGCTCAGACGGCGGTGAGAGTAGAGCCCCGGGCCGTCTGCCTGTTGGAGTTGCAACGCAGGCCCTATATCTCCATTGCCGCGATGTTGCAAATGGGCTTGGAGGAGAAGGCGTTGGACCTCGCGGCCTTTTGCCTGCTGCTGGGACTCGATCTGGTGGAGAGGGAGTTGGAGGGCGCTGGAGGATGCCAGCCAGGATTCCAGCAGGGAGAACTCAACCAATGCCGATCTGGTATCGGCAGGAAAACAAGTTGCAGTTGCCATGCTCTTACGGTAATATACCAGTAAGAACAATGTCACGTGTTTCTGTTTCCAAAAGCGGAATCCGCTCCGACGCACGGAATGTCTCCCTGGAGCGCCACACACAACGCTTCCTGGAACTCAGGCGGGGCCTGGAACAGATCGAGTATTTCTGCAAAGGTACAGTTCTGAAGCGGATGATGAAATGCGGTAAGGCCCAGTGCGCCTGTGCCACCGACGCCAGCAAGCGCCATGGCCCGTACTTCGAGTTGACCTACAAGGCCAACGGCAAAACGGTCAATGTCAAGCTCTCACGGGAAGCGGCTCCGCTGTACAGGGCTGCGGCGCAGCAATATCGCAGGTTGAAAACCCTGCTCAGCCGCCTCGACAAACTCTCGAAAACCATCTTGCGCCACCAAGCCAAATTGGCAGAATCCAAGCGCCAGAAATGATGTGAAAACCGGGGTTATTCCGATATCCCCGGTTTAACCGATACCGGAAGACGGGTCGCTTGGCCCTAACTGGCTGAATTTATGAGTACTTGGCCGTCGTTCTAAAGTAGCCGCACCCAAATGAAAAGGCCTCGACGCCGGGGTCAAGGAATTCAATCTCAAAGGTCCCGTCCTTGATTTGCCCTTTCTGCCGGATGAGCTGATACATCCGCGGCTGTCGAATCTCGCCCGTGCCATCGGCCCCGGAATCGGATCCATGATCGTCGCCAGGCGCGACACCATTCAGCCTTACCTTGAAGCGGACTGGTACCCCATTCTTCGCCGGGCCTAAGACGATATGGAGGTCGCGGCTGTGGAACCGGAACACAATCTTGCCGGGAGCCGATTCGAGTTTGCCACTCTCGGCGCCAACGATCCACGATCCGCCGAGTCCCCACTGATTTAATGCTGGCTTCGCCGGTGGGTTGTAGGTCTTTCGTGAGTCTCGAGCCATCCGTTCCAGCGACACGAAGTTCTCCGCGCGAGCGTACCCGACGTAGGTTTCGCCCGATCGCACATCTTCGCTCGGAGGCGCCTCGGCCCCATCGGCGGCTATGCGTACCGTGCTCTCATCGAGACCAGTGGCTCCATTTTCTTTAAGGAGTGTTTGGATAACGTGCTCGGACTTCTCATATTCACCCTCGCCGAAGTGGTGATAACGAATTCGCCCCTTTGCGTCGACGAAGTAGTCTGCGGGCCAATATTCGTTGCGGAAGGCCCGCCAGATCGAATGGTTGCTGTCGATCGGCATAGGATACGCGGCCTTCAGGCCAAATACGGCATTCTTCACGTTGGCCGGATCTTTCTCGAAACCAAACTCCGGTGCATGGACGCCGATCACCACCAGGCCGGCATCCTTGTACTTTGCCGCCCACGCTTTCATGTACGGCAGCTCGCGCAAGCTGTTGATGCACGAGTAGGTCCAGAAGTTAACCAGCACCACTTTCCCGCGTAGCGACTTGCTGCTCAACGGAGCGGAATTGAGCCAGGTCACCGCGCCATCCAAATCAGGCATTGGTCCTTCGTCTCCCGCCGCTGATGCAATCGCGACGATCCCGCAGATTAGAGCCACGGCGGAAATCCAAAAGGCAAGATTCTTCATAAAAAACTCCGATCGCTAGTGCGCGCCGCCGACGACAAGCACGTCGTAGGCGTTGGCTTGGTTTGTTTCTGGACTGAACCCTCTCGGTGCTGTATATGCAGGTGGCGCGCCCTTTCTAGGCCATTGAAAAGACACGTTTCACCGATTCGAGTTACGCTGCACTCCCGGCAAAATGACGAACGGGCAGCCTGTTCAAACGGCTGTCCGTGAGCACCCTGGCAGCCGCTAAGTGGAGGTTGGACGCTTCTGCCCATACTTATCAATGCCGAGCCGCCTGATCTTCGATTCCAGCGTCTGACGTGGTATCCCGAGTTTCGCGGCTGCGCCGGAAGGTCCGGCGATCCGCCCATGGGTCTCGGCGAGAGCCGCTTCGATCGTCTCAACTTCGCGAGCTTCCAGCACCGAAAGCCCCTCGTGCGGCCGCGGCGAGCCCGCCGATTCGCGTTTTAGCCAGCCCTCATCAACTTCGAAGGTATCGGTTTCACTGAGGATGACTGCACGTTCCACGACGTTCTGCAATTCGCGGATATTCCCGGGCCAATGGTATGCCTTTAACTGCTGCAGCGTGTGCTTGCCGATATGACGGATGTTCTTGCCGGCCCCTTTGGCGAACCGCCCCGCGAAATACTCCACGAGCAACGGAATATCTTCAGCTCGTTCGCGCAGCGGGGGAACGGCGATCGGAAAGACATTCAACCTGTAGAAAAGATCCTCGCGAAAGGTTCCGGCAGCCACGGCGGCCGGCAGGTGACGATTGGTTGCGGCTATGAGGCGGACGTTTACTGAGATCGGATGATTACTTCCTACCCGCTCAAATTCCTTCTCTTGTAACACGCGCAGGAGCGCAATCTGGGTTTCCATCGGCAGATCGCCAATTTCATCCAGGAAGAGCGTGCCTCCGTCAGCGGCTTCAAACCTACCCGCACGCCGTTGCAATGCGCCGGTAAAGGCTCCCTTTTCGTGCCCGAAAAGCTCGGAAGCAATCAGCGATTGCGGAATCGCCGCGCAGTTGACTCGCACGAATGCTCTCGATGCGCGTTTGGATCTCCGATGCAATGCACGCGCGATCAGTTCTTTCCCGGTGCCTGTTTCGCCCAGAATAAGGACCGTCGAATCTGACGGCGCGACTTTCTCCACTTGCTTCAGCACTTGACGCACGGGGTTGGAGGAACCGACAATTTCCTCGAACATCGAAGAGTGATCGATTTCCTCTCGCAGCACGAGGTTTTCCTTGCGGAGCTGCTCTTCCGTCCTCTTTTGTTCGTCGATGTCGGTTCCCGTAACGTACCATCGAATGATCTGGCCGCGTTCGTCTTTGAGTGGGTTGTACTGATTCAAGAACCAGCGATATTGGCCGCTCTTGAACAAGACGCGCATTTCTAACTCGAACGGAGCCCCACCCAAGAGTCTCTCTTGACGCTCCTCTCGAATCCGGTCTACGTCGTCGGGATGGAAAGCCCGGGTGAGAAAGCTGTTGTCGTTTACCTCGCCCATGGTGAGTCCGGTGGTATCCAGTGCCACCCGGTTCGCATAGAGTGTCGTACCGTCAGGAGTCAACACCACGACCGCTTGGCGTATGGCATCGATGATCGTGCGTAGGTCCTCCTCATTTTTCCGTAGCTTCTGCTCGGCGCGCTTGCGATCATCGATGTCGGTATTGACGCCACACCAGCGGACGAGGTTGCCTTGCTCGTCATGGATGGGCGCCGCTGATATCTGGAACCAACGATACTCTCCGTCGAAGCGACGGAGGCGAAGTTCTGTCTGCCCAGGCTTCCCCGAATTCTGGAGACCCTGCCACCAATTTTCGAACTCTTCCACTTCGTCCCGGTGAAGTATCGACATCCAGTCTCCGTAAAGTTGATCCGGTGAAAGACCGCTGTAGTCTTGAAGTCGCTGGTTGACGAACTCCGGGAATCCATCGGGACTAGCGGACCAGGCAAATGCAGGAATGCTATCGATCAAAGAGCGGAGTTCAAGGGGAGCCCGACTGCCGTCATTCGTCTTCATGGTTGAATCCGAGGAGCCGGCAAGCCTCGAACGCGCTACTTCCGGCCATGCCGAATTATACTGTTTGCCAATGACGAACCGCACTCCGTTCGGTGCCCCGGCTTTGCGGTTCGACGTGATCGTTTCAGATGTCATAAGAAGACTCTGGCTGCGCTCCCTCCGCGCGCTCGCGAACAATCCACTCGCGCACATAGGGAGGGCATTGCACCAATTCAATGCCCTCGTTTTCGCAGCTGACCAGGAACCGAACCACCGCGACGTCGACCAGGGTGACCTCGGTCAAGTCCAGGATTTTGTGCGTACGGCCGTCATTCATTGCTGTTCGTATGCTGCCAATACAATCTGACTGAATCCGGCCGATCAGCCGCAGCGTGGCTACGCATCCATCGGAATCTTTTTCAATTTTCAACATTGCTTGATCACCCACCTTGTTTCGACTCAAGACAAATTCATTTCCAACCTGCGCCGCGCAATCCCATACCCGCCGCGGACACGGCGCGAGAGAAGTTGGGGAGGAGTGCTTGGCGCGCTACCTCGTAAAACTGCTATTGACGGGTAGCCGAGGCAATGGAATAGGAGCAAATTCTCATTCAGCAAGACCCGCGAGAGCCGAATCTACCAATCCCCGAAGGGACTGGCCATTTTCTGCGGGAGCTGCTCGACGGCCGGGCTGGCGGTGTTCCAGAAGTTCCAGGCCGTCGCCCCAGGCACGACAACCAGCATTTCGTCGGCATTTTCGCTGGCGATTTCTCTCGACAAGTAATCGAGCCGTCCCCGGTTTCGGGCGACCGGGAGAAAGTCGCATATGCGGCGGGCCAAAAGGTCGGCATACATCGCGCCGATCCACAAGAGGGCCACTGTGATGAGAGCGAGAGCAATGGAGTAGTAGTTCATACTAAGCCCCTTCTGTTTTGAATGCTGATGCGGTTGGTCACGCCGCGCTCCGATAGCGCTCCGCTGCGTGGACCTGGTTGAAATTCGGAATCATGACCTTACGGGCAGCCTCAAAATCGGTCCACTGATCGGCATCCGGAAGCGGAGGAATGGTGACCATCTCGCGGCGGTCGAAGCCGGCTAGCGCCGCATCGACGAGTTCATCAACTTCCATGACAGCCGGAAGCTTATTTACATCCTTACCGGCGTGTTCCCAGATCTCGGTCCGCGTTGCCGCCGGCAGTACTGCCTGAACGTATACGCCCTTAGGCCCGAGTTCTGCGTGAAGACTCTGGCTCAGAAAGAGGATGAACGCCTTGGTCGCACCATAGACGGTCGAGCCGTACTCCGGCGACAACCCCACAACCGAGCCGACGTTGACGATAGCGCCTTCGCCAGCTTGGGCGAATCGCGGCGCGACAGCGCTGGCGAGACGCGCCGGCGCTGTCGCATTGAGGTTGACAATCCTGGCGATTTCCTCCGGACTCTGGTCTGTAAAGCCCCCGGACGGAGCTGTGCCCGCGTTGTTTACCAGAATTCCGATCCGGTGATCCTCGCGGAGCCGAGCCTCAACGTGAGCGAGGTCGCGCGGATCGGTGAGATCGGCTCGCAGGATATCGACGTCAACACCGGTTTCACGGCGGAGACGGTCCGAGAGCGTATCCAGGCGAGCGCGGTCGCGCGCCACTAAGACCAGATCGTGGCCGCGTTTGGCGAAGCGGTCGGCGTAAACAGCGCCAATTCCCGTTGAGGCTCCGGTAATCAGTACAGACGGTTTATTCGGCATGGGTTATTCTCCTAATCGATCCCAATCGTTTGTCGGAATCGCGATTTCCACCTTCCGGCAGCATTCACAGATGCACTGCGAACGCCATTCGTAAACCGTTGGAGCAGAACGGATTGATGTGCGGCGCGATGCTGTGTCACCAGCAAAATGACGAAGGCTCAGCAAATGCTAGGCCGGGTGTCGAAGCCTCCGAGGCGCGACTTCCTTTCTTTTCAGTCCGTTTCCCGCTGGCCAGTTAGATGCCTTGGGGGTTGTGCGAATGTTGAAATCCAACATTGAAAAGGAGAATGCTTATGCCGAAGCTGAACTGGAAACTGCTGACCAAGAAGCGCGGTAGCTCTACCCAAGGCTTGCCCCCCGGCAAGGAAAATCTCGCCTGGGTTACCAATACCGTCACGCTCATTTACGGCGAACGTGACGCTGTTCTCGTCGATACCTTTTTGTCAGTGCAACATTCGAAGGAGCTGGTAGACTGGGTCGCGGAAAGCGGCAAGAACCTCATCGCCATTTACGTCACCCATGCCCACGGTGACCATTTCTTCGGTCTGAAACTTCTGCTGGACAGGTTCCCAAACGCAAGGGCGTTTGCTACCGCTTCAAGTGTTGCCGGAATGCAAAAACAGATAGACCCTGACTTTATAAAATCCTTCTGGGAGCCGCGCTTTCCTGGCCAAG
>Ga0210402_10003623_pt1 | contig 14395 bp, 16 predicted proteins | sample IncBWC7MmetaG_FD_161055 | JGI IMG/M metagenome (GOLD analysis project Ga0210402, IMG submission 161055) | Forest soil microbial communities from Barre Woods Harvard Forest LTER site, Petersham, Massachusetts, United States - Inc-BW-C-7-M | ecosystem: Environmental > Terrestrial > Soil >...
GCGGCCATCAAGCAAAACCTCGGTGTGATCGACCACCGGGAGCACCTCGATAAAAACGCCGAGCGTCTCATCGGTTTTCATCTCCACGATGTCGATGCCGAAGGCCACGACCATCAGCCGATCGGTTCGGGCGTGGTTGATTTTAAAATGGTGAGCAGCTTCTGGCGACCTGAGCATCTTCTCGTGCTCGAGCTCAGTCCGCGCGTGAGCATCGATGATGTGCGTGAGTCGAAAACGCGCATCGAAGAATTGCTGGTGGGGTAGGGCGCGGCCGCATCGGTTTCGTTCTCATTCCTCGTTCTCGAATCAATGCGCTTTTGGGATAAAGAGAATGATTAGGAGAACGAGAACGATTTATCCCTACCTGCTTTTGTGCCCGGCCAGGATCTCCCGCACCCACCGGCGGTGCGGGCCGGACAGGGCCATACTTTCGATCTTGGCTGGCGAAACCCAAACCAGCTCCGGGCTGTGCGCGGGGACTTTTTTTGGCCACGCGTAAATCGATTCCGTGATGTGCCAGCGCGTGATGCTGCGCGTCCGGCGCAGGAGCAATGGGCCGCGCACGACCTTCTCCGCATCGAGTCCGGCCTGCTCGGCCGTCGGCAGCTCGTGCAGCTCGGCCAGCCGCCGTGCACCGGTGGCGGCACGGTGCAGCAAAAGTTTTCCACTGCGCTCGCACCACACGCGCACCACGGCGCGGCGATCGATTTTTTTTGAGGCAAGCCGTGGGAAAGCCCTCGCCTCGCCGCGCGGCCCCGCGGCGCAAAATATCCGTACGGGGCACACTGTGCATTGCGGATTGCCTTTGGTGCACACGGTCGCGCCGAGCTCCATCATCGCCTGGTTGTGGTCGCCCGGCGTATTGCGCGTGAGCAGTGCGCCGGCCAGTGGGGAAAATTCCCGGGCGGCGCTTGCACTGTCGCGAAATTCGCGCCCGTCGGCCGTGAGCCGCGCGAGGATGCGCACGACGTTGCCGTCCACGCAGGCCGCCGTGTCGCTGAACGCGATGCTCGCAACGGCTGCTGCAGTATAAGGCCCAACGCCGGGCAGCCCAAGCCACCCTGCGGCGGTGCGCGGCAGCTGTGCGAGCGTGGCAAGGGCCTTGGCCAGCCGGTGCAGGTTGCGTGCCCGCGCATAATAGCCGAGGCCTTCCCATAGCTTGAGCACGCGTGACTCGGGCGCGGCGGCCAGCGCCGCGAAATCGGGAAGCTCCGCCAGCCAGCGGGCGAAGTAGGGCAGCACGGTTTTCACCTGCGTCTGCTGCAGCATGAACTCGCTCACAACCGTCTTATAGGGTGACGGCGCCTCGCGCCACGGGAGCGCCCGGGCGTTCGCGCGATACCACTTCAGCAGCGCGTGTTGGAAATCGGCCTTGTGGGTGATCAGGGAAGAGGCCGCGGCAGGCATGAAGAAAAGTAGTTCGTAGTTTGTAGTTGGTGAAAAGTACGCCTTAGCGATGCCATTGGCTGCGCATTCAACTACTAACTACCAAATACCAACTACTCTGTGGCAACGGTTCTTTCTGTGCTTTCTGTGCTTTTTGTGGCCAATTAAATCCATGCCCAAGAAACCCGAGGACGAGGCCGCGCCGAAAAAGCTCTCCACCTACACCATCAAGCTCGACGATGCGCAGATGGAAAAGCTCCGTGCGCTCCTCGACTCGCGCGGCTGGGCGCCTTTCGACGTCGCCTACGCGCGCTTCGCGTTCAAGGCCGACCACGCCAAGGTCAATGTCACCGCCTACGAGAGCGGCAAGGTCGTGGTCGCCGGCAAGGGCACGGAGGATTTTGTTGTCAACACCATCGAATCCGAAATCACGGGTGCGGCTAAACTCGGTTACGACGAGGTGCTGCATCCCGACTGGTTCGAGCCGCATGCCGGCCTCGACGAGAGCGGCAAGGGCGATTTCTTCGGGCCGGTCGTCGCCGCGACCGTCATCGCCGACAAGGCCGCCATCGAAGCGTGGCTCAAGGCTGGCGTAAAGGATTCGAAGAAAATCGCCGACCCGCAGATCATGAGGCTCGACGAGATCATCCGCAACACGCCCGGTGCCGTCGCGAAAATCTGTTCGTGCAGCATGGCCAAGTACAACGAGCTCATGTCCCGCCCGCGCGCCAGCCTCAACCGCCTGCTCGCCTGGCAGCACGCCACCGCGCTCGCGCAGGCGCTCGACCAAAAATGGGTGCCGCGCGGCCTGCTCGACCAGTTCAGCGAGAATCCGCTGGTGCAGGCCGAGCTCGCCAAAAAGAACGTGAAGAACTTCGAGTTAAGCATGCGCACCAAGGCCGAGGAGGACCCGGTCGTCGCCGCGGCGTCCATCGTTGCGCGCGCCGAATACGTCCGCGCCATGAAGCAACTCTCGCAGCGCTTCGGTGAGCCGCTGCAAAAAGGCGCAAACTCCCGGGTCAAGGAGCAGGCCACGCAAATCATCGCCCGGTTTGGAGCGCCGGCGCTGCGCGATTTCGCCAAGCTTCATTTTCGCACCGCCTACGAGGTGGTGTCCGCCGCCGGCAAGCTGGCCGAGCTGCCGCTGCCCGAGCCGAAGCCGAAGATGGAGTGGGAGTGACGGTAAATGATGAATACAGAATGAAGAATGGCGAATGAGGAATGCCCAACTACGAATCACCAAATACTACTACGCACTGCGACGATCGACCCATGCCTCGCTGCTCTATTTTCGTTCTGCTTCGGCCAGTTTCGTGATGTGGCGCGTGAACTCCGCGTCCTCGCCTTCGAGCAATTGCGGCAGGGCGTCGCGAAACTCCGCGCGGCGCACCCATTCGCGCATATAGTCTTCCCACGATTGCCACATGCGCCGCGTCTGCTTGTCCATGTGTTCCTCATAGACGAGCAGGTAGGCGCGTTCAAAAAGCGAAACGAGGATGCCAAAGATCGCGTAACGCCGCTCTTTTTGGTCGTCCGTCAAGTTTTGCGGCGAGCCATTGCGCCCCAGCAGATGCAGGTCGGTGTTATCGAGCACGAGCTTCAGGAATTCGCGATACTCGTCCGACAGGCGCTGGAAGATTTCCTCCTCCTCGTTCTGCCGTTCCTTGCGCTGCTCGAGTATGAACACAATGATCGCAAACGGGAGCGCAAAAGTTTCCACGATATAGAACATCAGCTCGCAGGCTTGGAGGAAAGTCATGATCCCAATATGATAACGAGCTTTGGCGCGGAAGCGAACGCGCGGCACTTGCCCCCAGCCAAGGGTTTATTAGTGATGATGGCATGAAGCGCCGCCAGCTCCGCGGTTTCGACCTTAAGCAAATCGAGAGCGTCGCCAGCCTTATCGGGGTGGACGAGGCTGGGCGGGGCGCGCTCGCTGGCCCGGTCGTGGCCGGGGCCGTGCTCGTGACACGCGAGTTTCTGGAGAGTCGTTGGGCGCTGGCGAAGGCCCAGCGCGTCAACGACTCGAAACAGCTCACGCCGGCCGAGCGCGAGGAACTGTGGGGCGAGTTCGAGGCGCTCGTCGCGCAGGGGCAGATTCACGCCAATTTCGGCGTCGCGAGCGTGGCCGAGATCGAGGAGCACAACATTCTCGGCGCAACGAAGCTTTCCATGCGTCGTGCGCTCGAGGGCATCTATCCGCCGGGCGTGTTCACCCGGCGCGATGAACCGGATTTGTTCTCCCCGGTCGAAGAACGGGAAAGCTTCCAGCCGACGGTCTCATGTCGCATTATCGTCGATGGGCTGAAGCTGAAAAATTTCCCTTATCCGCACGTGGGCGTGGTGCGCGGCGATGGCCGTTCGCTCTGCATCGCCATGGCGTCGATCATCGCGAAAGTCACGCGCGACCGGCTGATGGGTGAGCTCGATGCGCGTTTCCCCGGCTATGGCCTCGCCCAGCACAAAGGCTACGGCACCGAGGAGCACCGCGATGCCGTGCTGCGCCTTGGCCGCTGTTCGCAGCACCGCGATCTTTTCCTGCGCAAGCTCCTCGCGGGCCGCCACGACCCGGCACAGATGGACTTTTTGGCGGATTCCTGACTGGCTGGGCACGCCCATGGCTTCGAAAAAACACACTTCGCTTGACCGCGTGCTGGGTCGGCTTGACCAGCTCGACTCGGTCAACCTCGCCAATCTCGTGCAGCGTCTCGCGCGTGAACGCCAGCTCTTCGAGGATATTTTCGACACGTTGCAGGAAGGCGTGCTCGTCATCAGCGCGGATGGCGTCATCGACTACGCCAACGCCGCCGCCGAACGCCTCATCGGCCTGAGCGAAGATGGGCTCACCGGCCAGACCCTCTGGCGGCTCGTGCCCGGCTTGCGGCCCTCGCTTGAGGCATCGCTCGATGATGCCGCGCCCGCGCTGCCCGTGGTCGCGCGCGAATTCGAGCTGGCCTACCCGGAGCCGCGCACGGTGCGGCTCTACCTCGTGCCTTTCCGCAGCGAAGGCCGCGGCGGCGCGCGGCGCTACGCCGTGATTTTATCCGACATCACGCGCGACAAACAGACCACCGAGGCGCGCATCGAGGACGAACGCACGTCATCGATCCTGCTGCTTGCCGCCGGCGTGGCGCACGAACTGGGCAATCCGCTCAACTCGCTCACCATCCATCTCCAGCTCATCGAGCGAAAGTTGAAAAAATTGAAGGCCAGCCCGGATGCCGACTCACTCGCCGATTCCATCCAGGTCTGCCAGGACGAGGTCAAGCGCCTCGACGGCATCATCAGCAATTTCCTCGACGCCATCCGTCCTCGTCCACCCGATCTCGCGGAGACGAATCTCGCCGACGTGCTGGGCGAAGTGCTTGCCTTTCAGCAGCGCGAGCTCGCCGACCGTGGCATCACGGTCGAGGCCGAGACGCCCGCCGCCCTGCCACCCGTCATGGCCGATCGTAGCCAGCTCAAGCAAGTTTTCTTCAACCTCATCAAAAACGCCACGGAGGCCATGGTGCCCGGCGGCCGCCTGCGCATTGCCGCGCGAACGGATGACGACAGTGTGTTTCTCGCTTTTGGTGACAGCGGCGCCGGTATCCGGCCGGAGGATCTGGTGCGACTCTTTCAGCCCTATTACACGACCAAGCCCGGCGGTCACGGCCTTGGCCTGATGATTGTCCAACGCATCATGCGGGAGCACGGCGGGCACGTCGGCCTCGAGAGCAAGGAAGGCGTGGGCACGGTCGTCACGTTGCAATTGCCAAGAAAAGACCGTCGCGTGCGGATGTTGAAATCAGGGTAGTGGCTAAAGTATTTAAAATCAATCGACTATAGAAGTATGGCCGGGCTTTTTTTGCAGCGCCTACGACATAAAAATATTGGCCAAGGGAACCAGACTGTGACTTTCCGTCTCATTTCCCGTTGACCGACAGAATGATTGTTGATGTTATGGGGCATGGTTCCGAGCGTACTTATCGTCGATGACGAGAAGCATACCCGCGAGGGGTTGCAGCAGGCGCTCCAGGAGAATTACGATGTGTCCGTCGCCAGCAATGCCGACGAGGCTTTCAACCTCATGGATGCGCAGGAGTTCGAGGTCATTGTCACCGACTTGCGCATGCCGGGTAAATCCGGCCTGAAGGTCATCGACAAGGCTCTCGCGCTGCCGAACAAGCCCGCGGTCATCATGATGACCGCCTACGGCAGCATCGACAACGCGGTCGAGGCCATGAAGCGCGGCGCGGTCGATTTTCTCACCAAGCCCGTCAACATCGAGCGCCTCGAGGTGCTTATCCAGCGTGCGCTCAAGACCAAGACGCTCGAAGTCGAGGTCAAGCAGCTCCACGAGCGCCTCGATGAAAAATTTTCCTTCGCGGGCATCATCGGCAACTCGGAGAAGTTGCGCGAGGTCATCGACCGCGTGAAGCTTGTCGCGCCGTCGAAGGCCACCATCCTGATCGAAGGCGAGTCCGGCACGGGCAAGGAGCTCATCGCGCAGGCCATCCACCAGTCCAGCCCGCGGGCGCGCGGGCCCTTCATCGCCGTGCATTGCGCGGCGCTCTCGGAAAGCCTGCTCGAAAGCGAAATTTTCGGCCACGAGCGCGGCGCGTTCACCGGTGCGAACGAGCGCCGCATCGGCCGTTTCGAGGCGGCGGACGGCGGCACGCTTTTCCTCGATGAAATCAGCGAGATCTCGCAATCAACGCAGGTGAAGCTGCTGCGCTTTCTTGAGACAAAATCCATCGAACGCGTCGGCGGCAACAAGCCCATCGAGCTCGACGTCCGCCTGGTCGCCGCGACCAACCGCCACCTCGAGCAGATGGTGAAGGACGGCAAATTCCGCGAAGACCTGTTTTTTCGCCTCAACGTCATCCGCATCACGCTGCCGCCGCTGCGCGCACGCACCGAGGACATCCCGCTGCTGCTGACGCATTACATCAAGATTTTCGCCGACGAGAACAAAGTGCCGCCGATCACAGTCGAGCCCGGCGCGCTGCACACGCTGCAAGGCTACCCATGGCCCGGCAACATCCGCGAGCTCCGCAATTTTGCCGAAAACGCCGTCGTGCTGCGCCGCAACGGCAAACTGACGGAGTTCGACCTCGAGCCAAAGTTCCGCGGCGAGCCGGTCGCAACCGGGGCTGCCGCTGACGGGGCGCCCGCCGCCGCGCCGGCGCCCCTCTCGCTTTCCGTCGAGGAAAACGAAAAGCACCTGCTGCACGAGGCGCTGATCAAGTCGCGTGGCAACCGCACCAAGGCCGCGAAGTTCATGGGCATCAGCCGCCGCACACTGCACCGCAAGCTTTCGCAGTGGCCTGAGCTCGATGTCATCGACCGGTGATTTCCCCGACTCTCATTCCGGGCGGCAGGCTGGCGAAAATGCAGTTGACGCCACCACCGGGCCGCGTAGCACTTTCCCTCTGCACTGCGGGCGTAGCTCAGTTGGTAGAGCACCACCTTGCCAAGGTGGACGTCGAGAGTTCGAGTCTCTTCGCCCGCTCCATTTCGGAGAAACCGCTGGAAACGATCCCAGCGGTTTTTTCGCGTCCAAGCGTGGCTGCCCACGGAAATCCTTATGATTTTAGCTTTGCTGTCGCCGAATGGCTGCTAGGCTGGGGCAACAGCCTTTAACATCTAGCCCAAGAAAAGAGAGGTCTCCCCTTATTCAGAAGAAGCTCATGTGGTTCGTCGGGTCGGTTGCCACGATGTTCCTTCTTGGTTTTGGCTCATCGATCGGTGGTTGGGGTCCATGTGGTCCAGGTTCACTCGTTGGTCTCTGCTGTTTGCTCGGTGTGTCGGTCGCGGTAATTTTTGCGATTATCACGTTCGCGTTGCTTGTGGGCGCATTCATTCGCGAAAGAAAGAAAATGAAGGACTCGCCGGCACGGCCATTGAATTTGCAATGAAGCAGGCGCCAGGCTCAAACTCGCCGATGGCCTACTGGTCGTAGCACTTGGCTGGCACCTTGACTTTTGGGCATTAGTATGCACGGTATATACGCATGACTACGGCCACGGCTAAAGTTTTCAAATCAGGCAATTCACAAGCCTTGCGCCTGCCCAAGGCCTTTCGACTCAGTTCTAAAACGGTGAAATTAGTCAAAACACGGGATGGATTTGCTGTGAAAGATGAAGCGGATCAAGTGCGGCGGATAAAAGCTTTTGGCGCGCTCGCTGGAAGTTGCCCCGATTTTCCAGAAGTTACCGCCAATGTCGTTCCCGGCATTAAACGTGATTGGGAATGATCTACCTGCCCGACACGAACGCCTTTTCCGCGTACCTTGCAGGCCGTTCGCCGCCACTCACCCAGAGGATGCTGGCCGCATTCAAGGCAGGGGAGCTCAGGCTTTCCGTGATGGTTCTCTCCGAGCTGGCTTTTGGCGCGGAGAAGGTTCGTGCCAGGCTGGGCGATACCAAATTTGCCCGTCGAGTTGACCTGCTGCGCAAGCAAACTGAACTCGAGCCTTTGGGAAAAGACTTTCCTGATCACTATGCCAAGGTGAGGACATACCTTGAATCGGCGGGGTGGAAGATTGGAGACCGGGACACAATCATTGCAGCGCACGCCCTGACCTTGGGCGCGGTGATGGTAACTCGCAACGTGGATGAATTCTCCCGTGTTCCCGGACTTGTCGTGGAGAATTGGGAATGAAAAAGGAAGCAATCCAGAGTACGGTCTTTTCATAAGCGCATTTTTAACTGCGTTTACTTGTTCCTGACCGCCCCTTTCATTTTAAGTAAAAATGCCGCTGTTCGCCGGCGGCTTTTTTGTTTTAGCTGCGCATCATGAAAGCCGCCGATTTTTTCACCCTGCCGCGGTCGCTCGCGCCTTTCCTGGCCGCGTTCCAGCCCGACGCACCGCCGTGGGAGTGGTTGAAACAAATCAGCCCGGCCCTCGCCGCCCGCCGCCTGGATCAGCCGCTCCGGCCGCTTCCGCCCGGCGTGAACGCGGAGGGTTGGGTTTATTTGCATCCATCGGTCAAGCTTCCCCCGACCGCGACGCTGATCGGCCCGGCGTGGATCGGCGCGAACACCGAGATCCGTCCCGGCGCGTACATCCGCGGCAACGTCATCGTCGGCGAGGGCTGCGTGCTCGGCAACTCGTGCGAGTTTAAAAACTGCCTGCTCATGGACGGCGTGCAGGTGCCGCATTTCAGCTACGTCGGCGACTCCATCCTCGGCAACGGCGTGCACCTCGGTGCGGGCGCGATCCTTTCGAACTTTCGCCTCGACCAGCAACCCATCGTGCTGCGCCTGCCCGAGCTCACGGTTGAAACCGGTTTGCGCAAGTTCGGCGCGATCCTCGGCGACCGCGCCGAGATCGGCTGCAACGCCGTGCTCCAGCCCGGCACGCTGCTCGGCCCGCGCGCCATTGTCATGCCGGCCATGGCCTTTGGCGGCTGGCTGCCGCCCGCGACCATCGCGAGAGTCCGCCAGTCGGTGACGACACTGCCCCGGCGCGACTGATAAAATCATTCTCGTAATCGTTCTCCTTCTCGTTCTCTGCTTTCCCCTTCCAGCATTTCCAGGACGAAGAACGAACAACCCATGCGCATTCTCACCGGCATCACGCCCTCTGGCACGCTGCACATCGGCAATTATTTTGGCGCGATGCGCCCGGCCATCGAGCTGCAGTCACGCGGCGAGGCGTTTTATTTCATCGCCGATTACCACTCGATGACGGTGCTGACCGATGCCGCCGAGCGCCGCCGCTACTCGCTCGACATCGCGCTCGACTGGCTGGCCTGCGGGCTCGATCCCAAAAAAGCCGTGCTCTGGCGCCAGAGCGACCTGCCCGAGGTCTGCGAGCTCACCTGGATCATCGGTTCGCTCACGCCGATGGGGCTGCTCGAGCGGGCGCACAGCTACAAAGACAAAACCGCCCGGGGCATCTCGCCCAACTTCGGCCTCTTCGCCTATCCCGTGCTCATGGCCGCCGACATCCTGCTCTACGAGACAAACGTCGTGCCGGTCGGCAAGGACCAGAAGCAACACCTCGAGATGACCCGCGACATCGCCATCAAGTTCAACCAGATCTACGGCGAAACCTTTGTCATTCCCGAGCCGGACATTCGTGACGACGTCGCCGTTGTCCCGGGCCTCGACGGCCAGAAAATGAGCAAAAGCTATGGCAACACCATCGAGATTTTTGCCGACGAAAAAACCGCGCGCAAAAAAATCATGTCCATCGTCATGGACTCGCGCCCGCCGCAGGAGCCCAAGCCCGACGCCGGCAAAAATCTCGCCATCCAGCTCCTGCGCCTTGTCGCGCCGGCTGAGGTGGCGCGCGACCACGAGGAACGCCTCCGCGCCGGCGGTCTCGGCTATGGCGACCTGAAGAAGGCGCTGTTCGAGCATTACTGGAATTATTTCGCGCCTTACCGCGCCCGCCGGGCCGAACTTGCCGCCCAGCCAGATTATGTGCAGGACGTGCTGCGCGATGGCGCCGGGCGTGCGCGTGAAGTTGCGGGCCGCGTGCTTAAGCGCGCGCGCCAGGCCTGCGGCTTGGGATGAGCCTAAATGATTTCCGGCCGTGGCATCTCGAGCGCGGTGATGGCCGACATGATTTTCCCCGATGCGCGCTGGTAGCGTTCCTTGCCGGCGGCCGGGTCGTCGAAATCCTGCGTCTGCAGCACGCGTCCGAAACGGATGTCGATCGGCGTGCCCAGCCGCAGTCCGCGGCTGCGGCCAAATGCGTCGAATGACCCGAAAATCCGGGTTGGCAGCACCGGCACGCCCGCGCGGCAGGCGAACATGCCGACGCCCGGTTTTGCCGGCTGCAGGCGGCCGTCGCGCGACCGCGTGCCTTCGGGAAACATGATGATGGGCCGCCCGCCGCGCAGCGTCTGCAGCACGCGTTTAATCGCGGTTATGTCCGAACCGGAATCGCGCTCCACCGGGATGGTGCCCACGGTGTCGAGCCACCATGATGCAAAGCCCGGCTTCCAGAGCGATTTTCGCGCGAAAAAAGCCAGCTGCCGCGGCACATGGCAGCCAATCGTCGGGGGATCGAGGAGGCTGGCGTGGTTGGCCGCAATGATGAAGCCGCCGTGCGCGGGAATGTTTTCCCGCCCGCTGACCTCGCCGCGGAAGCCAGCATCGAAGATGCCGAGAATGATGTAATGGCAGAGCCCATACACGGGCTGCATCGCGAGATGGTCGCAGCGGTTCATGCCGGCGGCAGTTTTTCGCCAATCAGTTCCGCGGCCGTTGCCACCACCTCGTCGAGCGAAAGATGCGTGCTGTCGATGGCGATGGCGCCCGGCGGACAGGCGAGGGGGGCATTGGGCCGCGCCAGGTCGAGCCGGTCGCGCTCCTGGATTTTGTCCACCCGGCCCTCGTCCTCGCGGCGACGCTTGCGTTCCGCGAGGTCGGCCTGCAGGAAAAAGCGAAAGTCCGCGTCAGGAAAAATCACCGAGCCGATGTCGCGGCCCTCCATCACCAGCCCGCGAAAACCATGGGCCCGGGCGACATCGGCCTGGCCGCGCTGATAGGCCATCAAGGCCGCGCGCAGCTCGGGAATGGCCGCGAAGTGCGACACCGACTCGTTCACCGCCGCGCCGCGGATTTCGTCGCCGGCCGCGCGGCTGTTGATTTCCATGACCGTCAGGCGGCCCTCGACGCGCGTGCCGAGGTGCAATTGCGCGAGGGCCGCCCGTACCGCGGGCAAATCCGCCGCGCCCACGCCGCGTCGCAGCAGCTCGGCCGTCACCGCGCGGTAGAACGAGCCGGTGTCCACGTGCAGCAAATTAAAGCGTTCCGCCAGCGCGCGCGCGGTGGACGATTTGCCCGAGGCCGCGCCGCCGTCGATGGCCACGATGATGAAATCTTTTGAACTCACTTCTGGTGTGAGTCTTTCCAGACTTGTTCCAGCACGTCAAAAAAGTTCGGGAACGTCTTCGCGCAGCAGGCCGGATTTTTGATGCTGAGCCAGGGCTGGCCGTTCTTCAAAAGATCGTGGCAGCCGAGGATGGCGAAGCTCATCGCGAAACGGTGGTCGTCGTAGGTCTCGATTTCGATCATGCCATGAGCGGCGCGTTTTCGTAATTCATCCAAATTTGGTGTGACAGTGAGACCATCTTGATCGGCGTGTTCATCCACACCCTGGCCAAGCTTGCGTAATTCCTTAACCATTCCGGCCACGCGATCGGTCTCCTGCTTGCGCGTGTGCGCAATGCCAGTGATTTTGGTCGTTCCTTCCAACAGTGGCGAGATGGCAGCTAGTGTGAGGAAGGTATCGGAGAAAGTAGTGAAATTCCAAACACCACCCGAGCGGTGTGAGTCTGCGGTGAACGACGTGTTGATGCTGAAACCAGCGTTAGACTCAACGAGCATTAGTCCGATATCTTGAAGCACGTTGGCAAAACGTGTGTCACCTTGCAGGCGATTATCGTTTGAAAGGCCGACAAGATCTATCTTTAATCCTAGTAACTCTAAGCTGCCCGCAGTGACAAGTGGTAGGGCAAGAAAATAGCTCGCAGCAGTCGCGTCGGGCTCGATTGGATAAATCTTTTTTGGCAATTTGTAAGTGCAGCCGAATTTTACTGTGAAATTTGGCTGACCGTTCGTCACAATACGTGGCTGGCCAAAAGCAGTTCGTAGATTAGCTGTCATTTGCACGAACGGCCAGCGTAGAGCTCCGGTTAGAGTGACTTCCAGGTCTTTGGCTGCCAGCGGTGCCACCATCAGCAATGCAGATAACATCTGGCTGCTTTCGCTGGCATCGATCGTTACTTCGCCGCCTTTCAGGCCGTGTGCTTCGATGGTGATGGGAAAAAAGCCTTCCTCGCCCGTGCAGGTGATTTTTGCACCTTGGGCGCGCAGGGTGTCGATCAGGCCCTTCATCGGCCGCTTTCTCATCTGTGGCACGCCGTCGATTTTGAAGACACCGCGCGGCGCGGCGGCGCAGAGAGCCGTGAGAAAACGCGCGGCGGTGCCGGCGTTGCCGACGAAAAGTTCGGCGTGTTCCGCGGGGACTTTGCCATCCTGTCCTTCGACGTGGATGGTCTTTTCCGCCTCGTTTTCGGTGACCGGGATGCCGAGCCGGCGCAACGCCTCGGCCATGATGCGGGTGTCATCGCTGAAGAGCGCACCGGTGAGCGTGACCGGGCCGTCGCACAGCGCGGCGAGCAGCAATGCGCGGTTGGTGATGCTCTTGGAGCCAGGTACTAGTACGCCTATTTCGCGCACGGGGCGCGTGAAGGGTTTGATCGGCAATGGATCGCGCAATGACATGAGAGGAAGAGTCTCACGCAAAGGCGCAGAGACGCAAAGAAAGAACTGGCAGGCTTTGCGCCTTCGCGGCTTGGCGAGAAACTAAGGTCTGAATTGGTCGCGGTAGGCCTTGCCGCGTTCGAGGCGCGCGACGACGTCGAGCCAGTCGCGGTTGGCGAGGGAGGCCTGCATGGCCTGCAACTCGTCCTGGAATTGCCGCAGCGCGCGCAGTACTTCGTCGCGGTTTTGCTCGAGGATCGTGCGCCAGAGGGTGGGATCGCTCGCGGCAATGCGGGTGGTGTCGCGCAGGCCGCCGCCGGCGAAGTTGCGCCAGGCGGGATCTTTTTTTGCGAGGAACGCGCACAGGGTCGAGGCCAGCACCTGCGGCAGATGGCTGATGTGCGCGACGATTTCGTCGTGGGCGTCGGGATCGAGGGTCGTCACTTCCGCACCGAGCTCATGCCAGAATTTAACGACCGTCTCGACCGCCTTGGCATCGGTTTTTGTCAGCGGGGTGACGAAGCAGGTGCGGTGCTTGAACAGTTCCACGCTGGCGTGCTCCCAGCCGCTTTTTTCCGAGCCGGCCATGGGATGTGAGCCAACAAAGTGCGCGTGTTTGCCGAGCGCATCGTGGCCGAGGCGGCAAATTTCACCCTTTACGCTGCCGACGTCGGTGACAATCGCTCCGACGGGCAGGTGCGGCGCGATGAGGCGCGCGAGCTCGACGATTTTGTCCACGGGGGCGGCGATGACGACGAGGCTGGCCTCGGCCGCGGCGGCCTCGGGCGTATCAGTCACGGTGTCGCACCACGGCTGCTCGCGCAGCCGCAGCCGGGACTCCGGGCGGCGTGTCCACACAACAATGCGTTGTGCAAGGCCGCGTGCGCGGGCGGCCTTGGCCACGGAGCCGCCGAGCAGGCCCGGCGCGAGAATGGTGAGTTGGGAAAACACGATTAAAACTTAACCGCGAATGGACGCGAATGAACGCCAATTCGGCAGGTTTGTGACAATGAAGCTAACAAAGGCTCGGCCATCCGCGTCAATTCGTGTTTATCCGCGGTTTCTAAAACCAATGGTCATCCGCCGCCGAGCTGGACGATGCGCGCAAATTCCGGCGGTGCGAGTGGCATGACCGAAAGGCGGCTCTGGCGCACCAGCGCGATATTTTTCAGCGAGGAGTCGGCTTTGATTTGGGCGAGTGTGACAGGGTGGGGCAGCGTTTTGACGGATTTCAGTTCAACTGCCACCCAGCCTTCGGCGGCGTCGGCCGTCGGATCGGGAAACGCAGCACGTGCGACCTCGGTGATGCCGACCACGGATTTGGGGCCGCCGCTGGCGTAGAAAAACACCCGGTCGCCGGCCCGCATGGCCTTGAGATGGATGCGGGCCTGATAGTTGCGCACACCGTCCCAGGTGGTGCGGCCGTCGCGCAGAAAAGTTTCCCACGCGTAGGCCTCGGGTTCCTGTTTTACCAGCCAGTATTGCGTTGTCATGGGGGAACGTTATGGAGTGAATGAGAGTCAAATGACCGAAGATGAAGCTGCAAAGAAAAAAGCCCTGCGGGCGACGATTGTGCTCTACTCGGTCATGGTCGTGTTCATCTTTCTCCCGTTCGTGGTGTATCTGCTGCGCCGTCGCTGATCCCTTGTTTATTTTTGCATGAAAAAGATATTGCTGCCGATTCGCGTCGTATTCGTGATCGTGTGCATCGCGAGTGGCTGGCTGGTGTGCTATGCCACCGATGGCTGGGACGATAAGCGCGGGCTCGGGGCGTTCGTCGGCCTGCTGCTCGGTGTGCTGGT
>Ga0210402_10003624_pt1 | contig 14393 bp, 15 predicted proteins | sample IncBWC7MmetaG_FD_161055 | JGI IMG/M metagenome (GOLD analysis project Ga0210402, IMG submission 161055) | Forest soil microbial communities from Barre Woods Harvard Forest LTER site, Petersham, Massachusetts, United States - Inc-BW-C-7-M | ecosystem: Environmental > Terrestrial > Soil >...
GCGATACATGGCGAGCGCAATCTTGTCGGAGAAGAAGTAAGAAACGAAATTCATCACCGCGGCAAAGATCAGCGCCATCAGCATCCCGCGCTGTCCGCCAAGAGCGCGGCCCGCGACCATCAACAGCAACGTCATCGCGGTGAGCAGAAACGCGGTCTTGAAAGTGTTGCCCATAAGAAGTGGCCTCGTGCAGTATTAGATGCGGCCAGCGATCATTCGGCTCGGGGGCGGCTCCAGCCGCGCCGGCAGCCTTCTCCTATCCCTGCCGTTTCAATGCCCGGTCCAGAGTCTGATCCAGCGCAGCCTTGGCGCTTTCATATTCAGCAGGAGTGACCTTTCCCTGGCGCCGTTCCAACTCGAGCTGGAACATTTCTTCCTTCAAGGCCTCGAGCAACATGCTGGATCGCGCCACGGGAACAGCGGTTGCAGCGGAGGGTGAAGGTGCCGCCTGTAAGGGCGATGGAATCGTTGGATCCACGTACGCAGCCGGCACGCCCGCGCTCGCTGATTGACGCTTCATCACGATCCAGGCACCCGCCGCCAGCACGACTGCGAATCCCCCCAGGATGGGCCAGCGATACTGCTGCAATGCGTCCGGAGCATCGATCGGTGCTCCAAGTCCGCCGCCCGGACGGTTGTCACGACCCTGTCCCTGGCTCTGGGCGGCTCCCGAAGCGACCTGATCGGGCGATTCGGCAATCACTCCCGTGCCGCTGATCGTGAACACGAGCGACTGGCCCGCGGTCGTTTGTTGCGCCACCTGGACGACCGTGTCGTTCTGCCCGGGATCCTGCATCGGTTGAAATAAAGATGCATTGGCGGCACTGAATTGCATGCTCTTCGGAATCACCACCACGACATGCTGCGCCGGATAGAGTGGTTTGGGATCAACCTTGAGCGATCCCGTGTAAGGCATGGTGTACTCGACCTGAAATTGCGTTTCCCCCGGACGCAAAGGAAATGCAATCGCGTAACGGTTCTTCTCCGATTGTGGGGTAGCCTCAGCCGCAATGGCTTGTCCATTCGGCGCCTTCGCCTGCACGGACTCAATCTTCGCGCCCTCGGGCAGGTAGAACTCAAAGTTGTGATCGTTCATCTGCGTCCGCGCAGGGACTGACGAGTTGTTCACCGCGAACAGGCGCTTGCCATGCAACTCATTGTCCTGGGCCTCGAAACGCAACACGTCGGCGGTCATGCTGAGGTCGCTAATCCTGCGCGCAACGTCGTACACCTGAACTTCCACAGTGTTCGTGCCCGGCGGCGCCATCTTGTGATAAGTCACATCCTGATGAATCGCGCGGATCAGATGCGGCCCGGCCTCAGAGAGGTTGAAACTGAACTTGCCGGCACTGTCGGCCTTGGTCTTGGCGCCGATTTCCATCCCGTTGCCTAATTTGATCAGGATAACTTCATCGCCCGCCGCAGGCTTGCCGGTCGTGCCGTTGGTGACGGTCCCGGTAAGAGTTTGTGCGACAGCGAGAGACGCCAGACTCAGCAGCGCAAGCAATGCCAGGGACTTTGCGAGTTTCTTCAAGTCCGCTCCTTTTCAATTTCTAAATGTGGGATGGCGGCGCCGAAACCGCGCCGTGCTCCAGCCGTGCAATCTCCGCCATGATGGCCGCCGCTTCCTCTTCGAGCGAAACGTGCATCGATTGGTAGTCAGCTTCCGGGACCTTGCCGGCCTTGAGCTCAAAATTCAAGTCGCGCAGATTTTCGTAGACGGCTTCCTTGCGCTCGCGAAGGTACATGAGCCGCGTTTTTTCCGGGCCGGCATACACTTCACCCGGATAGAAAAACACATAATAGAGTGCAGCGACCGTGACCGCGGCGCAGACGTAGAGGATCATAGGTCCGTCTCCTGGCGCGCGCGGCGCTTGAAGTCATCGAGTTCGCCGCCGTGGGGAATGGTAATGCCGTCCGCGAGCGCCGGTGCCGGTTTGTTCTTCCAGGAGCGCACCACCATCACGACGAACGCCATGCCTAGCGCCAAAGCCAGGAAGGGCATGATCCAGGCCACCTGATTGAAGCCGGTCGCGGTTGGCGCGGCGATCACCGTCGGACCATAGTTCTGAACGAAGTTTTGCAGAACGAGGTCGTCATTGTCCCCGCGATCGAGGCTCGCCATCAATTCATTCCGCATCTTGTCGGAATACTGGCAGCCGACGTGGTTGCACTCGAGAAGTATCTGGCCACATCCGCATGCGCACATCATGCTGTGGCCGAGTTTGTCGAAACGGCCAGAATTGTCTCCCGCCCCCATAAAAATCAGGACGGCCAACACCAGTACGGTGACCTGGATGAAACGGCGACGAAAACAACGGGGAGTGTCCATCTCAGTCCCCCACTCCCGCATGAACCGGTTCCCGCACCGGCGCCAGCACCGCCACGCGAACCGTCGACACATTCGGAATCAACGCCAGAATCGTGCCGAACACCATGACGATCAGGCCAGTCCAAATCCACGGCACGAGCGGATTCAAGTGCGCCTTGATAATCGGGCGGCCCGTAGTCTCATTCATGCCTTCATAAACAAGATAAAGGTCGGTGACCAGCAGCAAATCTTCTTTCAGGCTGGGATAAATGCGCGGAATGGTCTGGGGCTGTCCGCTGGACTTATAAAAGCGCCGCTCCGGATACATCGTCGTGACCTGGCGGCCGCCACGAAACACATTGATGATTGCCCATTCGCTTCCGTAGTTCGGAGTGTCGTCCTGCGTGTACGACTGGCAAACCAGCGTATAGGGACCGATCAAAATCTTGTCGCCAAACGCCATCTCTTTCTCCACTTCCTTGTTGAAAGGAGTGCCAAGAATTCCGATGACAACCAGCGCCACGCCGAAATGAACGATATACCCGCCGTAGCGCCGGGTATTGCGGTGCCAGAGCTGGACCATCGCGGCCAGCAGGTTCATCTGGCCCTTGCCCGCGATCACGCGCCCGCCGCGAACGAACTCCGATATGACAGTGAAGATGACGAGAAACGACAGTATCGCGGCCATCGTAGCGTAGAAGTAGGAAGAGTCGTCCCACGGGCGGACGCCGAAAACGATCATCGCGATGCCAATTGCGATCGCGGCGATAAACGGGAATAGAAAATTCCGTTTCAGGCTTTCCAGCGACGTCTTGCGCCATGCCAGAAGCGGCCCAACCGCCGTCAGTAAAAGCAGCAACAGAGCCGTGGGGACGATCACCACGTTGTAGTAAGGCGCGCGGACCGTAATCGTGTGCCCCTGAAACAGTTCCGATATTTTCGGATACCACGTCCCCCACAAAATGGTGAAACACGCCACCAGCAGGAGCAGATTGTTGAACAGGAAGCTTGATTCGCGGGAAACCAGCGCTTCGAGCTTGTGCTCCGTCTTGAGATGCGAGTGATTCAGGATGAAAAATAAGGTGAACACCAGGAGGCTGATAATCAGGAACCATCCGAACCATGCACCGATCGTGGATTGAGCGAACGCGTGCACCGAGCTGATGATTCCGCTGCGCGTCAGGAAAGTCCCTAGAATCGAAAGCCAGAACGTAGCGAAAATCAGCCACATGTTCCAGACTTTCAGCATGCCGCGTTTTTCCTGCATCATCACGGAATGCAGAAACGCCGTCCCTGTCAGCCACGGCATGAGCGAAGCGTTTTCCACTGGATCCCAGCCCCAGTACCCGCCCCATCCGAGCACTGCGTAGGCCCAATGCGCGCCAAGAAAAACTCCGATGGTCAGAAAGCACCACGTGACCATCGTCCATCGCCGCGTGATGTAGATCCATTTGTCGCCCGGGTACTTCATGATCAGAGCGCCCAAAGCAAACGCAAACGGGATGGTGAAACCGATGTATCCCAGGTAGAGCATCGGGGGATGGATGACCATCTCCGGATACTGCAGCAGCGGATTCAGCCCGTTGCCGTCCGGCGGGAGCGCGCCTTCGACAATGCCGAACGGATGCGCCGCGAAATTCAAGAGCAGCAGAAAGAAAACCTGCACCGCCGCGATCACGACCGAAGCATGCGCAAACAGTCGCTGATCGGTCTTATACCGAAGGCGCAGCACAAACCCATAGCCGCCCAACAGCAGCGACCAGAACAGCAGCGACCCTTCCTGTCCCGACCACAGCACGGCAAACTTGTAAGCTGCCGGCAAATCACGATTGCTGTGATGAAAAATGTAGGAAATGGAAAAGTCGTCGCGGAAAGCAGCCGTGACCAGAACGATCGCCGCCAGCAGCACCGCGCCAAACGCGGCAATGCCCGCCCGGCGCGCGGTTTCGCCCAGACGCATGGACCCAGCGTCGCGGCCGAACAGTGCAAGAAGACCCGCGAGGAATGAATACGAACTCAGGCCCAGCGCCAGCAGCAGCGCAAAGCTTCCAATCTGGGACATGGGGGAAACCCGAGCCTATTTTTTCAGATAAGCCACCGTAACGCAATTCGTGGGCAGGGCGGAAGTGCAGGCTGCCGAGGAACTTGGACAATGTCAGCGGGCGAATTAGCAAGAGGCGTGGTTACTACGAAACCCTACTTCGACGATTCCAGAGGATACTTCTTCTCCCGCCAATCGCGGATCCCGCCATCCATCGAGAGCACGTTGGTATAACCCATTTTTTGCAAGTTGTCCGCCGCGAGGGCAGATCGGAAGCCGCCGCCGCAATACAGCACCAGCGGCGTCGCAAGATCGGGATACTTGCCCTCGATATCGCGCTCGATGATCCCCCTACCCAGGTGAACCGCTCCCGGCAGATGATCTTTGTCGAACTCATGATCCTCGCGGACGTCCACCAGCACAAATTTGTCCCGCCGATCCATGCGAGACTTGATTTCATCGACGTTCGTCTCGCGCACACGTGTCTTGGCGTCTTCGACAATCTTCAGGAAACGAGGGGGATGTTGATGCGCCATGATGATTCGACCTCCTCCGGGATCTTACCAGCGCGAAACGTTTGCCTGGCGTCCTTTGTGTGGTCTTTGCGACTCTGTTGCGGCTTCACAGTTTGCTGAAATACTCCGCTTTTGGGTGGCGCAGCGGTTTACCGCTGCGATAAAGTTTTGTTTTGACGAGGGCTTCAGCCCTGAGGTGACAGACTGCCGACGTTTTCAGCAACGTCTAAAGGCCTCGCACAAATCGCAGAATCCCTATTGTCCTCACCCCACCCTGCTGTGTTAAAGATAAATACCCGCCATGGCTCTCGTACTTCGCGAATCCCAAATTCACTCCTGCGGTTGTTACACCACCAGACCCATTCGTAAGGGAACCCTGGTCCTGGAATACGTCGGCGAACGCCTGAGCAACGAGCAGGCGGACGACCTGTACGACGACGTGCCCATGACTTATCTCTTCGGCCTCGACAGCGGAAAACACGTCGTCGATGGCTACGGCGTCGCCGCGTTTGTTAACCACTCCTGCCAGCCCAACTGTGAAACCGACATCATTGCCGGACACGTGTGGATCATCGCCCTGCGCGACATCGAGGCTGGCGAGGAACTCACCTACGACTACTGCCTGTTCGACGGCGAAGACGATGCCCCCTGCTATTGCCGCTCTCCGCGCTGCCGGGGCAGCATGTATTCCGCTGCGCACTTGCGCAAGATCGCGAAAAAGCGTGCGAAGCTTGCCGCTGCTGCCTCCTGAGCGGCGTCACCAGCGGTGCTACAATCTGCTCTTCCGTTTTTCTCTGCAAATTTCGGAGACGCATCCGTGGAACGCGCCAGCAATCGCCTGGAAAACATCATCGCGAAGGCTCTCCATCTTGCCCCGCCGCAGGAGAGTCCGCTGCTGGCGTGGCCAGTGGCCTGCGGCAGTGCCGTCGCGGAACGCACCAGGGCAGTCGCATTTTCGGACGGAATCTTGCACGTCGAGGTCGCCGACCGCGGATGGCGCCAGGAGTTGGCCTCGCTCGCCCCGCGCTATGTCGCCGCCATCAATCGCTATTCCGCAGTTCAGGTAAAGCGCATCGAATTTGTCGGGAAGGGTTAGCTGTGCAGGCAACCAAAGAAATGATAGGGATGGCACGGCTTCAGCCGTGCCGAGTGCAGTAAACATCAACGCGGTTTTAGCCGCTGGGGCAGCCACAAGAACGACAGCCGCGCAGCGGCGGAATGTGAAAGCCCGGCACGGAAGTGCCGGGTAGCAACGTTGTGAGAGTTGAGTCCCAAACGGACGGCACGCTCTACAAGGACCGCAAATGAAGGTCACCGATAAAGATGTCGCATACGTGGCCGACCTGGCCAACCTCGAATTGGTCCCCGAGGAACGCACCCGCATGCTCCGCGACCTGAATTCCATTCTCGATTACATTGACCGCCTGAATGAACTGAACACCGACAAGGTCGCGCCCATGGCCCAGGTCGCGGAGAGCGACGGTGCCGACACATCCCGCGAAGACATCCGCTACGGATTGCGCGAATCGCTTCCCCACGAAACCGCTTTGAAAAATGCCCCCGAAACCGACGGTACATTCTTTGAAGTCCCGAAAGTAATTGAGAGGTAGATCCGCGATGGAAATGGAACTGACCAGAAGAAAAGCCTTCCTCTCGTTAGCGCTCCTCACGCATATCCCCGCCTGGGGATCGTCACTGCCATCCCTAAAGTCGAAGACCTATCCCTTCCAGGACCTTCCCGTCGAAAAAGAAAAAGAAGCGGCATACCGCGGAATCCTCGAAGGTCAAACTCGCACTGGCGATTATCTCGAGGCGCATGAGACCGTTCTGCAACCCGGCGCCATGCCGCATCCGCCGCATCGCCACATCGGAGAAGAGCTGTTCCTGATCAGCACCGGCACTCTCGAAGTGACCATCTCAGGGAAGGCGGCCACACTCGGTCCGGGTTCCGCCTTCTTTGTCGCCTCGAATGAAGAGCACAGCATCCGCAATGCCGGGAGCACGCCCGCGCAATATTTTGGGATAACGCTGGGCCAGAAAGTTTAGGTCAAAGCTTAGATCAATGACGCCTGAACTCACAATCGACACCATCCGCAGCGCGATCGCCGCCCGTACCACAACGGCCACTACGCTCACGGACGAGTTCTACGCGCGCATCAAGCAGGAGGACCCTGAGATCGGCGCATTTCTCACGCTCTCAAAAGAGCGCGCACACGCCAAGGCTGCCGAAATAGACAAACTCGCCGCCGCCGGCAACCCGTTGCCTCCACTCGCCGGAGTGCCAGTCGCCATCAAGGACGTCATGGTCACCTGCGACGTGCGGACCACCGCAGGATCAAGAATTCTGGAAAAGTTCGTCCCGCCCTACGACTGCACCGCAGTCGCCCGCCTGGAGGCCGCCGGCGCGGTGATCCTCGGCAAACTCAACTGCGACGAGTTCGCCATGGGATCGTCCACGGAAAATTCCGCCTATCACCCGGTGCGCAATCCGCACGACAAAACCCGTGTCCCCGGCGGGTCGTCAGGTGGATCGGCAGCCGCGGTCGCCGCGAATATGGCCGTTGCCACGCTGGGATCCGATACCGGCGGCTCGATCCGTCAGCCTGCTTCTTTCTGCGGCGTCGTTGGCCTTAAGCCGACGTACGGACGCGTTTCGCGCTACGGGCTCATTGCTTTCGCGTCCTCGCTCGACCACATTGGTCCCCTCGCGAAAACCGTGAAAGAAATCGCGCTCGTTCTTTGCACCATCGCCGGCCGCGATCCCATGGACTCCACGTCCGCCAACGAACCCGTTCCCGACTATGTCGCCGAACTGGAAAAGCCTGTCGAAGGATTAAAGGTCGGCATCGCGAAGGAATATTTTGGCGACGGTCTCGATCCCGAAGTACGCGCGGCCGTCGAGGCCGCCATTCAGAAACTTGCGGAACTGGGTTGCGAGGTTGTCCCTGTGTCGCTGCCGCACACAGAGTACGCCGTTCCCGCCTACTACATTGTGGCGACTGCCGAAGCATCCTCGAACTTGGCGCGCTACGACGGCGTGCGCTACGGATTCAGAGTCCGCAACCCGCGCAGTCTTTCTGACATGTACCGGCTCACCCGCGACGGCGGATTCGGCCTGGAGGTGAAACGCCGCATCATGCTCGGTACCTACGTCCTGAGCGCCGGATACTACGATGCCTACTACCTGAAAGCCCAGAAAGTGCGCACGCTGCTCACGCGCGACTTCGAAGAAGCCTTCAAGAAAGTCGACGTGATCGCCGCGCCCACCGCTCCCACTGCGGCGTTTCGGCTGGGAGAAAAAATTAACGACCCGCTCGCTATGTACCTGGCGGACATCTATACGGTGACTGCCAACTTGGCGGGAATTCCCGGAATCTCGGTGCCTTGCGGCGAGAGCCACGAAAAGCTCCCGATTGGACTTCAGTTGTTCGGGAAGCACTTCGACGAGGCTACGCTGTTGCGCGTTGCGCACGCTTATGAACAATCGCGGAAACAACTTTAGGGAGACGGGGTAAGCCTAGTCTCTACTCGGGCGTATAGTAGCGCTCGCCGGCGCATGCACGGCAAAGAATACGTTCGTCGCGACGAATTTCTTTTCGAAAATTAATCCCCTCGCCACATTCCGCGCAGACGATCCGCTCGCCTTTGTAGCCGGGTAGTTCCTCGGGCGCGACGTCGACCTTCACCCATTGGAGGTCGAACAAATCGTCCTCGGCCATCTCGCGGTACGCCAACATCTGCTGCTGGTTTCTATCGGGAAGTTCCGGATGCATGGTCCGCGCCAGGGCTTTCGACGATTCTTTGGCAGCGATACGGATCCCTTTCCCCGCACTCAAGTCGACAAAAGTTGCCGCCATTTTTCCCCAGTCACGCACCTTCAAGGTGCGCTTCCCGAGACGGCACCCCGTTACCACGCCAATCGCATCAGTCGCGCAACGATCGATCTCGACGAAAGTAATCAGCCGCTTCCGATCCGTGCCTCGCGGGTCTTGAATTCCGAGCTTCGACAGCCCCAGCATCGCCATCCGCACGCCGAGAATTTGCCCAGCACACAGATGGCCGTGGGCCAGTTCAGCGTCACGAATGTATTCGTCGAGAAATTTCATGGAAATCGCTAATTCTGTACTTTGGCACAGTCGGCTAGTTCGGGACAATCGTCAGAGTCGCGTTCTGGGCCTTCCGTCTCCAGCGCACGCCTTCCTTCGTGTTTTCAACAACGATTCCGGCCGCGGTCAACTCACCTCGCAACGCGTCGGAGACTTTGAAATTCCTTCCTTTGCGCGCCGCTTCCATCTCGGCAATTTTCTGATTGACCTGTTCGTCTGAAAGCTGTGCAGATTCGGCGATCTCGAGCAATTCGGGACTAGCTTCATTCTCGCGTCCCACGGTCCGCGCCCAATCGAGGATCGCCTTCATCTTAGGCTGGTCGTCATCTTTCAGCACTGCGAACACGCTGTCAAATTTCTCGAGCGCGGCCAGCAGCGGCGCAACGTCATCCTTCCGAACCTCACCCGCCTCCAGCGCCGCGTTCGCTTTGCGGACCATATCAAAGATCGCCGCCTGCGCCTGCGCCGTATTGAGGTCATCTTCTAATGCGTTCTTGATGCGTTCCGCTGTTTCACCACCCAGTTGCGTCATCGCCGGATTCGTGCCCTCGGCAAGTTGCGCGCTCGTCAGCCGGAATCGAAAGTTTCGCAGCTTCTCAACCGAACTCGCAGCGGACTTGAGCCCCTCAAAAGTAAAGTTCAACTGGTTGCGATAGGGAACTGAACTGAGCAGCCAGCGAATCGAAGACGGCTTGTGCCCCTTGAGCACCAGGTCGCGTGGAGTAAAAAAGTTCCCCAGGCTCTTCGACATCTTCTCACCTTCCACCAGCAGGAACCGCGCATGGAACCAGAAGCGCGCAAACGTCTGGCCAGTGAGCGCCTCCGACTGCGCAATCTCGTTTTCATGATGCGGAAAAATCAGATCCTCTCCGCCTGCGTGCAGGTCAAAAGTCGGACCCAGTTCCTCCATCGACATGACGGAACACTCCAGATGCCATCCCGGACGTCCCGGCCCAATCACCGTCTCCCACGAAGCCTCGCCCGGCTTGGGCGCCTTCCACAAGGCGAAATCGCGCGCGCTGTCCTTTTCGTACTCGTCCACGTCGACGCGCGCGCCGTCTTCCATCCCGGCAAAATCTTTCTTTGACAGCTTGCCGTAAGCCGGAAACTTCGCGATCCGGAAGTAGTACGACCCATCCTCCGCGCGGTAAGCAATGTCCTTAGCCTGCAGCTTCGCGATGAACTCTGCCATCTCCGGAATATGTTCCGTAGCACGCACCAGCTTTGGGCGCTCGATATTCAGCGTCGCCGAGTCTTCCAGAAACGCCTGTTCATATTTCGCTGTGTATTGCTGTACCGTCACGCCATCGCGCGCCGCGTTGCGGATGATCTTGTCGTCCACGTCGGTAATATTCATCACGTACTGAACGTCATATCCGCTCTGCCGCAAAAAGCGGTACAGCAGATCCACCGCAATAAACGTGCGGAAATTTCCGATGTGCCCGTAGTCATAAACCGTAGGTCCACAGGCATACATCCGGACCTGATTGCCCTGCATGGGCTGAAACTCTTCAATTTTTCCGGAGAGTGTGTTGTAAAGGCGCAGTGCCATGAATGAGTTCGCGTTTGTCGTGCGAGTCTTTCATTCTAGGGGCGGGTGAAAATGGGGTCAAACGGGGCGAGGCTTAGGAGCTAGGGCATTTTGAAACACGTGATGTTAACCGGGTGGCAATATCTGCCATTTTGCGAGCGGCCGCACCCCAGACTAGCCGACAAACAGACAAGACCGGCCACCTACAGTTGGACAAGCCCACGACGCAAAGCGATAACGAGAGCCTGTGTGCGATCAATAGCACCAAGCTTTCCGAAAATGTGCTTCATGTGAGCCTTTACCGTCTCTTCGGTGATGAAGAGCTTGTTCGCGATGTCGCGGTTGCGATTTCCGTCTGCCACGTGACGAAGAACTTCTACTTCCCGACAGCTGAGCGGCTCGTCACCGTAGTGTTCAGCTAGTTCGGCTGCGATTTGGACCGAAATCTTCTTGTTCCCAGCATGAACCTGGCGAATCACATCGACCAACTCTCTTGGAGGCATGCTTTTGAGGATGTACGCTTGCGCCCCTGCCGCCAGGGCTCGCCGAATGTCGTTTTCGTACCCGAAAGTGCTGAATATGATGCAACGTGCGTCGGGGAACTCGCCTTGGATTGCAATCATCGCATCGATGCCGCTCATATCGGGAAGCGTATCGTCCATGACTATGACGTCGGTCTTTTGCTTACGAAGGGCTCGGATGGCTTCACCGCCGGTGGAAGCTTGTCCTATCAGACGCATATCAGGTTGGGCATTGATAACAGCGGCAAGACCATCGCGCAGCAAAGGATGATTATCGACGCTGAAAACAGTAATCTTCTCGCTCATACACTGTGCCCTCCTGCTCTCTTGACGTTCTCATCTGTGGTTTGTTCGGATTAACGCTTCTCGCAGCTCCACATCAACATTGATCCTCATGAAGAAGCGCTATGTCCGCATTTACCATTTCCGGGAATGCTGGCTTTCGATTTTCGGAAATCTCGACTCTGAAGTGCCGGAATTTGCCGGCAAGCTGCTCGATTCTCCATCCGCCGTGGTCGCTAACTCGCTTCCCCCCGCACCTTACGATCACTCTACCGAATAAATATGCCCGATCGCTTACCCTGTCTAGGTTGGCTACGGTAACGTACCGCTCGACCACTGCGGACGCCCTTTGTTGACAATGAGTTATGATGAGCTGCACTGCGGAGCGTTTCGGCAGTAAAATACCTGGTCGTTCCAGCTCGACAGGCGAAGAAGTCCTCGCCCGCTATGGCCACTCAACACAGTTCGCCTGCTGACGGGGTTCCTCCTGAGCCTCGGCCGGAAGTCGGGGAATTCCTGGATGACATTCTTCAGAGCACTCCCTTCCGAACCAGCCGTCAGTGCCAGGACCTGTTTCGCTACATCGTCGAGCACAGCCTTGCAGGTTCCGAGGAGTCGCTTCGCGAACGTGTGATCGGAATGGAAGTCTTCGGACGCGCTCCTGACTACGACACCGCTCAGGATCCAGTCGTACGTGTTCGTGCGGCCGACGTCAGAAAGCGCCTGGCGCAGTACTATCAAACGCAAAAGAATTCGACCGGCCAGTGGAAGATAGAGATCCCGACCGGATCCTACAAGGCGCAGTTTCACCCGCCCGAGGGTGCCGTATCTCAGATTGCCGAGGCTCCGGACGCAACCCACCCCAGCAGTGCAGCAATCGTTTCTCAGCAGCCAGAGCAGTTAGCGGGGAATACACCACTTCGCAAAGGAAACGTGTTCTGGGCCACTGGTGCAGTAATCCTGCTCGCCGCCGTGTTCGCCGGCTTGATGCTGACTCAGCACACGACAACGCCCGCCGGTAACGCCATCGACCTCTTCTGGGGGCCGGTTTTGGAGAACCCAAGACCGGTGTTCGTCTGCACGGGCAGCAATTCTGTTTATGTTTTATCGTCAAAGGCTATCGGGAAATATAGAACCATCCACCCGCACCCGCAGGACGCGACTACGAACCTCGAGACGGTTGTGCCACTTGAAGAATTAAGGATCCTTTCGGGTGATGATTTCATTCCAGTGAAAGACAGGTTCCTGACCACCGGGGACGCATCGGCGATTGCGCAGGTTTCGTCTCTTCTCACCTCGCGCCACCACCCCTATGACCTGAGGTTTGGTACAGATCTTTCGTTCGGCGACCTGCGGAATAGTGCCGCAGTCTTGATCGGCGCCTTCAACAACAGCTGGACGCTCAACATGACCGGCAATCTCCGATTTGTCTACGAATCGGGCGATTCGCCGCAGATGCACGTCCAGGACAAACTTGATCCATCCCGCTCCTGGTGGCCGAAGTCTTTGGGCGAGAAAGACAGTGACGACTACGCTATTGTCTCCCGCATTCTCGACTCGAAGACTGGGAGCTCCCTCGTGATCATTGCCGGGCTCACGCATCGCGGCACTCAGGCCGCGGGTGATTTCATCACGAATCCTGATCTAGTCGCGGAATTCGTCAAGCAAGCACCCAAGGACTGGAGCCGCAAGAATCTGCAGATCGTGCTTCACACAAACGTTGTGAACGACATTCCCGGATCGCCAACTGTCGTCGCCTCGTATTCCTGGTGAAGTCCTTCCCACCCTATCTACGCACTTCGGAGGGGGCCCCACTTCTGACTGAAAAGCAGCGGGGACATTTCCATCGTGGTATGACAATTAAAACTTCTGTCTTGACAGCAACTTGCTGTCGTTCTAACCTTCCGCAATTCTAGTAATGTTCCTTCTCGTTTCGGCGAACCGAAAGTCCGAAACAACAATTTGGAGGCACACATGACCCGCTCCGGATCCGTTGCTGTTGCGTATTGCACGCCTTCGTGGAGGCGTATGACGAGCATCCTGGTCGTGATGCTGCTCGTGGCAATTATGGCCTGGTCGCAAGCGACCACTTCGGTTCGAGGGACGGTGACGGATCCCGACGGGAACGCCGTCACGGGTGCGAACGTTGTTCTCGCCAGCCCGGAATCGAAGACTGAGCGCACGGTGACGACCGGAAATCAAGGCGAGTACCAGTTCCTTCTTGTCCCTTCCGGAAGCTACACCCTGACAGTAAAGGCGGCTGGCTTTCGCGGTTATGAACAGAAGAATCTCGTCCTGCTTGTGAATACGCCAGCGACGGCCAACGTTGAGCTGAAGGTCGGCGCGGCGACTGAAACTCTGACGGTGACTTCAGAGGCTCCGGCCATTGATATGGTCGATGCGTCCCTCGGCAATTCCTTCAACGAAACCCAAGTGCAGGATATTCCTCTGGAGGGCCGAAATGTTCCCGACCTGCTGAGCCTGCAAGCCGGAGTTGCGTACACGGGCAACCGGATCGGGGACAAAGACCAGGACACGCGCAATGGCGCTGTGAACGGAGCCCGCAGCGATCAGAGCAATGTCACACTCGACAACGTCGACGTGAACGATCAGTCCAATGGATATGCCTTTACGTCAGTGCTCCCCGTGACCCAGGATTCGGTTCAGGAATTCCGTGTAACCACGACGAATTATGGGGCAGACCAAGGGCAGGGTTCCGGCGCACAAGTCGCGCTGGTGACCAGGAGCGGCACCAACGCGTTTCACGGAGCGCTCTATGAATACCTGCGGAACACAATCACCAGCGCCAATGACTACCTCGTCAAGCAATCGGAACTGAATATAGGGTTGCCGAACAAGCCTCTGCAGCTCAATCGCAATATTTTCGGCGCAGCGGTCGGGGGACCGATTCAAAAAGACCGGCTGTTCTTCTTTGCCAACTATGAGGGCTCCCGCCAGCGGGAGGAGCAACGCGCTGAGCGAGTGATTCCTACGCCGACACTGTGCCAGGGCATCTTTCAATATGTGAACGGGGACGGCAGTGGAACCACGAACTGGGGCCCCCCGCAGCTTCAGCTGCTTGACCC
>Ga0210402_10003625_pt1 | contig 14390 bp, 13 predicted proteins | sample IncBWC7MmetaG_FD_161055 | JGI IMG/M metagenome (GOLD analysis project Ga0210402, IMG submission 161055) | Forest soil microbial communities from Barre Woods Harvard Forest LTER site, Petersham, Massachusetts, United States - Inc-BW-C-7-M | ecosystem: Environmental > Terrestrial > Soil >...
ATGATACGAGAATACATCAGGAACCAGGAGCAGGAGGACAATCGCCTAGAGCAATTGAGCCTTTGGCGTTAACCGGCCACCTCCAGGTGGCCTACTGAAACCGGGGCCGCGTCAGCGACCCTATCTGCCGCTTTGAGCGGCTCACTTCTGCTCGGGCCGCGTTAGCGACCCCATCCAGCCGCTTTGAGCGGCTCCTAACATAAAGCCCCCGGCTTTGCCGGGGGATATTTACTTCGGAGAGCGGAATCCGCGAATCAATCGGCAGCGTGGGCAAAGCGAAGCGGCGTCCACGCGGGAAGACCCGGGCGTTGGCACGTCGCGCTTTCGCCAGCCTGGTCTGCCGGCCGGGCGTCAGCAAGAGAAGCGAATTCGACGCAAACACGGCGAAGAGCCGATTCGTCGAATGGCTTGGCGATTCTCGGCAGATTGCGAAATGCCGCGGGAAACAGCGCCGGATCCTCGTAGCCGGAGGACAGCACGCACGGGACGCCGAGGCTGATCAATTCCGGAAGCACATCGAAGACCTTGCGTCCTCGCAAGTTGATGTCGAGAAAAATGCCATCAGGATGGTGCTTCTTTACCGCGTCGATGATATAGTCGACTTCCGAAACGAGGCCCACAACCTCGCATCCGAAGCGACGGAGAATCACTTCGAGATTAAGCGCGATGAGGCCCTCATCTTCAACGACAAGAATTCTTAACCGTGACAACGACACGTCAGGGACCGTCGTTCCCCCAAAAACGTCTGCAGGGCGATTCGGCGAGTTCACAACAGTTCCTCCAAGGTCAGAGATTTGCCTCGTGACCGACGGGAAAACTTCTGAATATCGACTTTCATCTTCGATTTTGCGGCATGGAGATCACGCTAGCATCCTGAAGACGGGTTCGCCCCTTGTTCGCGGGCGTTTTGCACAGAAACAAACACATCTCGGACTGGTCATGGACCAGGATGCTCCAGTGGTCGATCCGGGTGCTAGCGCTCATCGGGGGGCGACTCGCACGACTTCCGTAGTCATCGGCCTCGTCCTGGCGATCCACGGCTCGTCGCTGAAGCTCGCCGGAAAAAAGGCGCGGATCCCGCGACAAGCGGGGGGCATGACGGTGGACAGGTGATTTGATCACATCGGAACGCGCTCTGGAGTGCGTTCCGATGAATGGGAATCACCGAACCGCGCAGTTGACAGATCCCTCTTCTTGCATGGAAGAAAGAAGAGCGGGGCGGGAAGTCTTCCCACAAGCTCAGCTGTGCGCAGAGACGTCCTCGTGCGGCTTGACGTTAAATTCATGCGACGACTTCCAATCGCCGGGTTGTCCGCCGCCCCACCATAGCTTCCATGTAGTAATCTTCGATTTGTCGTGCGCGATGTTGCGGTGTATGGCTCCGCAAAAATCGCTGCCTGCCGGCAGCCGCGATGTCCCGCCGGCGCTCTTCCGGCAACTCATTGATGACCTGAATGACCTGATGCGTCCCCTCGACGACAAGAATCTCGCGTCCAGGCGAGAAGAAGGTCTCCAGGCCGGGCCATTTGTCCGTCATAATGGGAACGCCTGCCGCCGCCGCCTCGAACAAACGCACGCTGGGGGAAAATCCGGCCACCCGCATATTGTCGCGTGTTATGTTCAGTGTAAAACGCTGGCTTGCGTAGAATTCCTTGTGTCTGCTCGGCGGGAGATGCTCGATTCGGGTGACGTTCGCCGGCCATCGAACATCGTTCGGATATTTGGGACCGGCGACCGCAAACTGCCGGTCGTTCAGATGACGGGATGTTTCGAGCAGCAGCTGTTCTAGTACCGGCTGGCGATCTGGAGCGTAGGTGCCCAAATAACCAAGAGCCCAGCGCGACGAACTATCCGGATCGGTGGCTGCGGAAAGGTCGGCGGTGCAGTGGAGAGCCCGGGCCCGGGGACTGCCGTAAATCTCCTCGATTACGTTCAACAGCGGTCCGCCTGTGAACGAGAGATACAGATCGAAGCGCGGAATGAGAGCAGCGGAAATGTAGGACGTCTTGCCCGAATCGAGGCCCGCGAGCGTGACAGGGGTATCGATGTCATAGAAGGCCGTGATCCCGCGTGCATGGCTCGTGATCCAATCCGCCAGTCTCACCCCGTCCGGCACATAGGACCCGATAATCACCAGATTCGCATTCGCGACAAGCTGTCCGAAGCGCTTGGGAACTTCGCGCAAATTATCATATAGCTCGATCCGGCAGTACTCCGCGTCGGTCAAGTCGCGGTTGTCGCGGTACCAAGGAGCCTCGCGCTCAAGGAAGGTCACCTTATGTCCGCGCTGGGATAACGCGTTCGCGAGAGCTCGGTAGGTAACAGCATGACCGTTTCCCCAGGATGAGGTAATTGACAGCCCAAAGATGACGATGTCGAGAATCATGCGGCTGCCTCGCCTTTATGTGTCGTCGCATCCAGCAACTCATCGACTTGGCGAGCGCGACGTTCGTAGGTGTGATGGGCAAGAATTCGAGCCCTTGCGGCGGCCGCGATCCGCCGGGCGTCATCGGGTGCGAGCTGAGCCAGCAACTCAGCGACCTGCTCTCCGTCGGACGCGACCAGAATTTCGCGGTCCGGCTCCAGAAACTGGTCGATGCCGTCCCACGCATCGGTGATCACGCAAGCGCCCGCGCCCGCAGCTTCGAATACGCGCGTCGGTGGAGAGAAGCCGTAGCGCGCCATGCTCTCGCGATTGATATTCAGCGTGGCGAGGCCGGAACAGAAGAAAGCGTTGTGGTCGTCCGTCCCGACGTGGCCGACGCAGCGAACGTTCGCTGGGACGACTTTGTCGCGCCAGCCGGCGCCGCCCAGTAAAAAGCTGTGATTCCGCAGCACCGCCGCGGCTCTGAAGAAGAACGCATCGACCCGGGCTTCGCGGTCCGGTAAGCGGTTTCCCAAAAAGCCGAGGTCGCAACGATAGCGGCTCCGGCTCGAGACGGGGTAATGCGTCATCGGGTCGAGAGCATTGTAGATCGGGACGCACATGCGTGCGCCGATCTTCTCGTATCCGGCGACGACAGGATAACCGCCGCCGTAGGTCAAAACCAGATCGTAGAGGGGAACAACGCCGCGCAAATGATGGGCCGGATCGGCGCCGATCGCATCGAGCGTCGCCGGAGCATCGACGTCCCAGTAAACGCAGAGAGCGTGTGCAGGGCAAATCGCCGGGACAGCCTGCTCAAGCTCCGCGTCGAAGACACCGACCCCACTGGCTTTCACCAGAAAATCGGAATTCCGGGCCGCATCAGCGAGAACTGCTTGCCAACCATCTGTGGTCGCCGGGTAGACGACCACGCTTGCCCACGCCGGATCGGGAATGTCGCGGCGCCTCTGACGATCGAATGCGTCCGGCTCATAGAAGGTGATTCGGTGACCGAGCGCAGCAAGCGCTTTCAGCAGTCCGCGATAGTATGTGGCGGCGCCATTCCAATATGAGGAGACAAGGCTTGATCCGAAGAATGCGATCTTCATTGAGACACCGGCTGCGTTGCGGACGCCGCGTCGGGCCACGTCCTCGCCATTGTCCTTCCCCCGAGTTCCTCCACGATCGAAAGAAGCTGCCGCACGCGGTGCGCACAGGTGTGGTGCGTTCGAATGGTCCGCAACCCTGTAACGATAAGATCCTGCGCTAAATCCTTGTCCCGCAGCACCCGCGAAAGCGCGTCAAACATTTCGGATCGAGTTGCGACACTGAGGTAGGCGCCTTCGGGGAACAGGCGTTCTTCGTCGTGCCACGGTGAGGAGATCAGAGGAATGCCGCACGCCAGGGCCTCGAACACGCGGATTGTCGGGATGCCTCGTAATGCTTCGCAATAGGGCCGGCGCGGAATGTGCACGGTCGCACGCGCACGGGAATAGGCTTGGGGCGCGCGATGATTGGGCAGCCAACCCGCGTAGGCGATGCCTTGGTCGGCCAGCATGGTGCGGACCTGCTTGGGATAGCGAACGCCATGGATGCGTGTACGAAGTCCGAGAGCGGCGGCCGGTTCGATCAGGTACGTGTTCAGTTCGCGGCTGCGCTCGTCATCGCCCCAATTGCCGATCCAGATCAGGTCGGTGTCCTGCTGCGCCGTAGCCGGCCGAAACAGCGTGGTGTCGGCAGCCTCATGCCATGTGAACGCGCGTCGCGTCCAACCGCGCTTGAGATAGATTTGGCGGATCACCTCGCCAAACGCCAGTACGCCGTCGTAACCTTCAAGATCGGATGAGTCGAGTTCGCCCGGGGCCGTGACCGAGCGGTGATGACTGTCGTGGAACAGAAGCGTGTAGCGAGCACCGCCGATGCGATGTTTTCCTATCGCTGCGACCAAAGCCGGCGCGTTCCACTCTTGCACGATCACCAGATCGGCGCCATCCGTGGCACGATCGAGGTCGATTCGGGCCGCGTCATAGGTGTGCACCTCTGCCCCGGACATGAGTTCGGCAGCTTCCGCAAGAGCCGCCGCCCCGCCGTCTTTCACGGCATTCATCCGGCTCCAGCCGTCTTTCGGCTCGTAGACGACGACGTCGACGCCGAGCCGAAGTAATTCGCGCGTTACGCCGCGCAGGAAATGGGCATGTCCATTGTTCCAGCACGAAACGATCGACTGGCAGAACAGGACGACCTTCATGCCGTCAGCTCCAATGCTGCCGAGCCGGCGTTCCGGATCGATGCTCGTTTCCGTGCGGCGGTTATTTCGACGTAGAGCCGCCGGTAGGCGCCGACCATGGCGCATCGCGAAAAGCGCCTTGCCCGCGTTCGCGCTTTGGCTTGCAGCCGAGCACGCAAACTTTCGTCCCGACAGACGGCCTGCAATGCCGTCCGTATTGCGTTCCGATCGCGTGGATCGACGAACAAGGCAGCGCCGTCCCACAATTCGCGGAAGGTTGGCAGGTCGGACAGCACCAGCCCACATCCGGATGCCGCGGCCTCCAGCGCGGTCAATCCGAACGGCTCATAAAGTGCAGGCGCAATGAAAATCGAAGCGCCACGCATTTCGTCGAGGATGGCCGAGTGCGACAGGGCGCCGAGAGATTTGACGTGGCGGTACGCCGCCTTCGCCTCTCCTCCGTCGGGGCCACGCGTTTCACCTGCGATGTGCACAGGCCAGGGAAGCTCGGAGGCGATCGCGGCGACGGCGGCGAGATTCTTTGCCTCGTCCCAAAGGCGCCCGGCCCCCAGGATATACTGCTGTTTCATCACCGCCGGCGCCGGGACGGTCAATCCATTCCGGATCACCCGGCCTTGAGTGCAAGGGCGGTACGTCGCCGAGATGACGTCGCGAAACGCCGCCGTCGGCGCCACCCAGGCATCGGCGGCGGAAAGTCCGGCCGCGACCCGATCGCTATACACGCGCCAGCGCGCTTCGCCGAGATGGCCGTCATGACAGGCATGCCACCAAGTTTGCACGCAGGAATGTGCCACAATCAGCACCGGCGCCAGCCAATCCAGGCTTGCTTCGCGAAAGCTGTTGAGGTGCACCACATCCGGCCGAAATTCGTCGGCGATGTTCAGCAGCACCTCGCCGGCGCGCTTGAAGTCGGCTCCCTCGGGGTCCCTCCACTCAAGCAGCAGATCGGTGACTCTGAGCGTAAGCCCATGAACGCCGTGCAACGGGAACAGCTGATCAGGCCGTGGTCGCGGGCCGATGACGGCAAGCATTACGTCGTTGCCGCCCTTACACAACGAGCGGGCGAGTTCGGTGGCATAGACCCAAACGCCGCCGACCGCGTCGGCTGTCATGAGGATCCTCATAGGAGCCGTCATGCCGCGACCTCAAGTTCATGCAAACGACGGGGTTTCTGCTCCTGCACGTCGCTGAACGCACGGAATTGATGCAAATAGGAGTCGTGCGCTCGCTCCCACGCGGCATCGTCCGGTTCCCCCCAGAGGCGGCGGTAATCCGGCGAACCCGGGTAGGGGAACAGCGGTACCGGATCGTTGGCCCACACGCCGGCGTCCTGCATTTGCCGGCGCCATCGATGGACCAACTCGTCGTCATCCTGCGGCATGGCGATGAGATTGGCCTGGACGAACGAGATGTGCCGCTTGGCCTCGATAAGCCTGTCGGCGAGTTGCCCCGTCGTCATTCGGCAATGCTTGGCGAGTATCTCGCGGCCATCGGCGGTGAGGCTTTCCACGCCGCATTCGGCCGAGACGCAGCCGGCACGGCCGAGCAATTCCAGCGCTTCGGGTTTCCACAGGTCGATGCGTGTCTGCACGCCGAACTTCAGGCCACGTCCGATCAAGCCTCGCAGCAGTTGCTCGTTCGGCAAAAATATCTCGTCGATGAAATAGATGTATTCGACGCCCTGTCTTTGCAGCGCATCGACTTCCTGCAGAACCAGGTTCGGCGGCCGTCGGCGATACTTGTTGCGGAGATTTTCCTTGGCGCAAAAGGTGCAGTTGTACGGGCAGCCGCGCGAAGCTTCGACTTCGGCGCCCGGTCCCGCCGGTTCTGCATCGAAGCGATGATGATGATGATGATGGCGGCGGATCAACTCCTCGGGCCAGGCCAGTGGCGCTTGGTCCACGAAGGCTGCGGCTCGAGGCCCTCCGATGACACTGATGTCGTGGCCGTCCGTGACGCATGTGCCGGCAACGTCGCGTTCTCCGCCAGCAAGTTGCAGGAGAACCTCTTCGCATTCTCCCATGATCACGAGGTCGACGCAGAGCTTCCGCAATACCGCCCGCGGTGTCGCGGATCCGTGTGGACCAACGGCAACCAGGAAGCCGGCATTGTCGCGCAGCGCGCGTACCAATTCCTGCGGAACACGAAGTTCCGGCGGCGGGCAGCGCCAGAACAGATATGTCGGCGCTGTCGTGATCACTGTCATGTCGGGACGGAAGGCTTTCAATTCATCGACGATGTCGCTCGCGCTCAGGTTCAGCAAATGAGCATCGAGCAGCAGAGTGCGGTGTTCATTGCCTCGAAGAAGGTGTTGCGCGATTCCGAGTTCGAGCGGCAGATGCGGTGACCGGCAGCCGAAATATATGCTGCCGTCGTAGCGCCAATTCGGGTTGATGAGCGCTACTTTCATGCGACCTCCCGGCGGGGAAGCGGGGCTGCACCGAGCCGGCCGTAGAGCCACTTTTCGAGGGTGCGCAGGCCCTCCTGCAGCGGCACGCGGGGCCGCCAGCCGGTTGCCGCCAAAAGAGCGGTGGTGTCGGATACGTACCAGGGTTGATCGCCGGGCCGTCTTGTTTCGAAGCGAATATCCGGAACATCGCCGCGCATTCGCGCAATGAGATCGAGCAGTTCCAGCAGGCTCACCGCGTTCTCCGGTCCGCCGCCCAGATTGAAGACGCTGCCGCGAACCGCGTCGATGCGGGCGAGCATTCCGAGCCAGGCCGCGATTGCGTCATCGATGTGCAAGGCGTCACGGACCTGCAAGCCATCGCCAAAAATTGTGATTGGACGGCGTCTGATCGACTGGAGCATGAAATGAGCAATCCATCCCTGATCTTCCGTCCCAAACTGGCGTGGTCCGTAGATACAGCTCATGCGCAGCACTGCGGTGCGCAGGCCGTAAACGCGCGCATAGTCGTGGACATATTGATCGGCTGTGCCCTTCGAACACCCGTATGGACTGTAAAGGTCGAGGGCGGCGGTTTCTGCGACGCCGCGAGCAAACCGTACGTCCGTCGCAATGTAGCGTCTGCCGTGTCGAACAAAGGCGCTCGCGGCGAGTAGCCGTCCGTAGACCTTGTTCGTGGAGGCGAACACCATGGGTGCGCGCGGATTCTCCAGTCGCAGCGCTTCCAGCACGTTCAACGTGCCGCGCGCATTGATCTCGAAATCGTCAACTGGCCGGCCAAGGCTTGTGGTTACGGCGACTTGAGCTGCAAGATGCAGAACCGCCGAGGAACGCGCCACTGACCGCCTGACCTTCTCGGGATCGCGGATATCGGCGATCTCGATTCCGATCCGATCGCCGTATCGCTGTTTTAGCCAACTTACATTTTCCTGCGCGCCGTCCCGCGCCATGTTGTCGAATACCAGGACGGAAGTGCCCCGCGCTGCTAAAGCATCGGCTAGGTTGCAGCCGATAAATCCGCCGCCGCCAGTGATCAGAACAGGCGCCGCCCCGTCGCCTCGCGCCGAATGTACGGCGTTCATGCTACCAGTCCTCGGGATTCGAGTTCGGCGGTCGCGTGATCCACGCGATCTTCGGCGACCTTGTCCTTGAGCCAACCGGCAAGCTCTTCGAGGCCCTGGCGGAAATCGACTTGCGGTGCGTAGCGGAGCTTGCTCTTGCTCAGCGTAAGGTCGGCGAAACAATGGCGAATGTCGCCGGCGCGATATTTTCCGGTCACGTGAGGCGTGATCGAGGGCTTGCCGACAACGCACGCCACATCCTCGGCAATCGACAGAACGGTCCGGCTTCTTCCGGACCCGATGTTGAAGATGCATCCCGGTGCAGTTGTGGTCTCTAAAGCGAGCAGGCAGGCCCGCGCCACATCATACACGTGTACAAAATCTCGTTTCTGTCCTCCGTCTTCGAACACCAGCGGGGGTTTTCCGTTCATGACACGTGCTGCGAATATCGCCAGCACGCCGGTATACGGATTGGACAAAGCCTGACGTGGGCCGTAGACGTTGAAGAACCGCAGCGCGACGGTCGGAACATGGTAAGCCCTGCCAATGATCAGGGCCATTCGTTCCTGCGCGTATTTGTTGAGGGCGTAGATGGAATTGAGCGACGGCTGTTTGTCCTCGGGAGTGGCCACCGGTGTGAGAGACTCGCCGCCGGCGTCCGTAAGCTCCCAGGCTCCGCGACGGACTTGCTCATGCGATCGCTCCCAAGGCGAAACCAGCTCGCCATTTTTTCGCTTGGCAAGGCCTTCGCCGTAGACGCTCATCGAAGAGGCGATGACCGCGCGAGCCACCGGATGACGCGCAATCGCCTCAAGTAAGATCGCGGTGCCCAGCTCATTGGTGTCTACGTATGAGCTGACGTCGTACATGCTCTGGCCGACGCCGACTGCTGCCGCGAGATGCACGACCGCTTGCACGCCCCGCAATGCACGCGCTACCGCGTCACTGTCCCGTACGTCTCCGACGATCAGCTCCGCGCCATCTGCGAGATACGGCGGACGGCGCCTTCCCGGCCCGTGAACTTGCGGCGCGAGATTATCGAGTATCCGGACATCGTAGCCGTTGTTCAGCAGCAAATCGGTGAGATGCGAGCCGATAAATCCAGCGCCGCCCGTTATCAACACGCGCATTGGAACTGCAGCTCCAAAACAGAGTTTAGGTTAACGCCGGACTCAGGCGGCATTTACCATTTCGTACACTCAAAAAGTAGGAAACAGGAAACGCATGTCTTCCGAGTCCACCAAGTTGATTCAACTGTAAGGCTGCGTGTTAAGATAGCCGACACGAGGCGTAGCCTAGTTACCGCTCGCGAGTATTGTTGTTTTTTCTAACGCAGTGCGAAAAGGTTTGTTCCTTTCGCCTGAATCGCCTATTTACAGCGGACGGAAGCCGAGTCCGGAATGCGACTCAGAAAAGTTGGACGGAGCTCTTGTGAAACCATTACGATGATCGATTTATAGAATCGTTCTAGTAGGGGCGTTCGTTTGCAAAGAACGGCGTTCCTGAATTAAGTGGAGGCAGATCCAAGTGCGACGCGGCCGTCGCTCCGACGTCCGCGAATGTGGTGCGGCGGTCGACCGAGCGAGGGGCGGACGCGGGATGCAAGCAAAGGATCGGGACCTGCTCGCGCGTATGATCGCTTCCTGGCCAAGTCGGATCGCATCCATGATCGGCGGTAATGATGAGAAGGTCATCGTTATTGAGCTGGGCGAGCAACGTCGGCAGCCGGCGGTCGAAATCCTCCAGCGCATTTGCGTATCCTGAAATATCGCGGCGATGGCCGAAAACGCTATCAAAATCCACGAAATTGGCAAACAGAAGTCCGCCGTCCGCAAGCGAAGCCGTACCCTCCAGCGTGCGATCAAACAGCGCGCCGATGCCGTCCGCTTTCAGCACGCGACCGGTTCCGGAGCAAGCGAAGATGTCTGCGATCTTGCCGATCGTGACGACGTCGCGCTTCGCTGCAGTGGCGACATCGAGCAGCGTATGTGACGGCGGCGCGACCGCGTAGTCGCGTCGGTTCGCGGTGCGGCGAAGGTCGGTAGATGAGCCCAGGAACGGCCGCGCAATAACGCGGCCGATATTCAGGGGATCGACGAGGCTGCGTGCGATCTCGCAAACGCGGTACAACCTGTCGAGTCCGAATATTTCCTCGTGCGCGGCGATCTGGAACACACTGTCCGCCGACGTGTAGCAGATGGGGCGGTAGGTGGCGATGTGCTCGTCGGCGAGTTCCGCAATGAGCCGAGTTCCGCTGGCGTGACAGTTACCCAAAACGCCTGGGAGCGCCGCGCGTTCGCAAAGCTCGGAGATCAATGCGGGCGGGAAGCACGGGCGCGTGCGCGGGAAGTAGCCCCAGTCGAAAGGAACCGGTACACCGGCGAGCTCCCAATGTCCGGATTGCGTGTCTTTCCCCTTCGATGTTTCGCAGGCGCAGCCGAATTGGCCGATGAGGGAAACGTTGGCGTCGAGGTTCGGCCGCTCACGACCGCCGGCCAAACGATGCGCCTCCGCAAGGCCAAGGCGCATCAGGTTCGGCACGACGAGAGGTCCGGCCCTTTCCGCGTTGTCGGCTTTTCCGAGCGCGCATGCGGTCGCGATGTGGCCGATCGTATCGGCGCCTTCATCGCCATACTGTGCGGCGTCCGGTGCGGCGCCGATGCCAACCGAGTCAAGAACAACGATCAGTGTGCGCATCGCTACTGTGCCATTGGGGGGCTCTCGGCCAAGACGAGAGGCCGATGCCGCGGGCGCGGCGGTCGGAGGTGATCGCCGTAGCGATCAATCATACTCGCGCAGAACTCCGCAAACTCCGCGTTGACCTGTGGGGCACTCGTGTGATGTGGGGCAATGCCCCGATGCTCCGGCGTGAAGCAGAAGGTGACGGTAACGTCGAATTCTGCCAATGCATCCATTTGCCGATCGAACCAGTCGAGCGCATTGTCGCGGAAGCTGTCGGCCCATGATAGGCCTGTCCGGAGATGTCGAACGCCGAGGCGCCTCAGCCAGCGCACCGCCTCATGGAGCCGATGGTCCTGAAAATGAAACCACTGGCAAATCCCAAGTGCCGGGGTGAACGCCGCAAACTCCTCAAGGCCTATTTTCGGCGAGCCGTCCTCGCGGACCAAGCCCATGTGAAAGTGCCGATAGTAGGAGGAGCCCTCAGCCTCCTTATGGCGCGTCGTTGCGGACCAGGTCTTGGGCAGGTCGAAGAGGCTATACCAGTGAATGCGTTCCGCTCGACCAATCAATAGCTCCGCCGTACGACCGATGCCCCATTTCTGCACCTCATCGGCACCGAAGGAAGAGACGCCAACCTCAGTCACCCAGATGGGCAGCGTCGTCAATGCGCGGATCTCCTGGATTTTTGCCGGCCATTCGTCGATGCTCCACAAATTCCAATCGAGGGGAAAGCCGTGCAACGCGACGACGTCGACGTGCTCAAGTACGCCGAGCGCCGCAAGATTTGAGATAAAAAGCGGATCGATCGGGGAAATCCCCCCAAGCACGCGCGGCACGTCGGGGTTCGCGGCGTGGATCGCAATGCCGGCGGCGGTCGCCATGTCCGCAAACTTGACCCAGCCGGGGTCAATGTCGGGATCCCAGTGCGACTTGTTGTTGGGTTCATTCCAGATCATCGCCGCTTCAATCATTCTTGCGTCTCCGGACCGGTTCAGTGGCGGCGGCAGCATACGGGCGCTCGGCGCGGCGGCAGACGTAAACCTCTTGTTCCGGATGGCCTATGATCGCGAATCCGGCGCTGCGTAACATAGCCTCTACGCACGCGCGATTCGGTATCCACCAATTGGTCCAGTCATCGGCAAATTTGTGCTCGATAAAATGCATTTTCGGAAAGTCGTCGCAATTGAAAAGATCGTTTGTCCAAAAGTCATAGTTCTCGTTCGGCAACGCGACCTCTTTGCTTCCGCGCTGCATTGACTGGAACAGCAAGATATCATCCGCCACATGTTCATGGATGAGATCGAGCGCAAGAAGCGGATGCCGCAGATGGTAGAGGATGCCGAGAAATAGCACCATATCGAATTTTTCGCCGAGAGCGCCGATGTCATATACGGACATGCGGGAGAACTCGATGTCGAGCGCCTTGACCTGAGCGGCAAAACGCGCCTGTTCCAGATATTCTTCGTCGGTATCGATACCCAGCACTCGCGCTGCACCGCGCCGTTTCATTTCGATCGCGTAAAAGCCCGCATTGCAGCCGATATCCAATACGGCCCGGCCGGACATATCCTGCGGTATAGCATCGGCAAATCGTTCCCACTTGACGGCCGGATAGTTGCCCAGAAAGTGCGACGGCGCAGTACTGATGCCGTTGAGGTCGATATTGTGGAACCACGGTCCCAGCGCTTCGATCTTCTTTTGGATTTCAGCAGGCGAGAGATCGAACGAACTCACGGCATCGCCCCCAATCGCCCGGCGGGCGTCTTCGGTAGGCGGCCGGCCGGCCAGCAGATTGCCTGGATGGCTTGCCCTGAAGAGTGAATGTCGCGTTGCTCGGACAATAGCGCCATAGCGGCGCGGTACCCGTTGAGCGTGCCGACGTCGACATAGGCCGTTCCAGTCTTGAATCCCAGTGATGTGCCTCCCTCAGCCAGGTAGGCGTTGATGAGCGTGCCGAAATATTCGTCGGCGCGCCCGCGTGCTATCCACAGGCGGTGCAGTGCCGGGAAGACGCATCCGGGAATCTTGAACGCTCCCCAAATCCAATGCGACGACGCGTTCTGCTGTTTGACTTGGATTTCCAAGACTCGACCCGCGTCATCGAGCACCACGGCGTCGAAGACTTCTGGCCGCTCCACAGGGAAGAGCAGAAATGAGAGCACGTCGTCGGGCAGTGTGGCGAGCGCCGAGTCTGGAAACCAGATCGTGTCCGGAAGTCCCACGATCACGGGTTCATTGCCCGTCAGCAGCGGTTGGGCACGAAAGATCGCATCGCATAAACCGCGGGGCCGCGGTTGAACCGTATACACGATGTCTGCGATGCCGTAGGAATCTCCGAAATAGCCAAGAATATCCGACTTGTCGGGCGATATGACCATGCAGATTTTATCGGCGCCGCCCAGTATCATTCGTTCCAGCAGATATTCGCTGATCGCGCAGGGGCGCTCGACCCCATTGTCAACGCGACTTCCGAGCGGAATCAGCTCCTTCGAAAAGGCGAGCGGCTGGAGGCGGGTTCCGCGTCCTGCCGCGGGAACGATGCCCCACATGTCAGGCCTCCTCCGTTCGCCGCGCCCGAGCGGCTGGACGCGCAAACTCCAACGCGGCAATCAGCTCTCGGGCCCGGTGATCGGATGTGTGCTCGTCGAGCGTACGTTCTCGTCCGGCCCGGCCGATGCGCGCCAGGTCGTCATCGGTCATATCGATCGCTGCAATCGTGTCGGCTGTGCCATCGGCGACGAGAACTTCGCTATTTGGCGCGAAGAACGTGTCGAGGCCTTCCCATCGGTCCGTGAGGACCGGCGCGCCGCAGGCGGTCGCCTCGAAGAGCCGACCGGACGGGCACCAGCCCATGCGCGCCATCGCCGAACGCGTCAGGTTGAGCGCTAGCCGTGAGGAGGAAAAAAAAGCCGGGTGTTCGCCGGGCGGGAGGTGGCGGACAAAATAGATGTTGTTGCCCCACGGGAAATCCTGCGGATACTGTGCGCCACCGATAAGAAAGCGACGCTGTGGACGCTGTCGCGCAGGACACAGCAGCAAGCTCTCAAGTGCATTTTGGCGGTCCGCCGAATAAGTTCCGAGATAGCCGAGGTCTGAGCGATAGTGCGTTTGCGGCGCTGCCGGCCGGTGCACCGCTGGATCGACATGGCCGTAAAGTGGAATAACCAATCTTGCACCGAGACGGACGCGCAGCTCCTCGAGGGCGAGACCGCCCGTATAGCTCAATACGAGTTCGAAGTCGCCAAGACCTCGCGGACCGACATAGGGCACTGTCTCGCCCCGCGAAATGGCAGCCAGAGTCACCGGTGTGTCGAGGTCATAGAAGACGCTCACTCCGCCGCCGCGCGATGTGGCGAGTTCGGCGGCGGCGACGCCGTCGGGACAGAAGGAGGTGACGATCGTCGCGTCGGCGTCGCCGACGTCTCGGCGCGCCCGTGTCTCGATCGTTTCCCAGTCCGGATAGAGCAGGAGATTTCCGCCCGGCAATTCGTACATGTCGCGCGCGTCCGCATAGTACGGAACGTCGCGCTCGAAGAATACGACCCGGCACCCCCTACGCCTGAGCGCGTTGCAAAGGCCTCGCCAGAGCGTTGCATGGCCGTTGCCCCAGGCCGAACTGTTGTTGAG
>Ga0210402_10003626_pt1 | contig 14390 bp, 10 predicted proteins | sample IncBWC7MmetaG_FD_161055 | JGI IMG/M metagenome (GOLD analysis project Ga0210402, IMG submission 161055) | Forest soil microbial communities from Barre Woods Harvard Forest LTER site, Petersham, Massachusetts, United States - Inc-BW-C-7-M | ecosystem: Environmental > Terrestrial > Soil >...
ATCGAAATCGCGGAACGCACCAGAACCAATCTGGAAATGGTGGAAAACGATGGCACCGTCACCGAAATTCTCGAGCCCGGACCTGCAATCACCGAAGAAGAATTGGAACGATTGCAGCGCGCGTATGAACTCACGTTGAAAACGTCGGGAAAAGACGCGACCGCGGTTCTTTCCGGCAGCCTTCCGCGGAATGCGCCCGGCCACTTCTACTCGGTGCTGATTCGAATCGGGCACCAGAACGGTTGCCGCGTTTTTCTCGATACCAGTGGCAAGCCGCTGAAACAGGCGTTGAACGCGAAGCCAGATCTCGTAAAGCCGAATCAGCACGAAGCGGAATGGCTGAGCGGATTCGCCATTTCCGATTCGAACGCGGCGCAAAACGCGTTGCAGAAAATACTGGTCGCCGGTGCGAGTTCTGCCGCGATCAGCATGGGTGCCGCTGGAATCGTCTACCAATCATCGGCGGACAACACCGTGCTGGTCGCTGCAGTTCCGAATGTGGATGCGCGCTCGTGCACCGGCAGCGGTGATGCCACGATGGCCGGATTTGCGTTTGCGGCGGAACGTAGGTTGTCGGCGGAGGAAACGCTCCGGCTGGCTGCGGCTTGTGGAACCGCAAATTGTCTTGCGGATGGTCCCGGCAAAGCGAGAGCCGCGGATATCGAACGATTGAAGAGCGAGATTCAAATTCAGAGCTTGTAAGAATCAAATTGAGGCGGAAGCAATTCGAATATGTTGAGTGAAGAGCGACGTCGCGAAATTCTTGACCTGCTGCAAGCCGAAGGCCGCGTGCTGGTTGGCGACCTTTCCAAACGATTTCGCACCTCGCTGATCACCATTCGCAAGGACCTGCAAGTCTTGCATCACATGGGACATCTGGAGCGCACCCACGGTGGCGCGCTGCCCGTGAAAACTGGCGCGCTCTATGATCGAACGCTTCACGAAAAAGAGCGCCTGCACCGCAGGGAAAAGCTGCGCATCGCCGCCGCTGCTGCCGGCATGATTCGCCAGGGGCAAGTCGTTATTTTGGATTCGGGTACGACAACCACCGCGATTGCCAAAGCCTGCCGCCACTTCAAGAATTTAACGATTATTACCAACGCCACAAACGTGGCCGAGGAACTCGCCGGCACTGCAGTGGAAGTAATTCTCACCGGCGGTACGCTTCGCAAGAATTCTTTTTCGCTGGTCGGGCCGCTGGCCGAGGAATCACTTCATCGCTTGAGCGCCGATCTGCTTTTTCTGGCGGTGGATGGTTTCGATGTGCGCTACGGTCTGACCACGCCCAATCTTTTGGAGGCCCGCGTCAATCGCGCGATGGCCGAAGCCGCTCGGCGGACCATCGTGGTGTGTGACTCCAGTAAATTCGGCCACCGCAGCCTGTCGCTGATTTTGCCGACCTCCGCTGTCCACGAAACCATCACCGATCGCAATATTTCCAAGAAAGATTTGAAGGCTCTTCGCGCCGCGCATGTAAGCGTGACGCTGGTGTGACCACTGGAGACCCGTATAGATGACTGATCATTCGAATAACATCAAGAAATTCGCCACGCTCGAAGAAATTCTTTCGCAGCCGCAAGCTTGGCAAGCGGAACTCACGTATTTGGAACGCAACCCGCTGATCGACGAAATTCTCAGTCGCACGGCGTCGAGCGCAGAATGGCTGTTCGTCGGATGCGGCTCCAGTTTTTATCTGGCGGAAGCGGCTGCATATTCCTGGATCAAACTGACCGGAATGCGCGCGCGCGCTTTGCCTGCATCGGAGCTGCTACTTTTTCCAAACCTCGCACAGCTCACAATTCCTGGATTGCAGGCTGTGATTATTTCGCGCTCCGGCTCCACGTCGGAAGCGGTCAGCGCGGCGGCTCTGCTCAGCAAGGAATTTCAGGTGCCGACACTGGGAATCACGTGCACCGCAAATTCCGTTCTGCAAAAATCGTGCGATATTACGCTGACTATCACCAGCGCCGACGAAATAAGTCTGGTGATGACCAAATCGTTCAGCACCATGCTGCTGGCGTTGCAATTCCTGGCCGTCAGAAAATCCGGGAATGGCGGGTTTGTGCAGACTGTGAAAAATATGGCCAAACATTTCGAACCGCGCGTCGGCAAACTGTTCAGCGAAGTCCGCGCATTTGTGGACGCGAATAATTTCGACGACTTTGTTTTCCTCGGCCAGGGTCCGTTCCACGGATTGGCTCGCGAAGGCGCTCTCAAGGTGATGGAGATGTCGTGCTCGTACAGCCAGTTTTTTCACACCATGGAATTTCGCCACGGACCGAAGGCAGTGGTCGGTCCAAAAACATGCTTGACGTTTTTTCTGAGTGAATCCGGCGCGGGCGCGGAAAGCGAAGTGCTGGCCGAAATGAAAAAGCTCGGCGGAGCGATCATCGCCGTTTGCAATCACGCGACCGAATCCATTCGCAAAAACAGCGATCTGGTATGCGAATTGGGATTTGCCGGTCCGGAAATCGCCACGCTGTGTCCTTCCATTGTTTGCTCTCAATTGCTTGGATTTTTCAACGGCATCAGAAAAAATCTGAATCCGGACGCTCCACTGAATCTCGATCGCGTGGTCATTCTGAATCAGGGCGCCGGGAATTGAATCCATGACCAAGCGCGACGTCAGCGTGGTCGGCGAACTGAATCTCGATCTGATTCTTTACGGCCTCCCGGAAAAATTGCAGCTCGAGCGGGAAATCCTCGCCAGCAATTTAAGTATTACGCTTGGCAGTTCGTCCGCTATTTTTGCGCACAATCTGGCGCGCCTCGGAAGCTCGGTGGGATTTAGTTCCTCGATTGGCGGCGATCCGCTGGGCGAAATCTGCTTGCAGCGCCTCGGCGAAAGCGGCGTGGATCTTTCCGGCGTGCGGCGATTCGCTGAAAAAACCACCGGACTTACTGTAATTCTCCCGCAAGGAAAAGAGCGCTTCATTCTCACTTATCCGGGCACCATGGCCGAAATGAGCGCCGCCGATCTTGATTTGAATTATGTTTTCAGCGCCAAGCATCTGCATCTTTCTTCGTATTTCTTGCAGAAGGCCATGCAACCTGGATTGCCTGATTTGTTTCGTCAGGCCAAGCAACGCGGATTGTCTACTTCTCTCGATACCAACGATGATCCGGAAAATCGCTGGTCAAGCGAAATCCATTCGCTCCTGAAATATGTTGATCTGCTGCTGCTCAATGAACATGAAGCGCAAAGCCTTTCTGGAGAAAGTGATTCCGCACGCGCGTTGACAGCTCTCGCCGACAAAGTTTCGATCGTGGTGATGAAGCGCGGCGCACGCGGCGCGGTGGCGCGGCGAGGGAAAGAAGAATTCGCGGCGGCGCCTCCAACCGTTGAGAGCGTTGATTCCGTTGGCGCCGGCGACAGTTTTGATGCAGGCTTCATTCATCAATTTATTCGCGGCGCCGGCATCGAAGACTGCTTGCGATTCGGCAATGTTGCCGGAGCGCTTTCTACGACGCGCGCGGGCGGCACCGAAGCATTCCGCGATGAAGCGCACCGATTGAAATTTCTTCGCGAGAACTTGGCCGACTTTTCGCCTGACCCCGCTTAGTTTTTGGACGCGGTTGAAACTGGCGTCGCCTGCAGAAGCAGGTTCTCCCGGATTTCCACCGGAAGCGTGGCGAGCGGCCCGGCCACTTCGCCGTAGTTCTTATCATTGACGTAATCCGTGACTCGATATTTTTTTCCGGCGTCCAGCCCACGCAACTCTACTTGCCCATGCCAGGCTTGCGAGGCTGCATGCGGCTTACTCGCGATTGAGCCATCGCTCGGCGCATAAAATGCATAGAACATGTTGCCGTCTTTTTCGATGGCGTAGCCTTCGGGCACATCGTAGCCATATATATAAAGGTTGCGAAACGCGCCCTTCGACAGCATTTTCTGGTTGTAGAGATCGAGCCACTTTTTCCAGTGCGCTTCTTTCGCTGGATTCAAGAAAACGTTTTTGTACTTTGGTCCGTAGTCGGGCCAGGTGAATTTGGTGCCGAGCACTCCGCCGGTCCCGAAAGTTGAAGCGAAGTCATTTCCCAAGTCCTGTTCGTTGTCGCCTGTTCCGCGAATTCTGGTCAACTCCACGTGGTCGCCGTAAATTGCGGCGCGCGGTCCGAGCAGCGCTTTGTACATTTTCATGCGGCGGCGCACTTGCACGGAGCCAACCGGGTCGGCGGTGACGGCCTGATCCATATAGCGAAACCAGGCCAAGCTGGGCGGCGTGCCGCACGGACAACTCTGCGTAACACTATCCGGCTTCAGAGCACGCGTCGTTTCAAAAATAGTTTTGTACACCTCGCCCATGGCGTAGACGGAATCGAGTGGCGATTTGTGGTGATGCGCCGGGTTGTAGCAGGGCGGCACGGTGTAAATATTGTCGAGCTTGTGGCCGTCGAATCCCCAATCGCGAATGAAGCGCTCGGTAAGCTGCTTGTAATAGGCCTGCACTTCGGGAACGGCCGGACAGAGCGTGGCGAGGTTGCGGGTCATGCGCGCTGGCTTTCCGTCCTTATCCAGGATCAGCCAGTCCGGATGTTCTTTGACGACGTCGGAGGTCACGAATTTGTGACCGCCGTAGCCGTAATGTCCATCCTCGACCGCCAGCGGCAGCCACCACAACTGCATCTTCATTCCTTGTGCGTGGAAATCGCTGACCAGCTTTTTTATGGCGTCGCCGGGAAATGTGTCGGTGCGAGGCTGCCAGTCACCGTAATTGTTGAACCAGCGGTCGTCGAGCGTGGCCCAATGAATGCCAAATTCTTTTAACTTCGGAATGGTGTCGACCATTTGCTTCGCCGTGACATCGGATTCATAGCCCCAGCCGCACCAGCTCACCGCGTAATTCTCTTCGTTGTTCTTAGGCCGCGTCAGGCCTTCGCGCTCGACAACGTTGGACCAAAGATTCAAGGGTTCGTAGTAGTCGCCTTTGTAGACCGCGAGAAAAGTGCGCGGCGTTGCATAGACTTCGCCGGGTTTCAAAATAGTGATTCCAGGGAATGCGACCGACGCGGTTACACGTTGATCGGCGGCGGTGCGCACTGGGATGTAAAGCACCAGCGGTAGCGTTTCGATGTGGCCGATGGCTTCGCCGACGTTGCGGGTCCAGAACGCGACGACTGGAATTCCGCCGCCGACCCGGCCCAAATCGTCTTTCACTTCGACGGGAGCGCCAAACGGATTCTGCTGGGAAAACTTCGCGGGAATGGGAAGGACGTCGTCCTTGCCCCACTTCAGACTGGAGCCGAAGAAAGACCACATTTCGTGTGGAGCAGCGTGGTCATCCGCGAGGTGTGCGTTGAGCCGATGTTGCTGGAGCGAAAAAAATTCGATGTCCACATCGTTGGCGCCGGTGTTACGCAAAGTGGCGGAGAGCAACGCCAGGGAGGGAAAGTCATCGTAGACTTCGAGAGTCAGCGTCTCTTGCAGATTGGTTTTGGCGCTCTTGCCCGTGAATTCAATGTGCTTGCCGAGCGGTCCGAGTTTGCCCGCGGCATCGCTCACTTTTGCGTTGGCCAGATCAAATACGAGGTTTATCTCCTCCTTGCCCGCGATCAGCTGCTGGCCGGATTGATTTTTCGGATCATCGAGTGTGAGTAATTGACCGTTCGACTTCAGGCTTGCGCGAAGGTAGCCGGACGAATTCAGCAAGAACTCGGCTACAGGCGTGGTAACGCGGAAACCGGTTGCGTCGACGCTGGTAGAGCTTGCCGACTGCGGCTTTTTGGCGGGAGCGACATTGGCTGTGGGGCTCGAGCTTTTGCAACCCGAACCGGACCATGCGAGCGCGGAGATCGCCGGAATGAGAGCGGCTCTTAGTAGTTTGCGCTGCAGCTCGGGTGCGAATTTGAACTGGTCGAAAATCCTGATCATTCTATTTGTTCCCGTTGGTCTGGAAGCGCACTTGAGGTCCGCGTCGAGCTCCGCAAGGTCCGAGAGATACCTTACCTTATCTACCCCCTCCCGGTCATTTCCGCAGATACTCATTCTAAAGGGGTTGCGGAGCGCTGTTTGCGTAAGTAATGATTCTAAGGGACTTAGTGGGATCAGCGACCGGCTAGCTCCGATCCGAAAGGGCGGCACCCCCCTACCCCCCTTTTTTTCAGAGTTAGTTGAAAACAAAGGACTAATTTGTTCAAAAGTGCAAAAAAGGCAGAAAACGCGAGAGAGCCTGATTGAAAACAAAGGAGTTATTGGACGGGGGGATGCGGATTTTTGGGAAGTTTTAGAAGTTGCAGTAAATAAGGGAGTTAGGGGAATTCTGGGGTGGGCGGGGGAGTGGTGCGATGCCGGAAGGCTTACAGGGAGCGTCGCGCTGTCCACAAAATATTATCGCAAAGGCCAAGCGAATTGTCAAGAACTATTATTAACGAAATGGTATCGGTTCGAACGGGACGCTAAGTAGCAGGAAAAACAAGAGGATGGCGAAAGGTATCTGGTCCGTCGTCATGACCGAGTCGCCGGTCGTGTTTTGTACATTCCTTTGAGCATGCCGAAGAAAGCGGGAGTAAACCGAGGATCGCCTTCATAAAAAAGAACGAGGCCAGTTCCCCGGACCGCACATCTTTCGAGTGCTAGGGGTTCGCCTTCTGAGCGCGCGAACCCCAAGCAATACGCCGACCCAATGGCGGTGGGGATGGTGACTTCCGACGTGGGTTGATACCCTTCCTCGGCTGCGTCTTGTGTGAGGCCTTTCTTGAATTGAAGGTAGTCCTCATCGGCCAAAAATAGTTGCTGGGAGCGATGGAACAAAGAGATATGCCCGTAGGGCATTCTAAGAAACGGCATTCCGAAGGTTTCTTTCCACATCGTAGGACCCGTATGAGATCCCCGGACATAGAATCCGGCCGGAACTGGGACTGTCCACCCTTCGTAGGAGATGTCGTTGCCGTAGAACAAGTGCCAGCCACGTCCCAGAAACGGAACGAGAGATAGAACGATAAGTATCGCTCCCGCGGCGCTTGCAAGCAGCCGAAGGGACAGTTTTCTGAGTTTTGCTAGCATGGCTCGTATTTATCGACTGCGCATGACGGAGGAAGTGGGACTGAGGGCGGGTAGCAAATAGAATTCGACAACAAAGAATTTGGTTCCTTCTCAGGCATGCTGGAGGAGCATATCATCGGGCACTATCCTTAGTGGTAGAAGAATTGGGTGGCGCACTCTTCGGGTTTAAGGGTGCGGGTTTTGACTTGATGCGAAATCCGCTGATACGAATCTACGGCCAGGGTCATCTGCACTTTGTGACATTCAGTTGTTGCGGGCGTAGGCCACATCTCGGAAGCTCCGAGGCACGCGATTGTTTTGTACAAATACTTGATGGAGTGCGATTGCGGCACGAGTTTCGGATGATTGGATATGTGGTGATGCCGGAACATGTGCACTTGCTGATTGGCGAACCGATGAACGGGAGTCCTTCGAAAGTGTTGCAAGTGTTGAAGCAGAAGGTTTCGCGGGCGTTGCCGCGTAAACCGACAGGACAGATAGCTGGACGGCTTGGATTGGAGTCTGAGGGAAGCGAGGCGGAGGAGGAGGCTTTCTGGCAGAGGAGATTTTACGATTTCAATGTTTGGAACCTGCTGAAGGTAAAAGAAAAACTTGATTATATGCATGCGAATCCGGTGACGCGGGGATTGGTGGAGCATCCGAAGGATTGGCCGTGGAGTAGTTGGTCACATTATGCGCTAGGGGAGGGGGGATTGATTCGGATTGATACGATGGAGAGTATGGGTGGGAACTTGATGGTTTCGGAAGAGGAGAGTCAAAGTCAAAGTCAAAGTCAAAAACCGTACCCTTAAAACCGAAGGGTGCGGCACCCGAGGATCAAGACAAGAATCAAGATCAAGATCAACACCAAAACAAAAATCAAAACCAGAGCTGGAAAGGTGGAAGTCGGGGTAAGATGCATGGCGCGTTTGTGGAGGAGATATGAGCAGCGGGAAAAGGCAAGGCCGCGTGACGAGGGACCTAATGAGAGGCTTGATGCGGGCGGGCCGGATCGTTCTGATCGGGGCGATGGGGACTACGGTGTTTGCGATGGCTGGATGGTCGCAGACCGTGGATGAGGTGATTGCCAAGAACATACAGGCGCGCGGAGGGATGGAGAAACTGAAGGCGGTGCAAAACGTGCGCACTACTGCGCGGCTCAGTCAGGGCTCGTTTCGCGCGGATTTTGTGCAAGAGAACAAGAGGCCGGGCAAGGTGCGGGAAGAAGTGATCATTCAGGGCCTCGCGCAGGTGCAGGCCTACGACGGAAAAACGGGATGGCAGATTTCGCCGTTCGGCGGACGGAAAGATCCGGAGTTGATGTCACAGGACGACACCAAGAGCCTGATCGTTGACGGGGACCTGGACGGGCCGCTGGTGGACTACAAGGAAAAAGGGCACAAAGCGGAACTGGTGGGGCACGATTCGATGGAAGGCACCGATTGCTACAAGATCAAGCTGAGCATGAAGAATGGCGATGTGCGCAACTACTATCTGGACGCCGATTCGTATCTGGAGCTGAAAATCGAGGTGCAGACCACGGTGCGCGGCGCTTTGCAGGAGTCCGAGCTTTACTTCGGCGACTACGAACAAGTGGGAGGAGTTTATTACCCGTTTGCAGTCGAGCAAGCGCAAAAGGGAGTTGACTCGCGCACACAGTTTTCGGTGAAGAAGATTGAGCAGAACGTGACGCTCAGCGACGAGCATTTTTCGATGCCGGCGGGTAAAGAGGCGAAGGCCGCCGCGAAGTGAAGCGGTCGTTCGGTACGGAATGGAAGATCTTATTATCTCAGGGTTTGCAAGTACAAACCCTGAAACCCGGGCAAAGTTGCGGTTGGCAGTTGGTTGCAGGAACTTCATCGCTGAGGGATTCACCGCTATGAATACAACAAAAAGTTTGGTTGTCGGAATTCTGTTGAGCGCAGGACTTTTGAGCGCCAATTCGGTGGCGGCGCAAGAAGCCGCGTTCGATTCCGACACGGTTTCGGGATTAAGCGCGCGCAACATCGGCTCGGCGATGATGAGCGGAAGAGTCGCAGCGGTGGCGGCGGTGAAAGAGGGCGGGAAGCTGACGATTTACGTTGGCGCGGCGAGCGGAGGCGTCTGGAAATCGGAGAATGGCGGAACGACCTACAAGCCGGTGTTCGATAAGCAGCCGGTGCAATCCATCGGGGCGATCGCGATTGATCCGCACGATGCCAAAACGATTTGGGTGGGCACCGGCGAGGCCTGGACGCGCAACAGCACGTCGGTGGGGAACGGTATTTATCGTTCGACGGACGGCGGAGATAACTGGACGAACCTGGGGCTGCCGGAGTCCGAACGAATTTCCAAAATTCTGATTGATCCGAAGGAAAAGGATACGGTGTACGTGTGCGTGCCGGGAAAACTGTGGAGCGACAGCGAGGATCGCGGGGTTTACAAGACGATTGACGGCGGCAAGACGTGGAACAAGATATTGAAGGGCGCGAACGCGTCAACGGGTTGTTCGATGATGTCCATGAGCCCGCAGGATCCCAAAGTCTTGTTTGCGGGGATGTGGGACTTCCGGCGCAAGGGCTGGACGTTCCGTTCGGGCGGGGAAAACCCTACAGCGGCGAGCGGCAGCGGATTCTTTCAGAGCAGCGATGGCGGAACGACTTGGAAAGAGTTGGACGAGAAGAGCGCGAAGGGATTGCCGGCGAAACCGTGGGGGAGGATTGCGGTTACGATTGCGCCGTCGAAGGCCAACGTGATTTATGCGCTGATTGAATCGACACGCAGCGCGCTGTTCCGGTCCGACGACGGCGGAAAAAGCTGGGAAGAACGCGACCGCAGCAACTGGATGGTGTGGCGGCCATTTTATTTTGCGAATCTGATTGTTGATCCAAAGAATGAAAACAAGATTTACAAACCGGACCTGACGCTGATCATGAGCGAAGACGGGGGAAAAAGTTTTAGCGGAGTGGGCAGTGGGGCGCATGGAGACTTTCACGATGTGTGGGTGGATCCGGATGATTCGAATCACCTGATCGCGGGAGACGACGGCGGCCTGTGGTATTCCTATGACGGCGCGAGCAGCTGGTGGAAAGCGAACAACCTGCCGATTTCGCAGTTTTATCACGTCAGCGTGGATATGGCGGATCCTTATCACGTTTTCGGCGGATTGCAGGACAACAGCGTGTGGATGGGCGATTCGCAATATCCGGGAGGCATCAGCAACGCCCGCTGGGAAAATTTGTTTGGAGGAGACGGCTTTTGGGCGTTTCCGGATCCAGCGGATGCGGATTATGTGTATGCCGAATCGCAGGGCGGGTACGTCGGACGGATCAATCGCAAGACGCTGGAAGGGCGGGCCATCAAGCCGCAGCCGAATTACGGAGAAGGGAAACTGCGGTTCAACTGGAATGCGCCGATTCACATGAGCCCGAACGAAAAAGGAACGATTTATATTGGCGCGCAGTTTTTGTTTCGTTCGCGGGACCATGGGCAGAGCTGGGATCGCATTTCGCCGGACTTGACGACGAATGATCCGGAAAAACAGAAACAGGAAGAGTCCGGCGGAGTCACCGTGGACAATTCGTATGCGGAAATGCACACGACGATTTATTCGATCAGCGAATCGCCGAAGGATGGTCAGACGATTTGGGCGGGCACCGACGATGGCAATTTGCAAGTGACACGAGACGGCGGAAAAAACTGGACGAACGTGGTGGGGAACATTGCGGGCCTGGCGAAATTTTCCTGGGTTTCGTGGGTAGAAGCCAGCCTGTACGATGCCGGAACGGCTTATGCCGCGTTCGACCGCCATACGTTTGGCGATACGGAGCCGCACGTTTATAAGACGACGGATTATGGGAAGAGCTGGACGACGGTGGTGGCGCCCGGCAGCGGGGTGCGAGGCTACGCGCATGTGATCAAGGAAGATACGGTGGTGCCGAAGCTGCTGTTCTTGGGAACGGAATTTGGTTTGTGGTTTTCGCGGGACGGCGGAAAGCAGTGGGCGCAGTACAAGGGACACGAATTTCCAAACGTCGCGGTGCGCGACATTGTTGTTCATCCGCGAGACTCTGACCTGGTGGTGGCTACGCACGGCCGCGGGATCTGGATCGTGGACGACATCACCACGCTGCGCAAGCTTAGCGATGAAGTGATGGGGCAAGAAGCGGCATTTCTGGAAAGCAAGCCAGCGCAGCAACGGCTTCCTGCAAATGGAGGCTGGGCGGAAGGAAGCGCGGTGTTTGACGGGCCGAATCCGCCTGACGCGGCGTTGATCACTTACTACCAGAAGAAGCGGCACATTTTCGGCAAAATGAAGCTGGAGATTTTTGACGCGAAAGGAAAGCTGGTGGATACGTTGCCGGCCAACAGCCGTCGCGGCATTAGCCGAGTGGAATGGCCGATGCGCTTGAAGGCGCCGCACGTTCCGCCGGCGGCAACAGCGGCGTTCGAAGCGGCGCAAGGGCCACGGGTTTTGCCGGGAACCTACACGGTAAAGCTGACGCGCGGAACGAATGTTTATACGATGCCGTTGGTCGTGCAGCTCGATGCGCGCGCGAAGTTCAACACCGAGGATCGCAAGTTGGAATTCGACGCGGCGATGCGGGTCTACAACCTGCTAGGCGACATGAGCTTTCAAGTGGACCGCATCAATGCCGCGCGGGATACGCTGGAGCAACGTGCGGCAAAACTGAAAGCAGATGATCCGCTGGGCAAACAACTGACGTCATTGGCCGGCAAAGCGGATGAGATGAGGAAGAAAATCGTGGCCACCAAAGAGGGAGGCGCAGTTACTGGCGAAGAGCGTATCCGCGAGAAGACCACTTCACTCTACGGCGACATTTTGAATTACGAAGGGCGTCCGACGGACTATCAAGTTGGGCGAATTGATTCGCTGAGCAGGGAACTGCATGACGTGGCGGCGGAATTCGACGCATTCGCTGCGAAAGAATTGCCCGCGGCCAACAAGTCGCTGAAGCAGAAAAAACTGGAAAGCATCGAGCTGCTGGACCGCAAGAGCTGGGACGCGGCCAGCGGGGATTCGGATTAGGCCGAACGAAGACCGGGAGCGTAGGGCGTACTTCGCGCGGACAACAGTGTCGATTTTTTTGTACCGATTAACATGACTGGCCGATGAGCGACGGGCGGGATGATTTACGCGGGCTGCGGACCGCCTCAGAAGGCGGTCCCTACATTAGAATGTGTGCGTCATTAATTGTCTCTTCGCGAAGGCGCGGCCTGTTCCGCTTTTTAGGTACGTTTCGAATGCTTCCGCAAGATGTTTTTCAGGCTGCGCTACGTAGGCGACCAGGTCCCACGGTTTGAATGCATTTTGTGACGGCACTCTAAATCTTGCGTGTGACATACTGCTTCCATTCCGAGGCTTCCATGAAAACGCTCGCACTGTTCGTTCTTGCGTTCGCGTTCACAACTAGTTCTGCTGCTGGGGCTGGCGCCGCTTCCTCCACTGCAAACCGTTTTGTTCACGCCAGCGGAAAGTACCTGGTGGACGCTGATGGACACGCCTTGCAACTGCGGGGCATTAACATCGGCAACTGGTTGGTGCCGGAAGGGTATATGTTCGGTCTAGATGGCGGGCCGAAGTCGCCACGTGAGATTGAGACGTTCTTTAGTGAGTTGATCGGCCCGGCCGAGGCGGCGCAGTTCTGGCAAGCGTATCGCGACGCCTATATAACCGAGGAAGATATTCATTTCCTTCGCCAAACCGGTTCGAATTCCATTCGTATTCCGTTGCACTACAAGTTCTTTGTTCCCGGCAACGAGGAGGGATTCGCGTTGCTTGATCGCGTCGTCGGATGGGCGGAGAAGTACCATTTGTATCTCATTCTCGATCTACACTGCGCACCCGGAGGCCAGACCGGCTCAAACATCGATGACAGCTGGGGCTATCCATGGCTTTATGAGTCGGAGGCCAGTCAGGCGATGACCGTTGCTGTCTGGAAAAGGATCGCCGCGCATTATCGCGACAATCCCACGGTTCTGGGCTACGACCTGCTCAACGAACCGATCCCCCATTATCCTGCACTGCAGAAATACAACAACCAGTTGGAACCTCTCTACAAAACCCTCACCGCTGCCATCCGTTCTGAGGACACTAACCATCTCATCATCTTGGGCGGTGCACAGTGGGACTCTAACTTCGCCGTCTTTGGAGCTCCTTTTGACTCCAATCTGATGTATACCTTCCACAAATACTGGACCGCCCCGACCGAAGAGGTCATCCAGCCTTATCTTGATTTTCGCAACCGCTATAATGTTCCCATCTGGCTTGGCGAGTCAGGCGAAAATACTGACGCTTGGATTCATGATTTTGTGCGGGTACTAGAAAAAAATGAGATCGGCTGGGCGTTCTGGCCCTACAAGAAGATGGACTCCGCGTCGTCCTTTGTAAGCTGGCGGAAGCCCGCCTATTGGGACGAGATTATTGCCTATGGCAAAATGCCGGGAAATACTGGAGATGCGGAGAAGCGGATTGCTGCCCGGCCCTCTCTGGAACATGCTCGGGCTGCCCTGCAAAACCTACTTGAAAATGTCCATCTCGCTCATTGTCAGACGAACGCAGGATACATTCAGGCGTTGAATTTGACTGTGCCGTCCACCGATTTGAACAGAAGGAATCCCTGATCGTAGCTAATCAATTCTCTAGCTAAATCTATTTCGCTGCCTGCTGGAAGCCGGCGAGCCTTACTACCTTTCTTCATTCGGGAAACCGTTTTCTTCCGGCAACAACCCGTACTCGTCTTCCACAATAAAGGAACAATAACGGAACGTGTCGCTGTCCACTCCAGAAAGGCGCGCCAGCCTCTCCGCTGCGAGCTGCGCGGGAATAATGTCGATCAAAAATTGCCAATCGCGCGGCACACTCGGTAACTGAAATACAAGTTCACCCGCATCCGGCGGCAAATTCTGGCCGATCAGCATCACGGCGGCACCCAATTTCCGGAGATCCCGAGCCACCGCCAGGTCTTGCCCCCGCATTCGTTCCGCGTCAATCCATATTCCGAATCGTGCGCCCGCCGCAATCATTTCCTGCGGACCATGCCTGAAGCTACCTGTGCCCATCGCCGTTGCAGGTGATTTCACGCCTTCTTCCCAAAGCAGCCGCGTCTCGTGGCAACTGCCGATACTGCATCCGCGCGCCAAAAAATAAGCAACGGTCTCCGGCGCACACCACGCCGTGTCGGCAAGCTGCGCTTGCCAGTGCGAAATGGCGACGCCGGTCTTTGCGAATGAATCTGATAGCGTTGCAGCAAGACTCGCACTCCAGGTTCCTATCGCGGAGCTCGCCAAAATTGCAGCAGTCGCGGCCAGTGTGGAATACGTGTTGACAGAAATCGCGTGGTCCAGCTCGATGGGAATCGTGATGGGAAGCTGCGCGCCTCGCGCAAGCGGCCCGTCCGCGGAATTG
>Ga0210402_10003627_pt1 | contig 14389 bp, 13 predicted proteins | sample IncBWC7MmetaG_FD_161055 | JGI IMG/M metagenome (GOLD analysis project Ga0210402, IMG submission 161055) | Forest soil microbial communities from Barre Woods Harvard Forest LTER site, Petersham, Massachusetts, United States - Inc-BW-C-7-M | ecosystem: Environmental > Terrestrial > Soil >...
CAAAGAAAGCAACCTGCGTCCAGCTATCGTGAGGAGCCAGCACCTTCAACACATCCTCAAGACCGGGCAGGACACCGGAGTCATAAAACTGCCAGACCGGATAACGATATCCGTGACGACCAGTTGCTATCGCGAGGAGTCTTCCAGCATGTCGCCGCTTATCCACCATCTGGCGCGAGACCCCCAAGCGCGCTGTTACTTGCGCCACGGTCAACGCCCCTCCGTTCTCATTAATCAAGCGGCGAGTGGCCACTATTCCACGAATGAAGGCAGGTGCAAGCGGGTCTGCTTGTCGCAGATCATCAAGTAGCTCCGGAGAAGACAAGGCACGCAAAAGAGCGACCAGATCAGTTGGTGCTTCCGTCGCGTTCGCGATTGCGCTTTCGGAAAGAGCAGTGAATCGGAGAACAGCGTTTATGGCCCGCACCAGCAGAGCGCGCAGCAAAGGCGCCTCACTTTCGACGGTGAGGCGTACTTGCTCAAGCCACTCAGGAATCTCCGACGGTGCCTCAACAGATGTTGTAGGCGGGTCTCCCGATGTGCCTCCAGCCTTTTGCGGAAGTCGTCCAGATCGGAGGTCGATTCGCCCGCGTCGCAGTGCCATAGTTTCCCAATTATCATAACGCCGTTTTCAAATGGAATCCGACAACCCGACAACCGAGTTGAGGCACCAAGAGGACAAGCGCGCCGGACGCCCATGAAGAACTGACGCCCCCGCATACCCCGCCGCGCTATACTGGCCTGACTACCATCCAGGCATGCGGCCATGACCAAACCGTCCTCGCGTTTTCTTCCGCTGCTGCTGCTGCTGTTCGCCGGCAGCGGCTGCGCAGCCCTGATCTACGAGATTGTCTGGTACCAACTGCTGCAGCTTGCCGTCGGTTCCACTTCCGTCTCCATGGGTGTGCTGCTGGCTACCTTCATGGGCGGCCTGTGCCTGGGGAGCCTCGGTCTGCCGCGGTACGTCTCCACCCGCCAACACCCGCTGCGGGTTTACGCATTCCTGGAAGTCGGCATCGGCGTGTTTGGCGTGCTGGTGCTGTGGGGGCTGCCCCTGATCCAGCGGGTCTACATCGCCGGCGCGGAGAGCGGCCTGCCGGGAATGCTGCTGCGCGGCCTGGTGGCGGCCGTCTGCATGCTGCCGCCGACGGTGCTGATGGGCGCGTCGCTGCCGGCCATCGTGCGGTGGATTCAATCGACGCCCGCCGGTGTCTCCTGGTGGGGATGGCTGTACGGCGGCAACACCGCCGGCGCGGTCTTCGGCTGTCTGCTGGCCGGCTTTTACCTGCTGCGCCTTCATAACACCGCCACCGCCACTTATGCGGCCACCGCCATCAACCTGGCGGTGGCTTTACTCAGCTTCTGGCTGGCCGCGCGAGTGCCGGCACAGCTCGGTGACGAATCGCCGGCGGCCGGCTTCACTGTGCAGACCCCGGCGTTGCCACCTGCATCACCCGCGGCATCACCCGCGGCAACCCAGGCGAGCCACTGGCCCGTCTACGTTACCATCGCCATCTCAGGCGCAACCGCCCTGGGCGCGGAGGTGATTTGGACGCGCCTGATGGGCATGCTGCTGGGCTCCACGGTCTACGTATTCTCCATTATCCTGGCGGTCTTCCTGATCGGGCTGGCGCTCGGCACTACGGCCGGCTCCTGGCTGCTGCCCAGCGTGCGTCCACGGCTGGCGCTCGGATGGTGCCAGATTTTGCTCACCCTGGGATTTGCCTGGACGGCGTACATGATCGCTGATTCCCTGCCCTACTGGCCCATCAACCCGCTGCTCACCATCAGCCCCTGGCACACGTTTCAATTGGACCTGGTGCGCTGCCTCTGGGCCATCCTGCCGCCCACGCTGTTGTGGGGCGCAAGTTTCCCGCTGGCCTGCGCGGCCATCGCCTCGGGTGGCAACCGGGATTCTGCCAACCAGGATTCTGCCAATCAGGATTCGGGGCGCGTGGTGGGCGGCGTATACGCGGCCAACACCTTCGGAGCCATCGTGGGCGCATTGGCGGTGAGCCTGGTGCTGGTGCCGTGGATCGGCACGCAGGATTCCCAGCGCGTGTTGCTGGCCCTTACCGCGGCCAGCGCGCTATTTATGCTGGTGCCGTATGTGGTGGAATACCGATCGACCGCGGTGGCGGCGTTGGCGGCTGTCTCCATGCTGGGCGCCGGTCTGCTGGTGCGCGGCGTGGACGCAATTCCCGGCCAGGTGATCGCCTACGGCCGCCGGATCGCCATTTCCGCCGGCAATTCCAAGATCCTGTACACGGCAGAGGGGATCAATTCCTCCGTGGCCATTTCGCAGTGGAACGATGGCGCCTTCGAGGTGGACGTGAATGGCCATGTGGAGGCCACCACCGAACCCTACGATATGAAGCTGCAGCGCATGGTGGGCCATCTGCCGGGGCTGATCCATCCCAACCCGAAATCGGTGCTGGGCATCGGATTCGGCGCCGGCGTATCGGCCGGGACATTTACCACCTATCCCGGAATCCGGAAGATCACGGTCTGCGAAATCGAGCCGATCATTCCGCCCACCTCCACCCGGTATTTCGCCACGCAGGATTACGACGTTCTGCATAATCCCCGAACCCACATCGTCTTCGACGACGCCCGCCACTTCATGCTGACCACGAAGGAGACGTTCGATATCATCGCCTCAGACCCGCTGGACGTCTTTGTCAAAGGCACCGCCGCGCTGTACACCAAGGAGTACTTCGAAGCCGTGAAGCGGCACCTGAACTCCGGCGGCCTGTTCAGCCTGTACGTGCCTTTGTACGAAAGCGACGAGCGGACGGTGAAGAGCGAACTGGCAACGTTTATGGCGGCCTTCCCGAACGGAACGGTTTGGGCCAACACCGTAAACGGCGCGGGATACGATCTGGTGTTTCTTGGCCAGGCTGACGCTCTCACCATCAACCTGGACGAATTGCAGGAGCGGTTGAACCGTCCCGACTACGCGCCGGTGGCGCAGTCGCTGCACGAAATCGGCATCAACTCGCCGGAGGATTTGTTCTCGACCTATGCCGGCCAGAAGTCCGACCTGGGTGCATGGTATGCAGGCGTGGAACTCAACCTGGACCGCGATCTGCGGTTGCAATTCATGGGCGGCTGGGGCATCAACTCGCGTCTGGAGGACGTGATCTACCGGCAGATGCTGCGATACCGCCGGGCGCCCGGAAACCTGTTCACCGGATCGCCGCAGCGCGTGCAGACGCTGCTGTACTCGTTGGGCCAGTGAAGCTCGCACTCATCGGTTACGGCAACGTTGGCCGGGCGCTGGCCCGCCTGCTCCGGCAGAAGCGCCGCCCGTTTCCGTTCACCATCACCGGCATCCACACACTGCGCCACGGCACGGCAATCGACCCGGCGGGCCTCCCAGTGGAACCACAGTTTGGGCCTGGCGCGGCTTCCATCGAAGAGTTCCTAAACGCCGCGCGCGCCGAAATCGCGGTCGAACTGACCACGCTGAACCCGTCCACGGGCGAGCCGGCCATCAGCCACATTCGCGCGGCATTCGCCCGCGGCATGCACGTGGCCACCGCCAACAAAGGCCCGCTGGCGCACGCCTATGCCGATTTGCGCGACGAAGCCGCCCGCGCCGGCCTGGGTTTCCGTTTCGAATCGGCAGTGATGGATGGCGCGCCCGTCTTCAACCTCTGGCGCCACACCATGCCCGGCGTGAAGGTGCTGGGCTTCACCGGCGCGCTGAACTCGACATCTAAGGTGGTGATCGAAACCATGGAGGGCGGCGGCTCTTTTGACGAGGGTCTGGCCGACGCCCGCAAAATGGGTATCACCGAAGCCGATGGCGCATTCGATGTGGAAGGCTGGGATTCGGCCGCGAAGACGGCCGCGCTGGCCAACGTCCTGATGGATGCCCGCGCCACTCCGCAACAGGTTTCCACGCGCGGCATCACGCGGCTGACGCCCGAGCGCATGCAGGAGATGGTGCGCGGAGGCAAGACCGTCCGGCTGATCAGCCGCGGCCGCCGCACGGCATCGGGCCTTTCGCTGCGGGTTCGCGCCGAAGTGCTGGACCGCTGCGACGTGCTGGCCTGCACGCCCGGAACATCGAACCTGATTCTGTTCCATACGGACCTGATGGGGACGTTTGGAACGGTTTCGATCAATCCGGGAGTGGAGCAGACGGCCTATGGGGTGTTCAGCGATCTGGTGGAGTTAAGCCGAGGCGTCGATGGTGCGAACGTCGTACGCGGTAATGGCGTCGTCGGCCGTCATGAGAGTTAGGTCCTCGCATTGAGCCTGGGCGATCAGCATGCGGTCGAAGGGGTCGGCATGGTGCAGCGGCAAGTCCCGAACGGCAAGGGCGTGTTCGAAGTTGATCGGCAAAGGCCGAAAGCCGCTCGCAACCAGATCGGGAAGGCATTTTCCCAGCGGTTCCTTGAGTTTCAGCCGCCCCAGTGCGGACTTGACTGAAATCTCCCATACAGAAGCTGAGCTGATGAAGAGCCGCGCGCCCGGCCGGAGAATGGCAACGCGCGCCCGCCTACCAAGTTTATCGCTGTCCAGCAGCCACCAGATCAGAACGTGTGTATCCAACAGCAGGTTGATCACTCAGTTTGATCACTCAATGCCGAAGCCCCGGAGAATTTCCGGTGGTAGTGGTGCGTCAAAATCCCCGCCGACCTGGATTTTGCCTTTCAGCATCCCAAGGGTCTTGCGAACGGTCTTTTTTTCCAGCGGCGCCAGCCGGGCCATCGGTTGTCCGGCCTTGGCGATGATGATCTCCTCGCCGGCGGCAGCTTCCTGCACCAGAGTGGAAAAGTGCGTCTTGGCAGCGTGGATGTTGATCGTCTTCATATGGACTAAGTCTAGTCTACCATAGACACAACAATGGTGCGGCCACCTCCGAGTTGCCTCCGGTGTCGAACCCGCCTGGCGCTCGCGAGTGAATCGACTCATCGATTCGGCGCGCTGTGGCTTCCGCCTTTCCCGGATACAGGTAGGGTCCATACTCCCGGTCACGCAGCGCCTCGATCTCCGCTCCGGTCTCTTGCAGCGTAAGCTCACCATCCACGTAACGCCGATAGACAGACTGCGCTTCGTCCGGTTCGGGCCCTTCCGGACGGACCGAAGCCAGGGCTTGCCGCACCGCGTCGAGGCGTTTGGTACGTTCGGGCAAGGTTATCTTGACAGTCGGCGGCATAAGGGCGACTCCTTTGAGGTCACCATTAGCTCGCTGGGAACCAGGCTCAGTATCGCTACGAACCGAACAAATTCGATCACAAGGAACCGCCTCAAACACCTCCTTTGGGCTCCAGCCGATCAGAAACTGTGATGTGGACTGGCCGCGTGGAACGCGCTAAAAAGGATGTTGGTCCTTACATCATGAGTAGCTCTCCTCCGGAAATTGGGGTCGATCCCCGGTTGGTTCCCAAACGGAAGCTCTACACCGGCGCGACGATGCCGGCCATCGGCTTGGGGACATTCGGATCGGACCAGGTGACTGCCGATGAGATTGCCGCAGCGGTGAAAGATGCGGCGGCGCTGGGGTACCGGCACTTTGACTGCGCCTCGGTTTATGGCAACGAAGACTGCATCGGATTCGCCCTGCGGGAAGTGGTCCAGTCCGGGATTCCGCGGGAGGAATTATGGGTTACCTCGAAACTCTGGAACGATCAGCACGGCCCAAGCGACGTAATCCCCGCGTGCCGGAAATCGCTGGCCGATCTGCAACTTGAATACCTGGACATGTACCTGGTCCACTGGCCGTTCCCGAACTTCCATCCGCCGCATTGCGATGTTTCCTCGCGCAGCCCGGATGCCCGGCCGTATATCCACACCCAGTTCATGAAGACCTGGGGCCAGTTGGAGAAACTGGTGGACCTGGGCCTGACGCGGCACATCGGCACCTCCAACGTCACCATTCCCAAGCTCAAGCTGATTCTGCGCGATGCGCGCACCAGGCCGGCGGTGAATGAGATGGAACTGCATCCGCATTTCCAGCAGCCGGAGCTTTTTGAATTCGTGCGCGCCCAAGGCATCGAACCGGTCGGCTATAGCCCGATCGGCTCGCCGGGGCGACCGGAGCGCGACCGCACGCCGGAAGACACGGTGGATATCGAGGACCCCGTGATCGTAGGGATCGCGAAGCGGTTGGGCGTGCACCCCGCCGCGGTTTGCATCCAATGGGCGGTGCAGCGCGGGCAGACGCCGATTCCGTTTTCCACCAAACGGCGTAACTACCTGGCCAATCTTCGGGCCGTCGTGAGCGAGCCGTTGACGGATGACGATATGAAGGCGATTGCGGGCATCGACAAGAATTGCCGTTTGATCAAGGGCCAGGTTTTCTTATGGAAGGCCGATCAGACGTGGGAAGAGCTGTGGGACCTGAATGGAGAAATCGCCAAATGATCGGAGAAACCGCAAAATGATGGCCGCGTTTCTGCCCGGTAACAGCACGGTGGAACTGAAGGACGTCCCAGTGCCCGAACCCCGCCACGGCGAAGTATTACTTCGCATGAAGGCATCCACTATTTGCGGATCGGATATCCGCTGCATCTACCATGAGCACCTGGGCAAGGGGCCGGAAGGCTACCAGGGCGTGGTGGCGGGGCATGAGCCTTGTGGGCAGATCGTCAAGTCCGGCCCCGGTTGCCGGCGCTTCGGGCTGGGCGACCGCGTGCTTGTTTATCACATCTCCGGTTGCGGCATCTGCAACGATTGCCGCCGCGGATACATGATTTCCTGCACCAGCGAGCGCTACCGCCGCGCCTACGGCTGGCAGCGCGACGGCGGCATGGCGGACTACCTTCTGGCCGAAGAGAAAGACCTGATCCATCTGCCCGCCGAACTCTCGTATGCCGATGGCGCGCAGGTGGCCTGCGGATTCGGCACGGTTTACGAGGGGTTACAGAAAGTCGGGATCGGCGGCAACGACGCGGTTCTGATCACGGGGCTGGGGCCGGTCGGGCTGGCCACCGGGGCGCTGTGCCGCAAATTGGGCGCCAGCCGCATCATCGGGATCGATGTGGTTCCAGAGCGCATGCAACTGGCGCTGGATCTTGGGCTGTGCGATGAAGTGCTGGCCAGCGGCCCCGGCAACGTGGCGGAGGTTCGGCGGCTCACGGGCGGGCAGGGAGTGGAGCGGGCCGTGGATTGTTCGGCCAACGACGCGGCGCGCGCCACGGCCATCCGGGCCACGCGTAAATGGGGACGCATCGTCTTCCTGGGTGAGGGCGGCAAGGTGGAGTTCAACCCGTCACCCGATATCATTCACGACCAGAAAACCATTTTCGGTTCGTGGGTGACCTCGACCTGGCTGATGGAGGAACTGGTGGAGCGCCTGGTCCGCTGGAACCTGCACCCGGCCGATCTGGTGACGCACCGTTTCGCGCTGGACCAGGTGAGCGGCGCTTACGCTCTGATGGCTTCGGGGCGCTGCGGCAAGGTAGCGGTATGCTTTGACGAGGAACTGGCGGTGGAGGCGAGGCGCTCAGCCTAATTCCCCGCCGGCGGCTTCCACTTCTCGATCGGAGTCCACACGTTGCCATTCGCGCTGCATGCCGCCAGAGTGTTGGCGCTGCAAACATCAACCTTGTAGACCGGATGAATCTCCCAGGCGGATTGCCGGGCCGGATCCCCCGGTACCGCTTTGCCGTTCTCGCAAAGCTTGTGACTGGCATCGAAAAACAACTGCCCCGTCACGCGAACGGGAAACTGCGTGATCGCTTCCGGCTCCGACTGGAGCCCCGCGCCAGCCAGCGGAGCTACGCGGGCGCCACTTGCCCGGCGGGCTTCCGCAACGCCCCCACCAGGTCCACCAGCGGCTTACCGCTTTGCACCAGGCGTGCCAGCGTTTGCGCCGGCGGCTTCTGTGCCACCAGCACATGATCGGCCCACTGCAGCATAGCTTCCAGGCTGGCATCCAGCAGGTTGCCGATGTGGGGGATGGCGTTCATAATATATCGCTGATTGCTGCCGTAGATATCGCCGAGCTGGATGTGCGGGTCGAACACCCGCACCTTGCGTCCCTTGCCGATGAGGGTTTCGAGCAGCAGGACCACCGGGCTTTCGCGCAGGTCGTCGGTGTTCTCCTTGAAGGCCAGGCCGAAGACGCCGATCCGTTCGCCCGGCAGATCGAGCGCCACCTGGATGGCGCGGTCCAAATGCGCGTTGTTGGCGGGCAGCACGGATTCCAGCAGCGGCAGCTTCAGATCGAGCCGCGAAGCGCGGAAGACCAGCGCGCGTAAATCCTTCCCCAGACAGGAGCCGCCAAAGGCGAAGCCGGGCTTCAGGTAGGCCGGCGAAAGGTTCAGGGAGTGATCGCGGCACAGGGTCTCCATCACCTCGGCGCCATCGATCCCCAGTTGGCCCGCCAGCGCACCCACCTCATTGGCAAAGGAAATCTTCACCGCGTGGAAGGCATTGCAGGCGTATTTGATCAACTCCGCCGTGCCGAGCGACACAATCGAAGGTTCCACCGCGAGGCCGCTGTAAAGCGATGCCACGCGCTCCACGGCTTGCGGGCTCGACCCGCCCACCACCAGCAGCGCAGGCTCCATGAAATCCCGCACCGCCGCGCCTTCGCGCAGAAATTCGGGATTGGATACCACCGCCACCAGCGGCGATCCGCCCATGGCCGGCAGCACCACATCCTGGCAGGTTCCCGGATAAACCGTGCTGCGAATGGCCACCACCAGCGGCTTGGTCCGGCCGGGCAGCAGTTCGGCGATCTCCTGAGCCACGCGGCGGAGCTGATCCAGGCCCAGGTTGCCATTTTTCTCCGATGGCGTCCCCACGCAGACCAGCGCCACATCGGCCGCAGCAAGCGCATCGCGCAGCGAAACCGAGGCGGTGAGCCGCCCCTCCTCCACGTTCTTACGCACCAGTTCTTCGAGCCCCGGTTCAAAGAACGGCGCGCGGCCGGCCATGACCGTGTCCACTTTGAACTGGTCGCGGTCCACACCCACCACGCGATGGCCGATATGGGATAGACAAGCCGCAGTGACGCATCCCACGTAGCCAAGGCCGAGCACGGCGATTTGTTGAGGATTCACTACACCGGAAACGGGGTCCACGCTCTCTAGTATGCCATGTAGCGCCGGGGAGTTAGCCATGTAGCTCTCGGACGATTGTGCCGAAACGAAGAGTGCGAACCATCAGGCGCTTGATCTTCGGGCCTGGCGCCGCAGCGGATCGGGCACCGGAATCTGCAACAGGAAATGCCGGGTTTCTGTCCAAACCCGCGGCATCGAACTGCGATGAAGCTCGATGCGAAAAGACAAGGCGTAGGCTGGGATGCCACAAGCGGCAGCCGTTGGGCGGTGCCAGGCGGTGCTACAAGAGTTGAAGGGCCGAATCCGTGTCTCGACAAACGATTTTGCGCCCCTGGGTATTCACAAGGATTCCGTCCAGATTCAGAATCGCGTCGTCTGCCGAAACCAGAAGCTCGGCATCGAATGCAATTGCAGTTGCTGCATGAAGCGCATCGGCAGCGCGAATCCCACGCGTCTGCAGATCGAGTTGTTGTAGCTGAAGGCGGACGGTCCCGGGCGTCAAGTCGAGCACTGAGATGTTGAACAGCTCGACTACTATCTGGACCTGCGTAGTTATAGACCGTGCCGCCGGAATCAACAACGTCTCGGCACGAGAAATACCCTTTGCGGATTGCGCGAGCAGCCGATACAGCGCCTCTTCAACCTCGTAGTATGTTAAGCACGAGGTGGCGCCGATATGGATTCTGCCGACTTTCTCGAAGAGCCGTTCGGCATCAGCGGCAATGTCCGCGGGGGCGCGTCCTCGTCGCTCAGACGATCTCAGAAGTGCATTCGCGCTTCCACGGGTGCTGAGATAATCGATGAATACTCCGGTATCGAAGTAAACGCGCACCTATACGGCCCGGAGATGGGTAACAAGTGCTTCAGGCGTGACAACCTGGAGCATCTCAGCGGTCGCCAAGGTCTTCAGCCGTGCGTCCCAGGTAACAAAGAAGTCGCATTCGACGGCGCTACTGAGGATGAGAATGTCATTGGAGTGGGCCAGGCCATTTCTTAGAGCTCGTACTCGCGGCAACAAGGCTTCGGCCCTTGCGAAATCCACCGGCAGCACCCGGAAATGGTCTCGGATTCGATCGAACTCAGGCTGTCCAGCGGCATCCGCAGCGAGAAGCAATTCCTGAAGCACAATAGGGTTTACGGCGAAGCGGATGCGGCCTTCGGCTTCGGCGGAGAATAACTGTGCTGCCGACGGCTCGCCCCGAAGGTATCCGATGATCACGTTAGTGTCCAGGAACACGAGCGGTCGCTTACGTTCAGAACATTCGCTCCGTACGAGCGGCTCGGGCTTCGCTACCTGTTCCATTTCTTCATTGTACGCGAAACGTGATCTTTGTAGCCGAACGTTTGCCCTTAAGAGCCGCGGCCCAATTTTGCAGACGCTTCAGATTAACGGCCTTCTGGGAACTGCAACCGAACAGGGCCCGAGACTGGTTGGCGCGCCCTCTAAGTCATCTCGCCAACGACGTTAATTCAACGCCTGATGTCTCCTATCCCCACAACTCATGCACCGGGTAAAACTGGAACGGCCCGGTCTTCGGCACCAGGTCGAAACCGCGGCCCAGCGGGTCGTTGTGCAGGGTCTGCGTCCAGTCGATTCCCATGGCGGAGTAGATGGTGGCCTCGATGTCCTCGGGGTAGACATACCGGTTTTGCGACCAGCCGTAATCCGCCGTGTCCGAACCCGTGGCGTTGGTCTGGCCCACGACGGTTCCGCCCTGGGTGCCGCCGCCTGCGAAAACCGCGAACTGCTGCGGCCAGTGGTCCCGCCCGTTGGCGCCCGAAAGCGGGCCTACGGTGCGTCCAAACTCGCCCACCATCACCACCAGGGTGCTGTCCAGCAGGCCGGAATTCTTCAGGTCGTTCAGCAGGCCCGACACGGCGCTGTCCAGAATCGCCGCCTTGGCCGGCAAAGTGCCCGCGGCGTAAATATTCTGGTGCATATCCCAGCCGTCGTTGGAGGTGATCTGGATGAAGCGCGTGCCCTGCTGCGCTTTCAAAACCTGGTGCGCCACCAGGCAGGCATTGCCCAACGCCGTGTTGCCGTAGCGCGCGCTGTCGGACGTCACAAAAGCGAAGGCCTGGTTCACCACGGGGTTATACATCAGTTCGTTGGCTTCGATGTAGAAATCGTTGTAGTCGCTCATCGGCTGGCCGTTGGGCGAGTCGAACCGCAGGTTATCGTCAACGGAATGCAGCAGCTTGAGGCGCGCATTGTAGCGCGTCTGGCCGCCCACAGCGGGGGTGGTGGTATTGGCGATGCCGCCGGTATTCGGCGTGACGCGGAACGGCGCGAAATTGGCAGGCAGGTAACCGGATCCGACGCCCGCGCCCGAGTTCAGCGCCAGGAACGTCGGGAACGCCTGCGAGGGCTTGCGTTCGCCGTCCTTTTCCAAAGCCACCACGCTGCCGATATTGGGCGCGATGTTTCCCAGCGCCGCCGCCGGATTGCGGCCGATCTGCGTCCACACCTGCCCCAGCGTGTGCACCAGGGCGTGCGACTGCATGGAGCGAACGATCGAAAAATCCTGGTTCTGAAAATTCTGCGCCAGCTTCGGCAGCAGCCCGGTGGGGAACAGGGCTCCGTTGATGGTGGCCGGGTTGAATGAGGCTGGAGTGATGCCGTTGACCATCTTCAAATCGAAAGTGTCGGTGTGGCTGGGAGCGCCCGCCAGCAGGATGAAGATCACGTTTTGCGCGGTGCCTTTGGTGGTGGAACTCGTAGTGGCAGCGGCCGCCGGATCGGCCGCCATCAGGCTGCGATGCGCCAGGAACGAACCGGTGACCCCCGCCCCCATCACTTCAAAGAACCGCCGCCGCGTCCAGTGCGGCCGGTTGAAGAACGTCTTGTGGTCCCACCCGTACTTCCTGAAGAATTCGTTGGTCTTCTCTTGTTCTTTGGTCATCGCGGCCTGCTCCGTTACGTTAATAGTTGAAAACGAAATCCACCTTGTTGTATAGCGACCAGGCCAAATCCTGAATGGCCTGCGACCGGGTGGTGCCGCTGGCCGCGGGGACGGCCGCCATCGCCGTGGACATCTCGGTGGACGTCGGGTAGCGCGACAGAATATTCAGGTACAGCGAGTTGATCCCATCGGCGTTGCCCTTGGCGATGGCCGCGACCACAAGCTGGCTGGCCGTGGCGCCGGTGTAAGCGACGTGGCCCTCCACGAAGGTGTTGTTCATCAGGTTGAGCGCCTGCAGAATCGACCCATCCTGGCGGCGCGGCTGGTCGTCCCGGTTGCCGCGCAGGAAGCTGTCCAGGAAATTAGTGCCGATGTCGCCGGCCGGCATGTTCACGGTATCGGGCAACTGCATCGCGTAGCTGGGCTTGGCGTAACCCTGATCGGTGAATCCCGTAATGCTATAGCTGGGGAAGGTGCCGCTGGATTGCGCTACCGCGTCGTGAACTTCCTCGGCCCAGAGCCGCCGCACGAACTTGCGCGCGAAGTACGGCTCCCACGCCGCGTTCCAGGTGCCGTCATAACGGCTGGAAAGCTGGTAGGTATCGGATACTGCAATCTCGCGCATCAGTGACTTCACGTTGTATCCGCTGTCGATGAAGTGCTGCGCCAGGGCGTTCAGCAGGCGCGCATTGGAAGGCTGCAGCGTCCAGGGCGCCGGTGGCGGGCTGTCTGGATTGAGCCGGGCCGGGTCGAACGAATCCGGCGGATCCACGATGCCGCGTCCAAAGAACTGCGCCCAGATATAGTTGACCGACGCGCGGGCGAACTGGAAATCGCCGGTGATGTCGCGGGCCAGCGCCACCCGATAGTTCTCCCCCGGCTTGGGCGTATCGCCGTTGAAAATGTACTGCGGGGCCACGTATTGGCATGGCTGCCCGGCCTTGCACCCTGACGGCGCCGTGCGCGCCGGACGGTTGCCTGTGGCGGTGTTCAGCGTGTAGTCGTTCGTGTAACCCTTGACGTTGTCCAGGACCGACCAGTAATAGATGTTGGGATTGGGGTTGACTGTGTCGGCGGTAACGCGCGCAAGCTGCGTGCGGGAAAGGTAGGAAGCCAGTTCCCAAGCCTGGTAGCGCGTGGTGTTGCCGGCCCACAGGCTGAGCGTATCCAGGTGCCCCCGTCCGTTATGGCACAGCAGGCAGTTGACGTGACTCATGCCCATGAAGGTGTCGAACGTGGCTGCGGTCATGGCATCGATCGCGTCTTGCATCGGTCCGCCGGTGATGAAACCGTTCAACAGATAATTCGTTGGCCCGTTGGTGTAACTGTCGGCGTCCGTGGCGGTGATCAGATCCGTGGCCATCTGGTTGTACGGCTTTCCGCTCGCCAGCGAATCGCGGATGTACTGGTAAAACGCGTTGCGGCCCTGGGCAAACCGGTTCAGGCTGTTGCTGGCACGGGCCACCGTATTCTGATAGAGGTCGCCGTAGAACATGGTCCATTTGTCGACCCATTCGGGCTTGGCGAGCAGTTCGTCCACCAGTTTGGCGCGCTTATCGGCGCCGGTATCGGCTACGAACGTGAGAACGCGGTCGGCGGTTGGAATCCGTCCGGTCAGGTCCAGGGTCACGCGGCGGATGAATTCCCAGTCGGTGGAAGCGGGCGCGGGCGTGATGGAATTGGCCTGGAAGTCGGCGAAGATGTAGGAATCGATCGAACCTGCCTGGTGGGATTGATCGTAAGAGTAGGTGCGGCTGCCGCCGGGAACATTCCCCAGCATGGCGCTGACTTTTTCGGTCGTCCCACTGAGGGCGAAGGCGCGGGGGTCCCGGCTGCCCCGGGCTTGCAGAGCCTCGCGGGCAAAACGCTCGCGCAGCGGGCCGAAGAACGAACATTCCGGGTGGGAGACCGTCAACTGGCCGGTATCGGGCGGAGCTGGAGTGTCGCTGGTTTGGCCGATCAGCATCCCGGTGAAAACCAGAAGGCCGGTAAAAGCCAGAATCAAAACACCCTGCGGCACCGACAACCTACCAGGCTTTTTCATAAATACTCCGTCCGCTGATGCGGCACCTATTGATGCTAGTGTAAACCCCGGAGATTGGTGGAGTTGTTAGAGTTGTTCAGGGGTGGTGTAAACTTCTTCACGGTCCCCAGGCTGACTTAAAGAATAAGCGGGATGAACGGGGTTTATCAAACATGACCAATCGGACGGGGTGGCGATGGGCGGTGGCGGGGCTGCTGGCAGCCGGCTCGATATCGGCGCAAACTCTAACCAATCAGGCGCTCAACGGGAAGTATTTCTTCCGGCACGTGTCTCTGGGCACGGACGGCGTGGCTTCCAGCAACCTGACGGATCCTCGCAGCCTGCTGGGCACTATCACGTTTGATGGCAGCGGCCGCTACAGCTTCACCGGCCAGCAGGTGGTGGGGAACAACGCAGCCACTGCAGCCAGCGGCGCGGGG
>Ga0210402_10003628_pt1 | contig 14385 bp, 16 predicted proteins | sample IncBWC7MmetaG_FD_161055 | JGI IMG/M metagenome (GOLD analysis project Ga0210402, IMG submission 161055) | Forest soil microbial communities from Barre Woods Harvard Forest LTER site, Petersham, Massachusetts, United States - Inc-BW-C-7-M | ecosystem: Environmental > Terrestrial > Soil >...
CATGTTCTTCCGGTCGGCGACATCCACATCACCGAGAAGATGATGCAGGAGGAGCGCGGCCTTATCGAGAATTTCTTTCTGACGCCGCTGTTCAAAACGCTGATGCAGAATCCGAACATGACGGCGACGCAGGTGGTCGAATTGATCAACGAGCGCGCCATGCTGGTGGCGCCGACGCTCGGCCGTCAGCACAGCGAATACGTCGGCGGCCTAGTTGAGCGCGAACTCGACCTGCTAAGCCGGATGCGCAAGCTGCCGCCGATGCCAGGCGTGCTGCGCGAAGCCGGCGGGCGCTACGAGCCTACCGACACGTCGCCGCTTGCTCTGCAGGCGCGCGCCAGCCAGGCCGCCGGCGGGCTGCGCACGCTCGATGTAGCGCATCAGATCGCCATCAATAGCGGCGACAACTCGGTCTACGACCATTTCAATTTCGACGTGATGCTGCCGGAGATCGGCGAGCTCAACGAAATGCCAACCCGCTGGACCGCAACGGCCGAGCAGCTTGCCGCCAAGCAAAAGAACCGCGCGAAGCAGATGCAGCAGCAGGCGGCGATCCAGGCGCTACCGGCGCAGGCAGCCATGGTCAAGGCGCAGGCCGCCGCCGCGAAATCGCAACCCCTCGGCGGTACGCCCGTTGGCGGCCAGCCGCAACCGCAACCCGCCGCAGTATGAACCCGTTTGCCAAGAAGGTCGCCGGCCAGATCGAGCAGATGTGGCAGTGCCGCGTGCTGCGCGCGTCGCACGGCAAGCTGCGCCAGGTGGTGCTGGTCATGCTCGCCAAGGAATACGCGGGCGCAATGCCGGTCCTGTTGCGTGTCGCGTTCCCTGGGTTTCAAGACTTGTCGCGGCCGATGCTTACCGGTTATGCAACCATCGTGTGGTCGGGCCACATGGTCTGCGATCTGATGGACCGTGATGGCATCATCAAAAGAGAAACGATCTACGGCAGCGTTGATGAGTTTATCGGCGAAGTGCGCCGGCTAGCCGACTTGCTGAAGCTCAACGACAAGGACCGCGAGGAAATGTTCGTGACCTTGCAAAAGTGGGTTGTTGCCGATCGCCGCATCAACCACGAAGGCCGGAGGCGCGCGTCGTGAGGGCGGCGAGCGTGCAAAGCCTCATTGACCGCCTGCGCCTGCGCAAGCGCAATTACACGTCGCTCTTTTCGCCCGGCGCGCCCGGACATGACGCGCTTGCCGATCTCGCCCGCTTTTGCCGCGCCTATGGCGATGACGTGGTGATCGGCGACCACGATCGCACGCTCGTTCTCGCCGGCCGCCGTGAGGCGTTCTGGCGGATTGTCGACCACTTGAACCTGCAGCCCGAGGAGCTTGTCCACGTCTACCGGGCTGTGCGCTTAGGAGAAGCTGCATGAATGAGACGGCATCCGCCCCTGCGCCTGCGCCCGCCCCGCCGCCGGCTCCCGCCCCGGCACCGGGCCCTGCTCCGCCGGCGGCTTGGTATGAAGGCAAGGTTGACCCGGCGACCATCGGATTCTGGCAGAACAAAGGATTGAAGATCGACGATCCGGTTGCGGTCGCTGCCGGGCTCACCAAGCATTACCAGGAAGCCGAGCGCTTCATTGGTGCGCCGCCGGACGAGCTGATCCGCGTGCCAAAGCCGAACGCGGCCGAGGCGGACATGCGCTCCTATTGGGGCCGCATCGGCGTCCCGGCCGAGCCGAAGGACTACGATCTCAGCACCGTCAAGAGCGCCGAGGGGAAAGAGCTTGAGCCAAGCTATTCCGACTCGATCCGGGCGGCGCTGCACGCCGGCCGCGTGCCGAAGCAGTATGCGGCCGATGCCGCCAAGGGATTGGTCAAGATCAGGGATGACGAACGCGCCGCTAAGCTTGCGGAGAAAACTGCGCATATCCAGCAGGAGACGGAAAAACTTGATCGTAATTGGGGCACCCGCAAGGACATCAATACGGTCATTGCTCGGACTGCGCTGGAGAGGCTTGGCGAAGCGGCGGGGTTGACGCCGGAGCGGCGTGCGGCCGCGTGGGATGCACTGAGTACATTGGGCGGAATCGGTGGAGCTGATGCTTGGGAAATGCTGCGCATCATCGGCTCGCGCATGGGCGAGGCTCCCTACGTCGGCAGCGAGCAGTTAGGCATGGGTGGAACCATGTCGGCGGCTCAGGCCGCAGCGGAAATCGAAAGTCTTAAACGCGACGAAGCATTCCGGGCGCGCCTGCTCAAGGGCGATACGGAATCGAAACGCAAGTGGGACAACCTGCACAAGGTTCGTGATGCCCACCTGATAATGAGCAGGGTGGCCTGATGAGCGACGAATCGCAACAGATCGAATGGAGGGCTCCCATGTATAAGGCGGTCGAGTGGTTTTGCTGGGGCCTGTGCATGGGCATGGGCTGGGCCATTGCAGCGAATGTGTTGAATTTCATTGCGACATTCATTCACGCTTCGCACTAGTCCCGGTACGTTGAGTCGAAATTCGGGGGCGTGTAAATCGCCGCTCCATTGAGACCCGAGTGTTGCCGGCGCCCCCCATTCGCCTAACGGCGGCAAGGACAAGCACCGGCCGGGAGTAACGGCCCCTTCGCCGGGCAAGCCGTAAGCTATCCGACTCATCGACCCCGCGTCGCTGCGGACAAGTCGTCAGTCACGTTGCAACCCTTTTGCAATGGGGCAGTCCATGACGACGACTCCGTATCCGACCGCGAACCTGGGTTTGTACCCGGACTTTACTGCGCAGTATTCGAGCAATCTTGAATTGCTGCTGCAGCAGATGCAGTCCGTGTTGCGCGGCCACGTCACCGAACAGGGCGGCTTGGTCGGCAAGATGGCGAGCCCGGTCACGCAGTATTCCAGCGTGACGATGAAGGCTCCGCGCGGTCGGTTCTCCCCGATCGACCACACCAACCCCTACAGCATTCGGCCGTGGATGTTTCCGCAGCCCGGCGAGATCGCTGAGCTCATCGACTCGTTCGACAAGCTGCAGACCATCGTGGACCCGACCAGCGGCTACGTGAAGGCTGCTGCCGCGGCTACCGGCCGATATTGGGATGACGGCATTATCGCTGCCGCCACCGGCACCCGGCAGATCGGCACCGACATCGGCAGTCTGACGCCGGACACGTACTCGACGACCCTGTTCCAGGTAGCGTCGACCTTCGGCTCATCGGCGGCGTCGGGCCTGACCGTCGCCAAGCTGATCGAGGCGCGGCGTATCCTGCGCCACTTCCACAACGATCTGGACTCGGACCCGCCGACCATTGTTATCGGCTCGCAGCAAGAGGCGGACCTGCTCAACCAGACACAGGTTGTATCGACCGAGTTCAACGACCGGCCGGTGCTGGTCGACGGCCGGCTGCGCCGGTTCCTCGGCTACGACATCGCCGTGTCCGAGCGGCTTTCGCAGTCTGCCAGCGTCCGCACCGCCATCGTGTTCGTGCGGTCGGGTATCACACTCGGGCTGTGGAAAGACATGGAGAACTACATCGACATCCGCGCTGATCTCAGCGGCCGGCCTTGGCAGTTGACCACGCAGACGATGTTCGGCCCGGTGCGCACGCAGAACGGCAAGGTCGTGTCGATCCTCTGCAGCGACTCAACCGGCAACGACATCACCCCGTAAGGAGCGAAGGCAATGGCAAACGATACCGTCAAATCGCAGTCGCTCACGTATCTCGACACCGTTCCGATCATCGAGAGCAATGCCGGTAATGGTGCGGCGGCCCGGCTCTGCGAGGTGGATGACTACTGTGCGGCCACTGCGGCCGGCCTCGCGTCGAGCGGCAGCTATTACAAGCTGCTCCGCATCCCGAGCTTCGCCCTGGTCAAGTCGGTGATCCTGGCGACCGACAGCGGCCCGAACCTTAACGGCTCGCTCTGCCTTGATCTCAGCCTGATCTTCTCGGACTCGGCCGATGACGGCACGCCGTCGTTCCTGCAGGGTCTCATCCCGACCAACGCCAACACCGGCGGCACGACCACGATCGCCAGCTACTCCAACCCGAACAAGATTTTCGGCCTGTGGAAGCCGAGCGCGAGCGCCAGTGCCATCAACTTCACCGAGTTCATGCTCAACGGCCTCGGCACAAGCTACGCCTTCACGTCGAACTTCATCTACTACCCGCTGTTCCAGTTGTTCGGCTTTACCGACGCTCGCGGCATCGCATCTGACCCCGGCGGCTATTTCGACCTGATGGCGTATGTGTCGACCGGCGCAACAACCGGCGGCGCCTGCAACATCTACGCGAAGGTCCGGTACGCGATCTAAAAGGGAGCCTGACGAATGACTGCAGTCTCCTTCTCCATCAGGCGCGGGGTGCCGGGCACGCAAATGTCCGACATCACCGTCGGCACGTCTGCGCCCGGCACGCTCGACATCGAGCTCCGGTTCAATGTGCTCGATGCGAACAGCAAAAACTTGAACGATCAGGACATCTTCCTGGCGCTGAAAGCATTCCAGCGCGCCATCATGCAGAACGGCACCACGGTCGATCTGACTACGCAGCCCTCCGGCCCGCCATCGTAAGGGGAAAGCTATGCGGAAATTCCTTGTTCTCTGTGCGGCGCTGCTTTGGGCCTCGGCCGCTTCCGCCCAGGTCGCAGTTCAGCAATCTCCGACTGCCATCAATGCGGCAACCATCTCATGTGGTTACTCTGCGGCTTTTGCTGTCGCGCAGCAGGAGACAACTACCTGCACGCCGCCGGCCGGGCAGTTCGTCTATATCACCGCCATCGCCTTCGATGTCTGTACCAACGGCACCGGCAGTGCGACCACGCCAACAACATTCACCACGACCGGCATCACCGGGTCGCCGACTTTTGGCATGGCCATCGCCGCCACCGCTGAAATCTGCCAGCATTGGCAAATCCCGTTCGCCACGCCGCTCAAGTCGAGCTCACCAGGGACCGCCGTGACTGTCGTGTCGCCGGCATCGGCTACGAACAACGCCTATCAGGCAACAGTGTTCGCCTACTTCGCGCCGTAATGGAGGCACCGTGAAGGCTTGGCTCCTCCTCGCTGCTCTGGCGGCGCTCATCGTAGCGCCCGCGCTTGGGCAGGCCCCGTTCTCCGGTGCGATCGAGCGGCCGCTCCAGTACCCTTGCCTCAATCAGCAGGGTAAGGCGGCGCCCTGCCAGTTCACCGACATTCCGGCACCGGACGTTGCAGGACCGTTTGTTGCACCGGGTGCCGACAAAAAGGCGCAGGTCGTTACGATCTCGCCGAACAGCGGCGCATCGAACCCCTATCCGACGAATGCCATTCCGACTGTGGCAATCGGAGCCGGCTCAACTGGCGCCGTTACTGCCACCATGCCGGCCGCTGCTGGCCGGACCACCTGGCTGTGCGGCGTTACAATCTCGGCGCTCGGCGGTACGGCCACGGTTGGCCCGGTCACCATCAGCAACCTGATTGGCAATATCACCTTCACCCTTCAGCTTGCGGCAACAGCTTCGGGCAACTTCTTTTCTCAAGGGTTTTCGCCTTGCATCCCCGCCAAGGCGGTGAATACCTCGATCGCGATCGTCACCACGGCGGACGGCACTGCCACGGCTGTGGATGTCAACGCCTGGGGCTACCAACAGTAGGCCAAATCGTCTATTTACTGATTCGCCGTGCAGCCAGCCAGATACCTTTTTGAGACGGCAATAACCGTGCTCCGCAATGGCAGGCGCGAGGAAGCCTGTGAAATTCTGACCGAAGTGCTGCGGCTCGATCCCCGCATTGCCGATGCCTGGGCAGTGCGCGGGCGCCTCGAAGCCGACTGCGGCCGCTCCTTCAATGCCATGCTGCACCACGGCTTTGCCATCCAGCTGGCGTCCGGGCGGCACGACCTGTGGTGCAACCGCGGCATCGATGCCATGGGCGCCCGCATGTACAAGGAAAGCGCCGAGAGTTTCGAGCGCTCGCTGGCGATCGAGCCGACCTTCGAGGCTCATTACAATTATGGCAACCTCCTCTCCGCGCTGATGAAGGTGCCGGAAGCCATCGAGCATTTCGAGGCGGCGGAGAAGATCGGCGGTGTGGACAACCCGCAGATTTATGCCAACCTCGGGGTTGTCCTGATCGCCGAGGGCCGCTGGAAAGACGGCTTCAACCGCTACCGGCATAGATTCAATGCGCCCGGTTTTCCGACGCGGCCAACCTTGAACTATCCGATCTGGCGCGGCGAGCCGTTGGTCGGCAAGACGATCCTGCTCTATACCGAGCAGGGCTTCGGCGATGAGATCATGTCTTATCGGTTCGCGTGGCCGATGAAGCAGCAGCGCAGAGCCCGCGTGATCGTATCCGTTCGGCCGCCGATGTACCGGCTAGCCCGCGAAAGCCTCGGCTTCGCCGATGCGGTGATCCTGCAGTACGATGAACCGCCGTGGAAGCCGGACTATATGGCTGCGCTCCTCGACGTGCCGGCCTTCGTCGACATCGATCCGGCGGAGATCCCGCTTGGCGACAATTACCTCATGGCCAAGCACACCGGCGTCAATCTCAAGTGGCCGGAGGGGCTCAAAGTCGGCCTCTGCTGGGCTTCCGGCAAGCGCGACCTGCAGCCGTCGGTCGCCGATGTGGCGAAGCAAAAGAGCCTGACCTTCAAGCACCTTGCCCCGCTGGCGCGGCCCGGCGTGACGCTTGTGTGCCTGCAGCAGACCCACAATGACAAGGAAGCTTTGGCCGAGCTCGGGGTCAAAGACCCGATGCCGGGAGTGACCGACTTCGCCGACACGGCCTGGTGGATCAGTCAGCTCGACCTGGTGATCACCGTCGATACGGCCGTTGCCCATCTGGCCGGCGCCATGGGCGTGCCGGTGTGGAACCTGGTGCGCTTCGATGCGCTGTGGCCATGGGGCAAGGCGACCTCTGACACACCCTGGTACGACAGCATGACCATCTTCCGCCAGCCGAAGCCGTTCGACTGGGGCACGCCGCTCAAGGCGCTTTTCGCGGAGTTCGAGCACCTGGTCGAGAAGCGCAAGGCCGCCTAGCCTTGGTGCGTTGCGCGGCCCGTGACCTCCACTAATGGGGGGGCATGAGGCGCCCAATGCTTGTCACCACCACTAGCGACTACATCCCCGGCGGTCCTTTTTGGGCGCGGCAGGACATATTCGGCTCAGGTGGGGCCCAATCGATTACTTATGATCCGACAAATTTTCCGGCCAATACGAGGTTGCGTTGGAACTGGCCCGCGCCGAATGGCAGAGTTTACAGCTATCCGGGTTTGGCGTGGGGCAATCAATATTCCGGCGTGGAAGTCATCCCCGGCGTGCAACTCAATGCCTTCAAGACACTTTCTTGCAAGTTCGACTACTCCATTTCCGCCAATCCCGCGCAGTACGACGTGCTGAATGAAATGTGGCTCTATGCTCATCCCCTCCTGCATCAGGCGCCGCCGCCGTCGCCGGCTCAGTTGTTCGAGGTTGAATTGCTGTTGGAGCCGCTGGCCGACGGTTCGGTACCGAGTCAGAATCAATTTTATGTCTACAGCATCACGCAACCGTTCGCAGCCGACGTGCTGGTCAATCCCAAGGCCAATTTCACCCCGGCGGGAACGACCAGTCAATACATCCCGTCAATCCTGATCTACCCGAAGAAGGCGTTGATCGGCAAAGTGACGGTCGATTGGCGGGCGCTTTATCAGCAGTTGATCGCCAAGGGCACGCTGACCGGGAACGAATATGCATATGGCTTTGAATTTGGTGCGGAAGTGTGGGGCGGATCGGGTTCGATGAACATCAGATCGTGGCAAGTCGACTGGAGCTAGGCGGTGCTGAAAATTCTGCCTCCTGTTATACTCCTGTTTGCTCTAGCCGGGGCGGCCTTTGGCCAAAGCATCGAGGGCGGCGGCAGCCCGGTCGTGTCGCCGAACATTTTCCATCCGGTCTCTTCAACAACAACTTTGGACCCCTCCCATTGCGGAACGGGTATCGCGCTCTCGGGGGGGAATCTCGTCGCCACGGAAGGAACGCCCAGCGGCAGCAATGGTGACAACTGCCGCTCGGTCGCTTCTCATTCCAGCGGAAAATTCTACGCTGAAATGACGATTACCAACATATTCGATCTGACTACGATTGCTTTTGGCATAATGAATGCCAGCGGTGGATTGAACAACAGCTTCGTCGGCATGGACACCAATGGCATTGGTGCTTTTACTCAAAGAGTATGGACAGCCGGCTCTGCTGGCGCTCAGTGGGCATCAACCAACCTCGCCCAAGGCGACGTTATTTGCATGGCGGCCGACTTCGACAATGGAAAAATCTATTTCCGGTTGAATGGCGGCAATTGGAACAATAGCGGCAGCGCCAATCCGGCAACGAACACCGGCGGGTTCGCCTTATCTGTTCTCGCCGCCGGGCCATATTTCGCCACCGTGAATATGGAGCTTGCAACTCAGGTCGTGACGCTAGACTTCGGCGCCAGCGCTTTCGCTTTCGCAGCGCCCTCTGGTTTTGGGAGTTGGTGAATGGCTTCCCTTCTCAAGAACGTTGCCAGTCAGAACATCACGTTCGCGCTGATCAATGCCTCGACCGGCGCGGCGCTGACGGGAGCCACTGTGGCGGTGAAGGTTGTGAAAGACAATGGTGCGCAGGCCAGCGGCAGCGGCACCGTGACCGAAGCCGGCAACGGTCAATACAACTACGCGCCTACGCAGAGCGAGACGAATGCCACCGATGTCGGTTTCCTGTTTACGGCAACGAGCGCCGTCCCGGAAAACCTGGACTTCCACACCGACCAGGCGGACGCCAACGGCCTTCCCAAAGTCGATGTCGAGGACATCAACGGCAATGCGACCGCCGCGCAAGCTCTGGCAAAATCCACGCAGTCGATCTGCTGGGGCACATGCTCGGGCGGCTCGACATCGACAGCCGTCGTCGGCACGCTGAACAATCCCTCGTCGCTGACCGACAGCGGCCAGCTGATCGGCCGCACCATCATCTTCCTCGGCAACACCGGCACGGCCAACGTGCAGGCGCAGGCGTCGAATATCACCGGCAGCACCACCGGGCCGACGCCGACGATCAGCTTCACGGCCATGACGCACGCGCCGGCAAACGGCGACGTGTTCGTGATCGTCTAGGGTGCGGCGGTAATGCAGAATAAACCGCCGTGGATACTGCTTATGGGGGCCACGTCGGCGCCTCCAACGACAAACACTCTCGTCGCCGAAGACGGCGTGACTGTCCTTGTTGCCGAGGACGGCACGACTGTGCTTGTGCCCGAGACGTAAATGTCGAGCAAACTTTCTTCGTTTCCACTGGCCACCAGTATCGGTCCCAATGCCGGGCTGGTCGGTTTTGACCCGGCAATTCCTTCTACGGATCAGCTCTTTCCGCCAGCGCTGTTGGCCGGCGTGAATGTTGTTGTATCCACCTCGGCTCTGGCCAATCCGCAGGCCGGACAGCTCTGGTTCAATCCGACTACGCAGTTGTTGTCGGTTGCGCAGATACCATCCTATTCGTGGTCTGAAGATTTGGCGGCGGGGCCTGTTGTACTCTCCGGCTCTGATCGGATAGCAACGAGAAACGATTCCACCTATCCAAACATTGTTTCTCCTGGGGCACAGGCTGGCGTGGCGAGCGCGAGCATTTTGCCCGCAACACAGAAGTATGTGTTCGCCATCACGACGAGCATGGACCTCAGCGGAGACTCCGGCTTCGGCATCGGCAACGATGCGCAGACCCTCGGTAACGGAATGTTCCTTGGTTCTCCTAATCCGTCCGCCGGTATCGCCTACTACGTCGAAAATCTAGCCTTCTATTACTTCGTGAACAATGCGGTTCCCCTTTCCGGCAGCAGCACGATCGGTAACGGGCTTAACTACGTCGCGATTGATCCCGTTGCGAAAAAGATGTGGGTCAAGCCAAATGGCGGTAATTGGAATGGTAACCCCGCCAATAATCCTGCCGCCGGCACCGGCGGTGTGTCTTTCACCTTTGACGTGACTACCGCGAGGATCATTGCGCAGCTTTGGGTGAACGGCGATGCCGCGACGATCGACCCGGCGGCGGCGGGGTTGTCTGTTCCCGCTGGCTTCACTCCGCTGTCGCAGATCACATTGTGGCAACCGCTGACCTACAGCAATCCGAGTGCGATTAGCGCTGGCTGGGTTAACATCAATGACAGCTTTGGAGCAGTTGGGGATGGGGTGGCCGACGACGGCCCAGCTTTCCAAAGGTTTACCAAGGCGTACCAAGGAAAGGAAGTCTGCCTCTTTTTGCCGCCGGGTAAGCACTACCGTTCAGGGTCAAATTGGCTTGGGCTCTGGATGGGGATCAAAAAACTGACGATTATCGGCTATGGCGCGACTCTCGACGCGATAAATTCATTTGGTGGCGTCAATGACAGCGCCTCTTATACAACGGCACTTTCCGGGTTCATCGCAACCGCGAATGCGGGCGATACTCAGCTAACGTTGTCTGACATTGGCGACGCCTCCAAATTTACTGGTGGCGATTGGATCATGGTGGGTGCCCTCAGCATGGAAGTAGGCGGAAACTCCATCCCGCCGACCTTTCAGTATTTCGAGTACGTGCAGATCACAACGATCAGCGGGACGACTGTTTTCCTGGACAGCCCCCTTAAAGGCGGCCCATATAAAAGCACTTATCCATATTACACGGCCACCAACACGTCCGGCCAGAACGAGGGCGGCCCCGCTAGAATCTATCGAATGCCCCGCGGCACTTGGGATGCGGATTTTCTCATCTGCGGGGTAAAATTTCTAAACTTGGCGGATTTCACCAACATCCGCGATATTTATTATAAAGATTGCAGTTGGCCCGGGTTGCAGTCAACTAACCGGCCCAATCCCACAGTCTGCCGATATGTTACCTGGGATAATTGTCTGATAGAGGGCGGCAGCGAGATCGAGCTTGATAAGAATTTTGAACGGCTGGTGTACCGCAACTGCAAAATTGGCGGATATTACAATACTTTGTTGTTCCAGAGCGGATCGATTAATCAACTTATCATCGAAGGTTGCGATATTGAAACTCTCGCGGGCACGCCTAAGAACACCTACATTCGGGATTCTTACATAGGCTCACTCATTCCAACACCACGCGTTTCCGGCGTCATGGAAAGTTTGTACGTCGAGAACAGCTATATAGGCGACATCAGCTTTACGGGCTGGAGTAATGCTTTTGGCGGGGCCGAGCTGCTTTCAGCATACACTTTCTCAAACGGCACCTTCAGCAAAGCAAACACTGGCGGCGTCAGTCAAGTGCCCTGGGCCTGTCCGGGAGCCAAATGCTTCTTTCAAGGCGGTGGCGGGTTTAATTTTTCGCCCCCATTCTTCACCGTGCTGGATGTACGGGGGGACAGCTCAACGGTGCCAAGTACAGGCAATGTTCACATCGACACGACGCTTGCATCGTTACCTACATGGACCCAGGGCACCGACCCCAGCTCCGCGTTTTTGCCCACAGTCATATCGCAGCACCCCTATGGAAAAATAACATTCAAGAATTGCCGCGGCGCACAACTCGTGCAGAATTGGGAGAACAACAGTAATCCGTTCAAAGACGAAGGAGTCGGGTTCTCGTATTCACGCATCGTGCTGACCGGGAACAGACTTTCGCAGTCCGCTCCCAACAGCGAAACCTATGGCACTCTCGTGTCGATCAACATCAATGTGCTGCGCGCTTATACCGGGGCCAATGGTTCGGAGAACGTGAATTTTGCCGGGTTCAACACTTACCCCGGCGGAACTTTTGCCGGCGCGGCTTCACCCACTCTTGTTGTCAATGCCAAGACAGCCGGGGTGCGCTCGTGGGCGGCGGGCGCGTGGACTGGCGGGGTCGCCGGCGACACGCTGCCGGCAATTACCAGTGGGACGTGGTTGTACGGGTTGGTCGAATGGTTCTTCGATACCGATATGTCGGGCGATAATCTGAGTCAGACACCTATCGTCGTTATCGAAACCATCACCGACGCAGGCATCATCAAATACGATCTGCTGCAATACGGCACCGCCATTGTGAAATCCTAAAACGCCGATGAGGATGATCTAGCCATGCCGGAGTTTCTAAACCCCGTCGACATCGGCAACCGTGCCCTCGATCATTGTGGCGCCGATGCCATGGATCAGACGGCTGGCTTCACCGAGCAGAGCCAGCGCGCCCGCCTGGTCGCCCGCACCTACGGCAAACTACGGCGTGCCGAGCTCCGCGAGAACGTCTGGACCTTTGCCACGCGCAGGTCGGCACTGCGTTCGATCGATTCCAATACCGCTTTGCTCGCACCGACGCTATGGAGCTCGGCCGTCACCTATTTTGCCGGCTCGATCGTGGTCGACGCCTCCGGCACGATTTGGGAATCCGTGCTCCGGGACAACCTGAACAACCAGCCGCAGAACACGGCTGCATGGACTCCCTACTTCGGCCCGATGACGGCGGCGCTCTTCGATTCCGGCGCCGTCTACTTCTCCGGTGAGATCGTCTACACCGCGGCCGGCGATGGCACGGTGCTCATTTACAAGGCCCTCGTCGACAACTCGATCCATCCGGCATTGCCGAACCTGTGGTCGGTGAATACGACCTACATGACCGATCAGGTTGCCGTGGTGTTCCCGGCTTATGCGTCCGGCACGGCCTATGCTGCTGGTCAGAGCGTCACCGGCACCGACGGCAATGTCTATTCGTCCCTGGCCGGCAGCAATATCGGCAACACACCGCAATCCTCGCCGGCCAAGTGGCAACTGATGCCGACACTGACGCTGCCCTCGGTCATGTTGCCGGCCACTGCTTTCTCGCCGCCGATACTGCCGGGCACGACGCCGATCGACGAGTGGCACCGGACAGCCACCTATTCGTCCGGCTCCTTTGTCATGTTCAACGGCTCGATCTACCTCGCGATCGCGTCCGCCAACACCGGCAACGTGCCGAACGCGGCCCCCTCGGCCTTTTGGGTGCTATGCTCCGGCGCTACGGCTTATTTGAGTTTGGCCGATTTCAACACCGGCAATCCGCCGGCGACCTCGCCGGCGCAATGGACGAGCACTTTCGTTCAGGGCGCCGGCAATCCGCTGTTGGTCCAGATCGGCGGCGCCGGCTTTCCGAGCGGCGTCGGGCTTACAGCCTTGAACGTGTCCTATCCGCTTGGTGAAGGGTTCAACCTGCAAACGGGGAAGCAAAATCTGTTTCGCCTGCCGGCCAACTACCTGCGCCGCGCGCCGCAGATGCCGAAGGCCGGCAACTTCTCCTGGCTCGGCGCACCGGGCAACCTGCCGCTCACCGATTGGACCTATAGCGGGCAATACATCACGTCGATGGACGCCGGGCCGATCGTGTTCCGCTTCGTCGCCGACGTGCAGGATGTGACGCAGTTCGACGATATGTTCTGCGAGGGGCTGGCGGCCCGCATCGGCATGGAGATCGCGCCGGGACTCACGCAATCCGAGGGTAAGATCGGCACAATCGCCAAAGTCTACGATAATTTCATGACCCGCGCCCGGACGGCGAACGCCATTGAACAAGGGCCGGAGCAACCGCCGCTCGACGATCTCATCGCCTGCCGGTACTGACATGGGCGAAACCGCTTACGTCCAACCTGGCTTTCACGGCGGGGAGTGGTCACAGACCTACCAGGGCCGGCACGACGATCCGCATTACCGGATCGCGATGAATGTCTGCCTCAATATGTTCCCGACCGAGCAGGGTGCAATCGCGCGCCGCAGCGGCTCGATGTTTCTGCAGACCACACGCGGCGGCGCGCCTGGCCGGATGCTTTCGTTTGCGGTGAACGAGAGCGAGCCGCTGATGCTCGAATTTACCGACGGGTTCCTGCGGGCATATGCCTTCAATGGCGTCAACGTCGCGCTCTGTACCACGAACGACGCGCAGACGGTTTCCTCGATCTCGACGGCTAATCCGGCTGTCGTGCAGACTTCGATGGCGCATGGCTGGTCGACCGGCAATACGGTGATGTTCAGCGGTCTCGGCTTCAACAATCCGCTATTGCAGAACCGTCAGTTCCTGATCACCGTTACCGACTCGACGCACTTCTCCCTGCAGGACGCCATCACCGGCGCCAATATCAACGGTGCAACGCTCGGCGCTTTCGTATCCGGCACAGTGTCGCGCGTGCTTGAATATACGACGCCGTACAATCTCAAGTCCTGGCAGAGCATCATATCGGTCCAGGCGGAAACGCAGGCCGTCCTGCTCAACGGCGCGCAGCCTCAGGTGCTCGATCTCACGTCGGTTCCCGGCGTCATTCCGCCGGTGTTCACCATGCTGCCGTCCGAGTTTGCCGATGGGCCTTATCTCGATCCGTTCAACGGCTCGATCGTCACTTACAATGCGCAGCAGGGCAACGTCACGCTGACGTTTTCTTTCCAGGTGTATTCGGCGACGACTTCCTACAGCCTGAACGATTATGTCGTTTCTGCCGGCCAAGGCTATCAATCGCTGCAGG
>Ga0210402_10003629_pt1 | contig 14379 bp, 19 predicted proteins | sample IncBWC7MmetaG_FD_161055 | JGI IMG/M metagenome (GOLD analysis project Ga0210402, IMG submission 161055) | Forest soil microbial communities from Barre Woods Harvard Forest LTER site, Petersham, Massachusetts, United States - Inc-BW-C-7-M | ecosystem: Environmental > Terrestrial > Soil >...
CCCCAGCGGTGGTGGATCGGATGGCCGGGTTAAGCCCCGCGATGGCGGTGAACGAGTGGTGTCCAAAGTAAACAGCCACTGCGGTTTGTATGAGAACTGGCGGAACGGTGGTGGAGCTGAGGGGACTCGAACCCCTGACCCCCTCATTGCGAACGAGGTGCTCTCCCAGCTGAGCTACAGCCCCGTCCCGCGTCGCGCGAGGCGCGGACAATGCTCAGCACCCATGGCGAAGTCAAGCAAGCCAATTTCGTGCGGGTTGCGGGCTGAATCGCCCCCCGCTAGCTTCCGCCGACCCTAGGGAGACCGCCTCTGATGATCGCCCTGTTCTGGCTCGTGGACCGGCTGCTCAGCCTCTACATGTGGGCGGTGATCCTGTCCGCGGTGTTCAGCATCCTCACCAGCTTCGGCGTGCTGGACACCCGCAACCGGGTTGTCTGGACGATTGGTGACTTCCTCTATCGCATCACCGAGCCGGCGCTGCGGCCGATCCGCAGGCTGCTGCCCAATCTCGGCGGCGTCGACATCAGCCCGGTGATCCTGATCCTGCTGCTGCAGGCGGCGCGCATGCTGCTCGACGAGATCAGGTTCAACGTGGTGGGGGCCATCGGGTTTTGAACCATTTCTGGCGGCCTCTGCCCGATGGCGTCGCCGTCGCGGTGAAGGTGCATCCGAAATCGCGCCGGCCGGGGCTGCATGGCGCCGCGCCGGGAGCCGATGGCGAGCGGCTGCGCATCGGGGTGACTGAGGCGGCGGAGGGTGGCCGAGCGAACCGCGCCGCCTGCGCCGCTCTGGCCGCCGCGTTGGGCACCGCGCAATCCGCCGTCCGACTTACCGCTGGCGCCACCAGCCGGGAGAAGGTCCTCCACGTCACCGGCGACCCCGCGCTGCTTGCCGCGAAGCTTGCGGCTCTGTGAGCGCGCGCATCATCGACGGCAAGGCGCTCGCCGCGTCGCTGCGGGCCAGGCTCGCCGAGCGCGTCGCGGCGCTGCCGTTCCGCCCGGGCCTGGCCGTCGTCCTGGTGGGCGAAGATCCGGCGAGCGCCATCTATGTTCGCGCCAAGGACCGGGCGGCCAATGCCGCCGGCATCGCCACGCAAACCGTCCGGCTGCCGGTCGATACGTCGGAGGCGGCGCTGCTGACCGTCATTGCCCGGCTGAATGCCGATCCCGCCATCGACGGGATACTGGTCCAGCTGCCGTTGCCCGCGCATATCAGCACGCCGGCCGCGATCGAGGCGGTCGATCCGGACAAGGATGTGGACGGCTTCCATCCGCTGAACGCGGGCCGTCTTGCCTCCGGTCGGTCGGGGCTGGTTCCCTGCACGCCGCTCGGGGTGATGAAGCTGCTGGCGGAGACCGGCATCCCGCTGGCCGGTGCGCGCGCCCTGGTGCTCGGTCGCTCCAGCATCGTGGGCCGACCGTTGGTGGCACTGCTGCTGGCCGCCAACGCCACTGTCACTGTTGCGCATTCCCGGACCCGGAACCTTCCGGACGAATGCCGGCGGGCCGAGGTGCTGGTGGCGGCGATCGGCAAGCCGGAGCGGCTGCGGGGGGAGTGGATCGCGCCTGGCGCCGTGGTGATCGATGTCGGGATCAACCGCCAGCCCGACGGCAGGCTGGTCGGCGACGTGGCGTTCGCCGAAGCCCGTACTATCGCCGCCGCGATCACCCCTGTCCCCGGCGGCGTCGGCCCGATGACCATCGCCTGCCTGCTGGAGAACACCGTGAGCGCCGCGGTGTGCCGGCGGTTCGACGCAGCTAGGACTTGAGCAGGTCGTCTGGCGCCGCCATAGGTGAATTTGCACAAAAGGGAGGGCTCCCCCTCCCTTTGCGGGAGGGGTTGGGGGGAGGAATTTTTGGCAAAGAAACGGCCAACAGTCAAACCTGCCATTGCTGCTGCCACCTTGCCTTGTGCCGGGGTCACCCCTCCCCCCAACCCCCCTCCCGCAAGGGGAGGGGGAGAATCTGGCCCGGGTCGGCTCGACCCGGGGTTCAGAAGTCGGTGCAACGGCCGTTCACTTCCCAGTCCCCATAGCGCGTCGGTTCCGGACCTTTCGGGCCGCCGATCTCCTTGGGTTCAGGCTGCGGCACCGGCCGCACCGAGGGTGTCGAGTCGGCCGGCTTCTCTGTCTCACGCGGTTTACTCATGCCTTGCAGATAGGCCGGCGCGGCTCCTCCGACAACCGGTGATGGACTTGCGGCGCCAGCCGGCGCGCGATCATCATCCATCGCGACAATTCACATGCGGCCGGCTCTGTGCAGGAGGACAACATGGTGCGAGTCGTCGGGATCGACCACCTGGTGATCAGGGTCAGCGACTACGAAAAATCCAAATCCTTCTACGGCCGCCTGTTCGCGTTCCTGGGCTTTGAACTGTCCGATGAATACGACGATGCAATCGGCTGGACCAACGGCAAGACGCGCTTCTGGATCGGCCCGGCCGACGCGCAAGGGCAGCAGCACAAGTACCGCATCGGCGACATTGGCTTCCACCACTACGCGTTCGAGCTGAGCAGCCGCAAGGACGTCGATGAATTGCAGGCGTTCCTTCAGGAACTCGGCGCGAAGATAGTCGATCCGGCCGGAGAGTACTACGACGACTACTATGCCGTGTTCTTTCTCGATCCCGACGGACTCAAGTTGGAAGGCATGAAGTACGGCGAGCGTCATTCGCGCGCGGCACGCAAGAAGGCCAAGGCCTGATGCCGTCGTCGGTGTCCGCGCGGCTACCCATCTTCTACGGCTGGGTGATCGTCGCCGTCGTATTCGTCACCATGGGCGTCGGGGTCAACGCACGCACTGCCTTCTCGCTGCTGTTCCCGCCGATCCTCGACGAATTCGGCTGGGATCGCGGCGTGACGGCCGGAGCATTCTCATTCGGGTTCATCGTCTCCGCCGCATTGAGCCCGTCGTTTGGCAAGCTCATGGATTCCCACGGACCGCGCGTGGTGAACGAGATCGGCGTGGTGCTGATCGCCGCCGGATTGCTGCTGGCGACATTCGTGCATGAACCGTGGCACCTCTACGCCACGCTTGGCATGCTCGTCGGCGCCGGCAGCGTCTGCCTCGGCTACACCGGCCAGGGGCTGTTCCTGCCGAACTGGTTCGTTCGCCGGCGCGGGCTGGCCATGAGCATCGCCTTCTCCGGCGTGGGTGTCGGCTCCATCATCCTGTTGCCCTGGCTGCAAGGGCTGATCGCACGCGCAGGCTGGCGCCATGCCTGCTTCGCCATGGGCCTTTTGGTACTTGTGCTGTTGTTGCCGCTCAACCTGTTGGTGAGGCACCGCCCCCAGGACATCGGATTGGAACCGGACGGCGACCACTCAGCGCACGATGCCTCGCATGCCAGCCGACGTTCCAATGTCGTTGATCCCGCCTGGGTCGCCGTCGATTGGACACTCCGACGTGCGGTGCGCACGAGCCGATTCTGGTGGATCGCAGTGGGATATTTCTGTGCGCTGTTCGCCTGGTACGCCGTGCAGGTGCATCAGACGAAGTACCTTATGGAGGTCGGCTTCAGCCCAAGCGTCGCCGCGTGGGCGCTCGGCGCCGTCAGCCTCGCAGGCATACCGGGCCAGATCGGACTCGGCCATCTGTCCGATCGGATCGGACGCGAGTTCGTCTGGTGCATCGGTTGCCTGGGTTTCGTGTTGTGCTGCCTGCTGCTGCTGCTGTTGCGCCAGTCACCATCGTCGGCCTTGCTCTACCTCATGGTCATCGCACAGGGCGCGCTCGGCTACGGCGTCACGTCGGTGATTGGCGCCATCCCGGCGGAGATCTTTCACGGCCGGCAGTACGGCGCGATCTTTGGCACGCTGATGCTGGCATCGATCACCGGCGGTGCCGCGGGGCCGTGGCTGACCGGCGTGCTGCACGACGAAACCGGCAGCTATGATCTTGCCTTCTGGATTGCGCTCGGCTGCAGCGTGCTGTCGGCGCTGGCCATCTGGATCGCCACGCCGCGCAAAGTGCGCGCCGTTGCCGGGCGTGTCAGCCGGCTGGCCTGACGACACAGGGAGCATGCTATGGCCAAACATCCCAACGTCACCGTGGTGGCTCATCCGCTGGTGCAGCACAAGTTGACCCTGCTGCGCGACAAACGCACGCCGACGGCACAGTTCCGCCAGCTTGCACGCGAGATCAGCCTGCTGATGGCCTATGAGGTCACGCGCGCGCTGCCGCTCGAAAACGTGGAGATCGAGACACCGCTCGAGCGCATGCTCGCGCCACATCTGGTCGGCAAGAAGCTATGCTTCGTCTCGATCCTGCGTGCCGGCAATGGGATACTCGACGGAATGCTGGATCTGGTGCCGTCGGCGCGCGTCGGCCATATCGGGCTGTACCGCGATCCGGTGACGCTGATGCCGGTTGAGTATTACGTGAAGCTGCCGGATGACGTGAACAAACGGCTGGCGGTGGTGGTTGATCCAATGCTGGCCACCGGTCATTCCGCCTGCGCCGCGGTCGCGCGTCTCAAGCAAGCGGGCGCCGCACAGATCAGCTTCACATGTCTGATCGCCGCTCCCGAAGGATTGCAGGTCTTCACCGGGGAACATCCCGACGTGAAGCTGTTCACGGCAGCGATCGACCGCTGCCTGGATGATCACGGCTACATCCGTCCGGGTCTCGGCGATGCGGGCGATAGGCTGTACGGGACTCGGTAGCTACTATTGTCATTTTGCGACCTCCATGGCCAACGCAACCGCGACAAGCATTGCATCGGTTCCGCGTCCGCCGATGATCGACAGGCCGATCGGCAACCCGTCCACCGTTGCGCCGGGAATGCTGACCTGTGGCACACCGGTAAGTCCGCCCTGCGCACACAAACAGCCGATGCGGTCCCGCATCGGACCGAGCACCGGCAGCGACAGTCCTTTCTTCGGTGCCGGAAATGGCGTGGTCGGCAGGCACAGGATCGTCCCCTGCGGCAGCAGATACGCCATCCTGGCGCGCGCCTCCTGCCGCATCAATTCCGCCCAGCTTCGATCGGACTCCGGTATCGTCGAGCCCGCGACAAGACCGCGCGCGACGTTGAACGCCATGCGCGGATTGTCGCGCTCGACCCATGGCTTGAACGTCTGCCACGCCTCGTGCGGTTGCAGCGTTCGCTGCGCGCGCGACCAGACCGACAGGCCCTGCGGCGCCATCATCTCTTCCCGTGCCGATCCGATCAGCGTCGCAAGTTTCGCTACCATCGGCTGCAACGCAGCAGCCACCGCGGCATCGGCAAAACCAAAGGCATCGACGGCGACAATCAATCGCGTGGGCAGCGTGTCGGCGATCGTCTCACCAAGCAGCACGCTGGACACACATGCGAAAGTGTCCGCGTCGCGGTCGAACCAGCCCGTCGTGTCCGAACTGGGCGCCTGCGGCAACATGCCGGTGACGTCGAGACGCCCATGTGTCGGACGGATTCCATACAGCCCACAGAAGCTCGCCGGCACGCGCACCGAGCCGCCCGTATCGGTACCCAACGCCGTGTCGCAGAGTCCGGCCGCGACAGCGGCAGCCGAACCGGAGGACGAGCCACCCGGCACGCGGTCCGGCGCCTTCGTGTTGAGCGGCGTGCCGTCGAACGCATTCTCGCCGAGGATGCCGAGCGAAACCTCGTCCGTGATGGTCTTGCCGATCAGCTTCGCGCCGGCATCGAGCAGCGTCTGCACGGCCCATGCGTGTTTCGTTGGCACCGGATTGCTGCGTGCCCAGTCATGGTTGCCACCGCCGGTGGGATAGCCCGCTACATCGAACAGGTCCTTCGCCGCGAAGGTAAGGCCAGCAAGCGGTCCGTCACGTGCTCCGTCGATGGTGATCCGCGGACCGGGAATGAAGGCGTTGATTGCATCGGTCATTCGTGGGCCTTTGCTTCAGCGCTGCGACAGGAAATGCAACAACGCCTCATTGAACAGCGCGGGATCCTGCAGAAAGGCGAAGTGGCTCACTCCCGGCAGGATCAATTCGCCGGCGCCGGGAATGAGCGAAGCCATGTAATCGGTGTTCTCGCGTTTGATCGCCTCATCGTGGTCCGCATCGACGACCCATGTCGGCACCACGATGCCGCGCAGTTGAGCCTCGGTGAAGTGTGGCTCGGTCGCCCACATGTGGCTGATGTTCTCGAGGAACACCTTGAACTCCTTTGGCGTGGGTGACAGCCGCTCGTATTCGTGCGCGGCGCGTTCGATGTAGGCCGAGAACACCGGACTCTTCTCCACGTCCTTCACCCCGGAAGGATCGGAATTCGCGGCGAAAGCAAACAGTCTCGTCAAACGTTCCGGGTGATGGATCGCGATGTCGAGACCGATGATTGCGCCATCGCTCCAGCCCACCAGCGCCGCCGCGCGAATGTGCAGCATGTCCATTAGCGCCAGGACGTCCGATGCCATCACATCATATGCGATCGGCGCGGCATTGCGCGTGCTGCGACCATGCCCGCGGCTGTCGAGTACAACCACCTGATAGCCCCGCGCCAAAACGGGGATCTGGAGTCCCCAGTAGTCAGAATTGGCAAGCCCGCCGTGCACCAGGATCACCGGATCGCCATGCCCGAACACGGCATACCAAAGGCGAATACCGTTCACCGCGGCAACGCCGCTGTGCTCGGCCTTGGGCAATGCAGGGGTCGGCGGCAGGCGCTCCCAAGGGTATTGCTGTGCGGCAGCCGGAACCGCGGAGCAGAGCACCATCCAAATCAACAGGCCCAATCCGACGCGGTGCATCCGCATGCGTTCTGCCCTCCGTGTCTTCGTGCCTTTGTGGTGAACCTTCTTACTTCACTTCGCCTCCGACAACCGCTTCTGCGCCATCGGCCGCCACGGCGCATCGGCGGGCGACTCCGCCAGCGCACGGCGGAACAGCCCGGCCGCCTCATCGGTGACGCGGCCTGCCGTCTCGCTGATCGCCTCGGCTGCCTCCGCCGCAAGCGTAGGATCGAAACGGGTTGCCAGCGCGGTCCGCCAGGCATCCGCGGCCGCACTTAACCTGCCGCGGCTGACCTCGGCATTGCCGAGCAGCACATACCCCTGGCGCGCCTGTTCGCTGTGCGGATCAAGCGTTGCCAGGCGGACGCGAAGCTGCGCGATCAGCGCGGCCTCCTGCTCGGCGCGCTGTTGCGACGCGGCGATGCGCTCGGCGAGCGGTGCGGCGGGCAGATTTGGATTTCCGCCGACGACATAAAGCGCGAAGGCACCGATCGGGACCAGCACCAGTGCGATCAGGATCGGCGACGGCGAACTCGTCTGCGGTGCATCCTCGGCTCCGCCGGCGGCATTGAGCAGACGACGTTGCACCTCCAGCACCGCGCTCGCATGCTCCGCTGTGGCAATCCGTCCATCGGCCAGGTCACGATCCAGCTCGGCCAACTGGGCACGATGCAACGCGATCGCTGCCTCGCGCCGGCTGCGCGCGCCCGCCGCACGGCGCAACGAGAGTGCCAACGGTGCGAGCGCGATGGCCGCCAGCAGCGCAATGGCAAGCCAGATCATGCCCGGTCGGTCACGACTTCATCAGATCGGCGACGCGCCGCTGCTCGGCCTCGGTCAGCGGCTCGGGCGGGCCGGGGCGCCGACGCCTGGCGATCAGCACCGTTCCAATGCCGATCAGCAGCGCAAGCCCTGGTGCCGTCCACAGCACGAAGGTCTCTGCATTGAATGGCGGGCGCAGACGAACGAAATCGCCATAGCGCGCCACCATCCAGGCGGTCACCTGCTGGTCCGTGTCTCCCGCGACGACACGTTGGCGAATGATGTGCCGAAGGTCGCGTGCCAGGTCCGCGTTTGACTCTTCGACGCTTTCATTTTGGCACACCAGGCAGCGAAGCTGGTGGCCGATCGCCTCTGCGCGCAGTTCCTGCTGGCGGTCAGGCAGCAATTCGCCGGGGTCGCTGACCGCATTCGCCGGCGCGGCGGCCAGCAGCAGCACGGGCAGGAGGAATGCGGCAAACTTCACGTCAGACTCTGCAACAGCGGCGCCAATGATTGTTGCACGACATCCTCGCTGAGGCCGCCGGCCCAGCGCCAGCGCACGATGCCGGCCTTGTCCACGAGGTATGATTCGGGCACGCCGTAAACACCGAAATCAATCGCCACCCGGCCCGGCTCATCGCGCGCGATGCGCGTGTAGGGATCGCCGTTCTGTTGCAGGAAGTCCGAAGTGGCGTCGGCCTTGTCCTTGTAGGCGATGCCCCAGAGCGGCAGCCCCTGCTGCTTGAGCGTCATCAGCACCGGCGCCTCCTGCACACAGGGAATGCACCAGGATGCGAAGAAGTTGATCAGCACCGCGCGACCGGTCGCGGTGACATCCGCGCTGGAGAACCCTTGGCTCGGCTGCTGGCCCGGCAGCGAAAATGTTGGCAGGGGCTTGCCGATCAGCATGCTCGGCACTTCATGCGGATCGTAGCGGCCCGCGCGCATGCGTTCGAGCAGAGTCCAGAATGCAGCCCCCCCGACAGCGGCGATACCCAGCGGGGCGAGCAGGAAAAAGCGGCGCTGGATGGGGGTCATTACAGCCCCCGCCCCCCAACCCCCTCCCCCAAGGGGAGGGGGAGAACGTACGGCAGCAACACTCCCCCTCCCCTTGCGGGAGGGGGTTGGGGGGAGGGGTCCTGCCCCATCACGGCACAACTCCGGCCTGCATCCCGGCAGCACGCCGTGACGGCGCGCCGACACGTAGTCGCCGGTCGGCGAGCGACAGCGCCCCGCCGATGGCCATGACCAGCGCCCCGAGCCATATCCAAGGCGCCAGCGGATTGACATGCAGGCGCAGCACTGCCGCGCCGTCACGCTCCTCGCCCAGCACCGCATAGAGATCGCGGAATCCGTTGGTCTCGATCGCCGTGTCGGTGACCGCCGTCTTCTGCACGGTGAACATTCGCCGTGAGGGGTGGAACGTCACCACCTCCTGCCCGCCTCGGGTCACTCGGACATCCGCGACGCGCGCCGTGTAATTCGGCCCTTGCTCGTCGTGCAAGCCAAGCAACGTCCAGTCATAGCCGGCGAGTTGCACGCTCTGTCCCGGATTGACCGCGACAATTGTGCTGGCCGCAAGCGACATCCCGGCGATGCCGGCGACAGTAACGCCCATGCCGGAATGCGCGACCGCCGAGCCCCACACCGACAGCGGCTGCGCGGCCACGCGCGCACGGAACGTGGCGAACGGCGCACGGAACAGCCGCGTACGCTCGACAACCTCGGCGAACGCGCCGCAGATCAGCCAGGCGGAGGCGGCGAAGCCCAGCGAGGCCAGCCCGTAGCGCAACCCCAGCGCGGCAATCATGCCGATCGCAGCCGCGATCAGCGCCGCCCACCATAGCTTGAGCAACGCCGGCCACAGCTCCGCTCGTTTCCACGGCAGCACCGGGCCGAGCGACATGGCCAGGAACAGTGGCACGGCGAGCGGAAACACCGTCGACTGGAAATACGGTGGGCCGACGCTGAGCTTGGCGCCGAACACCAGTTCGGCGAACAGCGGATACGTCGTCCCGGTCAGCACGACGGCGCAGATCGAGCACAGCAGGATGTTGTTGAGCACCAGTGCGCCCTCGCGGGAAACCGGCGCGAAGATGCCGGTCGCCGCCATCACCGGCGCGCGCACCGCGAACAGCAGCAGCGAGCCGCCGATCACCAGCGCCAGCAGCGCCAGGATGAACACGCCGCGCGTCGGATCGTTGGCGAAGCTGTGCACCGAATTGAGGATGCCGGACCGCACCAGGAAGGTGCCGCACAGCGACAGGGAAAAAGTGCCGATAGCGAGCAGGATGGTCCAGATCTTCAGTGCCTCGCGCTTCTCCACCACGATCGCCGAATGCAGCAGCGCGGTGCCGGAGAGCCAGGGAAGTAGCGAAGCATTCTCAACCGGGTCCCAGAACCAGAAGCCGCCCCAGCCAAGCTCGTAGTACGCCCACCAGGAGCCCAGTGCGATGCCGCCGGTGAGCAGGCTCCACGCGGCGAGCGTCCAGGGCCGCACCCAGCGTCCCCAGGCGGCGTCCACGCGGCCCTCCAGCAGGGCTGCGACGGCGAAGGCGAACGGGATGGCGAAGCCGACATAGCCCGCGTAGAGCACCGGCGGATGGATCGCGAGGCCCGGATCCTGCAGGAGCGGGTTCATGTCGTGGCCGTCGATCGGCGGCGGCCACACCCGGTCCAGCGGATTGGACGTCGTCAGCGCGAACAGCAGGAAGCCGGCGGAGGTGAAACCCAGCACGCCGATGACGCGCGCCCGCAGGCTCGACGGTAGCGCCCGACCGAAGCCCGCCACGGCGCCGCCGCACAACGCCAGGATGAGGCACCACAGCAGGATGGACCCCTCGTGGTTTCCCCACGTACCGGTGATCTTGTATATCAGCGGCTTCAGGCTGTTTGAGTTCTCCACGACGTTGGCGACGGAGAAGTCGTCGACCACGGCGCTCCAGACCAGGCAGCCGTAGGCGGTTGCAAGCGCGACGAACTGACCGATCGCGAGCGCCGGCGCGGATGCCATCAGACGAGCGTCGCGCCGGTAGGCTCCCCAGAGTGGAAGGATGGCCTGCGCCCCCGCCAGGGCAACGGCAAGCGCCAGCGCGAAATGACCGAGTTCAGGGATCATGCTTCGTTGTCATCCCCGCGGAAGCGGGGACCCAGCGCTGAGAGACCGGACCGCACCACCTGGGTTCCCGCTTTCGCGGGAATGACGACGGGGAGGCGGCCTCGGCGCTGCACCTGATTCATCCTCCCGCCTTTCCAGGTTGCATTGTGTTCCAGGTGGCCGCGGGTGGCGGCGGGCCGGCAGCCGGGTTCCAGTGGCCGGCCTTTTTCAGCGCATCCGCGACATCCTTCGGCATATACGTCTCGTCATGCTTGGCCAGTACTTCCGACGCGCGGAACGTGCCATCGGCTTGCAGCGTGCCCAATGTCACCACGCCCTGACCCTCGCGGAACAGGTCAGGGAGAATGCCGACATAGGTCACCTCCACGGTGGCGCCACCGTCCGTGATGCGGAATTTTGCCGCCGGGCGGCCACCGTCGGTGGACCTCTGAACGCTGCCTTGCTCGACCAGCCCGCCCAGGCGGAAGTTGCGGCCCGGCGTCGGCGCCTTGGTCGCCAGATCCGAGGGCGCAACGAAGAATACGAGATTGTCGCGGAACGCCGACAGTGCGAGCGCCGTGGCGGAGCCGAGGCCGAGGCCGCAGGCGAGAACAATCCAGAGGCGGCGGCGCTTGCGGGTCATTGGGCGCGCCGGCGCGGGCCTGAACCCGGGCGCTTGACCCGGGTGTCGATCGCGGCAAGCCGCCGCTGCGCGGTGCGCATGCGGAGAAACGCGGCCACCGCGAACGTGCCGGGGATCAGCACGCCGAGCGCATAGGCCGCGACGATATATGGCAGATGGGTCAAGCGGGCACCTCGTGCGCTCGCGCCATCAGCAGGGCACGGATGCGCCGTTCCATCACCGCGGCGCGGGTCCGCGCAACGACGATGGCGGCGAAGACGAGCGTATAGCCGAGCGCGGCGAACAGCAGCGGCCAGAGCATGCCGACATACATGGTCGGCGCTCCAGTGAAGCTGATCGTGGCGGGCTGATGCAGCGTATTCCACCAGTCGACGCTGAACTTTATCACCGGCAGGTTCACCGCGCCGATCAGCGCCAGGATGGCGCCGGCGCGGTAGCCGCGAACCGGATCGTCAAACGCGCGCACCAGTGCAATGTGGCCCAGATACAGAAAGAACAGCACCAGGACAGATGTCAGCCGCGCGTCCCACACCCACCAGGCGCCCCACATCGGCTTGCCCCAGATGCTGCCGGTGGCCAGGCACAGCGCGGTGAATCCTGCACCGACCGGTCCGATTTCGACCGCCGCAAGGTCGGCGAGCGGGTGGCGCCAGACCAGCGACAGCAGCGAACATAGCGCGAGCCCCAGATAGCCGGCCGAGGCCAGCCACGCGGCAGGGACATGCACGTACATGATCCGCACCGCGTCGCCCTGCTGCCAGTCGGCCGGAGCGAAGAACAGGCCCCAGACCAGGCCGAGTGCCGTCAGCCCCGCGCCGCCGGCGGCAAACCATGGGAGTACGGCGCCGGAAAGACGCAAGAAGCGGCCCGGGTTGGCGAAACGGTGTAAAGAGCGCCCCGGATTTCGCTCACTCGGGGGCGGAGCAACGAAGGAACTCGCGTCCACGCGATCAACCTACTCCATGCCGGCTGACGTTTGAAGGAAAACGGTGCTGGCATACTGTAGAGCGGGCTACCCCGCCCTGGCATGCTCGTGAAGGAAAGTTCATGCGCTACTGGTTGGTGAAGTCGGAACCGGATGCGTTCTCCTGGGACCAGCAGGTGGCGCATGGCGTCGAACCCTGGACCGGTGTGCGCAACCACGCGGCCAAACTCAACCTGAAGGCCATGAAGAAAGGTGACCGGGCGTTCTTCTACCACTCGAACGAGGGCAAGGAGATCGTCGGCGTCGTGGAGGTGGTGCGTGAGGCCTATCCGGACCCGACGGCCGAAAAGGGCGATTGGGTCGCGGTCGATATGAAAGCCGTGCGTCCGATGCCGAAGCCGGTGACCCTGACGGCAATCAAGGCGGACCCGAAGTTCGCAGATCTAGAGCTAGTTCGGCAATCGCGGCTTTCCGTGGTGCCGGTGTCCAAGGCGCACTGGGATGAAATATGCCGCATGGGGGGATGGAAGCGTTGAGCGAAGATCGGTCGACCCGGGTCCCCTCCCCCCAACCCCCTCCCGCAAGGGGAGGGGGAGCAAGTACTGCGCTCCCCCTCCCCTTGCGGGAGGGGGTTGGGGGGAGGGGACAGCGTGCGCTCTCCCGGCTGGAAGACCTGCCCGACGGCTCGGCCAAAGGCTTCCCCCCAGCGCCCGGCGGCTTCACCGGCTTGTTCGCCGTCCGCCATGGCGATGCCATCTTCGTCTACGTGAACGCCTGCCCGCATATCGGCACACCGCTGGAGTGGACGGCGGACCGCTTTCTCTCCCACGACGGCAGCCTTATCATCTGCGCCACCCATGGCGCCGAATTCCGCATAGCCGATGGGGAGTGCCTGCGCGGCCCGTGTTTCGGCGAGCGTCTGGAGCCCGTCATGATCCAGATCAAGGACGGCACCATATTTGTGCCCGAGGATGCCGGCCTGTAGAGCCGCCGCCAGACGAACGGAAGGAAACGCGTTCATGTCAGAGACCCATCCCGCCGACGGACATATCTTCCCGGTGAAGCCTGAAATTGCCGCGAAGGCCCACGTGAGCGCCGCGCGCTACCGCGATATGTTCGAGCGCGCGGGTCGCGACCCCGAAGGCTTCTGGGGCGAACAGTCCCGCCGCATCGCCTGGATGAAGCGGCCGACGAAGATCAAGGACACCAGCTTCTCCGGCGACGTATCGATCAAGTGGTTCGAGGACGGCACGCTGAACGCATCGGCTTCGTGCCTCGATCGCCACCTCGCGACGCGCGGCGACCAGACCGCGATCATCTGGGAGGGCGACGATCCCGCGACGAGCCGGCACGTCACCTACCGGGAACTGCACGAGCAGGTCTGCCGCCTCGCCAATGCGATGAAGGGGCTCGGCGTCAAGAAGGGCGACCGGGTGACGATCTACTTGCCGATGGTGCCTGAGGCCGCGGTGGCAATGCTCGCCTGCGCCCGCATCGGGGCGATCCATTCCGTGGTGTTCGGCGGATTCTCGCCGGACAGTCTGGCGAATCGCCTCCAGGACTGTGCGTCGGAACTTCTGATCACCGCCGATGAAGGCCGTCGCGGCGGGCGCAAGGTGGCTCTGAAGGCCAATGCCGACGAGGCGCTGAAGTCCTGTCCGGACGTGAAGAGCGTCATCGTCGTGAAGGTGACCGGCGGCAACGTCGCCATGCAGTCCGGCCGCGACCACGACTACGCGACATTGTGCACGGAGGCCTCGCCGGATTGTCCGCCGCTCGAGATGAACGCCGAGGATCCGCTGTTCATTCTGTACACGTCGGGCAGCACGGGGCGGCCGAAGGGCGTGCTGCACACCACGGGCGGCTACCTGGTATGGGCCAGCTTCACGCATGAGCTGGTGTTCGACTACCACCCGGGCGAGATCTTCTGGTGCACCGCCGATGTCGGCTGGGTGACCGGTCACACCTATATCGTCTACGGACCGCTGGCGAACGGCGCGACCACGCTGATGTTCGAGGGCATCCCGAACTATCCGGACAGCTCGCGCTTTTGGCAGGTGGTGGACAAGCACAAGGTCAACATATTTTACACCGCGCCGACCGCGATCCGGGCGCTGATGCGCGATGGCGAGGGCCCGGTCAAGAAGACCTCGCGCAAGTCGCTGCGCATCCTCGGCAGCGTCGGCGAGCCGATCAACCCGGAGGCCTGGCTTTGGTATGACCGCGTGGTTGGCGAGCACCGTTGCCCGATCGTGGAC
>Ga0210402_10003633_pt1 | contig 14367 bp, 24 predicted proteins | sample IncBWC7MmetaG_FD_161055 | JGI IMG/M metagenome (GOLD analysis project Ga0210402, IMG submission 161055) | Forest soil microbial communities from Barre Woods Harvard Forest LTER site, Petersham, Massachusetts, United States - Inc-BW-C-7-M | ecosystem: Environmental > Terrestrial > Soil >...
TTCTTAAGTTGCCGTTGGGGTCCGTTTCCATAGTCCCGAGTGGATAATAAACTTTTTTAAATCTACCGTGCCATTTACCTTTTCCTGTAGGTGTACCGTCTTTAAAAAACTTAGGAGCGCATTCAGAGCAGAGAGCTTCTTTTTGTCCCCAGTACCACCCGCAAGCGGTGTTCTCACAGCACCCGCATTTCTCGCACTGGTAAAGACTCACTTAGGTTTAAGTAACGAAAACACTACTTTGTTGTCATCAATGGGATATACGTCACCTATCTCTCGGCGCAGGTCGCAGTAGTCACCGCCATCATTCGTGGGTCCCCAAAGATAAAGTTTAGTCTCAGGGTCATAAGGTTGTAAGATTACGATATCACCCTTCTGATAGGCCCTATCATTATTTCTAAGTTCAAAAGTTTTTGTGCCGTTAAAGACTCTTTTCCAATGAACGGCCCAGATCTTTATTTTATGTTCCACTTTTTGCCTCTTCGTATGTTGCTTCAAAAATATCTGGTTTACAGGGATAAAATTCGCCCTTAATTCCTTTGATAACCCAATCTCCTTTTGAGCACTTCAATCGACCCTCTAGAGTTTTGATATCAAAGGCATCGAGAACAAAAGGACCGTTATCCATCCCGAAATGATTTCCAATCTCATCGTAGCTTTCTAGTGTTCCATCAAACTGAATTGCCTCAATGACTACTGGCTTCTTTTTATAAAACATAGTATTTACCCCTTCAATTGGTGGATTTGACCGCCGTTAGATTTTAAAAATTTCTCTTCTCTAGCTTTAACTGCTTCTGCAATTGTCTGAAATAAACCGAGGTAGCATTTCTCACCTTTAATCCAAATTTCAGCGACCCATTTCTTACCTGTTTTATGCCAATAAACACCTTTAGAATTGCTCTTCATTATTTCTTGTACCTCGGTCCTTTCCAGCCCTCGACTCTTACGGGGCATCCTTCTGCCCAGGCGGGCAATTCTGCCATTATTTCTTCAAATTGTTCAACTGAGCCTTTACCTGTTTGACGCTCCGCAAGCATTTCATCGTGGACAGTCAATACGAGGTCATAGCCGGTATGCTCAGTACGGAGCATGGCTTCGGCCATTAAGTCTCTAGAAATGGCTTGTACGACGTTTTCAGTAAGCTTTCCACCATAGGTTCCACCCAACTCCCATTTACGGCTCAGGGGATTGACCCCCCAATGGTATAGAACTGCTCTCTTGTCGCCCCATGGCGTAGGCTCGTACTTGACTTCTGGGCCGAAGTAAGCGAGGCGACGTTTAGAAGGTAGCTCACACCAAAGAAATTCTAACTTCGTTCCTGGGAGTGATTCAACCCACCACTTTGTATGATTAATTTTGAACTTTGTTCCTTTTCTTTTTACCGCTTCTATCGCGGCTTTCTCTAGCATCGACCATAATCTCACGACGGGTATGTGAGTAGATCTGTAAGAGTTGACGGCGACCTGAGCTAATTCTTCATCGACTTCCATCCCAAAATATTTACAAGTCTGCATGAACTTTTTCCAGCCCATCCCGTAACCGCAACCTAAAAATGATTGCTTACCGACTTGACGTTGAGGCTTTGTAACTTCTTTTATATCTTCAAGATTGTAAATTACTGATGCCATCTCTTCGTAGACGGGCCGATCTTCGTAAAAAGATTTTAAACCGGCAACGTGTTTGGCCACCCAAAAAAGAACTCTTGCCTCGATAGCTGCGTAATCTGCACAAAAAAGTTCTCGTCCGTCAGGTGCGATAATGACTGATCGTAAACAGCTTGAGAGCACTGCCATTGGATCGCTATAGACGAGTCTAATAAATTCAAGATCGCCCTCGCGGAGAATATTTGCGGCAAGCGTTGTATCCCTGATGGAGCCTCTAGGAAAGTTTTGAGGCTGCACACCTGCACCGCCCCACCGTCCGGTGCTAGCGGTATGGTAAACAAGTATGTCACGGACCCGCCCGTCAATACGCGAACGGGATTCAAAAGCTCGGTATTTCGCTGTTGAAGTTTTTGAAACAGCTTGTCTGATTTCGAGTAATCGTTTTGCATCACCTTCGACAAGACCCTCTTTGATGGCGTCACTGACGGTCTTAGCCCGAAGGTCAGGGAGAAAGACACCTTTTCGCTGAAGCCATTCAAGTACGCCGTCACGTTGATTTGTTGTGCTAAAGAGTCCATCCGACATCCCCCTCGTCTCTTTATTTAGATTCTTTGTCTCCTCGTCTATGAGTTTTAAAGCTGAATGTACTAACTCTCTATCGGCTTTAAAACCCCTGAAATTTATTTTCTGATCGAGAAGCCAGACTTTCCTTTCAGTTTCATTGAGTGGTGGGAGAGTGAGAAAGAGTAAAGTTTCTGCATCTACGTCTCGTTGGCAGTAGAGCATGAGACGTTTTAAATCTTTAGCATTTGTATGCCATTTTGACGGATTATTTTTTGAAGGCTTTCTAGGTTTAGAAAGCTTCATCATTAATCTGTGACCCGTCATATCTTTTTGAGCAGCAAGGTTTAAGGCTAGACAAGCGCCCTCTAAGTTTCGAGGGAGTGCAAGCGCCGCTGCTAAAGAGGCTGTGCAGATCCATCGCTCATGCGGTAAAGACTTAAGCCTGATATCTAGCCAGGGAATAAAAATCCCTAGCATTTTAGGCAACACAAACCTTGTTATGACCTGCTCAAAAATGGCGTTATGAGCCACAATAATATTATTTTGTTCACCGATTAAGCCCGCCAATTCTTTTACGTCATCCGAATCTTTAAAAGCAGGACTCCAGATTTTAGCGGGCGCATTAGATTTAATTTGGTGTTTTAATTCTTCTCTAGTTCCAAGACGCCAAGAAGCGCAGAGAATGCGAGTAGACGGATGGTTCGCGTATTCGTAACCACCCGTCTTTTTTAAATCAGCTTCACTTCTTGTTTCATAGTCAAGGACTAAGTATTTTTGATTCATTTTCTTTTTTCGCTTGCATCATTTCCCTAGCAGCTTGAGCCAAGATCGGTTTAAAAGTTTCATCAAATAATTGCTTAACCGGAAGTAGGGCTTGAGCTAAAAGCTTTGTCGCAGCTAAATTCTTTTTCGCTTGATCCATAACGTGAACAGGATCGATGACTGGTAAAGCCGCTTCGGCTTTTGATATCTGTTCAATGAATCCATCAAGGTCAAGTGAGTGAGCGACGTTACCTATCTGAGTCACCATCAATTGAGTCTGCAAATACTTCTCTTTAGTCATTTAAAAATTCTCCTGTTTTTATAAGTCTAAGGCCTCGCCACATGCTAAGAACCAACCTGGAAATACGAATAGAATCAAGGGTTTTTTCTTTAATTCTTGTCCTAAGTTATGGCATGCAGGGGCGTTAAAATGAGTTTGAACTACTACATAATCGACTATACTCCCTAGTAAATACGATATTAGGAGAATACGAAGCCAGATCATTTTTTCTCTGCCTTTTTAGCTTTCACATACCCCGCGAGTAAAATGGAATAGTTCGCAAGATCTAAGCAGGTATCCTCAAAAGATTCATCTGAGACTTCAAATGAGCCCTTCTCTAAAAAACTTTCTAGGCGGGCGAGCTTGTCGTCCATCCTGACGAGAAAGCCGTACTCACCGCGACGACGGAAATTCTTAAACGGGTCTTGAGAGTTTCCCGTGTAGTCACTGTTCTTTTTCTTGGTGATACTGATCATTTTTTCAGTACAGGCTTCATGAAATTTCATATATTCTTTTTTGTTCATTTTCTTTTTATCCCCTCGAAGTGTTTATCAATCATGGCTTTAAGCCACTCTTGGTGTTTCTCATCCCCATGTTTTATCACGTCAAAAAGAGAATGAACCGCTCCGGCCCATTCCGATTCTCTGCTCATCCCGTCAAGCACTTCCATATTAAGCGACGTGACGTGTTCTTTTAAATGAACCACTTCTTGCTGAGAAGTGGTTAACTGTGCTCTCAATGCTGTAATCGCTGCTTCTTCATCTGTCAGAGTCATAGTCCAGTTACCTCAAAAATAACGGATGCCCTAAATGCAGGCCGCCGAGAAGATAGAGAACAAAAACTACTATGACCACTAATAGAGCCGCGTTTCTAAACGGCGCTGGTAATGGTAACAAATTTTGAACCGCGTAGAAAATCAAACCGAATATTATAATAAAGACTAATAAGTTAATCAGGTCCATGCGTGTCTCCTTAAGCTGGGCGTCCATCGCCTAGCGGTTTTAAAATTTCACTTTCATTATCATTTTTAAAAATATGTCTCTCTATTGCATTCACCACTATGAGTAAACCGCCATTATCGGTTCCGTCGGTTATTGTTTTCATAGCTCCGTAGGCTACCAGTAACATCTCTCTATCTGTCATCTTAATTTTCTCCCTCATCTAGTTAAAAAATATCGGGGCGAGCTGTGCCTCACCGCACCCGACAAGGATAGGCACCTACTTCTAAAAAACGCCGCTGTCAGATAGTGGTCCCACTTAAGGGATTTCTGATCAGTTAAGGGGCACTCACCCACGGCTCTTTAAACTCATTGGCTGGCCAAACAGGACTCGAACCTGTGACCACCTGATTAACAGTCAGGTGCTCTACCGACTGAGCTATTGGCCAAAAACTAAAAGCGCGGGTGGGTTTATCAAGGCTGGATCGGTCACTTGCTTTTGTTAAAGAAGTAAAACCTCAAGCACCCACCGTAAGTAGTGCCGTCATGGGTTAGAGAATGACGCTCATACCTTGACGGGACCGTCTCGCGGGACTGCCGCCGCGCACGTAAATTAAAATCCCATTTCATCCGCATCGTTCATTTTGTCGCCGTAGTTTGCAGCGTCATCGGACTCATCTTCTACTTCATCAAACTCGTCGTCAGCATTCTTACGGCCTGAGAATTGCTCACCGTCTTTTAACTTCTGAACGTTTTGAAGAGAAAAGCTCACACCTTTATTTCCGGCTTTATCATAGGCGAAAGCGATAAGCGTGGCTCTCGCGTAGCAACCTGCGTAAAACTGTTCATCTTCTTTAGTGAGTTGTGGAAATTGACCGTCGATCTTTTTATTGCCAACTACTTGAGGCTTCTGTTTTGAAGAAGCTGATACAAATATTGTTCCTTCGTATCCCATAAGATCCGACTTCTCGTCGCCGTCACGGAAAGGCATCCGTAATTGTTTCGGCCACTTTGTTTTATCACCCCACTTTTCAGTTGCGGCGTTGAAGGCGGCCCGTTTCAATTCTTTAAGATCAGTCTTTTTGGTGAATAACATAACAATTGAAAACTTCGCTTCTTGCCCTTGAAAGCCAGTATGCTTTTCAAAGACGTGAGGGAATGAGACCCTGAACTCAGGTGTCAGACATTTCTTTTTTTCTATTTCCATTTTCTCAGCCATTTTTTCTTACCCCTTTCGAGAGTGTTGTTTCGGTTTTATAAATCAAAATCGTCAAAATCGGTTTGCGCTTCTTCCATTTGTCTGTTCTCAATCGCTGGGCAAATAGTTTGAGCAGGGCAGAAGAAGCACCATCTACCAGGCTTTAGCGGGGCGTCGGGCTTTTTACAGGCCTCAACTCCGTTCTTAAAAACTTTCTGCCAACTCATGAGCTTCGGTATCGAGATATCCCAAGTTCTAAAGAATCCGTCCTTATGAACGATACGCGGTTGGGCGATTGCGAGTCTCACCTTAGAAAAATTAAAGTGATACTTATGCGCTATCCCTAGAGCGTAGTAAATCATTTGAGAATTATCGGCTGGGTCAACCATACGGCCCGCGCCGTATTTGTAGTCAATGACCCAGAGAATCCCGAAAAGCTCCACTATCGCTGCGTCTACGGTTCCGAACATCCCAGGCTCTACAAACTCTAGCCCTACCCTAATTTCACAAAGAAGATCGGCTTCTTCGGGCACCAAATTGTAAATCTGTTTATAGGTCTGAAGTGCGTGAGTGATCATAGGTTTTGGAAATCTATTCTCAAGCATCGCTGCTGCCGTATACGGTTTAGAATTTTTCATTATCGTTTCTAAAACTGTATGGGCGTCCGTGCCTTCCTTGGCATAAACACTATCAACGGGTGTCGGCGCTTTCTCAGATAAGGCTATAGAGCCTGGACAGTTAAGCCACCGCTCAGACCCCGACGCTGAAAACTTCGCATGAAGTTTTTTCTCTTCAGTTTTCAGATGAGCCCCTCATCTTCTTCGGGGTCAACTTCTACCTCTGGATAATCTTCAACTTCAGTATGCTCATCGTAACCTAAATCAAAATCCGTTGATTCAGTCTTACCGACTGGAAGTTCTGGTAAGGCGGTTATATCAGCGTCGGTCACTACCGCTAGCTCGTCATCGTGAAAAGCCGTGGCCTTTACCTTCTTTTTCTTAACAACTTTCTTTTTAGCCGAAGTTGCTTTAGCTTTTTTAGAAGCGCCACCTTTTTTATTTTTCGTAGGCTTCGGGCGATTCTTAGCTTTCTGCTTTTTAACTGCCCGCTTCTTTTTCGCTTTACGTTTTTGCGCCATGATATTCTCTCTTTCTGCTTTCATATTAGAGCGCAATCGCTGCTAACACTTTAGGATACATTTCAGGTTTTAAATCTCTGACGGCTTTCACTTTGAATTTCTTCTGAAGAATTTCACCCGCTTTGTCTCGGCCTTTGGCTTTAGCGTATGCTCTAAAGCCCTCGATGACGTCTTCAATGGTGGTCGCTGACTCTTCAGTCTCTTCGGCTTTATCTTCTTCACCGTCACCTAAGTCAAACTGCTCTTCAACAACTTGAGCTGCTTTTGATTTCAAAGCTTTCCCTTTTTTAAGTTCAGGGGCTTCAGCTTCTTCATTTTCGGTATCAACTTCAGGGGCTTTAGATTTAGGCTTGACTAACATGTGAGGCGCTAAGCCTACTGCCTTCTCAAGTCTTTCAACTACATCAGTCAACTCAGCTAAGAATACGTTACAATCTGCACCTAGGTTTAAAGATACTCCTACTTTACTCATACGTCTTTACTCTTCTTTCTGCGCGTGATTGCGCTTTTGTTATTTAAATCTTTTCCCATAACTCAAATACTTTTTCTTCTTGCCTATCTGATAAACTGAAAACGATATCGTCTAATTTCTGAGACACGCTATCTATAAACTGTAATTCCCATTCGCTCCATTGATACCCGTTTGAGAGAGTGAGCGAGTTTTTTAGATCTTCTACTTTTTCCCGCATTCCATCTTCGTTATAATACCAATGTGTCATAGCTGCTCCGTCACTCTCTTCTTTCTTAAAATAGTTTCGATCACGGCTTTATCTACTGAGTTTTTATAAACGAGATACTGAACAAAAACATTATCCTGCTGGCCTATCCTGTGGGCCCTATCAGATGCTTGATCATTATCAGCGGGCACCCAACTAAATTCTGCGAAGATAACTCGACTCGCTTTCGTTAACGTAAGGCCCGTTCCGGCTGCTTGAATGTTGCCGATAAAAAGCCGCGACTTTTGATCAGTCTGAAACTTCTGAACTAGAGCGTGACGCAACTCCATTCTCGTAGAGCCTGTAATCACGAGTGGTGACCACTTACTTAAAGCCTTTTCTAGGCTTGCGATTACTTCCTTATGGATCGCGAACACTAAAAGATTCTCGTCTGTCTCTTCGAGATAATATTTTATAAATTCGGCTGCGGCTTGAACCTTCGCGATCCCTAGTTCTTTTCGGTAAGTCATCAAGTGAAGTGTTTCAGTATCGAGTTTTGTTTCAATCTGCCCCTTCATTAGATCTTCGGGGCTAAACTTTTTTAGTATCGCTGAATCAAGACGAGTTAATCTTGGAGTAAGTTTGTCTCCTATGATCACCATCTCTTCGGTCTTTAGTGGAAGATCTTTCAGGACGTCAGCTTTTTTATATCTCAGCATGAACGTGCCGATGACTTGAGAAACTAATTCTTTTAAATGGCTTGCCCCTGAGAAGTCCCAGCCCCATTGATTTTGAAAGCCCGAGCAGTAGCGCCGTCCGTAATCAAAGAGACTCATGTTATGGATAGTCTGAGGTGCTGAATGATTTAGAACTGAGAAAAGTTCTATCGGGCGGTTGGGCATCGGAGTGCCTGAGAGATAAACTATTTTATCAAAATGATCGGCTATCCCTTTTCTCTCACTACTTCCGAAAAGCGCTTTAGTCCTACCCGCCACTCCATTCTTAAAGCGGTGAGCTTCATCGACAAAAAGAGTAAGTTCTGCGCCTGCTTTTTTAAGTGAATAAGTCATGAATTGAATGAAGGCCTGAATCTCTTCACGGTTGATTACTGAATCGGGTATGATCAATACGTCAAAGACGTGTGACTCCACCGTCGTATTTTTTGAATCAAAACGCTTCGTTATTAATTTAGGTGCCCACTTCTGAAACTCAGCTTCTGTATTACGTGCTAGGAATGGTGGACATAAATAAAAGAAGCATTGCGATTCTTCTTCAAAAAGCGTTTGAGCTATGACCGCAGCTATTGGCGTTTTCCCTAATCCTGGATCTAAGGCTAAATAAGATCTATTACGTGAAAGTGCGAACTTTGCGGCTTCTTCTTGGAACGGTAAAAGTTTTTCAGTAGGTGGAACGGAGAGGCGACCCGTGAAAGTATTCTTTACTAGACGCTTTTTGCTAATTTCAATTTTCGCTGAGTCATCTAAGTATGATTCTAGACGAGACGCCACCCCATGATTTGTCGTGTACCATAATGAGTGTTCATTATGCCACCTAAAACCGGCGGCTTTCGGTAGCCCGCGATTTTCGTACGAACATTTACAGATGAATAATCCATCAGTAAAGACCACTCTCATTTTGATTTATTCCCCCTACCCTTTAACGAGACTTTTAACTTTTTTCTTTTTCGGTTTTAAGCGATTGACGATGAAAGTATTTTAATCTTTACTTAATGTCTATTAAAAAATATTAATTTTAAAACTGTTCTTTATCTAGGGGGATTCAAAATAATGAAATTTGAGAAGTGGGTAAAATCCCAAGGTGGTACTACGCATGTAGCTGCCAAACTTGGAGTTACGTCTATGGCAGTTCAACAGTGGCTCTTAGCAAAAGCGAGTCCTAGAGCTTTAACGATTCAAAAACTTATCCTTATGAGTAAAGGTAAACTCTCTTTTGATGACATCATTCACGCCACTAAAAAAGGGGTGAAACGATGACCCCTGTAATGAAAGAAGCCAAAAGGCTTTACGATTTAGGGTTTGCAATTCTATGGATTAAACCGAAGTCAAAAGCGCCGGTCAAGTCTAAATGGACTCAAGGTCCTAGAGATTCTTGGGACTACCTAAAGGGCACATATAAACCTGGGTTTAACGTCGGAGTCAGGCTAGGCACTCCCTCAAAAATAGGGGATAAATACCTAGCGGTTATCGATATTGACGTAAAGTCAACTGAAAAACGTCACCAAATAGAAGCCGAGAAGGCCGTAAAAGAGCTATTTCCGTCTTTACCTGAGAGTATAGCTCAGGTCATGAGTGGTCGGGGTAACGGATCTTCTCACCTGTACATTGTAACAGCAGAGCCTACGCCACCTCAAAAACGTAAAGTTTCACTTGACAAGATAAAGGCTCTGATGCCTTCGGCGGCTGTAAATAACGCTCAAAGAGAAGCCCTCAGTGAAGAAGATCTTAATGAGGGGTATAGGATAAGACCCGCGTGGGAAATCGCCGTCATGGGTGAGGGGCAGCAAGTTGTATTGCCCCCCTCAACCCATCCCGATTCGCTAAAAGAGTACGCATGGAAAACTAGAGTAGAGAGCATTAAAGATTTATATCAGCTTGATTTAGGGCGCAAGCAAAAAACTTCTACAAGCGATAGGACGACAACTGAAGATTTTAAAGCAGTTCCGGTCGATCTTATCTCAAGTCAGTTATCTAGTGAAATTGTTGAATTAGTCTTACACGCTGAGTGTGACGATAGATCAGCAGCCCTTTTTAAGTGCTCCATCGCTATGATCAAAGAAGGGTTTACTGATCATGAGATAATGAGTGTTCTCACTGATAAAAATAATGAGCTAGGAAAAGCTTCTTATGATCACGCGAAAACTGATTCAAGAGCACGTGCAGCGAATTGGATCTATAACTATACTCTGAAGAAAGCCCGTCATGAGACTGACGCTAGGTTACAGTTCAATGAAGAAGTCGAGGTGTCTTTACTCTCGGATGAAGAAGCCGAGAAACAGATTCTAGAACTTCAGACCCCTCATGACTGGAGAAATCTCATAGAACGTAACGGACCTAAAGGGGTAAACGCTAATACTCCTAAACCAACGCTTAAAAATCTCATTTTAATTTTAACTAATGAAGTAGCACCTGACGTTTTTAGACGAGACGTTTTTGCCTATAGAGATTTCTACGGTCACTCTACACCTTGGGGTGGAGTGAAGGGCGCTTTGATCAGTGATGAAGATGCTATAAAAATAAAAGTCTGGCTCGGGAAACGATTCAGGTTTGAACCTAAAAAAGAATCAGTCTTTGAAGTGATGACCTATCTTGCCGAACTTAATTCTTTTGACCCCGTGAAGGATAAACTCGATGCCTTAGTTGAATGGGATAACGTGAACAGGCTTGATACCTGGCTTAAAGATCACTTTGAAGCTGAGGGTGAGCCCGAATATTTATCTCAAGTCTTTACTAAGTGGATGGTCGCTATGGTTATGAGGGTTTATAAGCCAGGCGCTAAGTTTGACTGGATGCCAATTTTTGAAGGCGCTCAAGGGATAGGTAAAAGCTCATTTGGAAGGTTACTCGTAGGCGATAAGTATTTCTTAGACTGGTTACCTAATCTCTCTGATAAGGACTCTGCCCTGTCACTTCAGGGGGCTTGGTCGGTCGAGCTTGGTGAGTTATCAATCTTGAAGCGCTCCGATGTTGAAGCAGCGAAAGCTTTCATCACGCGTACAATAGATAAAGTGAGACCGCCTTACGGTAGAAAATGGATCGAATCTCCGAGACGCTGCGTATTCTTTGGGACTACAAACTCAGATACTTATTTGAGAGACGATTCAGGGAATAGAAGATTTAAACCTGTAAAGGTTGGTCAACTTGACTTTGAAGTATTTGAACGAGAGCGTGATCAGCTTTTCGCCGAAGCCCTTTTCATCTATAGAAATGAAATCGAGACTGAAAGAACATTAGAGCTTGAAGGTAAAGCTAAAGTTTTTGAGCTTGAAATTCAATCCGAGAAAATGATCTTAGATGAGTCTGATTTAATGCACGAATCGATCTTAGAATTTATGGAAAAGCAAAAAAAGAATCCCACTGAAAATCCGTTCGATTTCACCAAATTTAAGATAAAAGACCTATTCAATGACTTCGGTCCTTTGGGGGATAGGAAGGGTGATATCAGGGATACCATGTTCGCCGGAAAGGCTTTAAGAGCCCTCGGTGGGGTGAAAATGAAGATGCACGGTTTGATCTACTGGAAATTGGAAACACGTCAGGGGATACCTCGGGGGACACCTTTAAATGATAGGTATCCCCTAAAAAACTTTAATGAAATCAGTAATTAAGAATACCAGGGATACTAGGGATACATATATCTTATATAAGGTATTAATATAATACAATATGCCTATATAATAGGCATTATAGAAATATGTATAGACACTATACAAAACAGGGGTCCAGGTGTCTCGGTCTCCCCCGATTTAAAACGAAGGGGCTAAAAGATGAAGAAAAAGAAAATCGTTAAAACTGACGGTTTAGGTCCGTATGAAGTGAAAAAGATTCGCTCGGCACTCCGCTTGGTGTGGCATCGGAGTCACGCCCGAAAATTAGTAGTGATCAGGTGTACGGGTAAAGACGGCTTCGCTCGGTGTGAGAAATGTAGAAAGAAAACGCCTGCCCTTAAAATCGATCATATAACGAACGTAGGTGAGCTTGATGGGGGGTTTATCAAACGACTGTTCATTCCGTCGAAATACCTCCAAGGGCTTTGCCGTGAGTGCCATAACCTCAAAACTAAAGAAGAAAGGAATATGAAGAAGCTATCTAAGATTGACCTAGGATTTTAGTCTTTACTTTTTCGTCTTTACCGTATATACTGGTAGTATAGAAAGTGAGGATACGAAAATGAGTCTAGTAGCAAAGAGTTTAGGAGAAGCAGTCATAAAGGCAGTAGCTAGAATATCTGAAGGCGTGAGTCCTGAGCAAGCTTTCAGGGGTGAGCTTAGAGACTATCTCGCTCACTCAGTCGCTAAGTTCTGTAAACGTCACGACTCTATGAAACATTACGATATCCTCGCTCAGTTCGTTGAAGAAGTTTTAAGAGACGTATCTGGAACAGGGGGCGCTCAATGAAAACCTTAATTCTAATTTCTCTTTTAAGTTCAGTATCGTTCGCTGATTCAAGTGACTTCATTCGGGCGTATATGAAGAAGGGTGAATGCGTTGATAGCCGAATTATCGCTATCAGGTTTGATTACGATATCGCTAAAAAATTAGATAAGCATCATTACGAAATGATCGGTCTCACCAACGGCGTTCAACTTCACGCGATTCTAGAGACTTCTAAAGCGTCATTTAACGAGCAGGGAAAGCCCGCAGGGATAAAGATCAGTTATCAAGGTGTAGAAGAGCACGAAATGACAAACGGCTTTACCGCGAAGGTTGACAGGTGGAAGGAGTGTGAGAAATGAAGTTAAGATTGAAAGATTTTAAACTTCTTCATCACGCCCTAGATATCATGGCGAGCGATTACGACGTTGATAATAGTATTTTTGTTGACGGAAAGCCTGACGCGTATCGAGTGAAGATGCAAAAGGATATTGAAAAGCTTAGAAAGAAATTATTAAAGATTGAGAAAGGGGGATAATCATGAGTGCAGTTTTGAAATTACAAGCTAAAACTGAATTGGGAGATGACATGAGTGGTGCAATCTCTAGAGGGCTACAAAGCGCTATCGGTAAAGACCAGGGTGAAATGGTCTTAGCGATATTGACTGAAGTTCGTCTCTATATCGCTAGACGCTGTACGACTGACGATAGAAAACTTTCAATGGCCTACCGCGTATTATTCTTTAGGATTTTTGGATGAGGGATACATGCATGAAGAAATGTAGTAACTGTTTTCAAGTTAAAGTGCTTTGTGATTTTTATCCTAAGCGACCGGATGGGTATCAGTCACGATGCAAGGACTGTAACGCCGAGGTATGTAGGGCTTATAAGAAAAGAAAACAGCAAAAGGACTTTAGCGCGTGGGTGAAAAATGAAAAGCCGTAAGCGAAAACGCCCTAGAAAGAAAAGCTTCTTTGAAAAAGCAGGCTTTACTAAAAGGGATTATCAAACTATAACTCTTCTCTTAGGCTTTACGGTGGCGGCGTCAGTTGACGCTCAAGTGAGAATCAAATGCGATCACGCCCTTAAAGCTATGAGACGATTGAATAGGAGTAATTTAAAATGAAGATTAAAAAGCCCGTCAAAGAAAAGCCAGTCTTAATAAACCTTAAGGTGCTCAAAGCCGATATGGAGCTCATTGTCAATCGCGCTAAGAAATACGCTGACGGTAACGTGTCAATGTGGCTTAGATATGCGGGTTCAAACCACATTCCTAAGAAAAAAGACCTAGTATAATATTGCCGGTAAAATCTGCTTGACTATTTTAAGTCTTTACCCGCATCTTAGGGTATGCGGATAAAAGACTTAAAGCCCAATCTCAAAAATCCACGAGTGATCACTGACGAGAAATTAGGTCAACTCAAAAAAGCTATAGCCGAATTTGGCGACCTTAGCGGTATCATTTTTAATAAAAAAACAAAACAACTTATCGGCGGTCATCAAAGAGTAAAGCTCATTGATAAGAACACTGAAGTTGTAATCGAGAAGCGTTATCCTAAAAAGACAAAGACCGGCACTTTAGGTGAAGGATATATCGTCGTAAACGGCGAGAGATTCGCTTACCGAGAAGTTGAATGGGATGAGACAAAAGAGAAAGCCGCAAATATCGCAGCCAATAAAGGCGCAGGTGAATGGGACTTTGAACAACTAGCCGTATGGATGAAAGAAATAGATTCATTCGGGTTTGATCTTGATACGACGATGTTTGATGAAGATGAGCGTTTCGGTTTTTTCAACGATGTCAACTTCGGACCAGGCGACGAGAATGATCAGGGAAAATTAGATAAGAAAAAACCTATCGTCTGCCCTCATTGCGGAGAAGAGTTTACCCCAGGTGAAAAATAATGTTGAGCTTAAGATCAACTGGGCAACTCATGAGGCTGCGAAATACGCTTGCGAGACTTGGCATTATACGAAGAAAATCCCAGTCAACAAATTAGTAAAGATCGGAGCTTGGGAGAATGGTAAATTTGTCGGTGTCGTTATTTTTGGCATGGGTGCAAGCGCAGTTGTTCATCGTCAGTTTGGGTTGGGGCGCTTTGAAGTTTGCGAATTGGTTC
>Ga0210402_10003634_pt1 | contig 14366 bp, 11 predicted proteins | sample IncBWC7MmetaG_FD_161055 | JGI IMG/M metagenome (GOLD analysis project Ga0210402, IMG submission 161055) | Forest soil microbial communities from Barre Woods Harvard Forest LTER site, Petersham, Massachusetts, United States - Inc-BW-C-7-M | ecosystem: Environmental > Terrestrial > Soil >...
GCCGAAAATCATCGCCCGGCTGCCGTTTGTCGAGCGCCAGGATCACCCGGCCGGCCTGCCGGTGTTTGCGATTGCACGCCCGCATCCGGACGCGATCGTCAGCGACGTGGAGATATGGAGCATTCGGGTTGCTGGCTGGGGCCCCCGGCCTGCCCAGGCATTGGCGAGCCTTGCAGAGGCCGTTGCGGTGCCGGACCGCGGATTCGACGGTGCTGCGCTGCTGGTGCCGGTCCCGCAGGGCCAGTCGCTAGACGAAATTACGGGCGCGCTCGTCAACGCCGGTGCATCAGTGCGCGGCAGCACCCTCGTCGGCAGTCACGCGAAACGCTATATGGTCTCCGCCGATGCCCGTCCGGCGCCGGCCGGCCAATGAATGTCGCCCCGGAACCAGCCCCCAACAGAGCCTGCACATGTTGATGCGCAACCTAGAGCGTCCCACTCCCCGACCCGGCACGATGGCGGTTAACGCCTATGTGCCGGGCAAGAGCAGCGCCCCCGGCGTCGCCAAAGTCCACAAGCTCTCGTCGAACGAGACGCCGCTGGGCCCCAGCCTGCGCGCGGTCGAGGCCTATCGGGGCGTCGCCGGACATCTCCAGGACTATCCGGACGGCAGTGCCACCGATCTGCGCCAAGCCATTGGCCGCGCCTTCGGGCTCGATCCAGCGCGCATCGTGTGCGGTTTTGGTTCGGATGACCTCCTGACGCTCCTGGCGCGGATTTATCTCACGGACGGCGACGAGGCCATCCACACCACCCACGGCTTCCTGGTCTACCCCATCGCGACGCTTGCGACTGGGGCCAAGCCGGTGGTCGCGGCGGAGACCGACTACACGGCCGATGTGGACGCGATCCTTGCCGCCGTGACGGCGCGCACCAGGATCGTGTTTCTGGCGAATCCCAATAATCCCACCGGCACCTACCTGCCGGTTGACGAGGTCAAGCGCCTGCATCGCGGCCTGCCGCCGCGGGTGCTCCTGGTGCTCGACGCCGCCTATGCGGAATACGTGCGGCGCAGCGACTACGAGGCCGGCATCGCGCTGGTAGCGACGTCGGAAAATGTCGTGATGTGCCGCACTTTCTCGAAGGTCCACGGTCTCGCGGCGGTGCGGCTCGGCTGGATGTACGGGCCGGAGCATGTGGTCGATGCCGTCAATCGGGTTCGCGGCCCCTTCAACGTCAGCGCGCCGGCGAGCGCCGCCGGCATTGCGGCGATCCAGGATACCGCGCATGTGGAGCGCTCGGTTGCCCACAACGAGAGATGGCTGGCGTGGCTCATGGCCGAAATCCGCAAGCTCGGGCTCGACGTCACGCCCAGCGTAGCAAATTTCATCCTCATCCATTTCCCGAACGATAAAGGCAGATCTGCCGCCGAGGCCGACAAGATGCTCACGTCGCGCGGCGTCATCCTGCGCCAGGTCGGCGCCTATGGATTGCCCAACGCGCTGCGTATGAGCGTCGGCACCGAGGAGGCGAACCGCCTCGCAGTCGCGACCCTGGCGGAGTTCATGGGGAAGCCTGCAGTTCCATGAGAATGCCGTGGTTCGAGGGCCTCTCTTCGCTTCTCCCGGTTCGCGGGGAGAGGGGCTTCCCTCGACTTGATCAGGGGGCGCCTCTCCGCGAATCTCAGCCGGCGCAAAAGTCCACTCCTCACACCAATCCTCTCCTCACGGGGGCGGGGAGATGGAGAACGCCTACTGCGCGGCGACGCCGGAGCCCTCCATGACGGCGCCACTGTTCAGGCGCCTCGCGCTGATCGGGGTCGGTTTGATCGGCTCCTCGATCGCGCGTGCCGCACGGGCGCAGAAACTCGCCGGCAGCATCGTGGCGACTGCGCGGTCGGCGAAAACGCGCCGGCGCGTCATGGAACTCGGCATCGCGGATCAGGTCGTCGACTCGAACGCGTCGGCGGTCGAAGGCGCCGATCTCGTCATCGTCTCTATCCCGGTCGGCCAGTGCGGCGCTGCTGCCCGTGAAATCGGGCCGCATCTGACCCCCGGCGCGATCATCTCGGATGTCGGTTCCGTCAAGTCCGAGGTGATCCGCGACATGGCGCCTCATCTGCCGGCAAATGTGCATTTCGTTCCGGCGCACCCGGTCGCCGGCACCGAGTATTCCGGGCCGGATGCGGGCTTTGCAGAACTCTTCATCGGCCGCTGGTGCATTCTCACACCGCCCGAGCGTGCTGATGCGGTTGCGGTTGAGCGCCTGTCGGAGTTCTGGAGCGGGCTCGGCGCCAAGGTCACCACCATGTCGGCCGAGCACCACGATCTCGTACTCGCCATTACGAGCCATGTGCCGCATCTCATTGCCTATACGATCGTCGGTACCGCCGACGATCTGTCGGTGGTGACGCGCTCCGAGGTGCTGCAATATTCGGCCGGCGGTTTTCGCGACTTCACCCGCATCGCAGCGTCCGACCCGACCATGTGGCGCGATGTCTTTCTCGCGAACAAGACGGGCGTCCTGGAAATGCTCGGCCGCTTCAACCGCGATCTGGCGAAGCTCACGCAGGCGATCGAGACGGCCGACGGCGATACGCTTTTCGAGCTTTTCACCCGCACCCGCGCGATCCGGCGCGGCATCGTCGCGATCGGGCAGGATTCCGAATCTCCGGATTTCGGACGACCGCGGCCCTCGCTTGCGCCGGCGCCGCTGCCGCGGCCTTATGTGTCGGAGGAATAAACAGCCGCTGAGGTTCTCAAACTCAGTTCAAGGGTGCCCCACTTGCGCGCCGATCCGGGATCTTAGGACACTAAAGCCAGTCCGTTAACGATTCTCAGACACCCGTCGATCCCGGCCGCCATACGGGAGCGTCCGTGGTGCGGCGTCCCCCCCCCGGCGTCCCGTCAACACCTTGACGTCAACATCGATCTGGTTGATCTCGGTTGCTAGCGAAGACCCACTCCAAAGTCTTCACGCTGGTAGTTGCGCCATGCCGATTGCTGAGCTTTTGGCGGACGTGGCGACTGTCTTCACTCGATCAACCTTCGACGCCGTCCCGGCCCACGGCCATGATCTGCTGGGCATCCTCCGGGTGTCTACTGACCGATTTCGCGCTATCCGCGTCTCTGGTAAAATTGTCACGCGGCGTGCCGAATTTAGAATTCTGGGGGGCATATGCTGGGGAATGCAAGAGAGGAGGTTCCGCGCGGAACTCACGCCGACCCGACGCTGCCATGGATTGGTGCGATCGGGCACGCCTTTGCGGTCGGCATCGCCTATTTCTTCGTGGCGAAGCTAGGCCTTGCGCTTCGCACCCAACCTGATGGCGTTGCCGTATTCTGGCCCGCTGTGGGCTTGTCCACCGGCGTCCTGATCGCGCTTGGGCGCGACGCGCGATTGCCGGTGGTTGGCGGCACGATGGTTGCGACCATCATTGCCACTCTGACGGGCGGCCAGAACGTCTGGGGCGCCACTGTCTTCGCCTTATGCGATACGGGCGAAACCCTGCTTACCGCATGGTTGATCGAGCGCTATTTCGGTTCAGATTTCAGTCTCGACAGACTACGCAATGTGCTGGGCCTGCTGGCGGCCGCTGTCATCGCAACTGCCGCCTCAGGGGTGGGCGGGACGGTGGCGTACAAGCTATTCCGCAGCCCGACGGCGCCGATTTGGACTATTTGGCAGGACTGGTTTGCATCGGACGCCGTCGGCATTATCACTGTTGCGCCGCTGGTAATCGGCCTCGCCAAAGCCCTCCGCGAGCCACCGCCGCGCAACGAGATCCTTGAAGGCGTCGTGGCGCTCGTGGCATTGGCGTTGATGACCGTCATCATCGTTTCGGCGCCACGGCGGCCGTGGCAGGCGATGGTTCCGATCGCCCTGCTGTTTCCGATTCTGCTGTGGATTACGGCCCGTTGCCAGCCGGTGTTCGCCGCGGCGGCGGCGTTCATCGTTTCACTTACGATTGTTTGTACGATTACCTTCAGCATCGGTCATCTCGGGGATCCCGCCCTTCCAATCGGCGACCGCATCGTGGGCACCCAGGCGGCCATCCTAATATTCGCGCTATGGGCATATGTTCTTGCAGCGCTGTTCGCCGAACGGCGTCAGAGCGAGGCGCGGTTGCAGGAAGCGCTGGCGGCTGGGGCGGTGACGGCCTTCGAATGGAATCCACGCAACGGCCAGTCGCAGCGCAGCGAGAACGCTGCACAGATCCTGGGCTTTGGTCCACAGCAGACCTTCACCGCGGCCCAATTCTTCGCGCGGATTCATCCGGACGACCGCGCGCGCTTCAAGGCCCATCTTCGCCGGGTCAGCGCCAACAGCTCCTCCTATTCGATGGCCTTTCGTTTCATCCGCCCGGATGGGCGGGAAGTGTGGCTCGAGGAAACGTCAAGAGCAGAATTCGACACGGCCGGCCGCGTCGTACGCCTCAAAGGCCTGACCCGCGATATCACGAGGCGCAAGCAGGCCGAAAAGCGCCAGGACCTGCTGATCGGTGAACTCGACCACCGGGTCAAAAACGTGCTGGCGCGCGTTGCGGCGGTCGTCAGGCAGACCCGCCGACGCAGCGGGACCACAGACGAGTTTGTCAAATCGCTCGACGGCCGCATTCAATCAATGGCGACCGCCCACACGCTCCTCAGCCAAAGCCGCTGGTACGGCGTGGGCCTTACCGACCTCATACGCCGCCAGCTTGCACCCTACACGACCGACGCAAATACCGCGATTACTGGCCCAGACGTCACACTCACCTCTGCGCAGACCCCGGCGGTCGCCATGGTCGTGCACGAGCTGGTGACGAATGCCGCGAAGTACGGCGCCCTGTCGAGCCCGCAAGGCAGCGTGTCGGTGAGCTGGGATCGCACCGGCGCCGATGCAGCCACAATCCTGACGATCACATGGCGCGAGCGTGGCGGCCCGCTGATCGCGGCTCCGGTCCAATCCGGTTATGGCAGCGGCCTCATCCGGGATCTCATTCCTCATGAACTCGGCGGTACCGTCGACCTGATATTCCCATCCGACGGCGCGTGCTGCAAAATTATAATTCCGCTCGAGGAAGGCGCTAAAATACCCCTCGAGGAGGCGCTAAGGAGGGCAATTATGGACGAGGACGCCCTCAGCATCAACGTACGCAAGTTCCTCGAGAAGCTCGGCGTCACCGCCCAACGAGAGATCGAGAAGGCGGTTCGCGACGCTGATGCGAAAGGAAACCTAAGCGGCACCACATTGCCGGCTAAGGCTATCGTTACGGTCGGCGGCATCGACCTCAAATTCGAAATCGACGGCCATATCGAATTGACGTGAAGGACGTCATCGCTACCCGGCGTCCGTTCGCCGCTTGACCGCGTCGCCGCACTCGGTTACTTCCGCGCCGTTACGGATTTGCGCGCCGCTAACGGCGCGGCGGGCAGACCACGGCTTGCTTGGCCGGGAAGCCAGATCCGGTGCATAGCCGCTCGGGCGCTCGCCATTCCCGCTTGCCGCGGCGATGGTGCACATGTTTCGGCCGGTGACGGACATTGTGATTGTACCACTGTAGACGATTCGGAGAACGGCGTGATTCAATTCGAGAATGTCGGATTGCGCTACGGGGTCGGCCCCGAAATTCTGCGCGACCTTACCTTCCACATCGCGCCTCGCTCGTTCCAGTTTCTCAGCGGTCCCTCGGGCGCCGGCAAGAGCTCGCTGTTACGCCTGCTGTTCCTGACGCTCAAGCCGACCCGGGGATTGATCACGCTGTTCGATCATGACACCGCCACCTTGAGCGCCGATTCGCTCGCGGTGCTGCGGCGGCGAATCGGGGTCGTGTTCCAGGACTTCCGGTTGCTCGACCATCTCACGACGTTCGACAACGTGGCGCTGCCGCTGCGCGTTATCGGCCGCCAGGAAGAAAGCTACTACGACGAGGTGGCGGAGCTGTTGGGCTGGGTCGGGCTCGGGGAACACATGTGGTCGCTGCCTCCGGTGCTCTCGGGCGGCGAGAAGCAACGCGCCGCTATCGCTCGCGCCGTGATCGCGCGGCCGCAACTTCTGCTGGCGGATGAGCCGACAGGCAATGTGGATCCGCAATTGGCGCAGCGCCTTCTCCGGTTGTTTATCGAGTTGAACAAATCCGGCACTTCAGTCGTCATCGCTACACACGACATCGCGCTGATGGATCAGTACGACGCCCGTCGCATTGTGCTCCATGACGGTTATATCCATGTCTATGATTAGTTCGACGATCGCGGCGCTGCGCAAGGGGCTGGCGCGTGTGCGCCGGCCGCCACGGCCGGGCCGTGACACGCGCATCGACGTCCATATTGTCCCGAAGGATTCGATTGCCGCCAGTGCGCTCGCCGCCGTGGTGGCCATCATGACGTTTCTCGCCGCGGTAACGAGCGGCGGAGTGGCGATGGTGATCGGGTCGGCGAACGAGTGGCAGTCGGAAGTGGCGCGCGAAATGACCATTCAGATCCGTCCGACCCCTGGCCGCGACATCGACGCGGAGGTCGGTAAGGCGCAGGCGCTTGCGCGTGCGGCGGCTGGTGTGGTCGAAGCGCGTACCTACAGCCGGGAGGAATCGGACCGCCTCCTGGAGCCTTGGCTCGGATCCGGGCTCGTGCTTGATGACCTGCCGGTGCCGCGGATGATCGCGGTCAGGATTGCGCGGGGGGCCGTCGTCGATACTGCGGCCCTGCGTCAGTCGCTTGCCCAGGACGTTGCCGGTGCGAGCCTCGACGATCACCGCAGCGGGATCAGTCGTATGCGCGGAATGGCGAAGGCCGCCATCGCAGGAGGCATGGGGGTTTTCGGCCTTGTACTTGCAGCCACCGTCCTTTCGGTCGCCTTCGCGACCCGCGGCGCAATGTCGAGTAACCGGCCGATCGTGGAGGTGCTGCACTTCGTCGGCGCCAAGGAGGCCTATATCGCGAGTCAGTTCCAGCGCCATTTCCTGTGGCTGGGCCTCAAAGGCGGCGCCATCGGGGGCGTCGCCGCCATGCTGTGCCTGATTCTCGTCGGGCGGATCAGCGATCTTTTCGTCGGCACCGCCGGGGAAGCCGAGGCTGCCGCGCTCTTCGGCCGCTTTTCCATAGGTTTCACGGGCTATGTCGTTATCGCGGCCGAGGTAGGTTTGATCGCCGCTGTAACGGCTCTGACCTCGCGTCAGGTCGTAATCCATACCCTGAGACATATCGAGTAAGTATTCGGCTGCCGCGCGGACGCCGGATCTGGAATGTTCGGGTACGGTCATGATGGTCGAAGATCAGTCAATCGAGGCACCAAACCGCGGCGGGTGCCGGCGCCATGAGTCCGACCTGCGCCGTCGCGTTGCTCGTTGCATATGGGCAGCCTCTGCGATTGCCCTCATGGTTCTGATCGGCGGGTTTCTCAGGTTTGCACTCCATATTGCCAACGCAGAGCCGCCGCTTGACCGCGGCGCCGACGGGATCGTGGCTCTGACCGGTGGCGCCTCGCGCATCAGCGATGCGGTGGAACTGCTCGCCTCCGGACGGGGACGGCGCCTTTTGATCACCGGCGTCGCTCCGACCACAAGTACGGCGGAACTCGTTCGCCTTGCGCCTGAACATGAGCGGTGGTTCGGCTGTTGCATCGACCTCGACTATGCTGCTGTCAACACCGTCGGCAACGCCGCGCAGACAAGACGCTGGGCACGCGAGCGCGGGTTTCGCTCGCTCGTGGTAGTAACGTCGGGCTACCATATGCCGCGTGCCATGCTGGAGATCGGTCACCGGCTTCCTGACGTAACCCTGATTCCCTTTCCGGTCGTTACGGGACAGAGCCGCGCCGAGCCGTGGTGGTCCAACGCTGGCACTTTGAAAATCCTGGTTTTTGAATATCTGAAACTCATTGTCGCGGCGGCACGAATCGAGCTCGAACCGGCGGACGCGGCGACTGAAATTGCGCATGGCCGCCGTGCCCGGATTTGATGAGGCCTCAGCGTGATCACGATTCGATCGATCCTGTTCAATCTCCTGTTCTATCTGAACCTCGCAATCCTCCTGATCGCAGCGATTCCGACGCTTGTGCTGCCTCGCCCAGCAATCCTCGGCATCGCCAAGTTATGGGGACGCACAACGCTGTGGCTGCTGCGTTTTGTGTGCCGTATCGACGTGGAATGGCGCGGACTGGAAAAAATCCCCTCCGGCGGCATCTTGGTTGCTGCCAAGCATCAGTCCGTGTGGGAGACGTTCGCACTGATCACGCTGTTTCCTGATCCCGCCTTCGTCATTAAACGGGAGCTGTTATGGATTCCCTTTTTCGGTTGGTACGCTTGGCATGGCGGCATGATCCCGGTCGACCGCGGCGCCGGCAAGGCTGCGCTGTCCGGCATGACGGAGCACGCCCGCAAGGCGCTTGCCGAAGGCCGCCAGATCATCATTTTTCCGGAAGGCACGCGCCGGCCGGCCGGGGCCGACCCGAAATATAAATTCGGGGTCGCCCATCTCTATGCGGAAGCCGGCGTCCCGTGCGTGCCGATTGCGCTCAACTCCGGCCTGTTCTGGCCGCGCCGCCGCTTCCTGCGCTTTCCCGGCACGGTGCGGGTGGAAATTCTCGATCCGATCCCGCCGGGCGCCGATCGGAATATGTTTTTCGCAAAGCTCCAAGATGAGATCGAAGCCGCAACCGCGCGGCTGATCGCCGAAGGTCCGTGCGTGCCAGGGTGAGGCACGGCTTCGGCACCTCTTCCGCTGGAGCCCACCCCTTGGGAGAGAGGCTAGTTTAGTCACGTGCTCCATCAAAATTGAAGAGGAAGTGCGGCGGCCTTGTCGCAAACTTCGTTAGTACGTTGGGCGCGGCCCGGATGAATCAGATTGCGAAAATCTTTCGCGAGACGAGCTTGAATTGCAGTGCGAAGCGTCACGCAGAAGCATGCCCAGCGCCAATGACCGCGGCGCCGACAAATCAGGTATGTTCCGCGAAATCTGCCGAGTGCGCGCATGAGGCTTTTTTCACTTGTGCTGCTTTCCCGGTGCTTACCGGAAGCCAAAATGTTCCGATAAGCACCTCTGATGATTTCTATCATGTTGCTGATATAGCGTTGTTTATTTCTTTTCAGCGTGCATTTCCGCCACGTAGTCCCAATTGACCAAATGATCCAGGAACGCCTTGAGATAATCTGGACGGCGGTTGCGGTAGTCGATGTAGTAGGAATGTTCCCAGACGTCGCAACCGAGGATCGGTTGCGCTCCATGAGCCAGCGGGCTTTCGCCATTCGGGGTCTTGCTCACAATGATCTTGCCGTCTTTGACGGCGAGCCAGGCCCAGCCCGAGCCGAACTGGGTTACTCCCGCCTGCGTGAAGTCCTCCTTCATTTTGGCGACCGAACCGAGGTCGGCGACGATCCGCTTTTCAAGGTCTCCCGGAATCTTGTCGCCGCCCCCGCCCGGCTTCATCCACTTCCAGAAATGCAGGTGATTGTAGTGCTGGCCGGCGTTGTTGAAGAGCCCGGCGTTTTTACCGAAGGAGCCCTTTACGATATCCTCGAGCGATTTGCCTTCCCACTCGGTGCCCTTGAGAAGATTGTTGCCATTGTTGACGTAGGCGAGGTGATGCTTGTCGTGGTGATATTCGAGCGTTTCGCGCGACATATAGGGCGCAAGCGCATCATACGAATACGGCAGATCGGGCAACGAGAAAGACATCGGGGTTCTCCTCAAGCTGGGTCTAGGTATGGTAAACGCAACCAACCGCCGAACGATCAAACGGTCAGGTCCCCTATAGGGCGCGCCAAGCGGGGCGGCAACTGTCGTCTCAAAGCCGAATTCTGCGTTCCGTGGTGCTTAGCCCGGTATCGTTTTGCCGCAGGGTCGCCAGTGAATACTTTTCGATTCACGCAACAATACTTGTTGCGTAAGATTATCTCAGGCCTATATTGCCGGCGGGATCGAAATGCTTCTTCATTCGTTCCGGTTGAGGGGGCAAGTTCTTGCGGGACCTTGTTTTTGGGTCTTGCATGAGGCGCTACACGAATAGGTATGGACATCTAAACTATGGTCTTTCTGCTGTCGTTGCTTGGTTTTATCGCCGTGGCGGCCGGGGTGTTCGGGGTTGGATTGGGAATTCCTCTCCGCGATACTTCGTTCGGCGCAGCACTGCTGATGGCCGGAAGTGTAGCCGTCACAGGCGGTTTCATCCTTGTAGGGCTCGCGGCGGCGGTGCGCGAATTGCGCCGGGTTGTGCAAGGGTTCAAAGCACCGCAATCCGGGATGCCCCGGCCGGTTCGGCCGTTGGAGCGCAGGGATCCGTTGGAGCGCAGGGATGAGGAGCGCATCGAGGGGGCCGAAAGACGGATGGAGTCACGGCAGCGCATGCCAGTGGCGCTTCGCGCGGCCTCCTCCGATATGATCCCGGCTAAATTCGATGCGCCTGAGCCAAGGGAGCGGTGGCGCAAGCCCGGACCGGAAGAATGGCTGCTCCGCGCTATGGCAGAGATCGAGTCCGCCCCGCGGCGAGTTGACACTGCTCCCGCGCCTATTGATTACCACCCGGGCGATATGCGGCGGCCCTCGAATTCTTGGCCCCGGCCCGCCATCCCGCTGGCGCCCGATCATGGAGAAACCGAGACCCATCTGCGCGAGACCCATCTGCGTCGGACATCGGCCGTCTCTTCACAGGACCTATTCGACACGATCTGGTCTTCTGAACATTGCGGCCCCGAGGAGGGACCGGAGCAGCGAACCGAGCCATTGCCCGAGACCGGGATGCGCTCGGTTGAGTCAAAATCGCCGCCTCTGTCGCCTGCCCAGCCTGCGGCGCCCGCCTCGACTAGGCCGGTGCGCGTCGAACCGCGGCCGTCGCCGATCCTCAAATCCGGCGTGATCCAGCAGATGGCGTACACGTTGTTCACCGACGGTTCGATTGAGGCACAAATGTCCGAAGGCACCATGCATTTCGCCTCGATCGAAGAGTTTCGCAGGCATCTTGAAGAGAGCGACGACTGAAAGTGCGTTCAGGATGAGGTCCGAATTGTTTTTCAAGCTCTCAGCCGAGGCGCCAGGCATCTGCCGAAGAACCTGAAAAGCCTTCCCCGCCAGCACCAGCACGGCGGGGTCGTCCTGTGCGCGCTCGCTTTATTGCGCCGTCGCAGCCAGGAACAGATCGGCCGTCATGCGTGTGGCAGGCTCTCCTTGATATCCGGAATGCCCGTCAGGAACACGGCCTCGTGCTGGTGCCCGGTATAAGCGCAGAAAATATATTCGTTCCAGTGGTTCGGGGTCGGGCCATGCTTCATGATGTGGGCAGCGGCCTCCAGATTTCCCGGAAGGCGCCTTGATCCCATGCGTCCGATTTCTCTGGCGAGGTAATCCGCGAACATGCGTTCGGTCACATCGACAAGGATGTAGGGCGTGTTGAAGACGATATCGTAATCGAACAGCGCGTTGGCGGGAGGCAGCAGGCGGACGAACCATAATTCTCCCGGCCGGCCCGCATAGCCGCTGGGCACAAGGCAAAGCCGCGTTGCGAGCCAAGCGCGCGCAACCGGACGAGGCGGCCTTCGGCGCCGCAGTGCACATGAACGCCCATCGCGGAGCGATGCATGTGACTGATCGCGTCCAGGAGCCAGGGCGGCATTTCGATAAGCTGCCCAATCCGCAGAATACAGGTGCCGATGGTTTCATGGCTTTGTCCGAACAGGACATCGAAGAGCGCCCACATGGTAAAATAGCTTATCGTCAACGGACTGAGGGGAGGTCCGCCGGGCTGATATTCATCTTCGGCGCCGCCGACGATTTTGACGAATTGTCGCGTCTCCTTCATCTCCGAGAGCTGCTCGCCGAGGATGGACGCGAAGTTTTGCGCAAAAATATAGAGCGCATGGCAGGGGTCGTGCCCTTTCGATGTCAGCTTCTTCAGCCCATCCGCATCGAGCCGCGCCTCCTGGAGCATTTTCCGGGCAGCGCGAAGGCCGGAAAGGTCGACGACGTTCGACTTGAGTTGAGAGGCGATCTTGTCGGCTGTCGTGCCCATGACTGTCGGAATTCCTCGTCCCGCGACATCGCGGATCAATTCGGCTCGATCTCGCCACGAATGACTTTCACCACCCGTGATGCCTCCGCGAAGTCCGGAGCCGCCATAGCTACATCAATTGCCCTGGCATCCGGAAGGGTCCGCAATGGCTGCTTTCGGGGAAAGCTGCCGCTGCCTCTGACATGTTCGAGCGTCTCTCACTGACCCCATAGCGGACCCTCTGGCGCGACTCTCTCAACAAACGTCAGCGCCTGCTCAGCCGATCGAAAAGCGCGCGAGCCTTTGATAGTTGCTCGTCGTAATAAGCGGTAAAAGGCTGATGATCGCCGTCACGCATAACCTCGAGAGCCATGGTGATCTGCGCCACCGCGGTCTGGGCCGCGCGCGCGTCGCCGAGCCGCTCGGCAAGCAACCTGAAGGCGACGCCCTGGTTGCCCGCGCTGGTGGCCCATTGGAACGGCAGACGCTCGCGCACCTTGTCCGTGAGCACCTCGCTATAGGTCGCGATAGCCTCCTTCAGCCGCGCGGTGCCGCCCTCGCGCGTGCCGAGGGTAAACAGCGCGTTGCCGAGATTATCCCGTGTGTTGGCCCATTGAGACAGCGGCACGCGGGTCCCTTCCATGAGCGCGGCGCGATAGGCAGTCACAGCCTCCTCGAGTCGGGCGGTGCCACTCCCGTAGCGGTCGAGCGCAAAGAAAAGAGCGTTGCCGAGGTTAAACTGCGCATTAGCCCATTCGAGCGGCGTGCGTTCGCGGCTGTATTCCTCGAGCGCCGCGCGATGGGCCGCCACGGCCTCCTCGAGCCGTGCGGTGTTGGCCTCGCGTGCGCCAAGCGCAAACAGCGCGTAGCCGAGATCGTACTGCGCCCGAGCCCATTCGAGCGGCGCGAGCCCGCGGCTTTTCTGCTCGAGCGTCACTCGACAGGCCGCCACAGTCTCCTCGAGCCGGGCGGACGAGCTGGGTGGATTGCTCGCCGGCCCAAGAGTGGTCTGGCCATCCGGCCCGGCCAGGAGGCCACTCACAGAGATGAGCAGGCCGAGTTCGCTCCAGGACAGAGCGCGGCCCTGGTCGCTGAGCGCGTATTGCCGGCGCTGCTCCGCAGTGGCGCTCAGCAGTTTCTGGAACCAGGCCAGCGGTACGCTCAGCGTGCGCCCGTCGGTGAGTTCCACATGCATATCCGTCTCGTCGACCCGGACCAGCTGGGCTCTGGCCATGCCGAGGTCTTTCTCCAAGGGGCGCGTCGGTTTGCCCTTCTTCGCGGCATCTCCATAGGCGTAGGTCAGTTCGAGAGGATGCCCGTGCTGACGCGCCAGAGCCACGGCCTGGGCGACCTTCGCTTCAGCCTCGTCGAGTCGGTCGTAGACGGCACATACGCCCACACCATGGTTGTGGGTGTCGAGCATGATCTGACGCGCGTGATCCGCGGTCTTCAGGAAGACGACCTTCAGCAGATGAACGACAAACTCCATGGGCGTGGCGTCGTCGTTCCATATCAAGACACTGTGTGGCGTCGTCGCCCTCGCGGCTCGTCCGGAGACCTGTTCGATATGTGCCTTCAGCGACTGCCAGCTGGAAAAGCCATACTCCCGCGCAATGACCCACTGGGCGTCACTCAGTTTCACCTGGGCCGCGCGGAGTGCATCCTGCGTCAATTCGGCAAAGCGCGGATTATGGGAACGGAAACGCGCGATCGCGTTGTCGTCACCGCCGCGAAGCGCTTTCAAAAGCTCCTTCGCGCGCTTGCGCTCCTGGGCAAGATCGGGATTTTCGGGAGATCGGCGCGCGTTGATATCGGGCATAGCACCCTCCTTTCATCGCGCCTGAGGTCCGCAACATCAGGCAGAAAGAAGGGGTGATCGGTATTCGGAGTGTCGTTTCAGGTGGGCACAGCCCTTCCCGCGGACCGGATGCGTCCTGGACGCAGCTAGTAAACTAGATACGAGTTCGGGATTGATCAAGAGGTCCGCCGCGACTTTGACCGCGCTCACATCCGTGATGACAAGAATCGGCCCTGTGGGCGTCGGCGAAATCTCAATGTCCGTTGGCCCATCAATTCACTTACGGCAACGCAGCATTTTTCTGCAATTGGAGTAACAGCGGACACCAGTCAGGCCGCCGACAACGTGGCTGCGCCGAATTGGCACATCAGTCGAGGCTGTTTTGATTGCGCCAGGGCGCTCTTCACGTCCCGGCACCCGAGCGGTACGCTGTCCATAAGTTGATGGTTTCGAGGCGTCGTCCCAAAGGACTTGCCAAGCGAGACAAGGACCTTCAACAGGTTGAAGCGCTGCTGGAGGTTTGGCACGCACGCAACCGCATGAATTCAAGTTAGCTTGGGACGAGGCATACAATCGTGGGCGAACGTGGCGTCAATTGCTTACCGAGGCCGTAGGTCAACTCACGCCGAAAAGCCGCGACTTGCTGCTTAAGGTCATCAAGCGGGATATC
>Ga0210402_10003635_pt1 | contig 14365 bp, 13 predicted proteins | sample IncBWC7MmetaG_FD_161055 | JGI IMG/M metagenome (GOLD analysis project Ga0210402, IMG submission 161055) | Forest soil microbial communities from Barre Woods Harvard Forest LTER site, Petersham, Massachusetts, United States - Inc-BW-C-7-M | ecosystem: Environmental > Terrestrial > Soil >...
AGATCGCATGGCTACTCCTAAAGTTCAAGACGATATGCGCTGGGACGCGGTCATCGCCAAGGATAAGGGCGCTGATGGGCAATTTTATTTTTCCGTCCGAACCACGGGCGTATATTGCCGGCCCTCGTGTCCGGCACGTCCGGCGCGCAGAGAAAATGTTGCCTTCCACTCATCCTGTGAGGCAGCGGAAGCAGCCGGTTTCCGCGCCTGCAAGCGCTGCCGGCCGCGCGAGGCATCGCAATCCGAGCGCCATGCAGCCATGGTCGCGAACGCCTGCGCCTTGATCGAGCGCTCGGAGGATCCGCCGCGGCTCGCGGCGCTGGCCGCAGCCGCCGGTCTCAGTCCGTTTCATTTTCATCGAGTCTTCAAAGCAGCGACTGGCCTCACGCCGAAAGCCTATGCCGATGCGCATCGGGCAGACCGGGTTCGCAAGGCTCTACCCTCGTCGACGACCATTACGGGGGCGATATATGACGCCGGGTTCAACTCGAACGGCCGCTTTTATGCTGCGTCCGCGCAGGTGCTGGGGATGACGCCGGGACGCTATCGAGCGGGCGGCGATCTGACGCAGATTCGATTCGCGATCGGCGAATGCTCGCTGGGATCGATCTTGGTGGCCGCAACCGAGAAGGGCGTATGCGCCATTCTGCTGGGCCGGGATCCCGATGCGCTCGTGCGCCAGCTGCAGGACCGTTTCACGAAGGCGGAGCTCATCGGCGGCGATGCGGCATTCGAACAGCTGGTTGCCAAGGTGATTGGTTTCGTCGAGCGGCCGCGCCTCGGGCTTGACCTGCCGCTCGATGTGCAAGGTACGGCATTTCAACAGAGGGTGTGGCGAGCGTTGCGCAACATCGGTGTGGGCAGCACAGCCAGCTATGGCGAGATCGCCATGCGCATCGGCCAACCTAAGTCGACACGGGCCGTGGCGCGTGCCTGCGCCGCCAACATGATCGCTGTTGCGATTCCCTGCCACCGCGTGATACGCACCGATGGTCAGCTGTCGGGTTACCGATGGGGCGTGCAGCGCAAACGCGCGCTGCTCGAGCGCGAGAGGTCGTCATGATGGAGGACCGCGCGGCCGGCCTGAATTGGCCCGCGGTCGAAGACGACCTCAATGGCTATGGAGTCGCACGCGCGGGCAATATGCTGCGCGCCGAAGAGTGCCGGGCGGTTGCGGGGTTCTACGATGGCGACCAGGTCTTCCGCAGCCGCGTCATCATGGGCCGCCATGGCTTTGGCCGAGGTGAGTACCGCTATTTCTCATACCCATTGCCCGCGATCGTGCAAAGTCTGCGCGAGGCGCTTTACCTGCGTCTTGCGCCGATTGCCAACCGCTGGAACGAGCTTCTGGGCCTGGAACCTCGCTACCCCGAGGATCACGCAGCTTTCCTATCGCGCTGCCGCGCTGCAGGCCAAAGTCTACCTACGCCGCTGCTGCTGCAATATGTTGCGGGCGACTTCAATTGCCTGCATCAGGACGTTTATGGGGAGCACGTCTTTCCGCTTCAGGCAGCCGTCTTACTCTCGGAGCCCGGCCGCGATTTCGAAGGCGGCGAGTTCGTCGTGACCGAGCAGCGCCCGCGTATGCAATCGAGAGTGGAAGTCCTGCCGCTGCGCCAGGGGGATCTGGCGATCTTTGCAGTGCGCGATCGCCCGGCGAAGGGGGCTCGCGGCACGTATCGGGTTAAACATCGACATGGGGTGAGCCGCGTATTCTCGGGGCGGCGTCACATGCTGGGCATCATTTTCCACGATGCGAGCTGATCTGCCTGCGCGAAAAGCGACACTGTGCCGGCGCCGGAAAGACGCGGGCACAGTGTTTAGGCCAATACTACTAATCTAGCCCAAAGTACTAACGGTTCTGCGCCACCAGTTTCGAGACCTGCGACCACTGCTCGCTTGCGCGGGCAATGTTGCCGGCAACATCCTTCTTCCAGTTCTTTCGCGATTCAAGATCGCTAAACAGGTAGAGCTTGCCATCAACGAGGGCAAATACACGCGGATGAGCCCCAACCTTGCGGCCTTGCGACACGCCGTACGCGTCGAATCCGTCATACTGCGGCGCGTACTTGTCCGGGTTGCTTTCGAACGCGTGCAAGTGCGTCGGAGTTATGAAGTAGAACTTTGAGCCCTTGTAGTCGTAGCTCAGTTCCTTAACCCCCAAGATCGGGTCCGGCGAGGGCGCAAAGTAGGAAATTGCGTCGTAGCTGCCCAGCGCAACGCCTTTTTCTTCAAAGAAATCGCCGGCGAATACTTGCGCAGCGGATAGCGTCAAGACGGCGGCGGACGCAAAACGAATGATTGATCGGTAGTTCACGGTAATCTCCAAAGTTCACACAACTAAGTCATTGACTGCAATGACGGCAAAGGGAATCAGGGCAAGGATCATCGAGAGAAAAAAGGCGCTGACATTGACGAGGATTTTCATGGGTATCTCCCTGCTGGACCATGGAGGCACAATAGGGCGCTTCCGGAGGTCCTGTTCGGACGTGCGCCAAACCGCAAGATCCGCGGCGCGAGTGGCAGGGGTAGGTCGCGAACGGTAGGCGGCAGGCCGGCCCGTTCACGGTGCGTGCTAGAATTTGGCCGCCGGGATGGCGGTAAGCCGTTCAAAAACCAGAGCAAAACAGCCTGGCGACCGAAACAAACACCTTTTGGAGCGCTCATGATCTTCGAGTCCATTTCCAGCGGGGGTTGCCGCTCCTACTTGGTGGGCTGCGAGGAAACCTGCGCGGCGGCGCTGATTGATCCGGAACTGAGCCAGATCGACCGCTACCACGCTCTGGCAGCCCGGCATGGGCTGCGATTCCGCTATCTCATCGACACGCATACCCATGCAGACCACTTCTCCGCGACTCGGCAGCTGGCAAGCCAGCTTGGCGTGCCCGTGGTGATGCACCGCGCCAGCCCCGCGCCATTCATCGATTTGCGCCTGGAGGGCGGAGATTTGTTGGTGATTGGGCGCCTGCGCTTGCAATCGATGTATACCCCCGGTCATACCCAAGATTCGATGTGCCTGTGCCTCGAAGATCGTGTCTTTACGGGCGATACCCTGCTGATTGGAGCGACCGGACGCACCGACCTGCCGAGCGGCGATGCCGGCGCGTTGCATGAGAGCCTGTTCCAGGGCGTGCTCAAGCTCGATCCGGCCCTGAAAATTTTTCCTGCGCACGAATACAAGGGCCGCAGCCATTCCACCATCGGTCAGGAACTCGCCGAAAATCCGCGCCTGCAAAAGCGGGAGCGCGGCGCGTTCATCGATATGATGCAGAGCCTGAATCTCACCATGCCGACGCATGTGACCGAAGCGCTGCGAACCAACATGAGCGGCGGAAAGACCGTTGCCCAGATGCTCTCCGATGCAGCTGCGTCGGTTCCATTCATGTCGCTGGCGCAACTGAAGGCGAGCATCGAATGCCGTCGCGACGACCTGATCGTGCTGGATGTGCGCGAACGCGATGCTTATGAAAGCGGACACGTACCCGGCGCGTTGCACCTGCCGCGTGGACAGTTGGAGCTGCGGGTGAACGAGGAACTAAAGGATCCCACTCGACGGATTTTGGTGTGTTGCGAGTTTGGGCGCATCTCCACGTTGGCAACGGCCACGCTTCGCAGCATGGGATTCTTGGGAGCGGTCGCCTTGGATGGCGGCATCAAGGCTTGGCGGGAAGCCGGCCATCCGCTTAGCGAGGGCAAGGAGCCGTAGACTAGCTGTCCTTGAGCTCTACCCAGGTCGGCGCGTGATCGCTGGCTTTTTCCCAGCCGCGCACCTCTCGGTACACCCCTGCATCGACCAGACGATTCGCAACCGATGGACTCAGGAGCAAATGATCAATGCGCAGCCCGGCGTCTCGTGCGTAGGCGTTGCGGAAAAAGTCCCAAAAGGTATAAATCTGCTGACCGGGATGAATCGTGCGCACCGCATCCACCCAGCCGTGCTTGAGCAGGTGGGCGAATGCCTCGCGAACCTCTATTCTGAACAGCGCATCATCCACCCAGCGTTCCGGTTTATACACGTCGGCCTCGGTCGGAATCACGTTGTAGTCGCCTGCAAGCACGACCGGCGCTCCGGAGAGAAGCAACTCTGCGGCATGCGCGAGGAGTCGATTGAGCCAACGCAGCTTGTATTCGAATTTTGGGCCGGGCGCCGGATTGCCATTCGGCAAATAAAGGCATCCGATCACGACCCCGGCGACGCTAGCCTCGATGTATCGACTATGCTCATCATCTGGGTCCCCAGGAAGAACTCGCCTGATCTCTTCGGGCTCTGAATTCTTGGCGAGGATGGCAACCCCATTCCAGCTCTTCTGACCATGCCAAATGACGCCGTAGCCGGCATCGCGAATGGCCGCCTCCGGGAACTTATCCTGCGGCGCCTTCAATTCCTGAAGACAAACCACATCAGGCGCGGACTCCGCAAGCCAGCGCAACAAATTGACCAAGCGCGCGTTGACGCTGTTGACATTGTAGGTAACGATTCTCATGACTGATTATTGATGGTTCTTCGTTCGATTTGCAAAAGCGCACTGCGGCTGAAGCGGACAGCGCTCACACAAAGGGCGGGAGCGTTTGCAGAGCTCGCGGCCGTGAACTGAAACCAGCAGGTAGGCCCGAATTCTCGCATCGAACGTGGCGGGCAGCGCACTCAGCGTGCGCTGGGCGGCCGCGTAAATCGCCGGATATTTATCGCCTTCAGGACCGTTCAAGATGCGCACCAAGACATACGGACAGGAGGACGGGACGGCCGGCAGCGGCGCGAGCCGGGAAAAGAGCACGATCCGATCCGCCCCGGGATTGCCGATGCCGGGAAATGTCTTCAATGCCTTGCGTACTTGGACTGCGGAAAGGCGCGAGAGCGCGGAATGAAGATCGCCGCCGAACTCAGACTGAACGCGCTCCGCAATTTCCTTCACACGTCCCGCCCGCACCTTCGGTACCATGCCGCCCGCCTCGAGCGCCGTGGTGAGCATGGCGGTTGATGCCGATTTGAGCTGCCGGGGCGCGATGCCGACCTTGCCTCTCAACGATGCCCATCCCTTGTCGCAGCGCTCCTCGCTCGCGGGGTACCCGCAGTGCCACCAAATCAGAAACTCGTAAGGGTCCGTCGGTGCATGAGGCTCGAGCTTTCCGTGGAAGGACTCCAGCGAGTCCAGGAGACCGGTGATTCGCGGCGCTGCCACGGCCATTTCCGCTCCATTGATGCGCGCTCAATTGCGCGAGCAAGCCAAAGTGTAGCAGCCCTCGATTCAGAGGATCGAGCGTTGAAACAACCAGAACAAGGCCAGGCAGGCGATTGCGGAAGAGCCCCAGGGCATCACGCCGCGGCGATAAAACGCAGTGGAGCGCAGCAGATAGGCCAGCGGCATAATGGCGAGCACGACGGCCAGTTGTCCCGCCTCGACGCCGAGGTTGAAAGCTACCAGCGATGCCAGCCGCGCGCCCTGGGGCAACCCCATCTCGGCCAGCACCGATGCAAACCCAAAGCCATGCAGCAATCCGAATGCGAACGCGATGCGCCAACGGCCTTCCGTGACGCGCGGAAACACATTGTTGAGCGCGGCGATGACGATGGAGGCCGCAATGACAGATTCGGTAAGCCTGCTCGGCAGCCGAATCACATCGAAGGCGGCCAGCGACAACGTGATCGAATGGGCGAGGGTAAAGGCCGTGACGACCTTGACGATATTGACAAAGGCGGGCGCTGCGATGGGTACGGCCTCCCATCCGTTCCGTCGGCGCATGAGAACCGCGGGCAGCAGCAAAGACAACAGGAAGAGCAAATGATCGATCCCGCTCCAAATATGCCAGATTCCGGCGCGCAGGTATTCGATGAAAGCGGACCAGGTTGACGGATCGTTGAGCTCAAATTGCCGCGCTTTCGCGTTGCCGCCCAACACGGCCGTCTGCGCCGCACCGTTTGCGGCGAGGGCAAGCAAGCCCCGATGCGAAGGATCTTCCAAGTCCAGCACCGTGTACTCGATCGATAGGCGCTTGATGGCGGCTTCGCATTCCCCTCCGATGGACAACCATAGATAGCTGCCGTCGACGCGGTCGTTGACTTCGAGGGGGCCGAAACTCATAGGGCACTGTCCGCCTTCACTGCTTAACCGAAGATGGCCACGCACATAGTCTCGTAAAGCCGGCTCGCTGGATTTCAGTTCGCCCCAGGTCACTTTGCCGTCGCCGTCGTGGTCAAGTCCGACCGCGAGTTCGCCGTCCCGGATCGCCAATTCGATCGATCCGGAAACCCGCGACCCATGCACTGCGAGGCTCAAAAACCCGTTGCTCGCAATGTGAGCCTGGGCCAACGGGCCGGCCAGCAGCGAGATCAGCACGAGAAGAGGGCGCAATTTGTTCATCGCGAGGCCGACCGGGTGAAGAGTTGTGCATCGACTCGAGTGTCGCTTTGCCCTTGAGCGCGCACAAAGCTGATCGCCGGCGCAGCCGCCTCAGGCTTGCCGGCGGCGTTTGCCGCCTGCACGAGCACCAGCACATCGTCGGGCTCGTGCTGCACGCCCCAATTTTCGAGCGCCGCCGCGAGACCGAGGTTGGGTTGATCCTCGACCTCGAGCAGAAACCTCGCGTGCTCGCGCCGGTGCACCGCCTCGCCGCGCTGCAATTCAGCGGCAAATGCGGCGCGCAGGCGTGCGCTGCTCTGCTCCAGTGCCGCGTCGTGCAACTGTTTTTGTGCAATCGCAATTCGCAGCAGCAGCGGCTCATGGCTTTCCTGGCCTCGCAGCAGCGACAGCGCATCCTGGGGGCGCCCCTGCCGCAACATGAGATCCGCATAGGCGGCCCGCACGTAACAGTCCGTTGGCGCGAGACGAAGATCCTGTTGGAACCATCGCTCCGCTTCCCCGTTGCGTCCGAGACGCACCGCCATTTCTCCCAATTCGGAGTACAGCCAGGATTTTTCAGAGTCGAGCCAACCCTGCGTCGAGAGCGGGCTCAGCGACGAATAGGCCGACTCCAAGTGACCGCTTATCCCGCGCAAGCCTTGAATGCAAAGTGCTGCCAAGCGTGGTTCGACAAGTTCTGAAAATTGCTCGCATGCGGCGCCGGCCTCCGCGTAACGGCCGAGAACGCGCAGGACGGTCGCGCGAATCAGCAGGGCCTGTGGATCCTTGGCCCGTGCGCTCAAGGCTTGGTCGAGAGTGGCGAGCGAGGCTGCGAATTCGTGGCGGCTTTGCTGCAGCGTCGCCTGCAGCACGAGTACGTCCGGATTTGGCGGCGATTGTTTCATCCACGGCGCCAGCACGGCCTCGGCATAACCCAGAAACCGTAGATCGCCGCTCAGGCGTGATTGCTGAATATAGAATTGGGCCAAAGGTATCGCCACATCGACTCTGCCGCGCGCCAGGCGGCGTGCCGACACGTCGGCGTGCCGGGTTCCGGCGGACAATTCGGCAAGCACCGCCGCGTCCTTGGCCGGCACATAGGGCAGCGCATGGGCGAAAGACACTGCGGCGACACATAGCAGTGCCGCGGCAGTCAGGGTACCGGGCCTGCGCTGCAAGACGCAGCGCCGGCCCGAGCGGTCAGGTGGCATTCACATTCACCGGCGCGCTGGTCTCGTCGCCGATTGGCGTTACCGCAATCGCGGCGTTGTCGACCTCAAACGGATCTGTCGTCTCCGAGGTCTGCGTCTGCACTATGGCCAGCACCGCAGCCGTATCCAGATCCTTGGTCATCGGAGGCGGCGGTGGCGGCGGACCGCCGCTCGTCGCCACCGGGGTGTGATGACTGCCTCCGCAGCCCGCCAGCAGGGTGCCGCTCAAGGCCGCGGCGCCGATGATCAATCCAATTTTCGCGTTCATGGCGATCGCCCTCAAAAGTTAGGTGAGCCCGCGATCGGGGTGTTGAGATACGGGAACGCGCTCAGGAAGTTGGCAGGATTGGCCTGCACGCCATCGGTATAGCCCAACTGCCGGGACGCGTCCGATGCCGGATCCGGATCCGCCGAACTGCCGTCGTACGGCTTCAATAGGACGCCCATCGCAACCCGCAGCGTGATATCCACCACGTCATCGATCGGTCGTCGGCCGTTGGGATAGCCTGCCAGGTCGCCGGCAAGAACACCCAGATCCTTCTGCGAGGCGTAGGGCGTCACGGGCGTGCTGGTGTTCAGGCGCAGCTCTTCGGCCGGCGCTTGTACTTTGGCAGGTTGATTCACCCCCGCGATGCCCGTGAGAAATACCGCTTCGAGATCGGTTCGCGGATACACGCTGGGCGCGACAACTCCCGCGCTCCCGAACAGCGCTTGCACCAGCACCGGCAAGGACGGATTGGTCACGTAGTCGGCAAATTCCGCGTCCTGCGCGGGCGTGGTCGTGTTCCAGCGATCCTTGTCGGGCAATCCAATCACGAGCTCATTCACGAGCGGCATGCCGAGACGCGAAACCTGGCTCCACGCGCCGCCCGCCAACTCCGGTCCGGTTGGTGCGGCGACGGCGCCGACGCTTGCCGCGCTCTTCGCGCTCTGCGGCGTCGGATTCAGGACCGAAGCCTGACGCAGGCTCGCCGTGGTGTAGCCGCCGATCACCGGATCGGAACCATTCGTGAGGCACGATGCGGGGACTTCGAGCTCGAGCGAGGTCACGTTGAATCCAGCCAGGGAATTGGTGCCGAAGTTGCGGGTGCTCGTGCCGGCGGGAACCAACTGTTCGACCGGGTAGTGATAGTTGACCAAGTCGAAGGTGCCGCCCAAGTCCAGGAAAAACGGATCCTGGCGCTGTCCCACAAACACCTTGCCCTGCCCGCATCCGGGAATCAGGATTGGATAAATGAAGCTCGCCGCGTAAGCGGCGTAATTCGGGATCGACTTCGCGCCGATGTTGTCCAGGGGTTTGGCAAATATCGTGCTGCCGGTAGTGAAGTTTTCAACCGGCAGCACGGTGCCCGTGCGCCGATCTCCCTTCACCAACGTGAGCGTGTAGCTCTGCGACACATTTTGGGCGCTGGTGTTTCCAGCGCTCACCGGTCCGATATTCGTCAAAGGCACCGGCACCATCTTCGCACCGACCGGAACCGCGAGGCCCTGGGTGGTGGTGGTGAAACGAAACTGAAATGTTAGGTTGGCTTTGCCTGAACCGCTGTTATCGATGGATATCTCGTAGAGGGCATTGTCGTCGAGGTTGAAATAATTGGGCCCTCCCTGCGGATCCTGCAGCGGTACGTAGTTGGCAATCAGGGTCACGAAACCCGTTCTGCCCTGCTCATAGCTGTTGAACATATAGAAATCGGTGCCGTCGACGCTGGGGCGAGTACTGATAAACGGCGCCTCGCGATGGCTTGATGCCAGCGCGGCGCCGGCGACAGAGGCGGCAAACACCCCTATCAGTAGTTGTCGATGTTTGATCACGCTCATCGAAAGAGCTCCTTGTTATGGGTGACTGGGCTAACTGCGGATAACTTCGAGCCGCCGGGCGGATCGGATGCAGCATCGAGAATTAAATTGATGGGGCGAGCGGATTCGCCGAGCGTGTAGGACGATTTGAAGGCGACATTCGCCGAGATTCGATATGTAGGACTGGCGGCCCCTTTGCCTTGGCGATGTCGCTGACTGGAGACGAGAGCGCGAAATCTTGAGGCCGATTGCCAATGGGGCTTAATCTAAACCCCGAACGGGTTCAGGTGATAAAAAATCCGTAGAGCGGATGACAGTTTTTGTGAAACAGTGTCGCTCTTTCGTACAAAGCACCGGGGCGGATGAACCCCGATTTCTTGGCAGTGGCAAGGGAGAACTGTCCGGCATGACCAATCAAGTGCGCGAAACACGTATGCCTGCTCCACTGCGTCGCACAGCGGGACGCTCGGCGGTGGAAGTTCGGGTGCTCAAGACGATCGAGTCCGGAACGGCCTATAAAATCACCGATCTCGCCGCGCAACTGCGGGTGAGCACGTCCCATCTGCAGCGCGTGTTCAAACGCGAAACCGGTGTGCGGATCGGCGAATGGTTGATCACGCAACGCCTGCAAAAAGCCGCGTACCTGCTTGCAAACAGCTACCTCAGCGTCAAAGAGATCGCGCGCACCGCCGGCTACGAGCACATGTCGAGCTTCATCCGCGCGTTCGAACGCGTATACATCGTTACTCCCACACGCTACCGCGAGATCGCCGACGAACGCCGGGAAGACACCGGCGGCGGCGCTGCGTGATCAAAACAAAGATTGCGCAAAGCAGGAATTGCTAATCACTGACGCAAATTGCTAATCATGAGTGCGATTAGCTAACTATTTGCGGGTGCGTTTTCGTTTTTGATGCGCTAGCGTCGCAACCGAAATTATTTTTGCGGCGGCGGAGCGCGCAATCGCGATCGCTCCATCCCGCAACCGGCGCGGGAAGGAAACTAGAGCGAATCAGGCAATTCCATTTGGAAGGGAGTACGAATTCATGTACTACAATGTATTCGGCGAGAAGGTCTCCAAGCGACGCTTCAAGCAAATGTGTGCCGCGGCCAAGAACCGGCGTGAATTGATTGCCGCCGGCCTCACCAGCCGGCGTGATTTGTTCAAGATGGGATTGCTGACAGCCGGCGGCATGTTGGTTGCCAAACATGGCCTCAGCGCCCGTGCATACGGTCAATCGGTGACGACCAATAATCCGCCGAGTTCCGGTACCAACACCAGCCCCGGCACCAACCAGAATTGCGTGCCGGGCAACCAGACGGCGAGCCCGCCGACGCGGCCTTTCTTGGTGCCCCTGACCGTTGTGCCGATCGCGCGAACCGTGCGTTCACTGACGCCGGCTCCCACTGAAAACCCGAACCTAGGCGCAGGAGAAGTGCGCGCCGCCCCCTTTCAGGCGCCAAAGATTGATTCGTCGCGCTTTCCGGTGGTGCCGCAAACCTTGTATCAATTCCATCAAAGACAGTTCAGCACCAGCCAGCATCCTGACCTGCCTCAGCAAACGATCTGGGGCTTCGATGACGGCACGGGGCCGCGCAGCCCGGGACCGACTTACCAGGCCTTCTACGGCAAGCCGCAGATCACCCGCAACATCAATTCCCTGCCGCTGATCACCGCGGTCAACAATACCGGCTTCGGCATGGCGTCGGTGAGCACGCATCTTCACAACGCCCACAATCCGTCAGAGAGCGACGGCAATCCATGCGACTTCTACACCGCCGGGCACTTCTGCGATCAGTACTATCCCAACGTGCTCGCCGGGTTCAATTCCACCCATCAACCGAACGGCGACATCAACGAGGCCTTGAGCACGCTTTGGTATCACGATCATCGCGTGGATTTCACATCTCAGAATACCTACAAGGGATTGGTCGGGCACTATTGTTTGTTCAATCAGCTTGACACCGGCAATGAAGAGACCGGATTTCATCTGCCGAGCTTCCCTCAGTTCGATATCCCCCTGGTGTTCGCGGACAAGGTTTACGACTCCAGTACGGGCGATCTGGTGTTCGACCTGTTCAACCTGGACGGCATCCTCGGCGATAAATTCCTGGTCAATGGCACGATTCAGCCGTTCTTCGAGGTATCGCCCCGACGCTACCGTTTCCGGCTGCTGGACACCGGGCCGTCGCGCTTTTACGAATTCTTTCTCACCGGCGGCATCAGCAGTACCGGCGCCCCCACGACGACCAGCCCAACGACCAATCCGTTCTTCTTGATCGCGACGGACGGCAATTTGATTCCGGCGCCGGTGCAGGTGACCAGTGTGCGTGTCGGTCCGGCGGAGCGCGTCGAGATCATCATTGATTTCACCAACTTCGCCGGCAAGACGCTGTATCTGGAGAATCGCCTGAACCAGCTTAACGGCCAAGGCCCGGTCGCCGTCGACAGTCAGGTGGCGCCGCAAAACAGTGCCACGACCGAGTGCAGCCTGGTTTTGGGCAACAATCAGCCGGCGATTCTGCCCGCGGGCCAAGGCAATCTCTTGATGCAATTTCGCGTGACGGGTCCCCAGGTTGCCGACAACAGCGTGAATCCCGCCAGCAAGCCGAGCTTCTATTCACTGCCGAGCACCACCGCGACGCCGCGAATCGTCCGCACGTTCAAATTTGACCGGCTCAATGGCCAATGGTCCATCAACGGCCAATTCATGGATTGCAACACGTTTCGATTCGCCGTCCAGCAGAACAGCGTGGAGCAATGGCTGCTGACCAACTTGACCGGCGATTGGACCCATCCGGTCCACATACATTTGGAAGAGCATCAGATTTTGACGCGCAATCGCGTGGCGCCGACGGTGCCGGCCGATCTGGGCCGCAAGGATGTCACGCAGCTGCATCCGAACGAGCGCGTGCAGCTCTTCTTCCGCTTCCGGGACTGGTTGGGTAAATACCCCATACATTGCCACAACGTCGTCCATGAAGACCACGCCATGATGGCGCTCTGGCATGTGGTGGCGGAAGGCGATGATGTGAATGTGCCTTAAGGAGAATGAGTCATGAGCGACGTTTCACGAAGACAAATGTTGGGGATGCTGGGAATGACTCCTCTGGCCTTGAGCGGCGTTGCGCAAGCCTACGATGCTGCGTCGCCCGCTGCCGCGACCAACCAGACCGCCTCAGGCAGGGCGCGCAGGCGTATTCAGGAACAGCACCTTCCCAATCTGCCGTTGTTGACGCACGAGGGCAAGCGGGTCTTGTTCTACGACGATTTGGTCAAGAACAAGAACGTCAGCATGAATTTCTTCTATGCAAAATGCGACGAGATTTGTCCGCTCGTCATGGCAAACCTCGCCAAAGTGCAGCGGCTTCTCGGCAAGCAGGTGGGCCGCGAGTTATTCATGTATTCCTTCACGCTCAAACCCGATGAAGACTCGGTCGACGACATCCGGGCACATCGCGAGATGCTCGGCGCAAAGCCCGGATGGACGTTTTTGACGGGCAAATCGCAGGACATCGAGACCATACGGGCGGCCATTGGATTCAAGTATCCCGATCCGGCCATCGACGGCGACAAGACGCAGCACATCGGCAACATCCGCTACGGCAATGAGCCGCTGATGCTGTGGTCAGCCTGTCCCGGCATGGCACACGCCGATTGGATTGCGGAGACGCTGCAATGGATGGTCCACCCGCAAGTCGATAGGGTGCAAAAATCTTGAATTAGCGGATCGATGACGGCCAACGGACAGAGGACTTAAGGCTATGAGCACCATACGCGAACAGAATTCTCTGGTTGTTTTTGCAGCTCTGGCAGCGACGATAATGATTGGCGGGATGCTCCCGGACAGCGGGATGGCGCAATCGACGCCATCTTCTTCAAGCCCGCCGTCCTTCAATCCGCCGCCCTGCGACTACAATGATACGTTCTACAAGGACAACGGCCTCGACCCGACGCAAGTGGTTGGACGTTTTGGCACGGCGCGCCGCACGGGGCCGCCCGCCACCGGCAATCAGGTCAATTGGGTGTCCGACAGCACATGCAGTCAACGCGATCCGGATCGCCGAAATTTCCGAATTCTCGCGACGACCGCCGGCTATCCGGACGATGGTACCGGCACCGCGACTGACTTCATCAGCCTATTGGGATTCCTGACCAATCAAACCGCATTCGAGACGACGTACTCGCGCACCGTGGGCGCGATCAACGGGGGTCTCGACGGCGATCAACAAAACGCCGGTGAGGTCATTTCCATCGTGAACAGCGCCAATCCGCGCAGCATCACCATGCAGACTCTGGTGAGCAATTTCGAGGCATACCCTGCGGTCAAGCAGAGATTGGCCAATGGCCAAATCGCCCTTAATCCCTGTCAGGCAGACATGGTGAGCCCGTTGGCGCCGGCGACGCCGTGCTTCGATTTGAGTTTGGTCAACGCAGTCTTTACGCCCAACCTGCGCCAGGACTGGCGGTTCGCGTCGAACCGCAATGCCATGGATGGCAGCGACAACAATTGCATCAACAATGATCCCACCATATGCGGCAGCAACAACGACAGCCCCTTCGGCTATTTTTGCGACGACCTGCTCGGCATGTGGATCAATACCTTCTTCTGGTACACGGTAGATCCGGCCAATCCGGGCACGACGTGCGGTCCCATCCTGGCGGCATTGGGTAAAAAGAACGGGCTCACCCTCGATGGAACGCCGATCATCAAAACCGCCGACGAATTGAACAACCAACTCGAAGCCAACGGCTGCGGCGCGGAGGGCAAGCTGGCATTCGATGGCACCGACGGAGGCGCGGTCTGGGATGTCTGTCCCGCCATTCCAGATCCTCGGGCCGGTGCCATCGCGCGTGATGCATTTCTCGACCAGGTGGTCAACAGCAAGGGCGTTCCTCAGAATATTGGCTTCACGCTCAATTTTTTGAGCCTGCAACTGTTCGGAGTCTTCTTCAACGAACTCACTGCGGGTCAGCAGAGCCAGATAAACTCGGCAGCAAAAGCCGCGGCCGCCACG
>Ga0210402_10003636_pt1 | contig 14365 bp, 14 predicted proteins | sample IncBWC7MmetaG_FD_161055 | JGI IMG/M metagenome (GOLD analysis project Ga0210402, IMG submission 161055) | Forest soil microbial communities from Barre Woods Harvard Forest LTER site, Petersham, Massachusetts, United States - Inc-BW-C-7-M | ecosystem: Environmental > Terrestrial > Soil >...
ATTCTTGCGCGCTCCATGGCCGCGCCTCGTCGGTTGCCCTTTATCACCACGCTCCACGGCACAGACATCACTTTGGTTGGCAATGACCGCAGTTTCCTGCCGATCACGCGCTTTTCCATCGAACAATCCGACGGCGTGACCTGCATTTCGAATTATCTGAAAAAGAAAACCATCGACGAGTTCGACATCAAGCGCCCCATCGAAGTCATTCCCAATTTCGTCAATTGCGATCTTTACAGCCGAAAAGACGACCCCGCTCTGCGCGCCGAATGGGCGCCCAAGGGCGAGCCGATTCTCATGCATCTGTCGAATTTCCGCCCGGTCAAGCGCGTTCCGGACGTCGTCGAGATTTTCGATCTCGTCCGCCGCAAAATGCCTGCGAAGCTCGTGCTTATGGGCGACGGTCCCGACCGTGGAGCTGTTGAATATGCCATCCGGAAAAAGGGGCTTACCAAAGACGTCTTTCTGCTCGGCAAGCAGGATCGCGTCTACGAAAAGCTCGGCGTAGCCGATCTTTTTCTGTTGCCTTCTGACCTCGAGTCCTTCGGCCTCGCTGCCCTGGAAGCGATGGCCTGCGAAGTGCCCGTGATCGGCACAAACGCGGGAGGCATGCCTGACGTTGTGCAACACGGCGTCGACGGTTACCTCGTGGAACCGCGCGACGTCGCCTCTGCGGGCCGCTACGCCATCGAAATTCTCTCTCGCGCCGACCGTGGCAGAGAAATCGGCAAGCGCGCCCGCGAAGACGCGCGCCGCAGGTTCTGCGCCGAGGACGTGATCCCGCATTACGAAGCTTACTACCGCCGCGTGCTCGAAACCGCCGCCAGCGCCGGCGCGTGAGCCCCCGACGCTGTGACTTCTTCCACTAAAGGAGGCGCGCCCCACTCCGATCTGCACGCATCGCCGCACAATTCGCCGCAGCAATCCCAAACCCCATCCGAAAACTTGATCCGAGGCATGGGCCTCGGCAGCGCCGTCGCCCTGAATATGCTGGATATGATCGGCGTAGGCCCGTTCATCACGTTACCGCTGGTCGTCGCCGCGATGCACGGTCCCCAAGCGCTGCTAGGTTGGATTCTTGGCGCCGCGTTAGCTGTCTGCGACGGTCTCGTGGTCGCCGAACTCGGCGCGTCCATGCCGCGCGCCGGCGGCCCCTACGAATATCTGAAGCAGATCTACGGCCCCAAAAGCCTTGGCCGCATGATGTCATTTCTCTTCATCTGGCAGTTGACCTTCAGCGCGCCGCTTTCGATTGCTTCCGGCTGCATAGGGCTCGCGGCGTACGCAGGCTATCTCTGGCCGAATCTGCGTGGTATATGGCTGCAGCGCAATGTGCACCTCGCGATTCCGCTGCTCGGCCGCTTGGAAGCAAACATCGTCGTCACGCCGGGCACTTGGCTCGCCATGGCCACATGCGCATTTGCGGTCGTGCTGCTGTATCGGCGCATCACGAGCATCGGCCGTCTCTCGAAATTGCTCTGGGGAGGCGTGCTCGTCACGGTGGCCTGGGTGATCTCCGCGGGCGTAACGCATTTCCACGCCGCGCAAGCGTTCGATTTTCCGCCGGACGCATTTACTTTTTCAGCCGGCTTTTTCACAGGCCTCGGCGCCGCTCTTCTCGTCACCTCCTACGATTATTGGGGCTACTACAACATCTGTTATCTCGCCGGCGAAGTCGAAAAACCCGAACGTAACGTCCCCCGCGCCGTCCTGATTTCCGTCGGCTTGGTTGCAGCCATCTACTTGTTGATGAACGTCAGCGTGCTCGGCGTGATTCCTTGGCAGCAGCTTCAGGGTCAGATTAGCGAAAATGCCCGCTCCTCGGTGATTGCCGTCTTCATGCAACAAATTTATGGCGGCTGGGCCGGCAAACTGGCCACACTCCTGATTCTTTGGACCGCCTTCGGATCGATCTTCTCTTTGCTCCTGGGATATTCGCGCGTCCCTTACGCCGCCGCGCTCGACGGAAATTACTTCGAAGTCTTCGGCCGCCTCCACCCGCGCCACAAATTTCCTTATGTGTCGCTGCTAGTGTTGGGAGTAGTGTCCATGGCGTTTTGCTTTTTGCGATTGGTGGACGTGATCGCCGCTCTCGTCGTGATCCGCATCCTGCTGCAATTCCTTTTGCAGCAGGTGGGCCTGCTGATCTTGCGCGTGCGGCAGCCGGAAATGCCGCGGCCTTTCCGCATGTGGCTTTATCCGTTGCCAGCGCTCATCGCCATCGCCGGATTCGTTTACATTCTGATTTCGCGGCCGAATTTCCTGCGCGAAATCCGCTATGCAGTAGTTTTACTGGTCGCCGGTCTCGCGCTGTATTTCTTCCGTGCCTTTCGCCGTCGCGAATGGCCCTGGCGTGGCGCGCCGGACTCCGGCGCTGGCACGCTCTCCTCTGCCGAACCCAAATAACCCGCACTCTCGCCTCCGGGGGATCCAGTCGTGTCCTAGTTACGTGCTCTCGAAAGGGACACGAGGGAACCACACGAGGGACCCACACGAGAGCTCTTCGTAGGGGGTCAGAGCTTTAGCTCTGACATTTCAGTGCTGCTCTCCCAGGGGCCTTAAGCCCCTGAAGCCGCCTTATTTCACGGCCGCCGCAGCTGGCTTGACCCCGAACAGCCGCTGTCATATAAACTGCCTTAAGGAACCGCTCCTGGAGGAATTCATGCGAAGCACCTTCTTCTCGGCTCTGACCCTTGCGTCTGCACTCTTCGTCGCGTCGCCCGTAGTGGCGCATCACGGATTCAGCGTCGAATTTGACGACAGCAAGCCGGTAACGCTCACCGGAACGGTCACCAAGATGGAGTTCATGAATCCGCACATCTATTTCTATCTCGACGTTAAAGACGCTAGCGGCAGGATAGTGAACTGGGCCTTCGAGGGCAGCCCCCCGAACATTCTTTACCGGCAAGGCTGGCGCAAAGACACCATCAAGCCGGGGGACGTAGTTACGGCCAAGGGCTTTCGCGCTCGGGACGGTGCACATCTGGTTGCCTGCAACACCATTACGTTTCAGGATGGCCGGCAACTCTCGATGGGTAATGGAAACGTTAAGGGTTACGGCAAAAACTAAGATCGCCAAGAACTAAAATGGGATGATCGGCATGATTCAATCTTCTCGGGCGTCGCGCTTCGCTATTGCTGCACTTATAGCCTTGCCGTTTCTTACCGCGTGTTCCGGAGGGACGTCGGGCCGCACGCAAGCCTCCGCTCCGCCGGATCTAAATGGCGTTTGGTCGGCGCCTTTCACTCCGGATATTTCCAAGCCGCTGGGCCATCAGCCTCCGTTTACGCCCTATGCTGCCGATCTCTTTAAGAAAGAAGACGAGATCGATGATCCTCTTACGCAATGTTTGCCCATCGGGCCGGCGCGAGGAATCCAGGCCGGCCTCATGCCTTTCCAGATCGTTCAGACTCCCACAGTCGTGGCCCTGCTCTTCGAGAATCAGCGTACCTTCCGCATCATCAACACCGACGGTCGCAGCCATCCGAAGGATCCAGACCCGACCTGGTTTGGCGATTCCATCGGCCACTGGGAAGGCGACACTCTGATCGTCGACACGGTCGGGCTCAACGACCGTACTTGGCTCGACACCGCCGGCCACCAGCACAGCGATCAACTGCATCTGATTGAGCGCTTTCAGAAGATGGATAACGATAACATCAAGTGGACGGTCACCTTCGAGGATCCCAAATTTTATACGGAGCCTTGGTCCATCACGCTGCCCATTAAGCGCCAGAATACCGAGATCATGTCCTACTCCTGCGAGGAAAACGAAAAGGACCGCGTCCACCTCAAGCGCACGAATACGAAAAAGTAGAATTTAGGACTCGAAGCCACTCACCGAGCCTGTCGCGTTCGCCCTTTTCCATTTACGTTCTCGATTTCACAAGCCAGGACGCAAGGGCATACACGCTAATAAACGCGACCGTGCCGTACCAAAAGGCTGTCCTACCAAGAAGCCAAAGAACGACTCCAAGGAGAACGTCTGCGCCAGCCGCAATTCTTATATCTTCCATTATGAACAGCACGGCGAACAGCAGAACCATGACCAGCGTGATTGCAATCATCGCCCTCTCCGTTTGTCCGCTCAGTGTCTTAGATCATAACAGTTATTCGTGTGCCCCTAGAGGACCTGCCTAGCAGTAAAACTCACAGAAGAAGGACCATAATGAAGAAAACCAAATCCGTAAATAGACTCGCACCCGGTCAAACTTTGCTTTCCCGGATAACGACAATCATGTTTCGAAAGCACACCGCTTCAGACGAAAATGAAGGAATTGGCTTACAGTGCGCTCAGAGGAAGCCCCCACTGAACGCGACCCGGCACCCTTTTCCTATTGAAGTTTGCACGTAAATGCATCGTCTTCGACGCGTTCGCAACTCCAGAGTCTCTGGCGCTCGGTGTTGTTTACTCCCCAGAACTTCACTGTGAGATCGTGAGTTTCGGACGTGTTATCACACTCCAGCGCGACTATTTCTTGAACTGGCCTGATTGCGAAGCTTTTACAGTTCTTGTATTCACCCACAATCCAGGTGCTCGATTTCACGGCCACCGTCATGACTTTAGTGTGCGGAATCCAGCCGGATTCGTCTATACCGGAGTAGATTTCAGGACCTCCCCAGATCAGGGTCACGAGCGTGATCGCTACCACAACTAGGCTCACGATATTAGAATCTGGCCGTTTGTATTTTTGCGGAGGGCGGCCAAGGGGAGGTGTATCTGGTTTCGGACCGTATGTCATGGATTGGCGCGGATTTTACCATGATCTTATTAAGCTGATAATTTGCGCCGGAACCTTGCTTTTGAACGGTACAACATCACCTCAGGCGACGATATCCGTGATGCGTTGATTAAAGTCGGACAGTACGAGAAAATGTAGGTCGAAGCCGCCCGCAAAAGTGCCTGATGATTGTGGCGCTATCGTCTAGGGGTTAGGACGCGAGGTTCTCAACCTCGAAACCCGGGTTCGATTCCCGGTAGCGCTACCACCTTGCATCGCATCGAAAATGATTTGTTTTTATGCAACGGAACGAAAATAATTCCCTAGACTGCTTCTTGGGTTTGCTTGGATTCGCATGAGTCGGCTGCTGGCTTTTCAATACAAAATCAATGCACAATTCCATAAAAGTGGACAAAAAGCGGCGAAAAACTAGGCTAGGAAATGCCCCTCTCAACGCCGAAATCCGGGTTCGAATCCCGGTGTCGCTACTAATCAGGACCCAAGTGCCTTTTTCATGCCGCCCTGATAGTGGGCTGCGCATATACGCGCTGCCAGCGTTTCCATACGATACGCAAAGCCGCCGCCGCTGGGATGGAAAGATATATCCCGATGACCCCACCCATTTCAGCGCCTACGAGAACAGCGAAAATCACGGCCAAAGGATGTAGCTCAAGCTTGCGCCCCATGAGCCGAGGAGTTGTCAAGTAATCCTGGAGAAGCCGCCACACGCCCAGGAACGCGGCCACGATCAGGACATGATGGTAATTCGCCAGGAATGCCACACCCAGAATCGCTGCAGCCCCGACCAGCGGCCCAACCACGGGAACGAACTCTAGCACGCCAGCCACTGCACCGACGGCAGCGGCGTAGGGAACGCGAAGAAGCGACAGCACACCAATATATGCCGCAAGTGATAGCCCGGCGAGCACAAGCTGCGTCCGTATGTAGTGCGCCAGCATCTCGTCCAGATCGTCGGTGATCCCGGTAAGGAATCGCTTTTGCGGCGCGCGTTCTACCATATCCAGAAGCCGCTCTGTAAAGTTGCGTCCATCTTTCAGAAAGAAAACCGCGAGGATCGGAATCAATACGATCCAGATCACATTTTGAAAGAAGATGGCTACACGAGCGCCCACTGAGCCTACCAAACTCAAAATGTAATCCCTGTGATTTGCAAGAAACTGCTGTAGTCGGATTTGAGTGCCATCGCTCCAGCCGCGGTTTGATCCAATTTCTTGCGCGATTTGGCCCGAACTCAGTTTCTGGAATAGGCCGGGCAATGCTCCCGTAAGGCTCCGTGTTTGATCGGTGATCCGTAAACCCAGCAATAAGAACACAAGCGCAATCGATGCGCACAAGATTACATAAACCTCCAGAATCGCAAGGCCGCGTGAACCCCTCGATATGGAAGTCCAGCGTTGGAATCGTGATACCAACGGTTCCAATAGGTACGCAAAGAAAATGCTCAGCAGAAAAATGACTAGGATTCGGCTGGCAGCATAGATGAAAGCTCCAGCAGCCACAAACACCAAGATTGTGAGCAGAACCGAAGCTGTACGCTTGTCAAGTATGGGCATTAAACCACTCGACGCTAGGGTGCGCCAGGGCCATGTAACCATCAGATGATCCGAGGCCGCTTTTAGTGCCTTAAGTTGGACGGAGTGTCCCTGATCTCTCTCCCAAGCCGAAATCCGGGTTCGAATCCCGGTGACGCTACCCGATACTCTCTTGGTGATCCATCCCGCATCGCTCTAGATATCTAAGGAGAATTTCGAGGACTTCATTTTCTAATTCGGCGCCGTCCAACCTTAGGCGCTCGGCATCATTGAGGGCTTCGTAAAGCAATATCATCGTCGAGATGTCGGAATCGCATTCAGCGCAGTTTTTGTCCTCCCGCCCTGGTAGTTCAAACAGTTCAGCATCACGATCGCAAGAATCGCAAGCACCTCTCACATATCCTCTTTCATCGAACGCAAACCTTTCAGGGGACACAATAAGGATGTCGTCACTTTCATCCTAAATTGAGGAACAGTCAAGTGACCGTGAGGGCAATTCTGGACTGCAGTGTTGTCCCTACGTGGCCTAAGTAGAAATGCGCGTTCATATGTTTCAGAGATTGCCCCGCAGAAAGATAGACTGCTCGAAACAGGCGGCTCAGGCAGTTTTGTCGGTTCGAGCTAGTTCGGCAAGGCACTCTTCCAGACGCGACCGATCCACGGCGTCAATCTCAGTGAACTCAACTCCAATGCCGATCTCCGTTTGATGTACGACGTGCCCATTTGCTGAAAAATGAGAGCCTCCGTGCGTCATCTTCAGTAGCAGCTTTGCGCCTAAGCTGAAGGATTGATCGGTCTTCACAAAACAACCGCATAAGCTCAGCGACCGGACGAGAGCTACGATCATTCGCCCGGATTCGACTTCGGTCAGTTCGACGACCCCGCCAAAATAATACCGGGTGGCACGGCGGAGGTTCGCAGAGTCAGGCGCGTTGATCTCCGGCATTGGCTCGATGCTCATTGGCGTGTTTTTGCCGCCAGGCTTTCCTTGACATCCGGGAGTAGCGTTCGCTTCAAATTCCATAGACCTGTTACTGAAAAGGATAAGGTTAATTATAAGGTAAAGTTGTTATATCGGGTCAAGACCTGCGGAGGGAGTTCAGCCAAGGCGTTAATACATTCGGCAGGGATCGCTGCTTCGCACACTTCGTTTGAGACGGTTGATCTCTTCTCAGCTCGAAAAGCTCGCATCTTGTGATTCAGGCTATCGTGTTGCCCGCGTGCAGCCTGATGCCACTCTCTAAAGAATGCGGATAGCAACGCCCCATTTACCGTCGTTCAGCCTTTCCGTGCGCACGATCTTGGCCGTCTCTTCATGGTGAGTTGGGCCAGCCGGTTGGAAATTGCGCGCTAGTAACACGTTCATGCCTTCATAATAATGCCCAACAGAGGTTTCAAAGTAGAGCCCGCTGTCTGAGATGTCTGCGGTGTTACAAACATCCTCCGAGTACCTCGTATCAAACGGTCGAACTCGGACGGTTTGCAAAAGCTCGATCTGTGAGGCTATTTGACGATCTTGGCGGCTGATATTTTCGGTATTCATACCCTGAAGAAGGGCATGTTTGTGGCCTTTTGCTGCAATTTGTTAAATCATTTATTATCAACAGATAATGTGGGTTCGGGCAGCCCTTCAGGGCCCTCAGACTGTCAACAATAGAGCCCGGTGTCCACGATAACTACAGCAGTACCTATTTGACGAAGAGAAGACGTGTGTTCCTGAAACCACGGAAGATAGGCCGGGAAAGCGCCGCACTCAATCAGGTGTCTGCCCGAACCCTATTGCTTCGCTATACAGGAATTCGCGGATCTCGAAAGCCCGATGATAGAATCCGCAGCCGAGGCGAACATGTTCAAGACGAAGAGATCGAAAATCGCCGGCCTCGTAATTCTGATCGCCGCCGTCGTTCTACTCGGTCTGAACTTCGCGATCACGCGTTCTTCGCCTTCGCTTCCGGCCAATTACAATAGCCTTCGTAACAATGTCGTCCGCCTGTACCAGGGTGACCTCGGCTTTTGGCTGACCGGGGACCTCGTCAAGACACCTGTCACGGACTGGTCGTTTACCGATGCGATTCCAAACGTTCAGATCGAGACTCGGACTTGGTATCTACTTCCCCACGTTCTGCGGACAGATATTGCGAGGAATGATCAACAACTCTATTTGTTCTCCGAATATTTCGCGCCCGCGCCAGGAAAGCCGGATCTTCGAGAACGTTTTCCGGAAGCCAGGTTTTGGAATCGGATGGTGGTTCGGGACCCTCGCATACGCGTGAAGATCGGGAATCGCTTGTTTGACATGCGTGCATATCCGCTGACCGACCCGGGCCAAATAGCCGTGGCTCGCCAAGCCTTTCTCAGCAAGTACGCCGATGTCAGAGCGCAGGCAGCATTGCCGGACTCTCGGCGTCCGGCAATGCACTTCTTTCGCCTGGAGCCGCAGTGGAATAACAACTCATAGATGGCGCATTTCAATCGCTCCTCGGCGGAGAAGGTTGTTTCGATTTGCTCTCTCCCGCCTCGTTATCCGAAACCGTTTCCTCCGCCCTGGATTGATTATTCGAGTACAGAAGCTCTTCGATTTTTTCTGAACTCATCGATATGCCGAAAAGCGAGCGCCCGCCCAGAAGCAGACCTAGGAGCATCCTTCGCAAAATGCGCTTAACAGACATATGTCCTCCGGGGCCGCGGATGCGGCGTCACACGTTCGCGACCGAATTACTCGTGAGCGTGCCGATTTAGTGGTCGTTTAGTGGAAATTGCCGAGTGCTAGCGGATCGGCGGAGGCCGTGGCGAGAAACTTGGGAGAAGTGCGAAAAGGGGCTTGGGGCAGATTTCGGCTGCAACTGCTAACAGAAAGCTAATGACCGTCGCACAAAAGAACCATACGGGAATGAGGAATGCAAAAAGGAGAGCCGGCGTTACGGGACCTAGCGCCGCAAGCAAAATCGCTCCCAGACAGAGAAAAGCGAGGAACCGCCGCGGATGCAACCGCATCTTCACGCCCGAAATAGTATCTCGAAACACTCTTTTCTCCCGGGCAATTGTTTAAGAAGGATAGCGACGAGTTCCCATTGTCAGAATCGAGCCACGATTACCGTGATGTCGTCGCTCTGCTCGGCGGGGCCGGTCCATTGATTGACCGCCTCGAGCAAATTATTGAGCACTGCGCGGGCCGGAGCTTGGTCCATCGGCAAAACCACATCTAAAACGCGCTGCTCCTCGAACTCCTCTGCATCCGCATTTTCCGCTTCCGTGAGCCCGTCGCTATAAGCGATCAGCAGGCTCCCTGGCGCGATATCGGCGACTTGCGATTCAAACTTCCGATCATCGAATAACCCGAGGACCGTGCCGCCCGCACTCAGGCGCTGCACTTGCTTGCCAGAAATGCACAGGGGCGCGGGATGTCCGGCGTTGGTGTATTCCAGCCGGTGTGTCTGTGCGTCATACACGCCATAGAACAACGTGGCGAAACGGTCTGGCGCGGTACTGCTGTAGAGGTGCTTATTGAGCCGCGTGACGATCTCAGCGGTACTGCCCGGGCCGCGGCCATCGAACATAGCCTGGCTGCGCAGCGCCGCTTGCAAACTAGCCATGATCAGCGCGGCCGAGATGCCTTTGCCGCTAATGTCTGCCAGGGCGATGCCCAATCGTCCTGGCCCAAGCGGCAAGAAATCGTAATAATCCCCGCTGACAACACGCGCGGGGCGGACTACTGCCTCGATCTCCACGCCCTGCACTGTCGGCTTTTCCGTGGGGAAAAGCTGCCTCTGTACTTCGCGTGCGATGGTCAGCTCATGCTCGAGCCGCTGGCGCTGCTGCTGCTCGCTGATCAGCTTGGAAACGGACTCGGTCATGGAATTGAAGGATTCCCCGAGAGCGCCAAGTTGATCGTGGTGCCGGATTTGAATCCGGTGGCCGAAATCTCCGGATTCGACGTAACGCGTCGCCTGGTAGAGATCATTCACGGAACGCGTGATGGAGCGCGTGAGAGAAATGCTGCGCGTCAGTGCTGCGAGCTCAATGAGCACAAACATCGCGCCGACAACCAACAACGCCGTCACTGCGATGCCGCCCCATTCTCCCACCAGCGCGAGTAGCCGTCCGTTCAGTTCCGATGCGCGCACAGTGAAGCGCAGGATCACCGGCACATCGGCGCCCGCGTTCGATACGTCCGCCAGGTTCACCGCATCGAGCCTCGAAAAGCCGGTCACACTGTAATCGAACCAATGCGCTCGTGGGGCGAGCACCTGGCCCGCGGACTGCACTTCCCGCACCGGAGCTAATACGCGGCCGCGGCTCGGGAAAGTGACACCTGGCTGCCCCAAGCGCTCTGTCGGACGCGCGGTTATGACCTCAATAGGGCCAAACTCCGGCTCTAGCGTGGCGAGAAGCTCCGGAGTGACCGGCACCTCAGCCGATACGATGAGCTGCTGTCCATTGACGCGCCGCCCGGCTATAGCGCGCAACTCCACTGCGTCGTGGTCTGCAACCAAACCCGCGAATCGAAAACGGCGCCGGTCGGTGGCCCGCGCGAGCAATTCCTGGCCTGCGCCTACTTCGATTTTTAATCCCGGCAAGTTTTCCTGGGCTGCCGCCAGAAACATCGCGGTGCGCGGCGGCGGTTCTGAGATTGGACCGATGGGCGCCTTAGCTCCGGTTGAGGCGATCTCGAGAGCATAGGCGGTTGTCAGCGTATCAGCCGTGGCCGCGACTTGCTCAATGCGTCTTTCGAGACCGGCGTAAACGAGATAAGCCCCGAAATGCCAATAGAGTACGTAGAGAGCGAGCGCGGTCATAACCACTTGCAGCAAGATGGGGAGGATGGAAACAAAAAAATAGACCGCGATGAGTTGGTTGCGCAGGCTCCATAGCCAATGTGTGTGTCCTCCGAACACTCGAATCGCCAGATAACCGAGACCAACTATCAAAAGTATCCGCGACAACCAGAGTGTTGGAACGCGCACCTGCGGGCCAAAATGGGAGCCGAACAAAGCGAGGAGCAAATACGCCACCACCACCGCACACGCGACGACATCGGCAGCATTTAGGCGCTGCCAGAATCCGCGAATGCGTGGCAAGTTCAAAGCTACTCGTTTCTACTTCATCTGTTTTTGATGGCGTCGGACTTCAGTTGGCTACGTTCGAAATTCTACCGGACCCACGTTCGAAAACCGGTCACTTCCAGGCGGCGTACACCGGCTTGCTGACCAAATAGTCCGGATTCGCGCCCGGCCGCGGACGGAATTTTTGCACGCGCCCGCCGGCTACTTCCGCGATATAGAGATTGCCCTCCTGGTCCACGCTCGCCCCGTGGATGTTGAAAAGCCCTCCCGGCCAATCGCCGAGAGTGCCCCACGCATACAGGAGATGCCCGTCGGAGTCATATTCCACGACCTTCGCCGTCGTGTCCTCAAAAGCCCATACCTTGCGGTCGGCCCCGATGTACAGGCAGTTCACCGAGGAGGGCTGCGCGAACGGCCATTGCTCGATGAATTTCCCGTTCTCATCGAACACCTGCATGCGCCGGTTCCCCCGATCGCTCACGTAAACGCGGTGCGAAACGGGATCTGCGGCGATGCCATGCACCACATTGAAGTAACCCGGCCGCGTCTCGTTCGGCGGATTGCCTTTTTCGCCCCAAGCCATCAGGAACTTGCCGTTCTTGTCCAGCTTCACCACACGATGGCCGTTGTATCCATCCGACACAAACATCGTGCTGTCCGGCAGCCACGCAATGTACGTCGGTCGATTGAAGTGCTTGTCGTCCTCTCCGGCCTCGCCTTTTGTCCCAATCGTCTGTACGAGCTGTTTGCCATCATGCGTGAACTTGAAGATCGCGTGATTGTGATCGTCGACCACCCAGACGTATTTGTCCGGATCGTACGGATTGATGTAGACGGCATGCGGCCGCTTGAAGAGCGAATCCCACTGTGTCCACTGCTCCGTGATGTTGCCATTGGCGTCCGCCACCACGAGCAGATGCTCCCAGCGCGCGTCGATGCCCATTCTCCCTTTCCACGCTTGCGCTGGATCGGAAGGATCAGCACCCGGGCCACCGGCCCCCGGCGGGCTCGAGACAGGCCCTTGCGACGCATTTCGGAATGGCACTTGGCCCACCGGAAACGAAAGGCTCGGTCCGAACTCCGGCACCGGCTTGCCCTGCGGCCGGGTCAGCAACGGCAATTCGCCGCGCTGAAAGATAAAGACGCGATTTGGGCTCTCGGCAAAAACGCCCTCCACCGATCCCCAGGTCCACTTTTCGTGGCCGGGCAACTGGCTCAATGGCTTCGGCCAATCCTTCGCCACATCGTATGGCCCGGTCAGGTCCCAGCCGCCTGTTTCACCGGGCACGGCGGCGAATCCAGCGCCGGGCCGCGCCTGCCCACGAACCAGCCATCGGTTTGCCAGGAAAAATCCGATCAGCACACCAAAGGCAACGGTCAAAAGCGTCAGACCCGCTCTACGCATAGTTTCCCTCCGCTTATCTTCGAGCAAAAATGCATTCCGGGAAAGCGCGAGCGCAGTTTACTCCTTGCGGTTTTGGTGTCAATCGAACACTCACGCCGGTTCCCGCTGCTCATCTCCGCGCGCTGAACCTGATATAGTTCGAGCCGGTAATCGCATGGGCAAGTTGTATGCAGGCACGTCGGGCTGGGCCTACCCGCAGTGGAAGCCCGATTTCTACCCCGCGAAACTCGCGGCGGCCAAATTCCTCGGCTACTACGGCACCCGCCTGAATTCAGTCGAGTTGAATTACACTTTTCGCCGCTTTCCGACCGAGAAATTGCTCTCCGGCTGGATCGCCTCAACTCCTGCGGACTTCAAATTTGCCGTCAAGGCGCATCAAAACATCACCCACGTCAAGCGGCTCAAAGACGCCCAGGAGTGGACGTCGAATTTTCTCAAGGCGCTCGCCCCCTTGCGCGAAGCCGGCAAACTCGGCCCCGTGCTGTTCCAGTTGCCGCCCTTCCTGCGCTGCGATTTGCCGCGCCTCAAGGATTTTCTGGCGCAATTGCCCCGCGATACGCGCGCCGCATTCGAGTTCCGCCACGATTCCTGGTTCAGCCCCGAGGTCTTCGACGCGCTGCGCGACGCCAACGCGGCTTTATGCCAGGCAGAGAGCGAAAAATTGGAAACCCCAAACGTGCAGACCGCCGGCTTCACTTACTTCCGGCTGCGCAAACAGGGCTACTCCCCGAAAGAGCGCGCCGAGCTCGCAAAACAGGCCGTCGAGCTCGCGCAAAAAGGCGATGTTTTCACTTATTTCAAGCACGAAGATTCGCCGGAAGGCGCTCTTTACGCCGAGGAACTGCTTGCTTCCGCAAGGCAAGCGGAATCCGCTCGAGCGCAAACGCACACATAAAGGCGCACATAGAAGATTGCCGCGGCCGAAATCACTTCTAGGGACCGTCGTTCCACCGGCGCTCTGGTGTGCTCTTCGCACTTTGTTCGCCGCCGCGCTACAATTAGGAAATGGCTGCTGCCGATTCCACTGCCAACCTCTTCGCAGCTGACGCGGCCGCTTCCCGGGCACTCGACTGGGCCCATCCCATCGTCCGCGAATGGTTCCTGGAGCGCTTCGCTTCGCCCACCGAGCCGCAAGAGCTCGGCTGGCCCCAGATCCTCGCCCGGAAAACAACGGTAATTTCCGCGCCCACCGGCTCCGGCAAAACGCTCGCCGCCTTTCTGGCCTGCATCGACCGGCTCGTCCGCAAAGCGCTTACCGGTGCGCTGCAAAACCAGACGGAAGTCTTGTACATCTCGCCGCTGAAGGCCCTCGGCAACGACATCCAGAAAAATCTCGAAGTCCCGCTCGGCGAAATTCTTCGCAAAGCCGCCGAACGCGGCTTGCTGATGCCCGAGATCCGTGTCGGCGTGCGTACCGGCGACACCTTGATGCACGAGCGTCGCAACATGCTGGTGCGGCCGCCTCATATTCTCGTTACCACGCCCGAATCGCTTTATATCCTGCTCACCGCCGAAAAAAGCCGCGCCATCCTGCGCAATATCGAAACCGTGATCGTGGATGAAATCCACGCCGTCGCCGACGATAAACGCGGCGCTCATCTGGCACTTTCGCTCGAGCGGCT
>Ga0210402_10003638_pt1 | contig 14362 bp, 17 predicted proteins | sample IncBWC7MmetaG_FD_161055 | JGI IMG/M metagenome (GOLD analysis project Ga0210402, IMG submission 161055) | Forest soil microbial communities from Barre Woods Harvard Forest LTER site, Petersham, Massachusetts, United States - Inc-BW-C-7-M | ecosystem: Environmental > Terrestrial > Soil >...
GCTCCGCTACATCTGCACGATCGGCAATGATCGCAATATCGTTTACGACGAAGAGGCGAACAGGGTTAAGTTTGCGTTGTTTTCGTGTGACCCCATTGGTCACACCATCGTCGGCGAGAGCCTGACGGATTATACTAAAGACATCCAGAGAATTAAAACCAATCTGATGCGGGCGATCCTTGATAGCGCCGCTGAGAGCATCAATTCGAAGATGGTCATCAACGAACTGTTGGTGAATCCCGACGATGCGATGAACGATGATTTAGGCGCGGTGATCCGCAGTCGTGGCGATCCGTCTTCGACGGTGATGCCGCTTTCGGTGCCGTTCCTCGGCCAGCAGGTGATGCCGGTCATCGACACGTTGAACGACAGTTTGTCGCGGCGCACCGGTTTGTCGGATGCAGCGAAGGGGTTGGACCCGAAGGCGATTCAATCAAGCACGCAGATAGGCGTCGAGGCGGTGATCAATGGGGCGCAGGAGCGCGTCGAGCTCGTCGCCAGGGTTTTATGTGAAACTGGGTTCAAAGATTTATTTTCTGGATTGTTCAACGAAGTCTGTGAAAACCCCAATCAGCAGCGCACGCTGAAGATCAACGGTAAGTGGACGCCCTACGACACCGGCACATTCGACGCCAGTATGGGGGTCGAGGTCAATCCCAACTTGGGCAAAGGCTCCGACATGGTTCGGATGCTGGCTTTGCAGCAGATCGACCAGAAACAGCAACTGATCGTGCAGACCTATGGGTTGAATAACCCGGTCTGTGGGATCCCCGAAATGATCAACACCGTGACCGACATGCTGGGCTTAGCCAACGTGAAGAATGTCGGGAGGTACTTCAAGACGCCGAATCCGCAGCAGATGCAGATGATCTTGGCGCAGCCTAAGACGCCGGATCCGATGTCGGTGGCGGCCCAGGCGCAATTGGAGAAGGTTCGCTCCGACACTTCGAAGGCGGTTGGCCAGCAGCAACTCGATCGTGAGAAGATGGTGCATGACAACGTGTTCAAGCACCAGCAGCTACAGGCCAAGACTCAGATCGATGTGCAGAAGCTCGGCCTCGAGGGCGCGAAGATCGGCGTTGATAACCATACCCAGATGGCGCAGTTGGCCAGTCAATTGATGCGCGACCAGCAGGACAGCGATTCCGCCGATCAGGATCAGCAGATCAAGGCTGCGCAGGCTCAGAACGATTCCGATCAGGTTGCGCAGCAGGGCCAGCAGCAGCAGAACGCCGCCCAATTGCAAGCCGCGCAGATCGCCAGCCAGCACATGCAGAAGATGTCGCAGATCCGTGCGCAGCACACCCAGGCGATGACTTCGCTGGCCAGTCAGCATCACGCGGCGATGACTGGGCACGGGATGAAGGGGGCGCAGATCATTGCCGGCGCGCTGTCGCAGGGCGCCGATCATGAGCATGAGGCGGAACAGGCCGATCTCGATCGCCAGCACGAGGAGACGGTGACTGCGGCTACGCTCGGCAATCAGCAGAAGATCGCGAAGATGAGGCCGCGACCTGGGGCCAATCGATGAATGAAGACATTGCGCGTGAAGCGGTTGCGGCCTGGATGATCGCGAACGGTTATGTGACCGGGCATGGGGATACGCTGGACGATCTGTTGAAAGAATTGGTTTTGCAGGCGCGAGCCAGTGGAAGGTGAGGAGCGCAAGCTCGATTCGGAAGAGGTTAAACGCCTCGCTACCGGATCCAAAGATCTGTTGGGAGATCCGGCTTTCAAGGCTGCGATCCTGGCGTTGCGCAAGCAGTGGTTCGCTGAACAGATGGTGACGATCGATAGGGAGGCGGTCTTCGCTTTGGCGCTGAAGATGCAAGCCCTGGAGGCTATTCCGCAGCAGCTTCAGGTTTTCATCAACGACCACACATGGGCTGAGAAGAGGAAACATTAATGGCTGACGGCGTCGATGAGGCCGCCGGTGCATTTGCCACAGAAATAGCTCCCGCTAGCCGCCCGCGCGACCAGGGCGGTAAATTCATCCGCGAGACTGCCAACCCTGAACCGATGTTTCAGGAGCGCGTCGTTGAAGGCGATCCGCTGACCGGTGACACGAGCGACGGCGGCGACGATCCGGCATTTGCCGCTCGTGAAAGAGAGGTTGCTGATGGCTACGAAGCTGGAAGATCGTCCTCCCAAGAAGAAGGGCAGGATCGCGAACGACGTGTATCAAGACGCCCCGCGCAGTCCGACGATGCCGATGCCGACGACGGATACGACCTATCAGACAGTGAGCCGGAAAATATTTCCGCAGAGTCAGAACTTGACCCCGCCGAAGGCGAAGATTCCGGCGAAGAGGATGGGTCCGCCCGGTACGAAATCACCGTCGATGGTCAGAAACACGAGGTCTCGCTCAACGAAGCCCTAAATGGCTACATCCGGCAAGCGACTTTCCATCAACGCTTGGCGCAGTTGAACGAAGCGAAACATGCGATTGAACAGGATTACAGCCGGCTGCAGCAGGGCTGGTCGATGTGGCACAAGGCTCGCCAGGATTACGAGGAGGATGTCGCCAACATGCTCCCGCGCGAGCCGAATTGGGATCAGGAGTTCGCGACGGATCCGCGCGCCGCGCATGCTAAGCAGAAAGTTTTCCAAGTCATCTATGGCAATCTGCAGCGATCGCAGCAGCTGCGGGCTCAGCGCGAGGCCGCGGATGTGGAGGAGCGCGATAGACGAACGCAGGAATATGCGGTAAGCGGATTCGAGAAATTCGTCATGGATCACATCAAGGTGATGCCTGACGAACCGACGCTGAAGAAAAACATCCAGTCGATGCGACGTACCGCAGCGGCGGCTGGCTTCAGCGAACTAGAAGTCGCCACGGTCTATGACCCCCGGATGTTGGACATCCTGTGGAAGGCGAGCAAGTACGACCGTATGACAGCCGCCGCGCCCAGAGCGGTTGTCACAGGCAAGGGCAGGACGTTGGCCCCCGGTGCGGCTACCCCCTTACTAGGGAATGCGCGCAGGAGCGGTTTCGACGACGCACAGCGCCGATTGGCGAAAAGCGGCAAACTTGATGACGCCGCTGAAGTGTTTCGGAGACTGCTTTAATCGGAGGGCCCCATGGCCAACAGTACAGCCAAAGTAACCCAAGCGTTTGCTACGTATAGCGCGACTGGGAACAGGGAAGATTTAAGCAACGCTATCTACAACATCGACCCATTCGATACACCTGTGATGTCTGCTTCAAGACGTCGCAATGTAAAGAACCGTTGGTTTGACTGGCAGACCGAATTTCTTCCCACAGTTAACCTAACAAACGCGCAGCCTGAAGGTTTTAACCTTAACACCTTCCAAGATCCAGCCACGCCGACTATCAGGCAACAGGGCGTTGCTCAGATCTCCAAGCGAGACGCCACAGTCTCTGGTTCGCAAGAGGAAGCCGATGCTGCCGGTAAAGGCAGCGAGATGGCTCACCAGATGGCGATCATCTCAAAGGTGCTCAAATCCGACATGGAAGCGATCATGTGCTCGCGCCAAGCGCGGGTGGATGAAACGTCGGGCAACGCGCCGTTGGCGCGCATGACTGAGTCGATCCCGCACTGGATTGGGCGCGCAGTCGATCGTAACGGCGTCACTGGTACCAGCAAAACGGTTCAGGCTACTGGCGGCGCAGTGGTTGGCGTGTTTGGCGCGAAGGGCACCTCTGGTCTTCCTGGCGGCGCGACTCCCAATACCGACACGATGACCGCCCCCGGCACGCCTGTTTCGATCACGGAAGCCATGGTGGGTGATGCAATGCAACTCGCCTACACCAACGGCGCTTCACCGACACTGCTGATCGTGCCGCCAGGGCCCAAACGAACCATCAGCACCTTCGTCGGAAGAAGCACCACTCAGGTTTTGGTGGGCAAGACGGAAGTGGTCAGCACCGTCGATGTGCTGGCGACGGACTTTGGCCGCATCAAGTGCATTCCCTCGCGTTGGTTGCCGGTGGATATCGGGTTGTTGCTTGATCCGGATTATGTGGCGGTGGCCTTCTTCCGCAGCTTCCGTCAGTACCTGATGGCGCGTGTTGGTGACGCCGAGAACCGCATGATTGTGGTGGAGTGGGGCATCGAGATGAGAAACGCCCTCGCTCATGTGCTTCTGAACGGCATCAAGGCGTAAGGCAGTGGTCGAGCGGCGCATCGTTTATCGTGAAGCGAACGGCGTGCGCCGCACGATGATCTTGGACGACGACAATCCCTCCCGCGTCGTCGTCCAGACTGATCAGGATCTCACCGAGATCCTGACCAGCATCGCGCATAAGCGTGAAACCTTGCGCCCTGGCGCTGACATTAAGCCGGTCGCGACAATTCCAATTGAGATCTTCGAGCGGATGATGCGCGAAGGTTGGGGGCCCGACGACGAGGCCAAGTGGCTCAATTCGAGCGAGGCCGCGCCGTTCCGGATCTGGCGAGGGAACGTCGGAAGGGACCGGTGATGTGCGCCTATTGCTTGCCGCCGCCCTCTGTTTTGGCCTGTTGGGGTGTAGCGCCAGCTTCGAACTTGCCCGTCCAAGAGCACCAGTGGTTGTTCCGCCGGGAACATCAACAACGATCGTTGAGCCAGACGGAACTGTCGTTGAAGAACGACCCGCAATTGAAACCGTTCTCACCGGACTCTCCCAAGCCCAACAGGTCCGATCTCTAACGAGGCAGTTAGCGCGATGAGCCCAATTGGTCTGATTCTCATCGTCATTCTGATCGTGATCCTACTCGGTGGGCTCGGCGGCGGTTCGATCGTTCCTTACTGGCAATATGGCTATGGGTTCGGTCATGGCGGCGTTGGCCTCGTCGGCGTGATCATCATCGTCCTTCTCATCCTTCTGGTGACGGGGAGGATATGACCGACTTCAGTGACTTCAAGACAGCGATCGCGGAATGGGCCAACCGCCAGGATTGGTCCGACATTCTGGTGACCTCGTACGTCCGTAGCGCGGAGGAAAAGCTCAACGCGGAGCTCCGCATCGATCGGATGATTCAGACTGAAGATGCGGTGATCGCTTCGCGTTGTGCGCCGTTGCCGCCGGATTGGCTCGAGATGGATTTCGTTCGGCTCGCCAACGATCAGTTCGCCAGCGGTTTTCAGCCGATCGAATACAAACCGCGGCATGAATTTTTCTCGATGGATGATCAGGTTGCGCTCGGCAACTACACGCTCGAGGGGCGGCAGATCTTTATCGGCGGACCGCCCGACGCTGTGAACGGTCAGGTGGTTCGGATCGATTATTACGGCGAAGTGCCGGTGTTCGCGGACGCCACGCCGTCCTGGGTCTACACCAAGCTTTCGTCATTGTACCGATATGCAGCGTTGATGCACGCCGATCTGCACGCGCTTGGCGAGGAGCAAACGTCCTCGATCATGAAGCAGCTGTGCGAGGACATGATCACCAAGCTCAACGCCAATCATTTCAAGTCGCGCGCCTCGGGTTCGCGACTGGCGCGCACCCGTGTTCGGAGTTTCGGATGAAAAGGCTTCTTCTCGCCGCCTTGCTGCTGGCAACGCCGGTCGAGGCGCAAAACTACTCTCCCGGCGCGCTCACTGCGGTCAATTGCTCCACGGTGGGTCTGGCCGCGGGCACTGCGCTGACAGTGATCCCTGCCGGTACTGCGGCGCATGGCTGGCGGCTCGAGAATCTCGACACGACGGAAGGTCTGTGGTGGTCGGTGACCGCCGCCGCGGTGGTTGGGGCGGCTTCGCCCAACGTTTCTGGATCCTTCGTCGTGCCAGCCGGCACGGCGACGACTTTCGCTGGCGCCGGCTCGGTCGAGCCTGGATATGGCTTTGCCACCGGCGGCGCGCTGTCGATCGCCGCAACGACGGCGGGGCACAAATATGCATGTCTTTACTGGTGAGGTGATCCATGGTTTCTGAACTTGCTCCTTCCGGCGAAGCTTCTGTTATTAGCGCGCTGACGACTTCTGCTTTTGTGGCGTTGCACACGAGCGCCGCCGGCACCAATCCGCCGACGAGCGAAGTTTCGACCGCTGGCACTGGCTATGGCCGCCAGGGCCCGATCGCTTTCACCAACACCGGCTCCAATCCGACGATCGCCAAAAACACTTCGATCGTCAGTTATAATCAGGCGACGTCGGCCTGGGGAACGATCAATCAGTTTTCCGTGTGGAGCGCGGTGACCGGCGGCAACATGCTGGGCTGGGGAGATTTAGCGGCGCCCAAGGCTGTCAACCTCAATGACACTGCGCGCTTCGCCGCCAACTCGCTGACCATCACCGTCCAATAGTTTGAGTCGATGCTATGGCGAATAAAACTGCATGGGCGGGAGGTTCTCTTGCCGGCGGCGGCGCGTTTACTCCCGCTTTCAACGCGAGTGACCTCAACTCGCTCGCCAACCTGTCGAGCGTGCTGGGCGGGATCACGTTCGACAACACGGTCGCAACTCTCGGCACGCCGGACCAATGGATGGATATTTCGTTCGTCGGCCAGATCACGCCGTCGCTGTCAACGATCGGCCAGGGCGCAGGCATCGCGTTCTTCCTGTGGTGCTTACAGTTGGACAATGCGACCTATGGCGACGGTCGTCTGACGGCTGGAACGCAAGTCGCCAGCACCACCTATGTGCCGCTTCTGAACTCGATCGGCGGCTTTCCGATCTCGCCTGGGACCGGCATCACCAATATCGCCGGTTCGGTGTTGGAAATCCCGATTCCGCCGCGCAAGTTCGCGTTGACCATGCAAAATCAATCGGGGTGGGCTTTTGCTGCGGGCGGCGTGTGCGCTTGTTCGATCTCAACCTATCGTCAGCAAACGAATGCTTGAACTCAGGCGCAAACCACCTCTTGCTTTCCCGGCTAAGACGCCGCGGCTGAATCGCGCCCATCCGCTTTACAATCAGGCGCATTTTTTCAACGCGGCGGTGGCGCGCGGCAAGGGCATGTACGACCTTGTCACCGAGACGTTTGTCGGCGGCTCGACTACGCTGGATGGTCGCGACGAGAATGGTTCGTATATCTATTCCAACGATGGCGCGGGCACAGGAATTTGTTCGTTTTCGGTTGTCGGAACTACATTCCAATGGATCACCTGGGGCTGCATCTTCAAACTGCTTGGCGTTGGGCGTCAGTATGTGTTTGCGTGCAGCAACACTAACAATCTTGGAATTTTTTTAAACGGCACCGGGATCAGTTTCAACATCACAGGAGGAACTCAGGTCACTTTCACTGGAATTAATGGTCATACCTATTTCGCCTTCGCCAACAATGCGACCGGGACAGCGACGAAGAATAGAACCTTTATGCTTGTCGATCTAACGACGGGACAGGTGTTCCAGGCAAGCAACTCATCCACTGGCAACATCATACTAAGCCCGATCTCGGGACTTGCTCCTTCTGGAGCTTTTGTCGGCAACGCTCGCCTCTACACCATGTTCGCCTCGGGGTCTGTGCTGACCCCGCCGGCTCAGAATCCAGCGGCTCATTTCTTTTCGATCGACGCGATTATGGGCGGCGTCATCGATCCCTGGTCGCTTTGGTATGCCTAACGCCACCGCCATCCTAGCGCTTGGGATCCCGGTTCCAGGCACTTCAGCTGCAGCCTCTGTTTGGAGCGCGACGGACGCCGCCGCCGCCACGCCTCCCATGGCGCTGACCAACAGTGGTCGCGACGTCACTTATTCGGGGGCCGCGAACTGGCAGGCGATCCGCGGCTCGGTAAGCAAGACGTCCGGCAAGCTTTATGTTGAATTTTACATCAGCACTGCCACTGCGGGGCAGGTTTTCTTTGGGCTGGCGGATGCCGGACTCAATGTTGGCGATGCTGTTGGGGCATCTTCCAATTCGGGCGGCGTCGGATCGTTTTTCGGCACCAATTATGTCAGCGGCGCATTCACCGGCAATCATGGATCTAGTTCCGGTACGCCACAACCGGGTGATGTGTGGGCGCTAGCGGTCGATTTTACTGCTGGCAGTTTCTGGATCGCCAGGAACAACGTCTGGGATGGCGGCGTCAATCCGGCGACGGGCTCATCGCCAATCATCTCCTTCGTTCCGGCGACGGTGGGGCCACTGTTTCCGGCGCTGTCCTTTCACGCAAACACGCAAGGAACGTGGACGCTGCAGACCGCTGCGGCGAACCAGACCTACGCCGCGCCGAGTGGATTCACCGCCTGGGATCCGGTCGGCGGCACGTTCGCGGATATGGCTGGCAATATCGCGCCGTCGCTGGCGTTCGCAGGCGCGCTCGCCAACCTTATCGATTTGGTTGGCGACATCACGCCGCAGGTTCTGCTGTCCGGCGATCTCAGCTTTAGCGATCTTATAGCCGGCGACATCGCGCCGCAGGTTTCGTTCGGCGGCGATCTTTCTTTCTCCCTCAGCCTCGTTGGCGATGTTGCGCCCTCGGTGACTTTCGGCGGCGATCTCACCGTCGCCGCCAGCGTCAGCAGCGTCGATCTCAGCGGCGACATGCGCCCAACCGTCACGCTCGGCGGCGATCTGACTTTTATTCGAGATTTGGCGGGCGATGTCAGTTCGTCCGTCGCTCTGGCTGGCGGCATTTCCCTTTCCGCCGATCTGGCCGGCGACGTCGCGCCAACAGTTACTTTCAGCGGCGATCTTTCGTTTTCCAACCTCGCCTTGGCCGGCAACATCAGTCCGCAGATCACTCTTACCGGCAACATGTTTGGCGACGTGTTCATGGTTGGCGCTATTGCGCCGAGTATCACTTTCACGGGCGCGCTCACAAGCGGGCCGCTCTGGAAGCCAACAGAGCCATGTGAGCCTGTTGAATGGGAAGAAGCGGAGTTGTGTAATGGTTAGGATCTTGATCTTTGTTTTTGGGCTCTGGGTAATTCCGGCGCAGGCTCACTTCCACTGCGATGAACACAACAATTGCCGGCACACTCACAGCAATGGCTCGGGTGAGCATAAGCAGTAAGGCGTAGCCGTTATGGCCGAAACCACAACCGTCAACTATGGTTGGACGAAACCTGACCCAGGCGCGAGTGCGAACACCTGGGGCACGACGCTCAACGCGACCACCGACAAGGTTGACGCGCAAGTTTTCGCCAATCAACAGGCCGGCGTGCCGATCGGCGCCGTTGTCATGTTCGCGGGCGCAGCGGCGCCAGCGAATTGGATACTGTGCCAGGGGCAAGCTCTCAGTACGACAACCTACGCCGCTCTGTTTGCGGTTATCGGCTATGCGTTCGGCGGCGGTGGGGCCGCTTTTAATCTCCCCAATCTGGTGCAGAGATTCCCGCTTGGCGCAGGACCGAATCCGGTTGGCCAAGCGGGTGGCAATTTTTCGGTTGCGCTTGCGAGCGCCAATCTCCCGCCGCACGCGCACACCATCCAAGACCCGCAGCATTACCACACCATCACTGATCAGGCGCATGGCCACGGCGTCAATCAATGGGCGCATAATCATGCGATCGCGACCGGCGGCCATCAGCATCTGGGTCACACAGCGGGTCACTCGCATACTTACACCTACTGGGGTGTCACCGGCGGCGGTCAAAACGTGCGTGGCGATATTCCTTCCTATTTTCAGGGGAACATAGGCGGGACCACTAGTGGCGTTGGCGATCTTGCCGCTTACACCGATCCAGCTGGCAATCTCGGCGGTAATACCGACACGCCGACTTCCGCCATCTCGATCCAGGCTTCCGGCACCAACATCCACAACTCTGACTATGGCTTAACCCGCATCACGACGACGGACAACTTTGGCAGCGGCGCAGCCTTCAGCGTCGTGCCGCCGTTCCAAGCCATCAACTACATCATAAGATACACATGAGCACTGGTTTTAAACCGATCGAGATTCCCCCTGGCGTTGTCGCCAAGGCGACGAAGAAGCAGCGTTCGTCCAATTGGGCGGAAGTGAATCTCGTGCGTTGGCGCGAAGGCCAGATGCAGCCGATGGGCGGCCAAGCGCGGCTCACTAACATCGTCGGCGGCGTCGAGAAGTATAAGTTCGCCTCACGCTGCAAACAGATCCATGGATGGTTTGGCGTGGACGGAGTCTATCGCACGGCCTTCCTGTGCGAATTGAATCTCTACGTAGACGTTGGCGGCACGTTATTCGACATCTCCCCGAGTCCGGCGATCGCGCCGCCCACCGGGCTGGTCGGCGGCTTTGGCGACGGCTTCTATAGCGATTCCACTTATGGCACGCCGCGGGTGATCCCAGGCTCGGTCGCCATCACCAAGGTGCCCGATGCCTACAGTTTGGACAATTTCGGCGGCGTTCTTTACGCCATGACGTCCGGCGACGGACGGCTCCTGATGTGGGATCCAGGCAAAGGTTCTCCAGGCAGCGGCAATATTGCGATCACTCAGCCGGCTGACTCAGGTCGCGGTGTGGTGCCGCATGGCCGATGCTTTGTCGTCACTCAGGAAAGATTCATCCAAATTTTCGGCGCCACCCAGGATGGCACGCCGCAAGGCGGCAGCAGTCGGCGTTTTGCTTGGTGCGATCAGGAGAACCCCGGCGCCTGGGATTATGCTTCTGTCACCTCTCAGGCCGGTTTCTTCGACGTCGAGCCAGCGAGCCCGATCATCGCGGCGGTTTCCGGTCGAACCGACACGCTGCTGTGGACCGGCAAGAAATGCTATGCCTCACGCTTCCTGGGGCTTCCGTACATCTACAATTGCGTCGAGCTCTGCGACGGCACAACGCCCTGGAGTCCGCAGTCGGTAGCGACGACGTCGTCCATGACGCTGTGGATGACGCAGCAGGGCCCCTACAGCTACGACGGCACCTCGGTCCTGCCGGTGCAGTGCATGATCCGCCCGTGGATCGATGACAATTTCGATCCGATCGCGGTGCGCCAGCTATCCTTCGCGTGCCACCTCGCTGAGTTCTCGGAATGGTGGTGGTTTTTTCCAACCCTCAATAGCCCATTCAACACGCGCGCTGCGGTCTACAACTATCGTGATGGCTGGTGGACAGAAGTTCAGCAATCGCGTTCCGCAGGATCGACCTCGAGCTACACCAGTCACCCGGTTTTCGCTGACGATTTTTACGCCATTCAGCACGAGATCTTTGGCGCGACCAGCTATGTCAACATCAGTATGCCGACTGTGCCGCCGTTCGCGGAATCGTTCAATCTCAATCTGGGCGACAAGCTGATGACGGTGAAGCAGCTGTTGCCCGACGTCGAGGCGCTCGATCCGACAGACGACAACGCCGCCCAGGCGGCGATCAGCAACCTGCGCTACAGCCTATTTTACAGGAATAGCCGCTCATTAGGCACGGCGGAATCGCGCTCGCCGCCGGTGCCGGTGCGGACAGACGGTTATGTCGATCTGCGGACCACCGGGCGCGATATTCGGTTGCGCATCGACGTCGGCTCGACCACCATTCAGCCGTTCACGCTCGGCCAGCATTTGATCGACGCGGTAGCGAGGGGAGATCGCTGATGGCGATTCAACCCATTGCTCCAATCGACAGTCCGCCGCCGGATCTGCCCAATATGCCGGATGTCAGCGACACGCTGTCGCGCTATCTGCGCACCTTCTCGTTGTGGTGCCGGCATGGGTTCCGCGACAAGCTTTCCGCCACCACTGCGTTGCCTGGGGTCATGTTTCAGGCTTACGACGCCACGCCTGGGACGGTGCCGCTGACCTACACGTTCGGGGTCACTCAGGGCGGCAAGGCGACTCTTGCGCCGATCGCCGCCGGAAGCGCTCAGGTTGGAACGCCGGTCCCGATCGGCGCCGGCGATTACCTGCCTTTGGGCGGCGGCTCGCTCAATGGCTTTCTTGATGTTCAAGGCGCGGTCAGCATCCACGCCAACGCCGCGAGCGGCAACAACGCCTATGTCGGTTTCCATGATGCGAGTGGCGCACGCCACGGCTATGTGGGCTTGGTTGGCGATCCTTGCCTAGTGAGTGACACGACCGGCGGGGCGATTCATCTCAGTAACGACGGCTACACGCGTTTCAACGGCGGCGTCATGCTGCCCTCGGACTATGGCTGGATCGCCATGCCTGGGGGCTACAGCCACATCAACGTTGTTGGCACAGGCGCGAACGACGCCTTCATCACTTTCCTCAGCCCCTCCGCTTATGGGGTCAACGTCGGCCTGAACCAGAACGGCTATTTCTACAGAGGCGGTTGGTCTGACGGGAATGCTTACTACAACTTCTGGACCTCGCGCGAGTGGAATCCGCCCTGCGACTACCGGATGAAGAAGAACGTCGAGCCGCTCGCTTCGACCTGGGACGCCATCAAGAAGCTGACCCCGGTCAAATACCAGCAGAAGAAGTTCGTTTCGGAGCGGGGCGGACAGCCGCTGAGCGAGGATGACGATCGCGAACATTGGGGCTTCGTCGCGCACGAGCTCCAAGAGGTGCTGGGCGACACGGCGGCGTACAGCAAGAAAGATCATCCCGACATCCTGCAGATTCCCAACATGAACATGCTGGTCGCGGCGCTCGTGCGCACGGTGCAGGAGCTCCAGGCGCGGGTCGAGGAGCTCGAAGCGCGATGATCCATCCCTACCATCGCAAGCTCGAGCGCATCCTCGATCGGATGGGCGGCCTGTACACGCTGCACGACATCCTTGAACGAATCGCGGACGGGCGAATGCAGTCGTTCGTGGAGGGGGATACGTGGGCGATCACGCGCATCGCGGATCATCCCCGCGGGCGATCGCTGGAGGTGTTCGCGGTTGTCGGCAACCTCGATGACTTGCGCAAGCTGCACGATCGCATCGTGATGTACGGTTTCGAAATTGGCGCGAAAGTCATCCAGGCCTATGGTCGCAGGGGGTGGTTGCCAGACGCTCGGCGGCGCGGCTGGACGGTGAAAGCAAGGTCGTTCGTCTACCAGAGGGCTGTAGAATGAGTGGCGGCACCTCCACCCAAGAAACCCAGACGCAACAGGTCAACCAGATCCCGCAATGGGTGACCAACGCTGGTCAGCAGAACTATGCTTTCGCCCAGCAAGTGGCTAACCAGCCTTTACAACAGTATCAAGGACAGATGGTAGCGGATACTTCTCCGCAAACACAGCAAGCTTGGGATCTTGCAGCGTCTAGTGGCAACGTTGGCCAAGATCAATACGGTGCTTCGCAAGCTGGTTTCTTGAATTCACTTGGACAGACGCCGCAAAGCGTCACCGATCCTGGTGATGCGTCGATGATTAGGGCTGGACAACTTAGCAAGACTGATCTCAGTCCTTATATGAATCCCTACACCAAGTCCGTGATCAACACAACTTTGCCGATCATGCAACAAAACTTGGGGTTGCAGCAGAATCAGAATCAGAACGCCGCCAGTTCAGCCAACGCGTTCGGCGGCTCGCGCCAGGGCGTGCAAGCCGGCGTCACCCAAGCTCAGGGCGCCCAGGGCATGGCTCAGATGGCCCAGCAGCTGATGGCCGGCAATTTCAGTCAGGCGCAGTCCGCGGCGCAGCAGGACATCGCCAACCGGCTCGCCGCCTCGACCACCAATCAAGCGGCGCAGCAGGCCAACCTCAACCGCAATCTGGCGGCTCAGACCACCAATCAGGGCGCCGCGCAGGCGAAGATCAACTCCGACATCCTGGCCAGCCAGGGGCTCGCCAACCTGGGCGACAGCCAGCAGCGCGCCAACGCCGCCAATTTCACCATGCTGTCGCAGGCCGGCGCGTCGGAACAAGGCTCGGCGCAAGATCAGATCAATGCGCAAATGGCCAAGTTCCAACAGGCCAATGCCTACCCGCAACAGCAGCTGGCCACGCTTCTGTCGGCGCTCGGCATGACGCCGCACGACACCGCGACCACCGGCACTTCTAGCACCCAGACGACGACGCCGACGAACTGGGGCGCGCTGGCGCTCGGCGGCCTGCAGGATCTCTCCGGATTCTTCAAGCCGGTTTCCGACGAGACGATGAAGACCGACGTCACAAAGGTTGGAAAAGATCCCAAGACCGGGCTGCAGCTGCACGCGTTCCGGTACAAAGGGGATCCCAAATCGTACCCGAAAGTCGTCGGGCCCATGGCCCAGGAGGTGGCCAAGAAGTTCCCCGGCGCCACTCAGCGCCAGGGCGGCAAGCTCACCGTCGATCCTTCGATCATGGCCGCCTCGGGCGTCAGAGGCTACGCTCGGGGAACGTCGAATGTTACGCCGTTCCCGAAAATCGCCGGCGCCCTCGCGCCAACCGACACCGTTCCGGCCATGCTCACGCCCGGTGAGGCGATCCTCAATCAGCGCGGCGCGACTATGCTTGGGCGCGGCAAGATCGCCCAGCTGAACGCCGGCACGCCGCCTTCCTCGCCCCTGGTCGCCGCTGGGGTGAAGACCATGGCGCCGCGCACGCTGGCCTCGTTTATGCCGCCCAAGAAGGCGTTCAGCTTGGCGACGACGGCGATCCGCGGCGGCGCGAAGTCCACCGGCGGCATGGCCAACACGCG
>Ga0210402_10003639_pt1 | contig 14362 bp, 13 predicted proteins | sample IncBWC7MmetaG_FD_161055 | JGI IMG/M metagenome (GOLD analysis project Ga0210402, IMG submission 161055) | Forest soil microbial communities from Barre Woods Harvard Forest LTER site, Petersham, Massachusetts, United States - Inc-BW-C-7-M | ecosystem: Environmental > Terrestrial > Soil >...
GGCGACACCCTCGTCCAGTTCGAGATCAACCTTGAGACGGGTGAATTGAAGCCAACCGGTCAGGTGACATCGTCGATCACGCCGGTGGCGATGGTGTTCCGGTCCACAGGCTAGTACGACCTATTCGACGCGTTGATGCCGGTTACACTACCCTGGCAGATAATCCGGATGATCGGGCAGGGGGAACTGTCGTTGGACGCGGTGTCGACATTGATGGACTGCACTAAGATCGACGCTATCTCGATGGGATCTACGTAGCGTAGATGGGCTGATCTAAACGCCGCGTGCAGAGCTTCACGCACAGCCTTTGCAGCTCGACCCGCCCTTACCTTGACACAAAGTTTCCAGCGTGTAGGTGAAATAGAAGGCCTGTGCAGCGGCAAATTATCGCAGCGACGTTCGGTTTGTGCCAGCCGTAGGACGCGTTGATGGCGTCGCGTACAACTGGGAGGTGTGGCATGCCGCGTCACGAGGAACAGGTTACGCTTGCCTATGGTGCCGACGAACTTTTTGCGGCCGTGGCGGACGTGAAGGATTATCGCTTGTTCGTGCCATGGTGCGGCGGCGCGCGTATTCATCGCGAGGACCAGCGAGAGATAATCGCCGACCTCGTCATCGGGTTCGGTCCATTCCAGGAAAGCTCCACGAGCGAGGTCACGCTGGATCGGCCGCGACAGGTGCTAGTGCGTGCCACCGAAGGTCCGCGGGAGCATCTGATAAACACATGGACGTTCACGCCAGTTGGAGACGAGACTCACGTTGACTTCATCATCGACTTTCAATTCAAGAGCCATCTACTTGATCATATTGCCAATGGGATGTTCCACGAGGCGACAACTCGTATGATGAGTGCGTTCGAATCTCGCGTCCACTTGCTCCATATGATGCGGCGGCATGCAGCACAGCATCCCTGATGCCGACGCAATCAATTCCAGGGACATCACCCGTCGCCAGTTGGCAAGCCGCCGCCGCCGTTTTCCACGCTAGTCTTTGGGCAGCCCTTCTTTCACAATTGGCGAAAGGTCCCGCCGGCACGGAGTGTCTCGATGCGACTGAAGCGGCTAGTGATCGCTGCCTTCGCTGCTGCCGGATTGCAGCTTGCCGAAGCGCAGCCGGCTGAGTTGCGGATTGGCTTCACGCTCGACCCGCTGACCCTTGACCCGGCCAATCACCGCTCCCGAGAAACCGAGAGCGTGCTGAGGACCATGTACAACGGGCTGGTCGCGCACGATCCGGCGATGAAGCTGGTGCCCGAGGTGATCGAGGGCTGGTCCTGGATCGATCCGCAGACGATGGACGTGAAGGTGCGCCAAGGCGTGACGTTCCACTCGGGCGAACCAATGACCGCGGACGACGTCGTCTACACGTTTACCCGCATATTGACGGATGGCGCGATCGGCGGTCAGACCAGCCCGCGCAAGAGCCTGCTCGGCCCCACCAAGAGCGTGCTCCGGGTGGACGCCGCGACGGTGCGATTCCTGTTGAGCGACCCATGGCCCGTGCTGCCTGCGATGCTGACATTCCAGGAAGTGGTCAGCAAGAGCTTCGCGGAAAAGGCCGGGGCAGCCGGCATGGCCACGCAGGAGAATGGCACCGGTCCGTTCAAGCTGGTGCAATGGCGGCGCGGCGACTCGTTGGTGCTGGAACGCTTTCCTGCTTACTTTGGCGGGGCACCGGCGATTGCTGAGGCAGGCAAGGCCTGTATCGATCGGGTCGTGATCAAGATCATTCCCGAGAATGCCTCCCGCGTGGCGGCGCTCCTGGCAGGCGACGTCGATATCGTCAATGAATTGCCGGCGCACGATATCCGCAGCGTCGAGGCCAACCGGAACACCAAGGTGATGGCGGTCAACGGGACCCGCACCTTCTTTGTGGCGCTGAACAACACCCGCAAGCCGTTCGACGATGTGCGTGTGCGACGGGCGGCGAACCATGCGCTGAACCGCCAACTGATCATCGACAAATTGCTGAACGGTCGAGCTGAGAGGCTCAATGGCGTGATGAGTCCGGCGGCCTTCGGCTTCAACCCGAGCCTCACCGAATACACCTATGACGTAAAGACGGCGAAGGCACTGCTGACCGAGGCGGGCTATGCGAACGGCATCGACGTCACGCTGGATGCCGACGGACCACAGAAGGAGACGGCCGAGGCGATCGCGGCCCTGCTGACCCAGGCCGGTATTCGCACTAAGGTGGCCGTGGGAGAGGGATCGCAGGTGCGCGCGAAATGGGCACCGACGAGCAAGCGCGAGGGCGATATGTGGATCACCTCGTGGGGCAATGGTTCACTTGACCCCACCGACATCTTCGAGCCGACCCTGCAGACGGACGGGCGCGGCAATTCAGCATTTTATTCCAACACCGAGCTCGACGGCCTGCTCGCCGCCGGCAGGCGGGAAACGGACACGGCAAAACGCGCTGCGCTCTATCAGCAGGCCCAGGCGATCGTCAATCGCGATGCACCGTGGATTTTTCTGTGGCTGCCGCAGGATCTCTACGGCGTTTCGGCGCGGCTCACGGGCTGGGCTCCCGCAGCCAGCGGCTGGCTGAACCTGCGCGATGCCTGTGTCCAGTAGCCTGGGAGCAGTGCGGCCGGAGACTATGTCGGATCCATGAAGCCCATCCTGCTGCTGCAACGGCTGCTTCATCTGATCCCGGTGCTGTTCGGTGTCACCGTTATCGTCTTTCTGATGATGTCGTTGACCCCCGGTGATCCGGCCGAGATCATGCTGGCAAACCAGAATGCCTCACCGGAGGCGGTCGTAAGCCTACGCCATGACATGGGCCTCGATCGCACTCTGTCTGCGCGCTTCGTTTCTTTCGCGACCAACGCGATGGTCGGCGATTTCGGCGTGTCGCTGTTTCACCGCCGCCCGGTGGCGGCTGTGATCGCGGAACGGTTGCCTGCCACCATCGAACTGAGCATCGCCGCGCTGCTGCTGGCGTTGCTGGTCGCCATCCCGCTTGGGGTCGTCGCCGCCGTTCATCGGGGCGGCGTTGTCGACCGGCTGGCAACGGTCGGCGCGCTGTTCGGCGTTTCGCTGCCGGGGTTCTGGTTCGGCATCCTGCTGCTGATCGGCTTCGCAGTACAATTGCGCTGGCTGCCGGTGTCGGGCGCGATCGACTTCGCGAGCCAGCCGCCGCACGTTACCGGCTTCCTCATCATCGACAGCGTGATCTCGTTGCGGCTCGATAGCCTCGCCAATACGCTCGCCCATCTGCTGCTGCCCGCCGTCACCCTCGGCCTGCCAATGGCGGCGATCCTGATGCGCGTCACCCGCGCCTCGATGCTCGATGTGCTGCGTCAGGACTACATCGTCTTCGCAGAGGCAAAAGGTCTGACACGCCGCCGCATCCTTGCTCTGCACGCACTGAAGAACGCGTTGCTTCCCACTGTCACTGTTGCAGCGATCGAGACTGGCTCGCTGCTGGGCGGCAACATGGTGGTGGAGACGGTCTTCGGCTGGCCAGGACTTGGACGTCTCGTCGTCGAAAGTATTTTCGTCCGCAACTACCCACTGGTCCAGGCGGCCGTGCTGCTTTATGCCGTGACCTACGTGTTGGTGAACTTTCTGGCCGACCTGCTCTACACGGTCCTCAATCCGCGCGTGCGGATGTGATCTCCCGGCTGCTCGGCTTGTTGCCCGGATGGCTGGCGCGGCTGGCGGTGCTGACGATACTCGGCTTTGTCGTGATGGCGGTCTTCGCCCCACTGATCGCGCCATGGGACCCGTCGGCCACGGACCTGTTCCGCCGCTTGCAGCCGCCGGCCTGGATGCCGGACGGAGGCTGGGATTATCCCCTCGGCTGCGACGCACTCGGCCGCGACATCCTCAGCCGCATCATCTACGGCGCCCGCGTTTCCATCTTCACCGGTATCGTCGTGGTGTCGCTGGCAACGCTTGTCGGCGTCGTGGCTGGCCTCGCCGCCGGCTATATCCGGGGCCCCGTCGATGCCGCAATCTCCTTTCTGGTCGATGTGCTGCTCGGCTTTCCTTACCTGATCTTCGCTGTCGGGCTGATGGCTATGATGGGACCCGGCATTGCCAATCTCGTGCTCGCGCTCGCCTATAAGGAATGGATCGTGCCGTGCCGCGTCGTCCGCGGCGAGACGCTGGCCGCGCGCGAAACCGAATACGTCGAAGCGGCCCGCGCCCTCGGCGCATCCAGTGCCACGATCATGGGCCGCGAAATCCTCCCGAACATTCTGTCCCCGGTCATTGTCGTCGCCACGGTGCGCATCGCGCAGGTGATCATCCTGGAGGCGAGCCTGTCATTCCTGGGCCTGGGTGTGCAGCCGCCGACGCCGTCCTGGGGTTCGATGGTGGCCGATGGCCGCGCCTTCATCCTCGACGCCTGGTGGGTCAGCACCTTCCCCGGCCTGGCGATCCTGCTCCTGGTTTTGGCGATCAACGTCGCCAGCCAGGCGGTACGCGACGCGCTGGATCCGCACTTCCATGACTGAGCCGCTTCTGACCATCCGGGATCTCCGCGTTGCGTTTGCCACCCCGGCCGGGCTGGTACGTGCGGTCGACGGGGTCACGCTGGAGGTACGGCAGGGCGAGTGTCTGGGCATCGTCGGCGAATCCGGCTCCGGCAAGAGCGTCACCTTCACCAGTGTCATGGGGCTGATCCGTCCGCCCGGCCATATTGACGGAGGCAGCATCCGCTTCGGCAAGCGCGAGCTTGTGGGCCTTGGTCCGACCGCCTACCGGGCGCTGCGGGGGCGCGAGATCGCCATGACATTGCAGGATGCGCAGACAGCCCTGAACCCGGCGTTGACTGTCGGCACGCAGATCATCGAAGTCCTGCTGGCACACAGCGACGGTCTGCCATCGGGCCGGTCGACTCGCCATCGCGCGGCGCGTGATCGCGCGATCGAGATGATGCGTCTCGTGGGTATCCCGGTCCCGGAGCAGCGCCTGGGCAATTATCCACACCAATTCAGCGGCGGCATGCAGCAGCGGATGATGATCGCCATCGCGCTGGCCTGTCGCCCCCGGTTGCTGATCGCCGATGAGCCGACCACCGCCCTCGACGTGACCATCCAGGCGCAGGTGCTGGAGCTGATCGCCTCGATCCGCGCCACGCTGCGCATGAGCGTGGTGCTGATAACCCACGACCTTGGGGTGGTCGCGGAATACTGCGACCGGGTTGCCGTCATGTGTGCCGGCCAGCTCGTCGAGGTCGGTCCAACCGCCGATGTCATCGCCGCGCCGAGCCATCCCTACACGGTCGGGCTGCTGCGGTCCGTGCCGTCATTGGCGGAACCGGAGCGGCGAATCCATCCAATCGTGGGCCAGGTACCGGACCTGATGGATCTACCAACCGGCTGCCGCTTCCTGCCACGCTGCCCGCTGGCCGTCGAGCAATGTCGTGCGGTGGTACCGGTGCACGCGATGGACGGCGGCCGCGTGGTCCGCTGCGTGCGGGCAGGAGAGGCGGCATGACCGCCCTGTTGGAGGTTCGCGACCTCGTCAAGCAGTTTCCGGTCGGCAGCGCCATTCTTTCTCGGATGCTCGGCCGGCAGCCCGCGCACGTACAGGCATTGAATGGCGTCAGCCTGTCGATCCGGGCCGGCGAAACCCTGGGCCTGATCGGCGAGAGCGGTTGCGGCAAATCGACGCTGGGGCGCACCATTCTGCGATTGCACGAACCGGACAGCGGCCAGGTGCGGTTCGGCGGGGTTGACGTCATCGGTCTGGGGCCGGCCGATCTGAAGGCAATGCGCCGACGGATGCAGATCATCTTCCAGAACCCCTACGCGTCGCTCAATCCGCGCAGGACCGTGGCGGAGATCCTGGCCGAACCGCTGCGCGTCCACAGCGTGGCCGTTGGCGCCAAACGGCGGGAGCAGGTGATGGCGATGCTGGAGAGCGTCGGGCTGACGGCGACCCATGCCGGCCGTTATCCGCACCAGTTCTCCGGCGGGCAGCGCCAGCGGATCGGCATCGCCCGCGCACTGATCCTCAACCCGGCGTTCGTCATCTGCGATGAGCCGGTGTCGGCCCTGGATGTTTCGATCCAGGCGCAGATCATCGATCTGCTGTCAACGCTCAAGCGCGATCTCGGGCTGACCTATCTGTTCATCAGCCACGACATCGCGGTGATCGGGTATGTCAGCGATCATGTGGCAGTGATGTATCTGGGGGAGATCGTGGAAAGCGGGCCGGTCCAGGCGGTGCTGCGTTCACCGCAGCATCCTTACACGCGGGCGCTGCTGTCTGCGGTTCCACGGGTGGATCGAGCGCGCCAGACACGGGAGCGGGTTCGGCTGCTGGGCGACCTGCCGTCGCCGATGGCGCCACCGCCAGGGTGCCGGTTCCACACGCGGTGCGGATTTGCAACGGATGTGTGCCGGCGGATTGTCCCGCCGGTGCAGATGATGGCGGGCGGACACAACGTCGCCTGTCATCATTTTCCGTCCAAGGCCGTTCAATGACGGCGAACATGCGAACAGTCCTGCAGATGGTGTTGGCGGATGGCACGCCGCGGCCGATGCTGTCTGCTTCTTCAACAATACGAGGACCCGATGCAGACCGCCCGCATTATCTGCCCGAATGGCCACCTGGGGTTCGCGCCGCTGAAGCCGGAGAGCTTCGCACTCGGCGTGGCGGCCGGTCCTGCTTTCATCGCCGCCGACTCCGGCAGCGACGACATTGGGCCCGGGCCGCTGGGTTCGGACACCTGCACCAGCCCGCTTGCCTGGCAGACCCATGACCTGGAAGCCATGCTGCTCGCAGCACGGGCCCGCAACGTCCCGATGATCATCGGCTCCGCCGGCGACACCGGGACCAACAGCCGTGTCGACCTTTATGTCGAGATCATCCAGTCGCTGGCGCGCAAGCATGGACTTGCAAAATTTCGTCTCGGGTCGTTCCACTCCGAGGTCTCGCACGATTATCTGCGCGCGAAAATCCGCGCCGGTGACACGATCCAGGGCCTGGAAGGACGGTCGCCGCTCACCGAGGACGAACTCGACGCGACGACGCGGATCGTGGGGATGGCCGGCGTGCACCCGTTCATGGCGCTGCTGGACGATGGAGCGGACGTGCTCATCGGCGGGCGCAGCAGCGATTCCGCCATTTTCGCCGCGGCGGCCCTGCATCGTGGCTATGAAGCGGGGTTGTCGTACTACCTCGGCAAAGTGCTCGAATGCGCCTCGTTCTGCGCTGAGCCCTATGGCGGGAAGGAAACCGTGCTGGGCGAGATCGTCGACGACGGCGTGCACGTGACTGCGATGCATCCGAACCAGCGCTGCACGGTTGCGTCCGTTGCCGGCCATGCGATGTATGAACGGTCCAATCCGAACTATGAATTTGTCGCAGGCGGGATGCTGGACATGAGCCAGTGTTGTTACGAGCAGCTCACCGAGAAGACCACGCGCGTGACAGGACCGCGCTTTGTGCCCGCCGAACGCATTCGGGTGAAACTGGAGGGCTCGGCCAAGGTCGGCGAACGTTTCGTAGGGATAGCTGCGGTTCGCGATCCCTACACGATCGCCAATATCGACTCAGTGATCGGCTGGGCGCGCCAGCAGCTGCGGGAACGGTTCGGCGAACAGGGGTACGAACTCCACTACACCGTATATGGCCGCGATGGGGTGATGGGCCCGCTGGAACCGGTCAAGACCCCGGCGCATGAACTGTGCATCGTCGTGCAGGGCGTCGCGCCCACCCGCGAAATGGCCGAGGAAGTCTGCATGATCGGCACCCGCCAGATGTTCTATGCCCGCCTGCCCGACGTGAAAGGCACCGCCGGGTCCGTGGCCTTCTTGCTGGACGAAGTGCTGCCGGCCAGTCCGGGGTATCGATGGAGCGTCAATCACACGGTCGGCGTCGACAGTCCAATGGAACTGTTCAGCCTTCACATGACCGAGGCGGGAGTCTGATGCAGACGCGAAAGCTTCACGAACTCGCCAAGACGATCCGGAGCAAGAATGCCGGGGTGGATCGTATCACCTTCGACGTCATATTCCGGGATCGCCGCACCTATGACGCGGTGCGCCGAAGTGGGGCGCTGAGTCGGGAGGCGGTGCTGGCACTGTATGGGATCCCGGAAGCCCGGCTCACCGATTTCGTCGAGTTCGACCCGGCCCACGCCATCAAGTTCACGATTGCTCGTCTGCGGCCGAGCGGCAGCCCTGGGGACCCTGACATTTTCGGCGCGCAGCAATATGCGCCGCTTCTGGATATCGAGGTGTTGCTCCCCGAGAATGAGCCACTCGTCTAACGATTCGATCAACGAAGCCCCGTTGATCATGCCTGCAACCGCGGCGAACATTTGATCGTGGATTGTGTTCGATATCGTCACAGCCGTCGGCCATGGAATCGGCGCCCCCACGGGACGAAATGACACGGCCAGGGAGCCTTCTGGTGACGCAATGCGCGGCCCGTTCGAGCACATTCCTGGAGGAGGCAATACGGTCCTGCCCTGATCGCCGTGCCGCCGCCGGCATGGATCGCCCGGATGAGGCACGCGGCATCGTTCTTCCAAGCCTTCCCTGTCGATCCCCACACGCACGCAGGAAACGACGCTCTAAGTATATAGAGCGCGTCCAGGCTAGCGGCTGGTACGTAACACCGGAGGAGCGCTAGACGCCGTGTGATCAATATATGAAGTTTCAAAGACAAGTGAACGTCGGATTCCGGCTCTTCCATTCCGCATCCGTGTGCAATGAGTTAGTATTTGACGTGCTTATCACGAATCGATAACGGTCGCAGTAGAGTGCACAGTACGTACAGACAATGTTAATGGGGGCATAAACCGCTCAATGACCAAACGCAGCGCTGGTGACCTTCCTCCGGGCGATCCTGGCCCGGACGATCTCGTAGCGGCTTTTGGTGCAAACCTGAAGGCGGCTCGGTTAAAGCATGGACTGACACAAGCTCAGTTGGCAGAGCGCTCCGGCTTGTTGCAGCAGTACGTCTCCCTCATCGAATCGGGGAAACAGAATGTAACGCTCATCACGGCGCAGGCCTTAGCTAGGGTTGTGCACCAAAATGTGAGCGAGATGCTGCGCGGAACCGCACCGAAACAGCGAAGGAAGTAGACACACAACGGACATTGCCGTGCTTGCATGATCGAAGCTCACGGTTTATCATTTTCTTTGCCCTGATGTAGCGAGCGGACGAACTCAAGTAATCCAAATCCGCTTGCTATGCCATCGCGTAACTCGGTGGTCGGTCGCATCACGCGAAACCGACCGCCCTCCTGGCTTGGCCGTTACGAATGCAGGAGATATCCTGGCTTCCGATCGCACGTCAGGGAAAATTGAATCCCTCTTCGGACACAACCTTAAAGCGGCCCGCCTCTGCGCCGGCCTCAGCCAACAGGACCTGCGGCACGCGTCGGGGTCGCGCTGGCCTTCCTCACGCAAATAGAGAACGGCGTCAGTGATCACGACCTGCAGGTAATCGGTGCTCTGGCCAAGGCCGTCGGATGTGCAGCATACGAACTGCTGAAATCATGACGCAGCGCTGAACTATGTCACTCGAACAACATATCCCGGCAACCGATGGATTTGAGCTCGATCTGCAAGCCTTGTTTGGGGCGAGGCTGAAAGAGGCGCGCCGTCAGACCGACCCGACACAAACCGCCCTCGCAGCGTCTACTGGGTTGATGCGGCAATATGTCACCAAATTCGGGCGGCCCCAATCAGTGCCGCTTTGGCGACCATGGTCGCAGTCACACGCATCCAAAGCGTGGCAGTCGGCGGCATGCTCCAATTACAGGTTTCATAAAAAAATAGCGTCAAACCAAATCAACCCCCTTGCGCCGCCAGCATGCACATAGTATATTTTGTGTGCCTGCCGGGAGATGATCCCGGCAAATTCGTCGGGGGAAAACATGGTGGAACTGGCCAAGCCATCGCGTTGCGGAGAGCAGGCGCAACACATTATTGACCCGATAAACGGTACTTCACGTCGTTCTGCAAGCATTATAGCCAATGCGGCTGGCGAAGGCTGCGGACGATGTGGTACTGCTTACAACGCTATATCGCACGGCGTCGGCAGTGTGCGTATCGTTCGGTAGCGCGTCTCATGCGCGCTTTGCACGCCTTTGAGCGCGATCTCCGACAGCACCGCAAAAGGGTTGCCCGGCAGTACAATTGCAAGCTGCCGCTTCGCCCGGATACCGCTGTCCCGGCCATCGTATGGGTGCTGCAGTGACGGCGCTCTCGCCCCGCGCCGAGATCGAGCGCCGACTTGTGGCGGCCATGCGCCAGCAACTCGGCACCGAAGTCTGTGGCCGCCTCGACGATCCACAGGCGATCGAGGTCATGCTCAACCCCGCTGGAGCCATCTGGGAAGGCAGGCTCGGCGTGGGCATGACTCAGATCGGCGCGATGGCCCCTATCACGGCCGAATCCGTTGTCTCCGCCGTCGCCTCGACGCTGCGAACACCAGTCACGCGCGAACATCCGATCCTTGAAAGCGAGCTGCGGATATGCGGCGCTCGCTTTGCGGCGATGTTCCCGCCAGTGGTGTTTGCGCCGACATTCACCATACGGTTGAAAGCTGTGCGGGTGTTCACCGTGGACGACAATGTGTCCGCAGGGATCATGACCTATCCACAGCGGGTGGCGATCCGTGAAGCGGTAGCAAGCCGGCGCAACATCCTGATCTGCAGCGGCTCAGCGTCTGGCATGTTGCGCACAGCCATCGCTGCGATGGACACACCCGCCTCCATGGCCGGGCCGGCGTCCGGCATCGCGCTTCCGGGGGATGTCTCGCAGGATTTCCGGGCGTGCGTTTGTCACGGCATCCGAGCGGCTGAGCGCGCAGCTCCCGCGCACCAGCCCGAAGCCGCAGCAACATGAGCCTTACCGTGCAAGCTGCTTTGGCTCTGGCCTTGCAGTGCGCGCCCTCGATCGATCCCCATATGGTCGTTGCGATCGGCCAGCACGAGTCTGGGCTCGATCCCCTCATCATTCACGACAACACCACGGGGCAAATATTGCATGGTCAAGACGTGGTCATAGCCGCGGCTCAACGTATCGCTGCCGGGCATTCCGTTGACCTTGGCCTTATGCAAATCAATAGCAAGAACCTGAGCCTGCTTGGCTTGCCGCTCAGCGACGCTTTCGTGGCCTGCAAGTCGGTGGAAGCCGCTGCACGCCTTCTTGCGCTGTTATCTAAATACAACACCGGCTCGCCGACGCGGGGCGCTGTATACGCTACGCGCGTCATGGCGACTATGGACGATTTGCAAACCAGACATGACCCCGTTGCGGTGAACCAGGCCGCCGTTACCGAGATCCCAGAACAGCAGCAATCCTGCAACGTGCGGCCAGAAGACGTCTGGGAGCGCGATGCGTGTAAGCTTCCAAAAGCAGAAGGAGACCAGGAACCATGAACGTCGTCACACAACACTTGCGGTCTCAGCGCGTCCTGATCAGGCCTCGTTACTGCCGCGCCGCATTGGCGCTTGCACTGACTGACGTGGTCACACCCGCGTCCGCACAGATCGCCGGAGGCGGCGGCAACGCAGGCCTGCTCTCGCAGGTCATCAACTGGGTCGCCACCAACATCATTGGGGGCCTTATCGCCGCGGGTGTGCTCTTCGTGGGCTGCCTGCTGCTGTTTGGCCGGCACACGCTCGCCGGCGTGGCTGTCATGGTCATCGGCGCAATCGTGATCTCGCAGTACCAGACCATCGCCGGGTTCTTCGGCATCGGCTGACCAAATGGCAGACGAGGAACTAGCGCAACATGAACTTGCTGTCGGCGGCACGAGACCGGCGCTCATGCCATACGTCGGTGTGCCTTGGATTGACTTCGTTGTCTTCGTCATGGCCGGCGTCGAAGCCATCATGTTCCGAATGCAGCTACTCGTCCCCATTGGGATCGTCTTCCTGGTCAGTCTGCGTCTCTACCGAAAAGACTACAACGCGGGCCGGTGCTTCATCTGCTGGCTCACGACCTCGATGCGTCACATGGCCGGGCATGTTTTTGGGGGGACCTTCATCAGCCCTCGACCTGGCGATTGCTTCCGGGGGATAGCGGATGACGATTAGCATCCCGCGGTGGCTTGCCGGGCAGTTTGAGGCAGACCTAAGGAGCTTCATCCCCTACGTCGGGCACATTTCCGGCAATGTTGTCGCTCTAACGTGCGGCTCTGCCATGGCCCAGGTGATGGTGGAGGGCCGCGCAGGATCCGAGCTTAATGCCCCGTCGATGCGCAATGGCGACCAGGACCGCATCAACACCATGCTTCGCACGATGCCTGACGTGGACACGACCATCTGCATCGACCTTGTCAGGCACCAGTCGGTCCCTCCCGCACCGCAGCCGAAGGCGCGAAGCAGCTTCGTCCAAACCCTGATGGACGACTACAACCGCGTGGCCCTCGCGGGGATGTACACGAACACCTGGATCATCTCGGTGATCGTTCACACCGAGACGACGCCGGGATCTGGCGTATGGAACTACCTGCGCCGGAAACCGGAGCCGCCGATGGTGACCGAAAGGATGCTGCGTCGCCTCGAAGACGTGGTGTACCTCATCACCACCACGCTCTCCGATTACAAGCCGCGTCGGCTGGGCACCACGGAGATCGAGGTCCAGCCCGGTGTGATGATGCCGGTCACCGAGATCGGCGAGGCGCTCCACCTGATCCGCACCGGCATCCGGCAGGTCATCCCGCACACGTACGGGTTGCTATCTTCGGCGATCTACACCGAGCCTGTGGTCTTTGGCCCGCTGTCGTTCAATCTGAACAAGCCCGGCTGCCCGCGCCACGGCGCGATGATCGGATTCAACAATTACCCGGCCCGGCCGCGCGTCGGCATGTTCAACCGATTGCTGTCCGCGCCCTACTGCTTGGTGATGCACCACAGCTTCCGGTTCAAGTCGGCCGGCGGCGCGGCGTCGGCGCTTCGGCTGATAAGCCAGCAGATGCGCAACGCGGGGGACGCGGCTGACGACCTCGTGGAAGGGCTGCAGGAGGCGGGGAACCAGACTGCCAGCCTGAAGACCGCGACTGGACGCCACCACTTCTCGCTGGCGGTTTACGCCAGGCGGCCGGAGGATCTGGATAGCATCGTGGCCGATGCGTGCAAGATCCTGTCGCACTTCGGCGGGGCCGCGCCAATCCGAGAAATGAACCTCTGGTACAACGGCGCAATGGAGTCCATCTACTATGCGCAGTTCCCAGGCTCACCGATCTTCAAGGCCCGGCCGGGCGATATTTCGACGCGTGACCTCGCCACCATGGCGTCCCTCGACAACTTCCCGACTGGCGCAAAGTCTGGGTATTGGGGTCTTTCCTTCATCCGGTTCAAGACCTGGCGAGTTCGTTCACGGATGCCCGCAAACGTCAGATCGCCCGTCTGGGCGACGCCAAGCCCCCGACGGCACGCGCAGCGATCGCACTCGCCAAGTCGCAAGCCTACCAGGAAGCTGCGGACGCCCCAGGCACATTGCGGGCGTACGGACAGACCTCGCAAACTACAGGACTTAGTGCGACAGGCATGGTTTCCAGCCGATGCCGGCCGCGCCGGAGGTCGTCGGGGCCTATCTTGCGGCGGCCGGCGAGGGCTACGCGCTGCCCACGTTGCGCCGCCGTGTCGCCGCCATTGCACGTGCCTGCGGTGTCGCCGGGCAGCCGCTGGACACCAAGCATCCAGCGATCCGAGAGACGCTCCGCGGGATCGGCCGCAAGCATGGGGCACCAGCCCGGCGGTCAGCCGCACTGACGACGGCTGAGGTCAAGCGGCTGTGTCGGGCATGCGGGCTTGATCTTGCCGGCGTGCGCGACCGCGCGCTGTTCCTTCTGGGTTTTGCTGGCACGAAGCGGTCGCGAGGCTGCTCGCCTTGCAAGCTGAATATGCCGCCTGGTGCGACGCCGTGCCGGACAGTCTCCGCGACTCCGCCACCGCTACGGCCTTACAGGCCATCGTCGAACTTGATCTCGATGAACTCGCCGCCATCGTGCCGCCGCGCGGTTACGGTCGCGATTAACATGCTTGACGACCACCCAAGAAAGATGAGATCGGACAACTGTCGGTGGCAGCAACCCACCATGATGCTGTGAGGTTCGTACCCAACCGCTCAGGCTGGTGCGAACAGGTGTTCATGATCACCGGAATCGGTGCTCATGATCGAGTGGACTGACTGTTCACGATCACCGGAATCCGCAGACGGGGCGCGCGTGGCCGACCTTTTGGCACGCCGGCGAGAGGACCGGTCATGAAAATCATCGATATCCGTACCATCCAACTGTCGTACCGCGCCGCCAACCCCAGCATGAGCGCCGCCAGTTTCAACGCGGCCCGCAACGCACTGATCGTGGAAGTCGAAACCGACGCCGGACTGACGGGCATCGCCGAGGCCGGATCGGCCGGCGGGCCGCCCGCCAGC
>Ga0210402_10003640_pt1 | contig 14359 bp, 13 predicted proteins | sample IncBWC7MmetaG_FD_161055 | JGI IMG/M metagenome (GOLD analysis project Ga0210402, IMG submission 161055) | Forest soil microbial communities from Barre Woods Harvard Forest LTER site, Petersham, Massachusetts, United States - Inc-BW-C-7-M | ecosystem: Environmental > Terrestrial > Soil >...
GATCGAACACGATAGAAACTGGAGGCCGGGCAAGGATAAGTGGTACTCGATGGATGAGTCGTACACGGTTCCGGAGAATCTTTTTTTGGCGTATCAGCGGGGAGCGGGGAAACGATATCGGGCGATGGGTGCGGAGTATCTTGACAATGAGTATTTCGATCCATTGAGCGAGGGGCGGAGCGATTTCGAAGGGCGACATGCGTACAGCCACGTGAATGCGTTGTGTTCGGCGATGCAGGCGTATATGACGCTGGGGAGCGACAAACATTTGCGCGCCGCTGAGAATGGGTTCAAATTTTTGGATGAGCAGAGCTTTGCGACCGGCGGGTGGGGGCCGGATGAGACTTTGCGCGCGCCGGGCAGCGATGAGGTGTACAAAAGCCTCACGAAAACGCATAGCAGCTTCGAGACTCCGTGTGGATCGTACGCCCACTTTAAGCTGACGCGGTATCTGTTGCGGGTGACGCGCGATGCGCGGTATGGCGACAGCATGGAGCGGGTGATGTACAACACGGTGCTGGGAGCAAAGCCACTGAAGGCGGACGGTAGTACTTTTTACTATTCGGATTACAACTTCGGTGGACGAAAAGTTTATTCACCGAACCACTGGGCATGCTGTTCGGGAACGTTGCCGCAGGTTGCCGCGGACTATCGAATCAATACGTACTTTCGGGATGCGCGGGGAGTTTACGTGAATCTTTATATTCCGTCGACAGTGCGCTGGGTGCAGGAAGGAGCGCGGGTTTCGCTGCGGCAGAGGAGTTCGTACCCGTTCGAGAGCCACGTGGAATTTGAAGTGACGAGTTCGCACCCGAGGGAGTTTGGCGTGAACTTGCGGATACCTGTGTGGGCGGAAGGTGCAACGATTTCCGTGAACGGGAAGGCGACGGGGATGGCGGTCGTACCGGGAAGTTTTGCGGCGATCAGGCGCGAATGGAAGAGTGGGGACAGGGTGGGATTGGAATTGCCACTGACCAAGCGGCTGGAAGCGATTGACGGGCGGCACACGGATACGGTGGCGCTGCTGAGCGGGCCGCTGGTGCTGTTTGCGATTACCGATGGGGCGCCGAAAGTTACGCGCGAGCAATTATTGGCGGCGGCCAAGAGCGGAGAGCGGAGCTGGAGAGTGGCGACGGCGGGGGCGCCGCTGAAGATGCTGCCGTTTACATCGATTACGGATGAAGCGTATTCGACGTACCTGGTGGTGAGCTAGCAGGACATTGATCGGCTCGGTTTGCGGGCGTGGAGCGACACGCTCGCCTTAGCAAATGGTTGGTTGCCAGGGCTTACGTTGATGACAACTTTTTTGTCGCGGGCCGTGTTGTGCGGGGTGGGGTGGGGGAGTATACTCGCGGCGTCGGTGAAGTCTCCAGTCCTTGGCCCCGGCGGTTCTGCGGTATTTCGATCCGAACGACACAGAAAGTTGCGAGGTTTTCGATGAATTCCACGGAGATGATGAGGCGGGAGATTCTGCGGTTGGCGGGAGCGACGCAGCGGTCGGCGTTTATTAGCGTGAAGAGGCTTTCGGCCTTTTACAATGTGTCCGAGGTCGGCGTGCTGAGCGAATTGACCAAGCTGGCGGACGAAAAGCGCATCCGGCTGTCGGGATGGGATGGGAAAGAAGTGCGTCCGATGGCGGAATGGCGGAATAAGGATGAGTTTGTGGAGCGGGCGCCGGCTGGAGTGCCGGTGAGAGTGGAGTTGGTGGAAGAGAGTGGAGTGCTGGCTAAGGCGGCGGGAGCGTAGTCTCGTAAAAAATCGGAGAGGTCCGAAGACCTGACCCCGAGTTAGAATCCTGATAGCCGCTAGAGATTTCTGCGCGGCCCTTTGAAACTCAGGGTGAACTGGAGCTGAGCTCTACACAATTGATCCTGCGCGGAAGAAAAGCGGCGGCAAGCCGCCGCACTCCATGAGCCGGGCTACAGCCCGGCCGTACGCAAAACGAGAACCGGAAAAGCGGCGCCAGCGACAGACAGGGCACCGCACGCCAAAAGCGCCCGCCTCGGAAGGCGGCCGCTACAGATGATGGAAAAGAACCGACCTAAAGGTCGGCCACTACAAAAGACGGAAAAGGCCTAAAGGATTAGATTTAGTTGGTTTTGCGGATTTGGATGGAGTCGTAGCTGGTTTTGAGGACGATTTTGGGGCCGCGGGCGGCGCCGTATTTTCCTTCGAGGTGTGAGTCGCCCTTTTCGGTGCGGGTAGCTTTGAGCGAGTCCCCGGTAAATTCCGAATCGATATCGCAGGAGCTGCAATCGGCCTGAATTTCGAAGCTGGATGACGATGGAATGCTCAGAGTAATTGATGAGCGCACGTTGTTGATGGAAATATCTTCTTTTGGATTGCTCGAGTAGCGGACTTCGACGGAACCGTTGGTGTTGTCGAGCACGATCTTGCCGGTTACATTTTCCAAATTCACAGAAACGTTTTTGGTGCGCGAGGTGAGATTGCCCGGAGCGTCGGCGATTTCCATGTTGCCCGAGCTTTTTTCGAAGTGACCGCCAAGCTGAGTGAGGGTGAGATCGGTGCGCTGAGAGATGAAGCGAACGCCCTTGGCGATTTTATCGGCGCGGATGGAGCTGTAAAACTCGCCGTCAACGGTGAGGCTGCCAGTGGAGTCCACGACTTCGATTTCGCCGCCGTGGCCGGCGATCTTGACGTCGCCCTTGGTGTCAGTGACTTTGACATCGCCACTCTGAACGTTGACGTCCACGTTGCCGGCGGTGTCGTTGATTTCGACATTGCCGTTTCTGGTAGAGGCGGAGACGTCGGCCGCCATGTCGGAGATGGCGATATCGCCCTTTTCGTTCTTGGCGGTGACCAGCGCCTTCTTGGGAACGACAACTTCGAGGTCCACGGAGATGCTGGAATCGCCGGGGTCGAACCCGCTGGGACGGATTTCGTAGGAGTCGCCGGTTTTGACGACCGCGACGTCGATGGAGTGGGAGCGCTTGTCGGCATCGGACTCGCTCATGGAGCGGATGGATTTTTGCCCGGTGATGTGAAGAGAAGGATCGTCGGAGGAGCGAACGGTAATCTTACCGTGGCCGGTGCGAATGGAAAGATGCGAATTAGGAGCAATGGGCTGCGGAGCGAGGTCGATATCGAACGGATAGGAATCACCCATTTCAATATTCAGATCGCGAAACCCGCGGGGAAGATGGGTCGAGAGAATCACGATGCCGACTACGGTGAGCAGGCCAATCACAAGAAAAACTTCACCAGGAGTGATCCAGCCAGCGCTGCGGCCCTGGCGCTGGGCTAGGGTTCGCTCGTAAATTTTGGTGGCGCCCCAGAAAATGAAGATCAGAGGCCACCAGTGGCGGAAGAATTCGCCGAGCTGGAGGTGGCCGTAGTTGTGGAGCAACAGCAGAAAGCCAAAGATGATGAGTAGCAGGCCGCTAAAGACGCCGCTGGTGCGCGGGCGGGCTGGGGTTGGGGTGCCATTAGCCATGGAAGGTTATTGTCCCTGCCCGGGGGTCGGATTGGTGTAAGAGGGCGGAGGCGCGGGAGGAACGGGAGCAACGGGATACGCGGGCGGGGTGATGTGGCCGTCCATGGGAGCGACAGCGGAAGCGAGCAGAATGGCGCCAATCACGATGAAAAGAACCGGAAAAGTGCGTAGGAAAGAAAACTCACCGTGGAACAGCTCACTGAAAAGAAAAAGAACGCCGAGGGTGGTAATGACAGCCGGACCCATCAAGCCGCGGATGGTGCAGCGACTGCAAGTGCAACGAGGCAGGGTGGTCATTGTGTGAGGCTCCTGGCAGCGGTCATGTCCGCCCGCCAAGTTTGTTTCGGAACAAGTAAACGCCTACTGCAATCAGGATTAGAGGCCAGAACCGGCCGATGCGGATGAAATCGAAGATATGAAAATTGTCCAGCAGGAACAAGACGCCCAAACCGATCAGGATGATGGCACCAATGGGGCGGTCCTTGCTCCAGGTTTCGAGCGGATCGGGAGATGCTTCTCCTCGATTCATGGCCTGGGCGGTTTGCATGGCCTCGAAGGCGGTGTAGAAAAAGAAACCGCCGAGAAGAATGCCGATGATGGCCTTCAAACCGCCATCGATATCGCTCATGAAGCCCATGATGGCGGCCGCGAAAATGGCGATGTAAATGAGGCCCTTGTTGTACTGGCGATTGTAGATGGCGCCGAGACCGGGAAAAACGAAAGCCAAAATGAATGCGACGGCGGGATTGGATCGGGGTCCAAGGGGAAGCTGAGCGCCGGGCTGCGTGGGGTAGCCGGCATAAGGCTGAGCCGGCGGCGGGGCCGAGGCGTATGGAGAAGCTGGCGGCGGTGCGTAAGCGGAGGCCGGAGGCGCCGAATAGGGCGGCGGTGCGACAGGCGGCGCAGTTGCGGGAGCGGGATGGCCCATCACGGTAGCGAGGCAATCCTCGCAATAAAGAACATCTCTGACCGGGCGAGCACATTGCGCGCACATCGCTTTGCCGCAATTGCGACAGTAACCGGTTGCGTCCACCTCACTATGGACGGCACATTTCATCGAGATCTCCCTTCGATCAGGACAAGGCTGAGTTTGCCGCTGAGGAAGGGAAGTTCCTCCGCGAGAACTTGCAAGTGTGTGTTCACGTCGTTCGCACGATTCTGCTGGCGGGGAGTTGCAGGATTGGTGCCGTCAGTACGGCCGGGCTCTTTCTGGGGAGTGGACTCGGGCGTAGTACTTTCGTTGTTGGTCGGAAGTTCGTTGTCCTGGCGGAGGCGCGATTGAATTTCGTAAACGACACGGAGGTCGCTGACATATTTGGTGCTTTGCGCGTAGGCCTTTTGCACCTGGCGATTGGTGTTGCGGGCAACATTGACCGGAGAAAGATCGGCGAGCTTGGGCTTTTTCCAGTTGATGCTGCCGGATGCGGTGACCAGCATCAAGAAAGTTGCGGCAACGGAGGCTGAGGCGTAGGCAAAGCGAGGCGAGGCGAGATGGCGAAGCCATACGCGGACCGCGGCCCAACCGGTGATTGTTTCGCGGGGGCCGAGGGTGGCGTCGAGAATGTTGTAGACGAGGCGCGGCGGAGTTTCGAGTTCGGGCAGCGCGCGCAGATTGGCGATAGCGTGGGAAACGCTGGCAACGAGCGGAGTGCAACGCTCGCAGGAATTGACGTGCAGATCGAAGGCGTGCTGTTGCTCGGGCTGCAGCAAGCCGTCGAGATAGTCGGAGAGAACGAGTTCAGTTTGTTCGCAAGTCCAGGTCATGATGGGCGAACCCCCATTTGTTGCAGGATGCGCGCGAGCTCAATGCGCCCGCGGTTGATTCTTGATTTTACCGTGCCTTCGGGAACGGCGAGCACGGTTTGAATTTCGCTGTAGTCAAGTTGTTGCAGGTCGCGCAGGATGACCGCCTCGCGCAGCTCCGGAGAGAGCCGTGTTAGCGCGGATTGTACCTGAGAGCTGAGCTCGCCGAGAAGCGCTTGCTCGTCGGGGCGGCGCGCGGAGGAAGCCTTGTTTTCGACGACCGGCATGGCGTCATCGAGCGAGTCGGTGATGCGGTCGCGCTTGGTGCGCCGGTAATGGTCGATTAAGAGGTTGCGAGTCACGCTAGTCATCCAAGTGGCAAAGCCGCCGTACGCCGAACGATAACTGCCCAGGGTCTTGTAAATCCGGAGGAAGACGTCTTGTGCCAGGTCTTCGGCTTCGGTTCGATTGCCGGTGAACCGGTAGCAGATATTGAAGACTCGGCGCGAGTGTTGACGTACAAGCTCCTCCCAGGCAGAGCCATCTCCCTGGAGGCATTGCTGGACCAGTTGGGCTTCCTGCTCCAACGTAAAATCAGCCTCGAATCCATAAGAGCTGCTCTGGGCGTGAAACCAGTTGTTCCTGCCGGTTCCGGAAAGCGTTGGAAAATCCGGTGTTTTGCGCCCTTCGAGCGGCCCCTAGAATACCTAGTTCGGCCTGCCACAGTATGGAACGTAAAATGCTCCCTAATTGTTCCCTCAACATAGATGGGCACCGACGAGCCGGTACAGCCGATACAAGGGACGGCCGCAAAGCGGTCATTTTTTGTCTCGGGGTTTGTAAATACAACCCCGAACCCCGGCGGGCATCTTACCCGGCCCCAGCGCTCGATACAAGACCGATGGGCTACCGCCAGGGCATTGGGCTGCCGCAAAGCCAGCAATCCCAACGATTTGTGAGCGGTTGGCTTGACGCGGATGGCTGACGGCCAGTAGGCTCAGTTGCTCATGCAAAACAGGTCAAAAAAGTGGCTGCTGTTGGCGGCCGTGGTGGCGGTGCTTGGGTACTTGGTGTACCGGTCGAGCGGATCGCTGGGATTGGCGGGGTTCAGCGGAGCGAAGCTATGGGTGGCGATCAGGAGCGCGAACCTGGCGTGGCTGGTGGCTGGCGTCGTTCTAATTTATGGCTGTTATGCGCTGAGGTCGTTGCGGTGGGAAGTGTTCCAACGCAATTTGGGCCACGCGAAATTTTGGGAAATTTACCCGACGACGCTGGCGGGATTTGCAGCGGTGTTTTTGCTGGGCCGGGCGGGTGAGCCGATTCGTCCGTTGCTGTTGGCGCGGCGCGCGAAGCATCCAGTAGCGGATATTTTTGGGATTTGGGTATTGGAGCGATTGTTTGACGTTGCGAGTATGGCGGTGATCGCGGCGATTGCGCTGCTGGTGTTTAAGGGTGGCGCGCACTCGGGAGATGCGGCGGTCATCATCGCGAAAGCGGCGAGTACGGCGGGGGCATTTCTGGCGGTAGGGGTTGGCGGCGCGATCGCGTTTCTGATTTATTTGCGGCTGCATGGTACGGCGTTGCTGGAAAAGCGGCTGGAAGGCTGGGTGGTCGCGCCGGGATGGCGTGCCAGCGTAGCGAAGATCATTTTGGGATTTATCCGCGGGATTCAGACGGTACGTTCGGCGGGTGATTTAATCGCCGCCGTGTTATATTCCGCGGTTCACTGGGCGCTGGTGCTGGTGGTGTATTACTGTATCGCGCAGAGTTTTGGCGGGCGGCTGGCTGAGTTGAGCCTGGGCGACAACACGCTGGTGCTGGCGTTTACGCTGGTGGGTTCGGCAGTGCAGTTGCCGGCGGTGGGCGGCGGCTCGCAGGCGCTGGCGATTTTTGCGTACACCAAAGTGTTTGGCGTGGAGAGCGAAAGTGCGGTTGCCGCGGCGATTGTGCTGTGGCTGGTGACGTTTGCAGGATGCGCGGTCGCGGGAATTCCGCTGCTGATTCGCGAGGGAGTTTCACTGGGGCAATTGCGGGAACTAGCGGAGCAGGAAAAGGAAGAGCTCAAGGAAATTGCCGCGCACGGAAGTGGCGGCAAAGGAGAGTAGCCGGAGTGAAGTGTCCTTTCTGCGGGCATCTGGACGACAAGGTAATTGATTCGCGCGAAGGGCGGGTGGGAGACACCATTCGTCGTCGGCGTGAGTGTTTGAAGTGCGAGCGACGGTTCACCACATACGAGCGAATTGATGAGATTCCGTACATGGTGATCAAGAAGGATGGGCGGCGCGAGCGGTTCGAACGGCAAAAGATTTTGCAGGGATTGTTGAAGGCTTGCGAGAAACGGCCGGTGGCTACGCCGAAGCTGGAAGCGATTGTCGATGAAATTGAGGGCGTGGTGCATGAAGCGACAGAGCGAGAACTCACCACGACTGAAATTGGCGAGATGATTATGCGCGGGCTTAAGAAGCTGGATAAGGTCGCGTATGTGCGGTTCGCCAGTGTGTATATGGACTTTAAGGATGTGCAGGAATTCATGGCTGAGCTTAAGAATCTATTGAAAGATCGCGTCAAAAAATAAGCAGAAAAAGTTACACAGAGTGCACTGAGGTCGGAGCACAGAGGACACAGAGACTACCGGGGCCAGACGCCGGCGGTGAAGGATTTCAGAGTGCGGAAGCCTAGTTTTTCGTAGAGCTGGACGGCGCCGTGATTTACTGACGTGACCGTCAACGTTAGTTCGTGGAATTTTAGCCCCCTTAAAGCATCGACAGCCGTAATCATCAACGCGCGGCCCAAGCCGTGGCCTTGGTGGCCGGGCAATACGCAGAGTTGGGTGGTGTGGCCTACGCCGGGGGAGACTTCGCTGGTCAGGACGGCGCCGAGAAGTTCGTCGCTGCCGGGCATGTGCAGGACAAATGAGGCGCCGGGGACGAACTGGCCGCAGCCGGGTAGCAAAATAATATTTTTCAGGAAGCGCAGCGCGCCGAACTTGCTGCGGTATTGATCGTTGATGTCGCCATCAATGTGATTGGCGTAGGCGAGGTAAATCAGTTTGGCGCAAGGATCGAAGTAGCGGTCGTTCCAGCGGGATAGGCGCAGCCCCGTAGTCGCGCCTGAAGGCGTTTCCAACTCCTTATTCAAATCGAGCAGCATGAACTGGCGGGTATAGAGTGTGAAGCCTAGTTCGCGGAGCGGGTGATCGACCGGCCCGCCGAAGGGCATCAGTTGCGCTTCGATGCGCGAGAGATTCGGCAGGGTGCGCATGCCGTAGAGCATCTCTTCCAAGAGGCGCTTGGCGATGGCGGTCTGATCGAATTGCGGGGAAACATAGAGGCCGCCAATCAGGCCTTTCTGCTCTTCCATGACGTAGAAGGTGTAGCCGGCGGCGGCGCCGTTTTCGTAGGCCACGCAGCCGGAGAGGGCGTGGGCTTCGAGGAAGCGCTTGATCAGTTCGAGGGCGCCGCGATAGTCCCAATGGAGCTCGTCGCGCCAGTGCAGAGACTCTTCCTCCAGCAACGGCTCAATCTGACGGACGGTGGTTTGGCGCAGATCGACAATATTCATGAAAGATAAAGTATGCGCGCGTTCTCCTGCGGCTTTTCTATCATACCTAGCCGCACGGCAAAAAGCAGGGCGCACGGAACACTTGCCCGATATAAATGCGACACACCTGTACGCAGCAGCGAGTTTTGCGCCGGAAGAGCTGTGCTAGAGTCAAAATAGTTGCGAATCTAAAGCGAGGTTAAGGTAAGGGCGCGCGCCGTACCCAGAGTCGCGCAAGCCACGTATGTCAATTCTCTTCGAGCTCCGCTATCCCACCAAGTGGTACACGAAGCTATTTACGGCGGTCGTCGCGCTGATTTTTTTCGCGGGACTGGCGACACTTTCCATTGCCGGCTTCCTGGTGTACCGCATTGTCAAGCCGCAGCGCGTCAGTTCGGAGATCAATCTGGCGAGCTTTCCAGGGCGTCCGGAAGAGGTAGAGTTTGATGTTCCGGGGCCGCAAGGGAGCCGCAAAGGGCTGTTTTTCCCGGGGTTTCGCGGCGCGCCGACGATTATCCTTTGCCACGGATACGAATCGAGCAAAGGCGAGCTGCTGACGCTGGTTTCGGCGCTGCAGGATCACCAGTACAACGTGTTTTTGTTTGACTTTGTTGGCCACGGGGCGAATGCCGGCACTACCTCGTTTGGCTACCGGGAGACTCCGGAGCTGAAAGCGGCGATGGATGCCATCGCGAAGCGCAGCGATGTGGACCCTACGAGTTTTGGTGTTTGGGGCTACAACCTGGGCGCGTACGTTGCGCTACGCGAAGCGGAGAGCGACAAGCGGGTGAAGGCGCTGATTCTGGATTCGGTGTATGACGAGCCGAAACAGATGGTGAAAGTGGAAGTTGGTAAGACGGGGCTGGGCGGATTTCCGTTTATGGTGCGGGCCGCGGAATTTAGTTTTGACTGGCTTAATTACGAGCACCGGCAGGATCCGCCGCTTTCTGCGCGCATCATCAATTTGGCCGGCGTACCGAAACTGTTTTTGCAGCCTGCGGATGACCCTGAATTGGGGAATAGTACGCGGCAGTTGTTCAGCAAAGCGCCGGAGCCGAAGGAATTGGCAGCGTTGCCTCATGCCAATTATGTGGGACTCGGCGAAGACGAGAAGCGCATGTACGAGAATCGTGTGGTGTCATTCTTTTTGTTGCGGTTGCCGCCCTCCGCTCGACCGGTTAAGTGAAGGTTTCGGAGTAATTCTTAGTAAGGCCCCGCCGGGCACTAAATCCATCCTCCCCCAAAGGTCCACGCAATTGTCGGTCGTTTTTAGCTTGCCGCATGACGGCGAAGTAGAGAGCACATAGCCATCACTGAGGGGCGCTTCCGCCCATTCCGGCACCTCTCTATGCAGATAGAAATTCAACGCATGGCGGTAGGTGCGTCCGTACCCGTATGTGCGTAGCTTTTCTAGATCTGGCACCTCCGTTCTTGCTGCTTGTGCCGTCCATTTTCCAGAAATAGAATCCATGTGCGTTCTCTCGACGACGCGAGGCGCCAATCCCATCAGCAAGACCATTAGCAACATGCTGGCCGCACGAAGAAAAGAATTAAAGCCCGAGTCGGCGCGAAGGAAGAAAGAAAACCCAGCAGAAAATGTCGCCAAACAAAAAAAGCCCAAAACTACAAACGCGATTACGGCGATTCCCCACGCGAAAATGCGGAACGGCTCTATTAAGCCGTTTCCGAATCGGAAAAAGAGTGCCGCGGCGAGATAGACGCATCCACTTACGAGGAGCGAGTATCCTGCTACTCGCTTCGAGAGCCATGCTTGACTCGAACTGGCTCGCGCCGCGAGGAAAGAAATCGCTGGAACGCCGGGGAGAACGTAACCAGGAAGCTTCGATTTTGAAATCGAGAAGAAAACCAGACAAAAACCCGCCCAGCATAGAATCAGAATAGTCAGAACGCTGATTTCCCGAGTGCGCCACCATCGTCTGAATCCTGCGGTTGCGGCAGCGACCACGAGAAGCGACCAGGGCAAGAAAGCGACGAGAAGAATTGGACCGTAATACCAGAAGGGCTGGATGTGCTGGAATTCGGGCGTTAGGTAGCGCTTGAAGTTGTGCTCGATGATGAAGACGCGGAAGAAGTCGGGATTGCGGTGGGCGCATAGGATGTACCAGGGCAGGGCAGTCAGGCAGAAAGCGGCGATGGCGGCGGGATGAAGCAGGCGGAATGCGTCGCGCCAACGTTTGGTGAAGATGGCCCAGAAGAAGACTGCGCCGCCGGAGAGAATGATTCCGGCGGGGCCTTTTGCCGAGACCGCGAGTCCGAGGAAAAAACCGAAGAGTAGCAGCGCCAGCCACGGCGTGTGCGGCAGGATTGGCGTGTTTTCGTTTTCGGTCAGACCAAGCGCTGCGGCGGCGCAGACCATGGCGATGGTGAGCATGCCCGCGAAGGGCATGTCGGTGGCGGCGGCGTGGGAAAAGCCGATCATCCCGACGCTTGTGGGAAGGAGCAGCAGCAACCAGCGAGCGCACTCCTCGCCGTAGGTGCGCCAGGCGAGCCATGCGAGGGCGAGCGTCGCGAGCAACGCGGAGATGGCGCTGGGCAAACGCACGGCGGTCTCGGGTGCGCGGTCACCGAATAGTTTGAAAAAAATCGCGCCTCCCCAATAGAGGAGCGGCGGCTTTTCGAACCACGGCTTGCCGTAAAGGCGAGGGGTGACCCAATCGCCAGTTTCGGCCATGTCGCGGGCGATCCAGGCGTAGCGCGGCTCATCGGGGCCGACGAAGCCGATCACGCCGAGGTGGCTGAAATAACAGATATACAGTGTGACGAGAATCAGGATGGCCCAGCCGATGCTCTGCGCGGGAGTCGCAGTGGGTTCGAGCGGAGGTTGTTGGCTGAGGGACAGTTGTATCTCCTGCCATGCAGTTTCGCACAGACGCTGCAGTTGCGGAACTCTAGCATCGGGTTTCAGGGTTTGTACTTGCAAACTCTGACATACAATGTCCTGCGATGAAGGAATGGCTGGCTTACGCAGTGGTGTGGAGTGTGCTGAAGTTTACCGGCGCGTTGCCGCGACCGGTGGCGCGAGCAATGGGCGCGGCCATTGCGCGGGTGCTGTTTGCGTTGATGCCGAAGTTTCGCAAAATTGCGGAATTTAATTTGAAGCTGGCGCTTCCGGAGAGGACGGATGCGCAACGAGACGCGACGTTGCGCGGAATGGTACGAAGCCTGGGCTGGATGGCGGCGGAGTTTGCGTGCATTCCGCGCCACACGCGGAAAAATATTGAAGAGATTATCGTGCTGGATGGCAACGAGAATTTCCTGGAAGGACAGCGGCGCGGCAAAGGCGTGCTGTTTTTGACGGCGCATATGGGTGCGTGGGAACTGTCATCGTATGCGCATGCGTTGTATGGCTATCCGCTCCACTACATGGCGCGTCCGCTCGATAATGCGCGGCTGGATGGGCTGGTGAATCGCTATCGCGGGCTTTCGGGCAACGTGCCGATTTATAAGAATGAGTCGGCGCGGGCGATGCTCAGGATTTTGCGGGAAGCAGGCACCATCGGCATTCTCGCGGATCAGAACACGTTGCCGGAAGAGGGTGTGTTCGTGGATTTTTTTGGCACTGCGGCGTGCACGACTACCGGAATCGCGCGGGTGGCATTGCACACCGGAGCTGCGGTGGTGCCAGGCTACGCTGTTTGGGACGAAGGGCGGAAAAAATACCGACTTCGATTCGAGCCGCCGCTGGAGCTGATTCGAACCGGAGATGCCGAGCGCGACATTCTGGAAAACACGCAGCTTTTTGCGGAAGTCACTGAAGAGATTATTCGAAAGTATCCGGAACAGTGGGTGTGGGTACACGCGCGATGGAAAACGCGACCGGAGGGCGAGCCGGCGCTCTACGATTTCTTGTGAGGAATGTTTTGCGGAATTATTGGGGAGCGTTGGCCTGGGAGGCGCGATGAAATACATGGCAAAGGATTTGGCCGAAGTGATTGGAGTAGTGCTGGAAGGCGACGGCTCGGTTGAGCTTAAAGGGGTCGCCGCGCCGGAGCGCGCTTCATCGAGCGATTTGATTTTTGTGGACTCGGCGAAATACGCTGCGAACGCGGAGGCGTCGGCGAGTAAATGCGTGATTCTGCCGGCGGGACTAGCGTTGGCGGGCAAAACGGTGTTGCGCGCGAAAGACGCGAAGCTGGCATTTGCAAAGGCTGCCGCGCGGTTGCGCGACGCTTCGGTGATCGCGAACGGAGTGCATTCCACAGCTGTGATTGCGCCGTTGGCGAAAATCGCTCCGGGCGCGAGCATCGGTCCGTTTGCAGTGATCGGGGAAGACGCGCACATTGGCGCGAACACGCAAATTGGCGCGCACTGCGTCGTCGGAGCAGGCTGCTGGATCGGCGAAAACTGTCGCATTCACCCGCGGGTGACGCTTTATAACAGCATTCGAATCGGAAATCGCGTGGAGATTCACTCGGGCGCGGTGATTGGCGCGGACGGATTCGGCTACGCGTATGGCGAAGGCCGGCACTGGAAATTTCCGCAAGCGGGTATTGTGGAGATTGGCGACGACGTGGAGATCGGCGCGAACACCACCATTGATCGCGGTTCGCTGGACGACACGCGCATCGGTGAGGGCGTAAAGCTCGACAATCTCGTGCACATTGGCCACAACGTGAAGATTGGCGCGCATACGGTGATTGCGGCGCAGACTGGAGTTTCGGGCTCGTGTGTTTTCGGCCATCACGCGATCATCGGAGGGCAAGTTGGATTTGGCGATCATTGCACGGTGGAAGATCATGCGGTGATTGGCTCGCAGGCGGGCGTTTTGCCGGGGAAAATTGTGCGCAGCGGGCAGGTTGTCTGGGGCACTCCGGTAAGGCCGCTCGACAAATTTAAGGAGTTGAATGCGTGGTTTTCGCGTCTCCCGGAGCTGGGTGCGCGCATCAAAAAGTTAGAAGTAGCGCTAGAGGTAAAACTTGGCAAGTCCTGAAGCAGCTCGAAAATCGGCGCCGTGCCGGCTGATTGTGGTTGGCGGGCATACCCGCAGCATTGGCAAGACGCAACTGGTGTGCGATCTGGTCGCGGCGTTGCCATCGGCAAAGTGGATCGCCGGGAAAATCACGCAATACGGGCACGGGGTCTGCGCGACCAACGGCCACGATTGCGACTGCGCGCCGACGGAACATATTGTGGCGCTGGACTGGGAATCGGACGACGCAGGCGGCACGGACAGTGCACGTTTTCTGCAAGCGGGCGCGGCACGATCGTTCTGGCTGCGAACGAAGCAAGGCTATCTAGCGGAGGGGATGCCGCCGCTGCGCGAGGCTCTGGTTGATGCCGGGAATTCGGACGCAGCCGATGGCCTCAATGTGATTGTGGAGAGCAATTCGCTGCTGCAATTCGTGAAGCCGTCACTTTACGTGACGGTTTTCGACGCGTCTCGCGATGACTTCAAGGATTCCGCCCGGCAAATGCTCGATCGCGCCGATGTATTTGTTTTTCGGCGGGGGTTGGAAGACGCAAGCGTCACAAATCCTCCGTGGCTGCAGTTGCCGGCTCAGTTGTTGAGGCAAAAACCGTCGTTGCTGCAGCGAGAAGGGGAACCGCTCCCGGAACCTTTGTTCCAATTGGTAAAACGGATTTTGGAGGCTCCAGCCAGCG
>Ga0210402_10003642_pt1 | contig 14356 bp, 11 predicted proteins | sample IncBWC7MmetaG_FD_161055 | JGI IMG/M metagenome (GOLD analysis project Ga0210402, IMG submission 161055) | Forest soil microbial communities from Barre Woods Harvard Forest LTER site, Petersham, Massachusetts, United States - Inc-BW-C-7-M | ecosystem: Environmental > Terrestrial > Soil >...
CGATGTAGTACTCAATGGGATCTTCGACCGTCATGACGTTGCGGGTGTTGTCATTGATCCGCTCGAGGGCGGCGTACAGCGTCGTGGTCTTGCCGGAACCGGTGGGTCCGGTCACCAATATGATGCCGTGCGGCTTGTGGATGATTTCATCCATCAATTCCTGCGTGCGCGGATCCATGCCCAAGGCCGTGAGTTCGATTCGGCCGGCCTGTTTGTCGAGCAATCGCAGCACCACGCGTTCGCCGTGACCGGAGGGCAGGGTCGAGACGCGTACGTCAACAGCGCGACCCGCAATGCGCAGCGAAATTCTGCCGTCCTGCGGCAAACGGCGCTCCGCGATATCCAGCTTCGACATGACTTTGATGCGCGAGACCACGAGCGGCGCCACGGCACGCTTGGTCTGCAGCACTTCGCGAAGCACACCGTCCACCCGAAATCGAATCACGAGCCGATTCTCGTATGGCTCGATGTGGATATCCGAGGCGTTTTCTTTGACCGCCTGGGTCAGCAACGCGTTGATCAAGCGGATGATGGGCGCTTCGTCGTCGCTCTCGAGCAGGTCGGAGGACTCGGGAATGTCCTCGGCCAGATGGGCCAGATCGGTGTTGTCGTCCAATCCCTCCAACATTTGCATCGCGGCGCCGGAACCTGCCTCGTAGGCGATGCGCAGCATGGAATCGAAGATCTCCACCGATACGCGTTCGAGTTTCAAGGGAACACCGACGAAGCGGCGCACCTCGGCCAGGCATTGCGGCGTCACGCCGGGACGGCAGACGGTGTCGGCGACCCCGTCGGCGATGCCGCGCACCAAAACTCCGTGGCGCTTCGCAAACGGAAACGATAGCTTGCGCTGCTGCTCGGCCTCTTGCAGTTCCGCGTGCATAGCGGCCTGCCGGGTGGCGTGCCGGGCGGCGAAGTGGGCGGTGCAGCGGGGTCCTGCGAAGTCGGAGTCTTCGGTGCCGGGGTCTGCGGTGCCGAAGCCGCCCCTGGCGGCGCGGCCGGGGGCCCAGGCGATGTAGCCGGCGGATTCGGCGTGGCGCCAGCGGGATTGGTCTCGGCGGGCGGTGGCGGTGGCGGCAGCGCCAACCCTTCGGGAATCGCGGGCACGGCGGGCTGTTTCTCTCCAGGCAGCAGGGTGACATGTCCGCCGTTCAAATTGTGCTGAGTCTGCCGCACGCCGTTGTAAATCGCTTCGCTGGTGCTTTCGGTAGCATCGGCATCTCGCAGTATTTTCGGACGAATGAATACCATCAGGTTCTTCTTCTGCCGGGAACCGCTGCGCGACTTGAATAAATTGCCGATGATGGGAATGGCGCCGAGTCCGGGCACCCGATCCTCGCTCTGGGTCACCGTATCCGATATGAGTCCGCCGAGTACGATGATGCCGCCATCCTCGATCAGCACGGTGGTTTTGATCGAGCGCTTATTGGTCGAAATGTCGGCCGAGTCGGTGAGCTTCGCCCCGGGAGAGGAGTCTTCTTGCTCGATCTTGAGCTGCACCGAGTTGCCTTCGTTGATGTGCGGCGTGACCTTCAAAATCGTGCCCACTTCCTCGCGCTGAATGGTTTGGAACGGGCTGCTGGTTCCGGAAACGCTCGCCGTGGTGTTGGAAAAGGACCCCGTGATCAGAGGAATTTCCTGCGTCACCTTCACTTCGGCCTCTTCGTTGTTCATGGTGATCAGCGAAGGCGTGGAAATGATGTTGCTGCTGCCGTCGCTGCGCAGCGCCTGCACCAGCGCGGCGAAATTCAAGCCGCTGCTCTGGATTCGACCGACGCCAATCGTAGCGCCGGTGCCCACGGTCGAACTGCTGATCCCAGGCACGCTGGTCGATGCGCCGGGCCCGGTGGGCGAGCTGACCGTGCCGCCGCTCAAGGCCAGTGCCGCCAGATCGACGATGCTGGTGCCGGCGCCGGGCAGGTTGATGATGCCTGCTGGGACCGTGCCGCCTCCCTGTCCCCACAGCAGCCACTGTACGCCGAGATTGGAGCTCTTATTGACGTCGATTTCGACAATGATGGCTTCGACATGGACCTGCGCACGGCGGATGTCGATTTTGTCGATGACCCCCATCAAGGACTTCATGATCTTGGGAGGCGCCGTAATGATGAGCGCGTTGGTGGGAATATCGGCCCAAATGGTCACGCTGGCATCGATGTTGGCGGTGCCGCCCTGGGGTCCTTGGACGCTGGCCGACACTGCCGGGCCGCCCTGTGCCTTGGCGGTTGCGGTGGCCTGACCCTTCAACTTTTCGGCAATTTTTTCGGCGTCGGCATAGCGCAGATACCGCACCTGGATGTCGCCGCCGGTCGCCGAGGGGGTGTCCATATTGAAGATCAGCGCCTTCAGCCGCAGCCGCTGTCCGCGCTCACCCGTCAGAATGACGCTGTTGGTGCGCTCGTCGGCAACGACCTTGGCGAGGGCGCCGCCGGAATCCGCGCCGGCACCCGAATTGAGGGCGGTGACGATCCGCACCACCTCGCCGGCGCCGGCATTGCGCAGCGGAATCACTTCAATGGGCTCATCGCCGCTGTCATCCATGCGCTGGATGATGCGTACCATGCGGCTCACATTGCTGGCCCGGTCCGAGATGATCAGTATGTTGCCGGCGGGATACGCCGCGAGGTGCCCATAGGGCGGCACCAGGGGGCGCAGAATCGGCACCAGCGCCCCGGCGTTGATATTCTTCAGGGTAACGATTTGGGTCACGATCTCATCAGATGTGGAACTCACTTCACTCGGCAGGTCGATGGACGGCATTTGCCGAAGATCGGTATTCGGCACGATTTTGATGACCTTGCCGGCGGGTACCGCCACATAGCCATACACCTGCAATACCGCCAGAAATGCCTCGTAGAAGGCTCCCGCGGACATCGGCGTTGCCGACAGCATCGTGACCTTGGCGTTGACCCGGGGGTCGATGATGAAATTCTTGCCGGTCACCTCGCTGACCGCTTGGATGATCTGGCTTAAATCCGCGTCCTTGTAGTTGGGCGTGATGGTCGCGCCTTCCTGGGATCTCCCCTGCGGGACCGCGGGCAGCGCAACGGTCAACAGCAGTCCCGCCAGCGCCAGCACTGCGGGGAGCCGGCCCGGGGATAGCGCTGGCGTCACCTTGAACCTCATGGGATCGCGCATGCTGGGGGTTCGACCGGCGTTGCCGTTATTGGTTTGAATTTTCATTGTTGTTATTGGCCGGTGGCGGAGGTGGTGGTGCGGGCTCGCCAGGTGCGGCGGCGGGGGCGGAGGCGACGGCGGGCGACGCATTCGCCTCGCTCTCCAGCTCCTTGGTGGCATCCGCCGCAACTTGTGCGATGTTCAAAGTGATGTCCTGCTTTTGACCGCCTCTCTCGACGGTTACCGTAACGTGATCGGAGGTCTGAATCGTATTGAATACTTCCTGGCTGCGTTGCGGGTCGTCGAGCGCGGTGCCATTGATCGCCGTGACCAAATCACCGGCCTTCAGGCCCAACTTGCCGAATATCTGCCGGTTCCGACCCGGATAAGCGCGAAAGCCGCGCAGTTTTCCGGCCGCGTTATCGTAAGAGGCCACCGTGCGCATCACTTGATCGAGAATGCCCGGATCCTGCTGGACCCTTTGGCGGATGTTCTCCACGGCGGCCGTGGTGCGCGGGTCGGCGCCTGGGCGGCGCATCGCAGCGGTGGGTCCGCGGTTGCCGGCCAGCAGCTGCCGCGGCAGCTGCAGAGTCTCCAGCGCCCCTGCACGATCCAGAATGACGTGATCCAGGTACACCGAATGCAGGGAGGCACCCCCGACCTTGTCGCCCACCGAATACACCTTCGACGGGCCGCCGCCGTCGCTGATGATGGCTACTCCGCGTTTGGGGTCCTGGGTGGCAATGGTCCCTGCAAGCAGGAGATTGGCAGAGGTTTGCGGCGCATTGGCGGGGTCTTGAGCGCCGCCATTGACCGCCGCGACCCCGAATAGGTGGGCGGAGATCACATTCTGGATATGCAGAGTCTGGTGCTGCGGGCGGGGTGCAGCGCCCGTCAGAGCGGGCTGCGGCGACTTGACCGGCTTGACGAACAGGAACATGGCGATCTGGGCAAGTTGCGCGGCGATGAGCGCCGCCAGCAACAGCGACACCAACCTGGGCCCATTGGCCTGGAGGCGGGAGAGCCAGTCATGTGTGCGAGTGTCGAGCATGGTAACCGTTGCGGTAATCAGGCAATCATACGGGCTCTGCGCTTGGGCGCTCAAGCATTTGTTTTTCCTTATTAAAGTAATGTGATAGTGATTCGCGACAGGGAACTTAAGTTAGGCGGTTAATCGGCCATGTCTTGTAAAGCGCCCAAACGCGCCCTATAAACTGGGAACTCATGAGCGATATCGAACGTGGGCGGGACGGGACGGGCTTGATCGTCGAGGAAGCGGCGCCCAAGCTCAAGAGACCTCCCCTCTATCAAGTAGTTCTGATTAATGACGACTACACTCCAATGGAGTTCGTGGTCGACATCCTGCAGCGGTTCTTCGCCATGGATCGCACCAAAGCAACTCGGGTTATGCTAGAAGTCCATACAAAAGGCAAAGGAGTGTGTGGCGTCTTTACTTATGAAATTGCGGAGACCAAGGTGGCTCAGGTGATCGCGTATGCGCGCCAACATCAGCATCCGCTGATGGCAACGCTAGAAGAGGCTTAATGTGCTAAGTCAAGAACTTGAATTTTGTCTGAACGATGCGTTTGCCGGTGCGCGCGACGCCCGGCACGAATTCATGACCGTCGAGCACTTGTTGCTGGCGATCGTGGATACCCCGAAGGTCAGGGAGATCTTGAAGTCATGCGGCGCCGACACCGCGAAACTCAAGATCGAACTGAAGCAATTCATCGATCAGACCACGCCGCGCCTGGCGGCCGGCGAAGACCGCGACGTGCAGCCCACGTTGGGCTTCCAGCGCGTGCTGCAAAGAGCCGTGTTCCACGTTCAATCGAGCGGCAAGAAAGAAGTCACCGTGGCCAATGTGCTGGTGGCGATCTTCAGCGAAAAGCAATCGCATGCGGCGTACCTGCTCAGCATGCAGGATGTGTCGCGCCTGGACGTGGTCAACTTCATTGCGCACGGACTGTCCAAGGCGGGGGGCGAGGAGCGCAGCGAGCGCGACGATGGCGGCGCCTCGCCGGACACCGAGCGCGAGGCGGACGGCGGCGGCAATGCGTTGGAGAAATATGCCACCAACCTGAATGACTCTGCGCGCAAGGGCAAGATCGATCCGCTGATCGGCCGCAAGCTCGAGGTCGAGCGCACCATCGAAATACTCTGCCGCCGGCGCAAAAACAATCCTCTGTATGTCGGCGAGGCCGGGGTGGGCAAAACGGCGATCGCGGAAGGGCTGGCACGCATGATCGTCGAGAATCAGGTGCCCGATGTGCTGCTCGACGCCACCATCTATTCACTCGACATGGGCTCGCTGGTGGCGGGCACCAAGTATCGCGGCGACTTCGAGAAACGCTTGAAGGCGGTGCTGGCGGAAGTCAAGAAACAGCCCGGCGCGATTCTATTCATCGACGAAATTCACACCGTTATCGGCGCGGGCGCCGCTTCCGGCGGGGTGATGGACGCCTCGAATCTGATCAAGCCGGCGTTGAACAACGGCGAATTGCGCTGCATCGGATCGACCACCTACAACGAATATCGCGGCATATTCGAAAAAGATCACGCGCTGGCGCGGCGTTTTCAGAAAATCGACATTACCGAGCCGTCGGTGCAGGACACGGTGGATATATTGCGCGGACTGAAGTCCCGCTACGAGGAACATCACGGCATCAAGTACGAGGACGACGCCTTGAGCGCGGCTGCGGAGCTCGCCGCGCGGCATATCAACGATCGGCACATGCCGGACAAGGCGATCGACGTGGTGGACGAGGCCGGCGCGAACCTGCGGCTGCAGCCGGTCGAGAAGCGCGCGGCGTCGGTGACCGTAACCCAGATAGAGAATGTGGTCGCGCGGATTGCGCGCATACCGCCCAAGAATGTATCGATGTCCGATCGCGACGTGCTGCGAAACCTGGAGCGCAACCTGAAATTGACGATCTTCGGCCAGGACAAGGCGATAGAGGCGCTGGCGGCCGCGATCAAGATGTCCCGCTCGGGGTTGGGCGATATGCGCAAGCCGGTCGGTTCCTTCCTGTTCTCAGGCCCCACAGGTGTCGGCAAAACCGAGGTGACCCGCCAGCTGGCGATCGCCATGGGTGTGGAATTCGTGCGTTTCGACATGTCGGAGTACATGGAGCGCCATACGGTGTCGCGGTTGATCGGCGCACCGCCGGGCTATGTCGGTTTCGATCAGGGCGGCTTGTTGACCGAGGCGATCGCGAAGCATCCGCACTGTGTGCTGCTGCTTGATGAGATCGAGAAGGCGCATCCCGACGTGTTCAACCTGCTGCTGCAGGTCATGGATCACGGCACGCTCACCGACAACAATGGCCGCAAGGCGGATTTCCGTCACGTCATCATCGTGATGACCACCAACGCGGGAGCCTTCGAAATGAGCCGGCCGAGCATCGGATTTACCCAATCGGACACGGGTTCGGATGCCATGGAGGCGATCCGGCGGCTGTTTTCACCGGAATTCCGCAATCGACTGGACGCCGTCATTCAATTCGGCAGCCTGGACCAGGACACCATCGAGCGGGTGGTCGACAAGCTGCTGGTCGAGGCAGAGGCGCAGCTGGAGCAGAAGCGCGTGTCGATCTCTGTGGACGAACCGGCAAGGCGCTGGATTGCCAAGCGCGGTTACGACCCGAAGATGGGGGCACGGCCCATGGCGCGCATCATTCAGGAGTTCATCAAGCGACCGCTGGCCGAGGAACTGCTGTTCGGCAAGCTCGTCAATGGCGGGCACGTCGAGGTGTCCTTGACCGAGGACGGCGAGAAACTCAAGCTCGAGACGCGCTCCGCGGACCAACCGGCGCTGTTGTCGCACGAAAGCTAGCGGCGACTCGGTTCAGCGGCCGCGGTAGACGATGCGGCCCTTGGTCAAATCGTAAGGAGTCATTTCAACGGTGACTTGGTCGCCGGTCAGGATTCGAATGTAGTTTTTGCGCATCTTGCCTGAGATATGTGCGGTAACTACATGGCCGGTCTTGAGTTTGACGCGAAATGTCGTATTGGGCAGAGTCTCGACGACCTCGCCCTCGAATTGAATAGCCTCTTCTTTTGACATGCGTCCTTTGGTATGCGAGAAACCGCGCGCATTGTGCATAAAGCACTGTGGTAATGCAATTTACTGCGATTGAGGTAGCCAGCAGCCGCGCGGCGCGCGCTTTGCATGCTGGCGCAGCAACGCGACAAACTGGCTGCGCGATACCTCGCGCGCGCCCAGACTCGCCAGGTGAGCGCTGGCCACCTGGCAGTCGATGACCTTGATGTCGCGTGCGCGACACTCATCCACCAATCGCGCCAACGCCACCTTCGAAGCGTCGCGTTCGAGGCTGAACATCGACTCGCCGAAGAACACCTGTCCCAGCTGAATGCCGTACAAGCCTCCCACCAGCCGCTCGTCGCGATAGACCTCGATGCTGTGGCCGTAGCCGAGCTTGTGCAGCTGTTCGTAGGAATCGATCATCTCCGCGTTCAGCCAGGTGTCGGGGCCGGAGCGCCGCGGCATTGCGCAGCCGCGGATCGTGGCGCCGAAGGCATGGTCGATCCGCGTCGTGAATGCGTGATTGCGCAAGGTCTTCTGCAAGCTGCGCGAGCAGCGAAATTCCCCGGGAAACAGCACCATGCGCGGATCCGGAGACCACCAAAGGATCGGCTGCTGCGCCGAGTACCAGGGAAACACGCCGCGTTCATAGGCTGCGAGCAGCCGCGCGGGGCTCAAGTCCCCGCCGGCGGCAAGCAAACCCGGCGGCTCGCGCAACGCCTGATCCAGGGGCGGAAACCAATTCGGATCCGCCTGCTCGCCCAGCCAAACCAGTCTGCTCAGAATCGCAACTCCTCATCCGGCGCCCGGTGGTAGGGGACGTGGCTCTGGACCGCCGCGGCGTAATGATCCACGCCGCGGGCCTCGCGACGGGCGAAGTCGCGAATGGCCGCGGCAAATCGTTGGTCGGCAATGTAATGCGCCGAACTCGTCAGAGTCGGCACGAAACCGCGAGGCACCTTGTGCTCGCCCTGCGTGCCCGGCTCGAAGCGCTGTAGCCCATGATCGATGCAGTACTCGATTCCTTGGTAGTAGCAGGTCTCGAAATGCAAGCTGTGGTAGTTGCCGCCGGCGCCCCAGTAGCGGCCGAACAGGGCATTCTCGCCCACAAAAAAAATTGCCACGGCGATCGGCTCCCGGCCGACACGCGCCACCTTGAACATGAGCCGATCCGGCATCGCGGCGCTGATGCGTTTGAAGAAATTCAAATTTAAATACGGTTCATGGCCGTGACGATGGAAGGTATCGGCGTAAAAGCGATACAGGGTGCTCCACAGCGCGCCGTCGAGCTGCGCGGCGCTCAAAGTATCGAATTCGATGCCTGCTTCGGCGACCCGCCGGCGCTCGCGCTTCACTTTCTTGCGCTTCTCGGCGGTAAAAGTCGCGAGAAACGCCTCGAAGGAATCGTAGCCCTGGTTATGCCAATGGAACTGGCAATCGCGACGCAGTACCAGACCGGCATCATCGAGACTGGCGGCGATCTCCTCGGTCGGGAACAGCACGTGCCAGGACGACAGCCGTTCGCGGCGCGCGTACTCGATTACCGCGCGCACCATGCTCTGGGTCATGGCTTTGGCATCGATGTCCGCACTTAAGAGCAGCCGCGGTCCGCATACGGGAGTAAACGGCACCGCCGTCAGCAATTTTGGATAGTAGCTGAGGCCATGCTGGGCGTAGGCGTTTGCCCAGGAGAAATCGAACACGAACTCCCCGCGAGAATGCGCCTTGAGGAATAAGGGCATCGCCGCGACCGGAGTGCCGGCTGCATCCTCGATGACGAGGTGCTGGGGAGTCCAGCCGGTACGGGGCGCGGTGCAGCCAGCTTCCTCCAGCGCCAGCAGAAACTCGTGCCGCAGGAATGGCTGGGTGGTGCCTGCCAGGGCGTTCCAATCCTGCGCCTTGATCTGCGCGATGCTGTCGAGAAATCGCGCCGGCCGGTGGGTCACGCGTGGGCAGCGCGGGGTTTGGCGTGAACCTCGGCCTCAATACCTTCCAGATATTTGTCCGCATCGAGCGCCGCCATGCACCCGGTGCCGGCCGAGGTAACTGCTTGACGATACACGTGATCGGCGACGTCGCCGGCGGCGAATACTCCGGGGACGCTGGTCGCAGTGGCCGCGCCGTCGCTGCCGCCTTTCACCACGATGTAGCCGCCGCGCATCTCCAGTTGCTTGTCGAACAGCTGGGTATTGGGTACATGCCCGACCGCGATGAATACGCCGTCGACTTCGAGGCTGCGGGCGGCGGTTCCCGGCACGCCGCGTAGCCGTACGCCGGTCACTCCTGACTCATTGCCGAGTATTTCATCGACGGCGTGATTCCACACAATGTCGGCTTTGCCGGCCGACACATGCGTGAACAGGCGATCCTGCAGGATTTTCTCGGCGCGCAATTTGTCGCGACGATGCACCAGGGTCACGTGCGAGGCGATGTTGGCCAGGTACAGAGCCTCTTCCACGGCGGTATTGCCGCCGCCGACCACGGCGACGGCTTTGCCACGATAGAAAAAGCCATCGCAGGTGGCGCACGCGGAGACACCCTTGCCGCGAAAGGTCTCTTCCGATGGCAATCCCAAATATCTCGCCGAAGCGCCCGTGGCGATGATCAAGGCATCGCAGGTGTATTCGCCGTTATCGCCGAACAGATGAAAGGGCCGCTGGCGCAGCTCGACGCGATTGATGTGGTCGAACACGATGTCGGTATTGAATCGTTCGGCATGACGGCGCATGCGGTCCATCAACGCCGGACCCTGCAAATGCTCGACATCTCCCGGCCAATTGTCCACATCGGTGGTGGTCATGAGCTGTCCGCCCTGTTCCAAGCCGGTAATGAGGACGGGATGGCGATTCGCCCGGGCCGCGTAAACAGCCGCGGAATAGCCTGCCGGTCCGGACCCCAGGATCAGGAGTGGACTGTGCCTGACAACGCTCATGTATAATTTGCCTCTCGTCGTGAAACATCGCTGGCGATTGGCCGCCGGCGGGCGCTAAAGGTTAGCTGACCCATGGTAAGTAAATCTGTGGGCTCCAGCCAGTTCCTACAAGTCCACTCATAAACCTTGCCCGGCGCTGTTGTTGCATCAAGCTAGAGTGAGTTACTATCACATATTATTCAATTAGTTAAGCAGTAATCATCATTAAAGATCTAGATCTATCTGAGGCTCCATCGGCGAGGAAAGCCAAGCCGAGTGCAAAGCTCTCGATGGCCGTGGCGCGATCGCTGCGCGAGGGTACGCTATGGGTCTTGAGCGCGCTGGCGCTGATTTTGCTGCTGGCGTTGCTGTCCTATAACGGTCACGACCCGGGCTTTTCCACCACGGGTGAACCCGGTGCGGTGCGCAATTGGATCGGTCCGGTGGGCGCTCATCTCGCCGATTTTTTCCTGTTTCTGTTCGGCCGCCCGGCGTACTTGTTTCCCCTGATGTTGGCTTACGCCGGCTGGCTGGTGCACATGGATCATTCGCTGCCGGATGCGCGCTCGCGAATCAACACGCTGCTGCGCGCCACCGGGTTCGTGCTGACCTTGGTCACCAGCTGTGGCCTGGCGACCCTGCATTGGAGCGGCTCCGCGCTGCCGCATGGGGCAGGCGGTGTGCTGGGAGATCTTGCGGGCCAGGGCAGCGCTGCGGGCTTGAGCTTTCTCGGCGCCACGCTGCTGTTATTGGGTGTGTGGCTTGCGGGCGTGGCGCTGTTCCTCGGCGTGTCGTGGTTCACCATCATGGACAAGCTCGGCGCCTGGATTTTGGCAGTGGTCGAGTGGCTGCAAAAGCGCATGGAGCAACGCCGTGAACTCTCCTCCGGCCAGCTGCGCAAACAGGCGCGCCAGGAGGGAGTACGGGAAGAGCAAAAGAAAGTAGCCGCCCGCCAGCCGCCGCGCATCGAGCCGCTCGCGCCGTTGCCCCAGAAGAGCGACAGAGTGGAACGCGAACGTCAGGTGCCGCTGTTCGATGCGCCGAAGTCGAGCGAATTGCCGTCGTTGACCCTGCTCGACGAAGCGCGCCCGCGCGAGCACGCTTACTCGGATGAGACCTTGGAGGCGATGTCGCGCCTGGTGGAGATCAAGCTGCGGGACTTTGGCATCGAGGTGGAAGTGGTTGCGGTGCAGCCCGGCCCCGTGATCACGCGGTTTGAATTGCGCCCCGCGCCCGGCGTAAAAGTCAGCCAGATCAGCGGTCTTGCCAAGGATCTGGCGCGCGCGCTGTCCTCGATCAGCGTCCGCGTCGTCGAAGTCATTCCCGGCAAATCCGTGGTCGGACTGGAGATTCCCAACGAGAAGCGCGAGATCGTCACCCTGGGCGAAATCATCAAATCCAAGCCCTATGACGATCTGATTTCACCGCTGGCCCTCGCCCTCGGCAAGGACATCGGCGGCGTGCCCGTGGTGGCGGATCTGTCCCGCATGCCGCATCTCTTGATTGCCGGCACCACCGGCTCGGGAAAATCGGTTGCGATCAATGCCATGGTCTTGAGCCTGGTCTACAAGGCCACGCCGGATCACGTGCGCATGATCATGATCGATCCGAAGATGTTGGAGCTCTCGGTATACGAGGGCATCCCGCATCTCTTGTCCCCGGTGGTCACGGACATGAAGCAGGCGGCCAACGCGTTGCGCTGGTGTGTCGCGGAAATGGAGCGCCGCTACGCGCTCATGTCGGCGCTCGGCGTTCGCAACATCGGCGGCTTCAACCGCAAGGTCAAGGACGCAGCGGACTCAGGTCGGCCCATCAAGGATCCAATTCGCATGCAGAAGATCGCGCAAGGCGTGCCCGGCGTGGTCGCCGAAGATGTGGAGGATCTGACAACCTTGCCGTTTGTGGTGGTGGTCATCGATGAACTCGCCGACCTGATGATGATCGTCGGCAAGAAGGTCGAGGAATTGATTGCCCGGCTCGCGCAGAAAGCCCGCGCCTCCGGAATCCACTTGATCCTGGCCACGCAACGTCCGTCGGTCGATGTCATTACCGGTCTGATCAAGGCGAATATTCCCACGCGCATCGCTTTCCAGGTGTCGGCCAAGGTGGACTCGCGCACCATCCTCGATCAAAGCGGCGCCGAGTCGCTGCTCGGGCATGGCGACATGCTGTATTTGCCGCCAGGCACCTCGATTCCCACGCGCGTGCACGGGGCCTTCGTCTCGGATCAGGAAGTGCACCGGGTGGTCGCGGGCCTCAAATCCGCGGCGCCGCCGATCTACATCGATGAAATCCTCGAGGGCCCGCGCACCCCCATACCCGGATTTCCGTCCGACGATGAGGAGGAGGGTGGTGAGGGCGTCGCGGATGCCGAAGCCGACCCGCTGTACGACGAGGCGGTGCGCATCGTCACCGAAACCCGCAAGGCATCGATTTCCGGGGTTCAGCGGCGCCTCAAGATCGGCTACAACCGCGCCGCGCGCTTGGTCGAAGCCATGGAGGCAGCGGGCCTCGTGGGACCGTTGCAGTCCAATGGCAATCGCGAAATATACGGCGCTGCGCCCCCGGAGGAATGAGACCGATGCTGCATCGACACTTTGCCCTGGCGGCGATTGCACTCGTACTGATATTGACGGGCGCCAGTCGGGCGGTCGCATCTCCGGCCGCGGACGTCGATAAGTACCTGGCCGGTCTTGCCACGTGGTCGGCCGACTTTACCCAGACCATCGATGACGGCCACGGCAAGATCACGCGCAGCGCCGCCGGCAAACTCTACCTGCAGAAGCCGGGGAAATTTCGCTGGGACTACTCGCAGCCGTCCGAGCAGTTGATATTGGCGGACGGCAAGCAAATCTGGTTCTACGACAAAGATCTTCAGCAGGCCAATGTGCGCGACATGGATGCGACACTGTCCAGCACGCCGGCGGTGCTGTTGTCGGGCGGCGGATCGGTCAGCAGTCAGTTCGATGTCACCGCATTGCCCCCCGACGGCGGTCTTGAATGGTACCAGCTGATACCCAAGCGCCCGGAAACAGACTTTCAGCTGGTGCGAATCGGATTCAAGCAGGGTCAGTTGGCGTCCATGTTTCTTGCCGACAAGCTCAATCAGGTCACGCAATTGACCTTTACCAATCCGAAGCGCAATGCGAAATTTGCAGCGGACCTTTTCACATTCGTGCCGCCGCCGGGAGTCGATGTGATCGGGCGCGGCGGCCAGTGACGTTGCGCGACGGCACTTATCGACCACTGGCAGATCGACTGCGGCCGCAGTCCCTCGAGGACTTCGTCGGACAATCGCACTTGTTGGGTGCAGGCGCGCCACTGCGTCGAGCTCTCGAGTCCGGCCATCCTCATTCCATGATCTTGTGGGGCCCCCCGGGAACGGGCAAAACCACGCTGGCGCGATTGGTGGCCCAGGGAGCGCGCGCGGAATTCGTTGGTTTGTCGGCGGTCCAGGCCGGAATCAAGGATATCCGTGCCGTGGTGGAACAGGCTCGCAGTTTGCGCGGCACCCGCGACACGGTTCTGTTTCTCGACGAGGTGCACCGATTCAACAAGGCGCAGCAGGACGCGTTTCTGCCGTACGTCGAAGATGGAACCCTGATTTTCATCGGCGCGACCACGGAGAATCCCTCATTTGAAGTCAATAACGCCTTGTTGTCGCGGGCGCGCGTCTATGTGCTCAAGTCTCTGAATACCGCCGACCTTGGGCTACTCCTTGATCGCGCGCTCATCGATACGGAGCGGGGACTGGGAACGCTGAACCTGCAGATGGATGGAGGCGCGCGTGAGTTGCTGCTGGCCGCAGCCGACGGGGATGCCCGCCGCATGCTGAACTTGCTGGAAACCGCCGCTGACTTGAGCACCCCGGCCGAATCGGCACGAAGCTTGGACGTCGATACCATGCGCGCGGTGATCGGCAGCACCTATGTGCGCTTCGATAAGGGCGGTGAGAACTTCTATGACCAGATATCGGCGCTGCACAAAGCCGTTCGCGGCAGCGATCCGGACGCTGCGTTGTATTGGCTGTGCCGCATGCTAGCCGGCGGCTGCGACCCCTTGTATGTCGCGCGGCGCGCGCTGCGCATGGCCAGCGAGGATATAGGCAATGCCGATCCACGGGCGTTGACCATGGCGCTGGAGGCCTGTGCCGTGTACGAGCGATTGGGCAGTCCCGAAGGCGAACTGGCCATCGCCCAAGCCATTGTGTTCATGGCGTGCGCGGCCAAGAGCAATGCCGTGTACACGGCATTTGCGGCGGCCACCGCCGATGCGACGAGCTT
>Ga0210402_10003643_pt1 | contig 14349 bp, 11 predicted proteins | sample IncBWC7MmetaG_FD_161055 | JGI IMG/M metagenome (GOLD analysis project Ga0210402, IMG submission 161055) | Forest soil microbial communities from Barre Woods Harvard Forest LTER site, Petersham, Massachusetts, United States - Inc-BW-C-7-M | ecosystem: Environmental > Terrestrial > Soil >...
ATAATGAAGACAATTAATTTATGTTTTATTAGACTAATTATTAATCTTATAAAATTTATAAACTATAATAAATATAAACAACAAAAATATATAACTTTCTTGCTCATTTCAAGATTTTATATATTATTATTAATAAACAAAAAAACGAGATCTTCCAGATTCGAACTGGAATTCTTCTAAGTGACAATTAGACGCTCTACCAATTAAGTTAAGATCTCTTAAAATTTAATAAATTAAACAAGAGCGAGGTGATTCGAACACCTACCAATGATTTTGAAGATCAGCATACTAACCGTTAATACTACACTCTTTTATATTTATTATTTTAAAATATATTTAATTAAATAAAAAGGGGGGGATAATTATTAAAGTTAAATAATAATTTAAATACTAAAAATTTAAATTAATATTATAAAGTAAAGAAGAAATAGAAAAATGTAAACCATCTAAAATAACTTTAGGGAAAATACCTAATAAAACAGTAGGTATTAATAAAGTTATTAATAAATTAAATTCTCTTCTAGAAATATCTTTAATTGGTTTTAAATGAGGAGAATAAATTCCATAAGAAATTCTATTATATAAATAAATAGAATAAATTGCAGATAATACTATTCCAGATGCACCTAATGTAGCTATTATAGGGCTTCTTTCTCAGATACCAATTAAAGATAATTGTTCACCTAAGAAATTTAAAGTTAATGGTATACCAGTATTACTTAATGTGAAAATGAAGAATAATATAGTAAATACAGGCATATAAGTAACTAATCCTCTAACATAATGAATAATTCTAGTTCCTGTTCTATCATAAATTACTCCTCCAACACAAATAAATAAAGCAGGAGAAACAAAACCATGAGCTAAAGCTAATAAAATCGCACCTTCAATACCTTGAATTGTATTAGAAAATAAACCTAATATAACTACACTCATATGTGCAATACTTGAATAAGCAATTAAAGCTTTAGTATCTTGTTGAATAATTGTAGCTAATGAAGCATAAATTAAAGTTAAAATTGCAATAGTTTGAACTAAAGGAGCAAAATAATTAGTAGCATCAGGTAAAAAATTAATTAAAACTCGTAAATAACCATAAGTAGCAAATTTTAATATAGTAGCTGCTAATAATATAGAACCAGCTAAAGGACTATCAGCATGAGCTCTATATAATCAACCTGTTAAAGGTCATAAAGGTGTTTTAACTGCAAAAGCTACAAAAAATCCTAATCATAAAAATTTCTGACTATCTAAGTTAATTTCAGATAAAGATATAATTTGAAAATCAGTAGATCCTACATAACTATATATTTGAAGTATAGCTAATAACATAAATAAAGATCCTGCTAAAGTATATAAAAATAATAATAAAGCTGATCTTATTCTAGCTTCTCCTGAACCATAAACTATAATTATTAAAAATAATATAGGTAAAACACTTTCAAAGAATATATAAAATAAGATTAAATCTAATACTACAAATACTCCTATTTGTAATGTTTCTAATAATAAAAAGGATATTAAAAAATATTTTAAATTATTATTTATATTATTATAATTAGATAAACAGCTATAGGACTTATAAAAGTTGTTAATAATACAAAATATAATGAAAGCCCATCTATACCTATATTTAAATGACAATAACTTAAATCTATAAATTCATATACAAATTGATATTGGCTAGTACTTGAATCAAATTCTAATCATATATATATTGATATTAGAAAATTTATTAGCATAGTTATTAAAGTTATTCTTTTCATTCTTATTTTATTTTTTGATGTATTTTCTGGTATTGTTATTAACAATAAACTACTTATTATTGGTATTGACAATAATAAACTTATCATGTAGTATTTAAATATTAATTTCACAACTTGAGTGTCTATTTATGTGGGGTTTAATTTGTATAGATTTGTAATCTTATTAGTGGAGTATTTGCGCACTCCTCTCTTTTAATTCTTTTTTCTTAAGTATGGCTATATTAATTTAAGAATTATATTAAATATTCAATTAATCGTCGGACACTGTGAGATTTGAACTCACGACTTTATTCAAGTACTCGTTTTCAAAACGAGCGCCATAAACCAGACTCGACCAAGTACCCTATAAATTATTTTCTTGAATTAATAATTTTATAAGACCGAAGGGGATTGAACCCTTATAATATCCATTATGAGCGAACTGCATTACCAATTATGCTACAGTCTTTGAAAAATATATTTTTGTTTTTGTATTAATTCTTTTAATTAATAAATCTAAATTAACACAGAAAATAATTAAAGATTAGAAATGGGGGTAAATTTATAGAAATGAACTGTATATTTAATTAAATAAATAATAAGTTTAAAGTTAAATTAAATATAAACTTAATCTAATCTATCAATTTAAGACTGAACAGGTAACATTTTGAAAGCATGGAATGGTATAGGACTTTGTAAAGTTCATTCTAATGTTGAAGCTGTTTCTGTTTCATTTTTAAATTGTTCTGTAGATGTAAAATAAGAAGGTATATTTCAAGGATTAGTATTAACAAGACTTCCATTAGCAAATATATCATAAATAATATAACCAAATAATACGGTAGCCATAATTGAAATCATAGATCCTAAACTTGATATTTGATTTCATCCAATAAAGGCATCTGGATAATCTGGTATTCTTCTAGGCATCCCCGCTAATCCTAAAAAGTGTTGAGGAAAGAAAGTAATATTTACTCCTATGAATAAAGTTCAAAAATGAATTTTCCCTAATAATTCATTATATGATTTTCCTATAATTTTAGGAGTTCAGTAATAAAAGCCTGCAAAAATTGCAAACACAGCACCCATTGATAATACATAATGGAAATGAGCTACTACATAATAAGTATCATGTAAAGCTAAATCTAAAGAAGCATTAGCTAAAACTACTCCAGTTACACCTCCTATTGTGAATAAAGCTAAAAATCCTAATGTGAATATTAAAGGTGTTGTTAATCTTAAACTACCACCATATAAAGTAGCAATTCAAGAGAATATTTTAATACCAGTAGGTACAGCAATTACCATTGTAGCTGCAGTAAAATAAGCTCTTGTATCTACCTATTAAGATTTAAAAAAAATCTTAACTTGGACTATGTCTTATCCCTGTTAAAAGGGACTTTCCCGTGTAGTCTCTGAGGATCCTATTTAAATAGTTTTAAAAAATAAGAAAATTATGAGCAAAACAAAACAAAACCCAATGCTCACTCTTTTTAAAAATGTTGTAAAGAATTCACTCAAATGTGGGGTAATTGATGTTAATTTACATGAGATAAGAAAATTTATCTTAACCGTGTATTCAAAAGTAGAGTTAATTTACATATTTCAAAACCCAGCTGCATCTTGAATTAAACCAGCTGCATCTGCCATTAATTGAGCTTTTTGAGATCCATAGTTAATAATTTCAGCTGTTGTATCGATTGGAACTGGAGTTTGAGGTATCATCAAAGGTGAATCTGCAACAGATTGAATTTGTTGAGTTCCTTCTTGTATTCGTTTCAATTCCTCCAATTTTTTCAATATAGCATTAGAACTTTCTCTTGTCTCTCTTAAAGCATTTAATTTTCTTAATTTTTGTTTTGTTTTAATTTAAAATTATTAAATTTCTATTTATTTAGTTTCCTGCAAGTTGTATAATATTTAGTGATTTTCACGTACTCTCTTTTTATTTTTACTTTCTCTATAGATAGAATTGGAGTAATCGTACACTAATTTTTAAATAGTTTCTTGCATATAGGGAAATTATTCTCCATACTTTTTCAAATATGGACGACGTAAGGAATTTAGCTATACTCCCAATTTATATGTCATAGATTTATGCATATAAGGCCAAATAATAGTTTTAATTGTCTCTACTGACTTAACTAAAATATAAATTCTATAATTTCCTCCTGATTTATGGATAGAGCATTTAATGTTATATTTATTACTTAAATGCTGACTAAGTCTTTGAACATCAGCATAAATAAAACTATCTGTACAAATATATAAACCTTTAGAAGATCCTCTCGATCCATCTTGCATAACTCAATGAGCTAGTGCTAGAGGAGTTAATAATGATAAGTCCCAAGGAACTATTTTTACTTTACCATCGTAAAATTTTAGATAAAATTCATTTAATATAGGTAAAGCTTTACTTCAGAAGTTTAAATTTGTATAAGTTTTTCCAGTTCTTTTGTCTAAATAAGAGGTTTCTCTGTACTTTTGTGAGCATATTTCTTCTAAAGAATTTAACACACTTAAAAAATAGTCTTTTTTATCTGCGCTTTGTGTGAAGCCAAATCTAGCATTTAACCCTCTAGGAGGTAATTCTAATTTAGCATCTCCTAATAAAGAACCAAATATTATATTCTTAGCTTTATCAGAAATTAAGGGTTTATTATCTTCTATTTTTGCGACAATAACTTGAGAGTAAAGAATTAAATTACAAAATTCATCTAGACCTACACTAAACATATGGTGAGATCATACTAAAAACCCTAATATACCAATAGAGAACATAGCATAAACCATACCTAAATAACCAAATATAGGTTTACCTGAGAATGTTGAAATTACTTGACTAATAATTCCAAAACCAGGTATAATTAAAATATAACAATAAATTTGATTAATCAAATAGTTGAAAATAATCTATTTTAATTAATACTCAAGAATTTAACATTCTTGTTAGGACTTTATCTTAAACTGTTGTATCACGTTATCTGTGCATTGTATTTTTTAAATTAATTATTTTTTCAAGGCCATCTTTTTTTAAATGATTTTTATTTTGAATTATTAAATATGCTTTTCTTCATTTTAAATAATTAATATATTTACTACTTAATAAATGAGTATAATCAAAATAATTAATAACGTTTCTAGCTGAACCCAAACTAGTAGATCCATAGTAATAACTATCTTGATTTTTACTATAACCTATATTACCACCTAAAAAGTCTTTAATTAATAGTAAAACATTCTCTGTTGTGTGATCAATTTGAAAGTTTAATCTAACTTCCACTCTGTCTGGTCGATTAAGTATTTTTATTTGAAAACTAGCTTTAGCATCAGAAAACCCTGCTAATCAATAATTGTTTAAATCCTTATCTGAATTTAATTTAAAATTAATATTTCTTCTTAATTCAGCATAATTATCATGTTTTAATATATTATTAATTATTTGATTAATTTTATTTTCGGTTCTAATTTTTCCATTTATTAGATTAATTACTTTTTCTAAACCTTTTTTAGCAGTAATAACTAAATAAAAAGCATTTTTATCTTTTCTAACACTTCCAAAACCTAATCATTTTTTTATAAAGTAAGCTAAAGAAGCCTCTAATGAATTAAATACAATAATCAATTGTTGATTATTACTGAAATGACCTTCACCATCTATTAAACCAGCTAAATAATGTCCAAATTGAACGTCACTAACAGGTTTAAAATGTTTAGGTACATGTACAGACACAGATTTTATATTTTCTGTAAATATTGCAGTTTCGTTGCATAAAGTCTCTGAGGTTCTATTTTTAAATAAAATATTACCTGCTGATTTACTTCATTGTTTTAACTTTTTTACTATTTCATTTAAGATTGAGTATTTAAAACTAAATATCGAAGTAGTCCCAGCATATAGCAACGTTAAGAGGCCTATATATTTAACCTCTGGATGTCCAAAGAATCAAAAAAGATGTTGGAATAATATAGGATCACCACCTCCTGCAGGATCGTAGAAACTAGTATTAAAATTTCTATCTGTTAATAACATAGTTATTCCCTTTTGTCTTGATTTACTGGACTAGATCCCATGACTTAAAGTCTCATTATGTTTATAATAATTTTCAGATAAATTGTAGACAAAAAAAATACAAATTAAATTATTTTTTTTAATTAAATGACAATTGAATAAATTAAATAAAATTAGCTTGCAAAAAGTTGAGCTAATTTAACCAAATCATCAGTCCCTCTAACGAATTCAAAAATGACAGTAGTATCAGATTCATTTACAGTAGATATACCTGTTACTATTACATCTTGATGAGCGTTTAGATGTATAGTTGTGGTGGGACCTAAATTATCAACAACAACTTCAATTACCTCATCAGCTGTACTTGAATCTACTTGACTTCCTCCATTGATTTCTTTCACAAGAGTTAAATTAGGTGTGTGAGTATTTATTGATGTAGAACTGTTTTGTGTTATTTGACTTAGTCCATCTGAAGAACCTTCACAAACAGATGTTTGATCATGTAGTGTCTGAAGATTTTTTTAGAACTATGTAAATAAGAATTTAAAAAAGCAAATCCTAAGTGGCATGCTACACCAGTAAATATCCCATAGAATATTATTTGATTATCTAAGAAATAATTTAAAGTTGACATTTATTAATTTAAAATTATTAAAATTTCTCTCTTAGGTTTATACTAACTTATTTTATAAAATATTAACATAAGTTTGTCTAGTTAGTATTATATTAAATATTTAAATATTCTAAGATTCGCCTTTTTCAATTATCCCATATACTTAAATAGTTAAGTATTTGGATCTTAATGTTTAACATTAATTCAGATAATTTATAATTTTTTCTTTATCTCTTTATAAATTTTAATCAAATTTGTCTATTCATTTTTCAAAGAGGGGTAATTTGTTTATATACTTTTATATTAATATAAACATAAAGGTAAATACTCATACATTCACATGTATGTTGGGACTATATCTTATTAATCTAAGTTGTAAAATTTATTTAAGTGATCTCAAGTAAACACAGATCTAGAATTATTCATACAAGATTTAATTGAAATAATATCTTGAATATTATTTTTATGTTTAAATGTTTTTGATTTAAAATATTCTAAAACTTTAAGTCAATCTTTATAATCTAAATATTTACTTCCAAACAAAGGAAATAAATTTAAATAGTTTTCTAAAACTAAATTTCCATTTAAACTTGTAGTTCTTACTCTGTATTCTGGTTTAGGTTTATCAACTCTAATAGCTTTAACAGAAGAAAGTAGGAAACTAGCAATAATTTCTAGTAAATCTAAATTATTATTACCTCTATGATCCATTTGTGATTGACTTAATTCAAATTTACATTCTACTCTAGGATATTTAGAAGTAGTTGTAGTTCTTATAGAGAAGTGACCATCAGCTTCTATAAATCCAGATAATCATGCATTAGAATCTAATGGATTATTATTTAGAGGTTTTTTAGGAATATTAATTCCTTCAAATTTTATATTTAATCAATCAATTAAATTATTTAAAGCATAAATTTTAGGAGTTCTCATATTTCCATTAATTATTGAAGTTATTAATAATAAACCTTCTAAACTATTAATTGATAAAATATAAGCTTTTACTCCTTTTTTTCTAGTTATAGAACCATTTTTTAATTCTTTTTGTATTATTAAAGCTAATGGTAGATCTTTTAGATGGAATATTATTTGTACTAAAGGATAATTTATTTTTCCTTTTATTGATCTTTCAGTTTGAGGTACAATTATAGTACCTTCACCATCTATTAAACCAGCTAAATAAGAACTAAATTGTAAATTTGATAAATTTTTATAATTTGATTTTACTTGAGATAAAGGCAAAATATTACAACAGATTAATTCCGGCGTATAGTCTCTGAAGATCCCTAAAAAATTTAAATTTAATAGGTTTCCTGCTGATTGTGTTTCATTTAAATAAAACAGTTTCCAGCATATAGCCGAATTTAAAGCAGGCAGAAAAAGTTCACCAGCTAAAACAGGTAAAGCTAATAATAATAATATAGCAGTTACAAAAATACTTCAAACAAATAATGGTAATTTGTGTAAACTCATACCATTAGTTCTCATATTTAATACTGTAGTAATAAAATTAATAGCTCCTAATAATGAAGATATCCCTGTTAAATGTAAACTAAAAATAGCTAAATCAACAGAACCACCTGAATGAGATTGAATCCCAGATAATGGCGGATAAATTGTTCAACCTGTTCCTGCTCCATTTTCTACTAATGCACTAAGTAATAACAAAATTAATGAAGGGGGTAATAATCAAAAACTTATATTATTTAATCGTGGAAATCTTTTACCATTTGACTATAAAGTCAAACCTTTATTGCTCAATTCTACTACTATTAAAGTCAATTAAATTGAATTAAAGAAGTAGTTTCCTACCTGGACGGACTATGTCTTCACCCTTAACTTGACGAGTCTTTTCATAATAAAATAGAATTACTGACATTGTAAAATTTAAAGGGGCTTCGCGTGTAGTCTCTGAGGAACCTACTTAAAATTTTAAATACAAACAAATAGATATTTATTATCTAAAAATGAGGGCGGGGACAAAAAATATAAAAATACAAATTTCTAAAATATTTCAATGGAAATAGCATCCCAAAGAATAACTTATTAATTCAATTTGTAGCTAAATAATTAAAATATTTAGAAGTTAGAGATAACTAATAGAAATACATCATTAATTCAATTTGTAGCTAATTCTTCCTTTGTAAATAAAGATAGAAATTCCATTATTTCCTCATCCTCAATCGATTTTTCAGCAATTTCTTTAGCATATAGGCTACAGAACTCAAAATGTTTTAATTCCTCAATAGGACATACATCAAAATCTACATTTGGCATGAAAAATATTTCTGGATCATCTAGTATACTTTCCGGATCAGAGTTTGTATCACTCTCACTATCACTCACAAATGGAGTATCAATAGCAGAGGCTGTTTCTGTTTCAAATTCACTGTCAGTAAAAGCATCTATATTAGCGTTAACTACATTTACAGCATTTTCATTCATTATAGCTTCTATCTCTTCAGGTCTGAAAGGTTCTCTATTTGGTTGCTGATGAGTATCACCTATAATTAAGTAATATATAGACATAGTTAAGAGTACTCCAGTTACTATCCAAATCCGTTGCAAATCTAAACTATTCTCAAAAAATAATTTTTCCATTAAAATTTTTTTACTCTTTATTCGTATCATGTGTAAATTTTTTTTGTGTAAAAAAAAAGTGTATTCGTATTCGTATCATTGTTTAATTTTTAATGTGTAAAAAAAGTGTAATCATTAATTTAAATCTAATATAAGATTTTCATAAAAGAATACAAATAAATCAGAGAAAGAAATTCTATATAAACTCTTTTATATTTTTGTTTTTGTTTGTTTTTGTTTGTTTTTTAATTTTGTTGGTTTCCTGCACATTCTTCCCATGTATACATAAGTATTACGACTAATTCAGTTGAAAATACAACTTTATAAGTTAAAACTTCAATTAGCAGTCTATGTATCTGTTAACTGGAAAAATAATTCCAAAATCGAGAGATTCTATGCATATAGCGAAGTAATAATTAAAAAATTTACACTTTTTAACGGCATTTCCTAATTTAGGGTTTAAATATAATAATATGTAATTTATAAATATAATAAATTTAAGTGGGTTCAAGTAAAGTAAGTTCTGTGTCTATTCATACCATTTTTTACAGATTCTGTTTTATTTATACCTTCTTCAGTATAATGTTTGTTTTCAAATATTAATAAAACTATTTCTTTTCAGTCTTTGTAATCTAAATATTTACTTGAAAATAGTGAATATTTATCTAGATAATTTACTATTACATCTAGAGACATTTTACTTGAAGCTGTTAAAGTATAGTATTCATTACCTGTAGACTTTTGTTTTCTAGTCAACAATGTACAATTAAGAAAATTTGATATATCTGTTAAAACATTAAAATAACTATTGTTAGTTATAGGATCAAACATTCTTTGTTCGATTCTTAATCTACAAGATATTTTTCTTTTGTTTGCATTGTTTTCTAATTTAGTATGTTGTACAGAAAAACTACCATCTGAATCTATAAATCCACTTAATCAACTATCTCCTGAGAAAGAACTATCTTTCAATGGTAATTTAATAATATTTGTATTATGGTTTTTATTTAATCAGTCTATTAAATTATGAAGTTGATGTATTTTTGGTGTTCTTAATTCACCATTTAATAAATGAACTACTTTTTTTAAACCTATTACAGGTGAAACAACTAAAACACAAGCATTATCTCGTGTTTTATATCTTATAAATCCTGATCCTATTATTTCTAATAAAATTTTAGCTAATGGTTCATTTTTCAGTCCAAAAGTTATACAAAATCTTGGATTATGTTTCTTTTTTTGTTCAGGGTTTTGAATTCAAATATGTCCGTCTCCTTCAAATAGACCTGCTAAATATCCCTTATATATATTATTTTTAAATTTATTGCTATAATATCTTATATTTAACCCAGGGAACTCCTTTTTGTTTGCCATATCTGGAGCTCCTATATGGATAGGTAAAAAGTAATTACCAAACCCTCCAATTAATGCTGGCATAACCATAAAAAATAACATTAATAATCCATGAGCAGTTATAATTACATTAAATAATTGATGATCTCCTTGAAGAAATTGTACTCCTGGTGAAGATAATTCTAATCTAATTAAAACTGAAAACCCTGTAGCTATCATACCTGCAAATATTGCAAATACTAAGTAAAGAGTTCCAATTTCTTTAGCATTAGTTGAATAAAGTCGTCAATTCATAAAATCATCCTCACTTATCATATTTACTCCTCTATTTATTTATTTTATTATTACAACAAAAACAATTTAAGTGTGTTTAACAGAATAGAGGTGAGTCGAACACCTAAGGGTATTACCCGAACAATTAGCAATCGTTTTAACTTTCCAATGTAAACTATTCCTTATCTATATTCATTAAACAATTTTTATAAAACCGGGGAATGAAAGAATAGAAAACATTAAATAAATATTTTTGAACTTTTAAAGATTTATAATTTAAAGATATTTCTTATATTAATATTTTAATTATTTATAGGAAGGGTTAATTAGAATCAATTAATTATTAAGAAATTAATGTAAATAGATAGCATCTTTAATGTAAGATATTACTAATAATACAAAAACATAAGCTTGAATAATAGATACAGCTACTTCTAAACCACATAATGCTAAGAAGAATCCAAAAGGAATTAAAGTGAAAATAGTTATTATAAAACTAGTACTAAACATTTGATATAAGAAAGTAGATAATATTTTTAATAAAGAGTGTCCAGCTACCATATTAGCAAATAATCTTATACCTAATGATAAAGCTCTAGCTAAATAAGATACAGTTTCAATTAAAACTAATAATGGAACTAAAGCTAAAGGAGTCCCAGTTGGAACAAATAATGATAAAAAATGTAATTTATGAATATATAATCCAAGTATAGTAACACCTGTTAATATAGTGAATGATAATCCAATAGTTACAATTACAGAAGTTGTAATAGTATAAGAATAAGGTACATTACCTATTAAATTACTTATTAATATAAAGAAAAATAATGAATAAATAAAAGGTAAATAAATTTCTTTACCTAATTGTTCTCGTACCATAGTATTAATTGTTGTAAATATACTTTCTATTGCTATACTTCATTTTGAAGGTAAAATTTTATTTTCATTATTACTTATTATATGTAAACTTAAAATTATAAATAACATTAGTATACAATATAAACCTAAATTACTTAAAGTTATATTTATATAACCAAATAAAGGTGCGAGTAAACTTATTAAACTATTTACTTCAAATTGCTCCAATGGAGAGTTACAAATAAAATAAAAATTTTGGCACATTTTATTTTAGGTTTCCCTCGTATCATTGATTTGCTTGAATTGAATGTTTTAAAGTTAAATTTCCTTATTACTTTTAAAAGAGAAAAAAAAATTCTAATTATATAGATATCTTTATTCATAATTTATTATAAATATTGGTAATAAAAACTTTAAAACATTTTAGTTAAAGTAAATCTTTGGGAGGGGTGTGCCAACCTTTTAAAAGTGTTTAGTTAAAGTAAAGTAAATCTTTGGGAGGGGTGTGCCAACCTTTTAAAAGTGTTTAGTTAAAGTAAAGTAAATCTTTGGGAGGGGTGTGCCAACCAAACCATTTTAGTTAAAGTAAATCATTAAATCAGTGGGAGGGGAGTGCAAAACTTTTAAAACATACGAAAATTTTAAAAATTTTTTTGAAAGCCTCTACCAGACTCGAACTGACACTGACTACTTGAAGGGTAGCCGTACGACCATTATACTAAAAGACCGTATTATTAATAAAACCAAAACTTATAAAACTTAAATTCTTTATAAAATCAGACATTTAAATAATAAAAATTATTTTAGAAAAAATTGTATAAAATTAATTAGTATAAATTTATACTAACTTAATAAAGACAGAATGGGAATTGAACCCTTCTACTAACTAATGAGATTAGCGTGCAAACCGTTACACTAAACTGTCTAAATATAATTTATTAATTAGATTATATTGAACACTATTGTTGTAAAACGTATACGAACAAAGAGACTTGAACTCTTAAGGAATTACTTCCACTCCTGCTTAAAAAGAGATTGTTTACCAATTTCAACATGTTCGCTTTTTTATCTTTTATTTTTCCCTTTTAGTGTGTTATATTCCTATAAATTTTTATTTTTGTTTTTTATAGTAAAATGATTAATACATTAAAAGGCGTTAATAGGATTCGAACCTATGAAAAAAAGTATTAACAGTACTCCGCAATGACCTCTCTGCCATAACACCAAATATGGTAGGCACGATTCGAACATGCTATATATCTCCTACCCAAAAGGAGCGACTGACCAATTTGTCATCTACCATTAAAAATTTTTAATATTGAGCAGTAAAGGAATCGAACCTTTTACGGCGTTAACCAATTCTTTTACAGAGAATCACCATTACCAATCGGATCACCTACCCTTAAAATATAAAATTTTATCGAATAATAAAATAAAATTTTTATGAATTCTAAAATATAAATTTACTCAGTTAAAATTAAATTATATATTTAAGAATAAAAGCACCTGGACTTGAACCAGGACTTTCTCCTTAAAAGGGAGACACTCAACCACTCAAGTTCTGCTTTCTTATTTATTAAAAATTTTTAATAATATACTGAGTTGACCAGATTTGAACTGATATTATTCATTACCAAAAAATGATGTTTTTCCAAATTAAACTACGACTCATATTATTTTATTTTACTATTTTTATAATAATAAAATATATTATTCTATAGGTACATAATTAATATTGCCAAAAACTGGAATCGAACCAATATCAAAGTCTTACAAGGAATTCGTTTTACCAATTAAACTATTCCGGCTTATTAAAAATAAAAAAAACAAAAAATTTTTAGAGCGGCCTATGAATGTAGACCACCTTAAACTAGCCCTTTCGTTTGTCTTATATGAAATCCTTATGAATATTTAATTTTCTGTGAGATTGATATAGAATTTGAAAACAACAAAAATAAAATTCTTGTGTTTTGTTTATTTATTTTTTTAATAAATTATAGATATTTGCCCCGAGAGAGAATTGAACTCAAATTTCTATTTCTTCAGAATAGCGCTTTGACCACTAAGCAATCGAGGCTTATAATTAAAAATTTATTTTATTAAACAAAAAAAACAAAAATAAATTAAACGATTTATGGAGAAAGATAGAGTCGAACTATCATATTTGTAGTGCAAATACAACTGATTACCAGTTATCAGATTTCCCCTTCGTATTCTTTTAAATTATAAAAATATTTTTAATTTAGTAGAAAATTTTTCTAAATCTAGAACTTTAATTACTAAATTTAAAGGTAATAAAGATTTAGATGACTTTTTGTTTTTATTAATTATCTAAAAAGAGATTCTTAAGTTCAAAAGCTAATTCACCTTCTTTGAATAAACAAAAATACTCAGAAATAAAAATTTTAAAACTAATTTATTAATAAATTAAATAATACTAATTTTTTTCATAGAAAAAGAATAAAATTTTAAATAAGTTTTAAAAAATTATTCTTTAGACAAGGGGTGGGGGACATAAAAAAATAAAGATTAATTAAAACACAAATTAATAAATAAAACTAATTATTAATTATAATTAGTTGTGTTTTTAGTATTAGCAATAGAGATAGCTCCAGAACCAATTTCTAAAATAAATCCTATTGTTAAAACTATAAAGAATATTAAAGCTATACTAAACCCAAAAGTACTTACTTTATATAAAGTAACAGCTATAGGGAATAATAATAAAATTTCTAAATCAAATATTAAAAATAACATAGCTACTACATAAAATTGAATTTGGAAATCAGTTCTATTTTGTTTTCTAACTGCTGAATATCCACATTCATAAGCTGATATTTTAGATTCATTAGGTCTATGTACTGAAAATAAGAAATTTAAAAATAATAACAGAAAAGCTAAAATAGGAACCAAAA
>Ga0210402_10003644_pt1 | contig 14339 bp, 8 predicted proteins | sample IncBWC7MmetaG_FD_161055 | JGI IMG/M metagenome (GOLD analysis project Ga0210402, IMG submission 161055) | Forest soil microbial communities from Barre Woods Harvard Forest LTER site, Petersham, Massachusetts, United States - Inc-BW-C-7-M | ecosystem: Environmental > Terrestrial > Soil >...
AGTGATGCTTTTATCGCGCCGCTTTTATCAAGATTTTTTCATCGCCGGCATTAAAGCGCCGCCTTTTTTACGCGTCGCTGATCATCATGGGGGACTCTGTAACACAACCAGCCTCCCTCGAGGAGGATTCACCATGATCAAAACACGCACCAAAGCATTTCATCGTCTGATCCTGATCTCATCGATGTCCTTGATGACGCCGTCGGTGTTCGCCAATGACGCGGCCGCGCCAACAGCGACTGCCGCCAAAGCATCCGCGGGAGCCATCGTGGGCAGGCTTACGAATGCGGCAAAATTGCCGATTGCTGGCGCGACAGTCACGGCCGTGAGAGCGGATGGCGGTGCAATTCGCGCCACCATCTCCGGAAGCGACGGTGTTTATTCTTTCGCCGATCTGACTCCCGGTGTTTGGTCGCTCACCGTGCAGGCCGACGGTGCTCCCGACGTCACGGCGCCATCACTGCAAGTGACGGCGAGCCAAGCCACCCGCCGCGACATCACGGTGGCGGGTGCGGCGCTCGCCGCGGCGCCCGTGGCGGTGCCGGCACAGCCTTCCGCCGTCAGCGCACCGGCGAGCGCGCCCGCGAGCGCACCCCCGAGCGTGGCGGTGCGGATATCCGAGGCATTGCAGGCGCCCGACCCGGCGCCGGAAAACGACACGGTCACGCCGTTGGCGGACGTCGGCTACATAGGCTGGATGAATGGCACGAGCCGCGAGAGCTCGCCAATATTCGATACGAAGTTCTTCACGCCTGAAATCCGCTTCGACATGAACTATCTGCAATCAGCCAACAAACCGAAGGATCACACGATCTCCGGCTCGACCGAGGAATTCCGCTCCGGCGAATTCCAAATCGAACAGGTCAGCTTCGGCGGCGACTTTCATTGGAACAATGTCCGCGCCCGGTTTCTCTCGATGTACGGCATGTTCGCCACCACGACGCCGCGCAATGATGCGAGTTCAGCCGTCGGCCAGTGGGACCTGCAGGGCGCCTACAAATATTTCTCTGAAGCCAATGCCGGTTATCACTGGGATGTGGGGCATGGACTGAACGTGGACGCCGGCGTTTTCGTCTCCTACGTCGGCTTGTTCAGCTACTACAATTTCGACAACTGGACTTATCAGCCATCCTTCGTGTCGTCCAATACGCCATGGTTCTTCAACGGCTTGCGTATCCAGTATTGGCCGACCCAGCATCTTAAAATCGAGCCCTGGATCATCAACGGTTGGCAGTCCTACGCGAAGTTCAACAAGCATCCGGGTCTCGGAGGCCAGGTCCTCTGGATCCCGAACGATTCGCTCAAACTGGTCTTCAACACCTATTCCGTCGGTGAGGACAATTTGGCGACGGGGAGCGGAGTTCCCAACAATGGCGGAGATCCGAACGCGCCCGCGGGCCAACCCAATCCCAACGCGCCGTTCATCAACTACGCGCACGTCCATCGCTTTCACGAGGACGACAGCATCGTGTACAAGTACTACGACGCCCAGGGTCAAGGCGGCCATGGTGTGTCGCGGATGGCAATCTCCTATACCGTGGACTTCGGCTGCGAGTACGGCGGCGGCGTCAACTGCACCCACGGGCCCAACAAGGCAAATTTTTTCGGCATGATGGGCTATGACCGCACTTGGTTCGACAACAACAAGTACGCAGTGACGATCGGCGGCGGCTTCATGAACAATCCCGGCCGCTATCTCGCGCTGGTGCCGCCGATCAACGGCGCGACAGCCGCGACGGGCACGCCGTACTTCACGGAAAATCCCGGGCAGAAACTTTTCCAGTGGGATACCCAGCTGAATCTGCAATACATGCCGAACGACTGGATCACATGGTGGACGGAAGCGACGTTCCGCCACTCGAACGTCCCCTACTGGACCGGGTCGGGAGGCATCACGCCGCCGACCGGCAATACCGGCTCGCCGGCATCGTTGACTTGCAACAACGGCAGCGTCGCCGGCGCCGATAGCTGCGCCTCCGAGGGGGGCATTTGGAACCCGGACCTGCGCACGCGCGAGATCGTCTACGGCGCGGGGGTATTGGTGAAGTTCTAGATATTCCCTCGGGCAAAGCTGAGAACATGACGCGGCCGCTACTGGCACGAATCACAGTAGACGGCCGCGGTGGCGGCGCGGATCATTGAAATGTGGCGCTACCTAAGAAAATTCTGTGCGTAGAAGATGACCTCGAAACGGCATCCCTCATCGCCGAAGAGTTCGAGGAGCGCGGCTATGAAATGATGCTGGCGCACGACGGACAAGCCGGGTTTGCCGCCGCACTGAAGCACCAGCCCGATATCGTGCTCTGCGATGTCAGCATGCCGCTGATGAGCGGCTTCGAATTGCTCGACCGCCTGGTCGAATTGACGCCGCGCTTTGCCTCCATGCCCTTCATTTTCCTGACCGCATTGGGGGATCGGGACAATCAACTCAAGGGTCGCCGTCTTGGCGCGGATGACTACATCGTCAAACCGATCGATTTCGAGATCCTCGATACCATCATTCGCGCACGCCTCGCCAAAGTGGCTCGAACAGAAACCTGGTCGCGCCAGGTCGATCTCGGCGACCGGGAAGTCGAGTGCCTCACCTGGGCAGCGCGCGGCAAGACCTCGGCGGAGATCGCGCAGATCATCGGCACGAGCAAGCGCAACGTTGATTTTCACATCGAAACCGCGTGCCGCAAGCTCAACGTTGCCACCCGTGTGCAGGCCGCGGTCAAGGCCGTTTCGGGCCGATTGATCGAGCCTTGAACGGAGCAATCCCGTGCCGGTCTTGAGGGAAAGCAACGCTCCTCGCTCGCACGCACCGCGTGCCATTCGTATCCTGCTGTCCGCCGCGTCGCTGTTGTTTCTGTCGCTGATGATCGGGCTGGGGATCTTCAGCATGCAGCGTCTCAGCGACGTCAATCGGGTGTCCGACGAGATCCGCAACCGGTGGCTGCAGGACATTCGTTTGATCGGCGATCTGAACAACTATATGTCCGATTATCGGACCGCTGAGGGTACGCATCTTCTTTCGAACACGGCTGAGGAATTCACCGCAAGCGAAAAAGAGATCGTCGGGTTGGACGCGCAGGTTGCGCAGGCACAGCGCGCCTACGAGGCGTTGCCGCACGAAGCTGCAGAGAGCCTGCTCTACGATGAGTTCGCGCGGCAGTGGGCGGCATATAAGGTCATTGCGACACGGGTGCTCGCACTATCGCACTCGGGCGTGAAATCCGATGCCATCGTCATGTACATGACGACCTCGCGGCGCGCCTTTGACGGGGCAAGCGACACCTTGGGGCGGCTGACCGACCAGACCGTATCGAAGGCCCGGCAGGCGAGCGAACGCGCCGCCGGCACCTACGTGCACGACAGCCGTCTCATTGTGGCGGCGATGATCGTGGCGACTTGCCTGGTGCTCGCAACGATTATTTACATCACGCGGTCGGTATCACGACCGCTGCTCAATCTTGCGCGGCGCATGCATGCCCTGGCTGCCCACGATACGAATATCAGTATTCCCGGCACGCGCCGCGATGACGAGATCGGGGAGATGGCGCGTTCGGTCGCGGTGTTTCGCGACAATGCAATCGCGCTGGTCGAGAGTCAGCAGCGCTTGATTGAACAGACCGCGGCCCTCGAGACGACCCTGGAGAACGAACGGCGCGCCACCCTGCAACAGCGCAATTTCGTCACCATGACCTCGCACGAGTTCCGCACGCCCCTGACGGTGATCGACGCTCAGGCGCAGCGGCTGATCAAGCTCAAGGACCGGCTGACTCCCGCAGACTTGCTGGAGCGCGCCACGCGGATTCGCAGTGCCGTGACGCGACTGACGGGCATCATGGACAGCTTGCTGGGAGCTTCATTGCTTTTGGACGGACAGGCGGTATTCCAGCCCAGCGACTTCGAGCCCGCCGCGCTGCTGCATGAGGTGTGTCAGCTGCATCGTGAAACCACGCGCCGCGCGGATATTCGCGAGGACTTCGGCGCGCTGCCGAGGGTCGCGCGGGGCGATCGAAAATTGTTGTTCGCCCTGTTCAGCAACCTCTTGTCCAATGCGCTCAAGTATTCGGCACCGGGCGACCCGGTCGAGGTGACCGCCTATGGCAACTCCGGCGACAGCATGTCGGTGCGCATACGGGATCGCGGCATCGGCATTCCAGAACGGGATCGGGCCCACTTGTTCGAGCGCTATTTCCGCGGCGCCAACGCCGTCGGCATCGCCGGCAGCGGCGTCGGGCTTCACCTGGTGGCCATGGTACTGGAGCTGCACGGCGGCACGATCGAGGTCGACAGCAGCGAGGGCGCCGGCTCCACGTTTGTCGTGCATTTGCCCGCGTCTGCGGCCACCGCAGTAGAACCTGAGCAACTCAACCTCGGCGCAGCCTGATGAGCGAGACTTCAGGCGAACCCGGACAGCCCGGGAGCGGCCAGGACGCAATCAGCCGCCGCGCCTGGTCGCGGGAGAAGCAGTTGCTGGCGGCCGGCATCGGTGTTGCCGCGGTGATCGTGCTGACCGTGGTGGTTTGGCTGGTCGGCACCGTTTTCGCTCTGCGCCCAACGCCCGCCCCCGCGTCGCCGCCGCCCGGCACCTTCCGCGCGTCGCCGGCGCAGATGAAGACCCTGACCGTCGCATCCGTCGGGCTCCACGGGTTCGTCAGCGAGGAACTGACCGAAGGAAAGATCGCCGCCAACGGCGATCGCGCGACGCCGGTGTTTTCGCCCTATTCGGGCCGCATTACGCGGATCCTTGCCGGCCTCGGCGATACCGTGAAAGTCGGAGCGCCTCTTGCGACACTCGAAGCGGCGGAATTCGTGCAGGCGCAAAGCGATCTTGCGACCGCCGCCGCCCAGCTGAAACTGGCGCGCATCGCCGAGGCACGCAAACATGCTCTGTACGATGCCAAAGGCGGCAGCCTGCAGGATTGGCAGTCCGCGCAGACCGATCTGACTGCGGCAGAAACCACGCTCAGCGCGGTTCGCAATCGACTCAGTATTTTGGGTAAATCGCCGGCCGAAATCGCGGCGCTGGAACGTAAGCAGACAACCAGCCCGGTCGCCACGCTGTCGGCGCCCATCGCCGGCGTTGTCGTCGATCGACAAGTGGGGCCGGGCCAATATGTGCAAGCCGCCAGCGCCACGCCGCAGTTCACCATCGCCGATACCTCGAGCGTATGGCTGCTTGCCAACGTTCGCGAGACCGACGCCGCCCGCGTGAAGCTGGGCCAATCGGCGGAGGTCCATGTGCCCGCTTACCCGCAGCGGGTATTCAAGGCGCGGCTCACGTATGTCAGCGCGGTGCTCGATCCGGTCACGCACCGCTTGCCCGTGCGCGCCGAGATCGGCAACCGCGACGGTGCGCTCAAACCCGAGATGTTCGCGAATTTCCGCATTCTCACCAGCGATGCATCGGAGTCGCCGGCGGTGCCGCAAAGCGCGGTGGTTTATGAAGGCGCCGGCGCGCACGTATGGGTTGTCGGCGCCGATGGACTCTTGAGCTTCAGGAGCATACGCACGGGGCGCAGCAATGACGGCTTGATCGAGGTACTGGACGGCCTGAAGGCGGGCGAAAACGTCGTCACGAAAGGCGGTCTCTTCATCGATCAAGCGGCCGTTCCGAGTTCTTCGTGAACGCCATCGTCAGCTTCGCGCTGCGTCAGCGCGTGCTCATGATCGTTGTCTTGTGTACGGTGCTCGCCGCCGGCGCCGCCAGTTTTCTCAAGCTCAACATCGAGGCGTATCCCGACCCCGTGCCACCGCTGGTCGACATCGTGACGCAAAGCACCGGGCAATCCGCCGAGGAAATCGAACGCTACATCACGATTCCCCTCGAGATACAAATGGCGGGCATCCCCAATGTGCAGGCCATCCGCACGATTTCTCTGTTCGGGCTTTCGGACGTCAAGGTTCAATTCACCTACGATTTCACCTACACGCAGGCGGAGCAATGGGTCACGAACCGCCTCTCGCAGCTCGGCAGCCTGCCAAACGGCGCGCAGCCGCAAATATCGCCCACCAGTCCCATCGGCGAGATCTATCGCTATCGAGTCGTCGGACCGCCGAACTATTCGGTCACGGACTTGAAGACTTTGCAGGACTGGGTGCTGGAGCGGCGTTTCAAAGCCGTGCCCGGTGTGATCGATGTGACCGGCTGGGGCGGCAAGACCAAGACTTACGACATCGCGATAGACCCGCGCAAACTCATGGGTTACGGCCTGTCTGTGCCCCAGGTCCTACAGGCGCTCGGCAACGCCAACATCAACGTGGGAGGGCAAACGGTCAATTTCGGCGCGCAGTCCGCAGTGGTGCGCGGTGTGGGTCTCATTCATTCGGTCGAAGAAATTCGCAACACCATGATTACGGCCAATCAGGGATCGCCGGTGGTGATCGGCGACGTGGCTGAGGTGACCATCGGCAATATGCCGCGTCTAGGGATCGCGGGCTACGACGATGTCGATGACATCGTTCAGGGAATCGTGCTGATGCGGCGCGGGGCGGAAAGCATTCCCACTATCAGGCGTGTCGAAGCGGAGGTGGACAAGGTCAACGGCAGCGGGATCCTGCCGCTCGGCGTCAGCATCCAGCGCATCTATGATCGCAGCGACCTGATCCACGTCACGACCCGCACGGTACTGCACAACATGATCGCGGGCATCGTGCTGATTTTTTTGCTGCAGTGGGCGTTTCTCGGCAACCTGCGCAGTGCCGTCATCGTGGCCATGACCATACCGTTCGCGCTGTCCTTTGCGATCGGGCTCATGGTGCTGCGGGGTGAATCGGCGAATCTCCTGTCGGTGGGCGCGATCGACTTCGGTCTGGTGGTCGATGCGACGGTAATCATGGTTGAGAATATCTATCGGCACCTGGCTGAAGCCTCGGCGCACTTGGGCCAAGGTCCGAGCGCCTTGCACCGCATGCGCGTGCGCAGCGGATTTCGCGGCAAGACCGGCATCATCTCGGTCGCCGCCGCCGAGGTCAGCCAATCGATATTTTTCGCCGCGGCGATCATCATCGCGGGTTTCGTGCCGCTCTTCACGCTCTCCGGCATCGAGGGACACATCTTCGGGCCGATGGCGAAAACCTACGCCTACGCCATCGCCGGCGGCCTGATCGCCACGTTCACGATTGCGCCCGCTTTGAGCCTGCTGCTGTTCGACGTGAAAGTTCAGGAGCGTGAAACGCCGGTCGTGCGCTGGCTGCGCCGCGCCTATGAGCCGGCGCTGGAATTCGCGCTGGCAAATCGCATCATCACCTTCGCGGGACTCGCCTCGCTCGCGCTGCTGGCCGTGATCGCCATGCGATCCCTGGGGTTGGAATTCCTGCCGAAGTTGGAAGAAGGAAATCTCTGGGTTCGGGCAACTTTTCCGCAGTCGATTTCTCTGGAAGACAGCGATGCCTATGTCAATAAAATGCGGTTGGCTATGGCCGCATACCCGGAGGTGGAATCGGTGGTCTCGCAGCACGGCCGGCCCGACGACGGCACGGATGCGACCGGTTTTTTCAATGCGGAATTCTTCGTGCCGTTGAAGCCCTCTGACGCCTGGCCCCGCGGGATCGACAAGGAAAGGCTCACGCAGGACATGACCCACCAACTCGAGCAACAGTTCCCGGGCGTGGATTTCAATTTCTCGCAATACATTCAGGACAACGTCGAGGAGGCCGCATCGGGCGTCAAGGGCGAAAATTCCGTCAAGGTCTACGGCAACGACCTGGAGACCCTGGAAAAGACCGCCGATAGCGTCGCCGCCGTGCTGGCCAAGGTTCCGGGAATCACCGATCTCGCGGTGCTGCACTCGCTGGGCCAGCCGACCATTCGCATCGACGTGGATCGAGTGCGCGCCGCGCGCTATGGGCTGGCGCCCGGCGATGTGAATGCCGTCGTTCAAGCCGCGATCGGCGGCCAAAGCGCAGGCGATCTCTACGAAAGCGCGAGCGACCGGCATTTTCCGATGATGGTGCGTCTCGCGGCGCCGTTTCGGCAAAATCTCGACTCCATACGGCGTATTCCTATTGCGGCGCCATCCGGGGGCGGGGGCGTCATACAGATTCCGCTCGAGGATGTTGCGAGCGTGGGCTTGGTATCCGGCGCGGCCTTCATCTATCGCGAGCAACAGCAGCGCTACGTGCCCATCAAGTTCAGCGTGCGCGGCCGTGATCTCGGTGGTGCCGTGCTGGAGGCGCAACGCGATGTCGAGTCTTCGGGGTTGTTGCCGGGCGGATACCGTCTCGAGTGGGTGGGAGAATTCGGCAATTTGCAGGAGGCCATTGCAAGATTGGGCGTGGCCGTGCCGCTGTCGATCGCGCTCATCGTGCTGCTCCTGTATCTAAATTTTGGCAGCCTGCGCGATGCGCTGCTCGCCGCAAGCGTGATTCCGATGGCTTTGGTAGGCGGCATTTTCGCGTTGTGGGTTACGGGCACGCCCTTCAGCGTTTCCTCCGCGATCGGCTTCGTGGCCTTGTTCGGCATCGCGGCGATGGATGGGATTCTGGTCCTGTCGTACTACCATTTGAGCCTTGAGTCCGGGCTCGATCGCGCGGGCGCGATGCTGCAAACCTGCCGCACGCAACTGCGGCCGGTCATGATGACTTGTATCGTGGCGTGCGTGGGTCTTTTACCCGCAGCATTTTCAACGAGCATCGGATCGCAAGTGCAGCAGCCGCTGGCGCGTGTCGTTGTGGGCGGCATGCTGTTTGCACCGCTGTTGATATTGCTGGTGCTGCCCGTGCTGATATTGAAATTCTCCCGGGCCCAGGAATTGCCCCGAGAGTTGCCGCGGGAGTCCGGCGCATGACACGCCGTGGCTTGCCACAGGTCCCGGCTGGAGGCGCACTCGGTGCTGGACTCGTCCTCGGTGCTGGACTCGTACTGGCCGGCTGCGTTGGACCGAATTTTCACCGGCCGGCGCCGCCTACGCCTGCGCGTTTCACGGTCGAACCTCTGCCGCCCCACACCGCTTCGGCTCCGGGCCCCGGCGGGGAGGCGCAAACATTTCTGGCCAGCGTCGATGTGCCGAAAAATTGGTGGACGTTGTTTGGTTCCACCGAACTCGACGCGCTCGTCACTGCGGCGCTGCGGGCCAATCCTGATGTGCAGTCCGCTCAAGCGGCATTGCGCCAGGCGCTCGAAAATACCGCGGCGCAACGCGGCAGCTATTTTCCGGCCGTGCAAGGCGCCTTTGATGCCAGCCGAAACCTCAATGCCACCGGCGTTTTGGCGCCGAACTTGGCTTCCGGAACGGCTCTGTACAATTTATTCACACCGCAGGTCACCGTGAGCTACGTTCCCGACATATTCGGTGCGAATCGACGCCAAGTGGAATCGTTGTCCGCGCAGGCAGAAGCCAGCCGCTTCCAGCTAGACGCGACGTATCTGACGCTCACGGCGAATGTCGTGGCCGCCGCAATACAGGCAGCCGGATTTCGGGCGCAGATTGCCGCAACGGAACGGGTGACTGCACTGGAGCGTGAATCTCTGGCCGTGCTCAAGCGTGAGCTGGAGCTCGGCGCAATCGCGGAAATCGAGGTCTACGCACAGGAAGCGGCCCTGGCGCAATTGGAGGCAACCTTGCCCTCGTTGCGGCGGCAACTGCAACAGACCGACGATCAGCTCGCCGCATTGACCGGCCGCTTGCCCGCGGACTTCACGCCCTCCCGTTTGCAGCTTGATCAATTGGTGCTGCCCGTCGATTTGCCGCTGGGCGTGCCTTCACAGCTCGTCGAGCGGCGGCCGGATGTGCGCGCCGCCGAGGCGCAGCTGCACTCGGCGACCGCGCAAGTCGGCGTCGCGATCGCCAATTTGCTGCCGCAGTTCACGATCACGGGCAATGCCGGCAGCGCGGCAACCGCCATGAGCGATCTGTTCAAGCCCGGCACGGGATTTTGGAGCATCGGCGCCAATGCGACGCAAACCCTGTTCGCCGGTGGCACCCTGCTGCACCGTAAGCGCGCCGCCGACGCCGCACTGGATCAAGCCGGCGCGGCTTACAAGTCCGCGGTACTGACCGCATTTCAAAATGTCGCCGACGCCCTGCACGCGCTGGCCACGGACGCGGAGGCCTTGAGTGCCGCCAGCCGCGCCGAAAGTGCGGCGCAGAGGAGTCTGGAGGTGACGAGGCAGCAGCTCGAGATCGGCGCGGTGAGTTATCTGGCCCTGCTCAATGCCGAACAAAACTATCAACAGGCTTTGATCAGCGTGTCTCAGTCCCGTACCAGTCGCTTTGCCGATACGGCGGCCCTGTTTCAAGCGCTGGGCGGATCAGTCGCGCCGGAATAGGAGTGTCCGTGGAAGACTCGGACCGACCGCTATAAATACTTGGTGACGCCCTGGAATTCCTTGATCAAGTCTCTGAACTCGCGCGGCAGCGCCTCGGAGGTCTCTTCCATGCAGTGGTGGATATGATCCTTGATCAGCTCCTTCTTCGCGTTGCCGATCGCCTTTTCCACCGCGTGTAGTTGCTGCGCCAGGTCCATGCAGGGACGGCCGGACTCCATCATGTCCAGTACCGCGGCCAGGTGACCTTGGGCGCGCTTCAGTCGGGTCGTGATTTCAGGAAAGGTATGCATGGTGGCGCTCATGGATGATCGACTTATCCTATCCCCCTAGACAGGATAAGGGAAGAGGCTTAGCATCGCCGGCAGTTGTGGAGCGCGCGGCCCCAAGAACCGCTGCCGTTCCCGACACCGATTCGTCATCGAACTGTCTTACCGTCGGCAGACACGATTTTCGGGATGAAGGCATGCCAATCCACGACCATAAACCATCGGTTCGAGCGGGCGCTTTCTTGTGGGGCAGCATTGGACTCGGGCTGTTGCTGCTCGTTGGATTGCTGACCCACGGTTTTGGATTGCTGAGCGGCGCCAACAAGGGACCGGCGGAACCCGCGTTGATGCTGCATCAAGGCGACAAGATCACGGTTCCGGAAGGGTCCGCGCTGCGCGCACGTCTGGGCGTGGAGGCCGCAGCGGCGCAAGCCGTCAATCCCAAGTTGTTGCTGCCGGCCGTGGTCGAATCCGATCCCGCCCGCACCGCCGCTGTCCTCACGCCTTTAAGCGGCCGGCTGATCGCGCTGAAAGTCGCGCTCGGGGATCGGGTGAGCCGCGGCCAGGTGGTTGCCGTGATCGATTCGCCGGATCTCGCGCAGGCCTACAACGATAACGAAAAGGCAGCTGATTCCTTCAAACTGACCGAGAAAAATCTTGGGCGCCAGGAAGCGCAGAACAAGCTGGGCGTGGCCTCGGATAAGGATCTGGACCAGGCCAGGAGCGATTATGCCCAGGCGGCCGCCGAATACACGCGAACTCAGGGAAGGCTGAGAATTCTCGGCGCGCCTGCAACTGCCAAGCCCGCATCGCGCGAGCTGTCGGTGACGGCACCGGTGGGCGGAAGCGTTACGGCATTGAACGTGGCGCCCGGCAACATGATCAACGATCCGACGCAGCCGCTGATGACCATCGCGGATTTGAGCACCGTTTGGATCACGGCCATGGTCCCCGAGAAGGACATCGCGGCCGTCGCCAAGAATCAAGATGCGCAAGTGACTCTCGCCGCTTACCCCGAGCGGGTGCTGCGGGGAAAAGTCTTGTTTCTTTCAGACGTCATCGACCCCGACTCACGCCGCGGCAAGATTCGCATCGCCTTTGCGAACAGCGACTATGCGTTGAAGCCCAATATGTTCGCGACGGTGAGCCTGTCGGGAAACGCGCGCACCCTGGTCGTCGTGCCGAGCTCGGCACTGCTGATGAACAACGACCGGACCAGCGTGTTTGTTGCCACGGCGCCCTGGACCTTCGAGCGCCGCACGGTGGAGGCGGAGCTCGAGGAAGGCACGTCGGTTGCCATCCGCTCGGGCGTCAGCGCCGGTGAGCAAGTGTTGGTCAAGGGCGCAATCCTTTTGAATGACTGATCGCCATGATTGATCAATTCGTTTCCTTTTGCCTGCATCGACGCGTCGCGGTCATCATCCTGGCCGCGTTGCTCGCAGCCTATGGCGTCTACGCCTGGGAGACTCTGTCGGTCGAGGCGTACCCTGAACTCGGGGACGTCGCGGCCCAGGTCACCACGCAAATTCCCGGGCTGGCAGCCGAGGAAGTGGAGCAGCTGGTCACCGTACCGCTCGAGCGGCAGATCAACGGCACACCCGGACTATTTCTGATGCGCTCTACGAGCACGTTCGGCTTGTCCTTGATCACGGTGCTGTTTCGCGATGGCTACGAGGACTACTGGGCGAGACAACGCCTCACCGAACGCATTGCGCAAGCGGTGCTGCCGGCGGGCGCCTCGCCCTCACTCGATCCGGTGGCCGGGCCGGGCGGAGAAATTTATCGCTATACGCTGGAGAGCGATACCAAGAATCTTCAGGAGCTGTCCGAGATCCAGCGTTGGGTGGTCATGCCGGCCCTGAAGTCGGTTCCCGGCGTCGTCGATGACACCAATTTCGGCGGCTTTACGACCGAGTATCAGCTTGATCTTGATCCCAAGCAGCTGCAGCACTACGGCCTCGGCATCGGCAATGTCATTGATGCCATCAACAACAACAATAGCAATGCCGGCGGCGGGCGCGTCTCCCGAGGCGACCAGAGCTACGTCATCCGGGGCGTCGGACTGATCCATAGCCTTGCCGAGATCGGCTCCATCGTCGTCAAACAAACGGGCGGCACGCCGGTCCTAGTGCGAGACCTCGGCAGCACCGTGTTGAGTCATCAGGAACGCGAAGGCATCCTGGGGAAGGACAAGAATCCGGACACGATCGAGGGCATCGTCCTGATGCTCAAGTATCAAAACCCTTCGCAAACCCTGCGCGGGGTGCATGCCAAGGTGGCGGAACTGAACGCAAAATTGGCCGCCAGCGGCGTGCGGATCGTTCCCTATAGCGACCGCGACGATTTGGTCAAGGCCACGATCCGCAAGGTGGGGCAAACCATCCTCGAAGGCATCGGGCTGGTGTTTCTCATTTTGATTCTTTTTCTCGGCAGCCCGCGCAGCGCCTTCGTGGTCGCGGTGAGCATTCCTTTCGCGCTGGTTTCGGTATTTTCGCTGCTGAATCTGACGCACGTGTCGGCCAACCTGCTGTCGCTCGGCGCAATCGATTTTGGCATCCTCGTGGACGGCGCCATCGTGGTCACGGAGGCCGTGTTGCGGCGGCGCGAGGCCATGCCGGACGAGGAGCTCAGCGAGAGCGAGGCCAAGGCCGCCACGCTGCAGGTCACGCGTCCAATTTTTTTCGCCAGCCTCATCATCATTACGGCTTATCTACCGCTGTTTTCCTTCGAGCGGGCCGAAGCCAAGTTATTCACGCCCATGGCCTACACGATGGGCTATGCATTGTTCGGCGCCTTGCTGACGGCGTTGGCCTTGGTGCCGGGCCTGGCTTATCTGGCATTTCGCAAACCCGGCCGCGTGTATCACAACCGCTGGCTCGAGCGTCTCACCATCCGCTACGACCGCGTGCTTCAGACCTGCCTCGATCAGCCGCGGATCATTTATGGGGTGGTGATTTTCGCGCTGTTTGCGGTGATCGGCTTGGGCGCCACCGTGGGCCGGGAGTTCCTGCCGGATTTGGACGAGGGCGCGCTGTGGCTGCAGGTGCAACTGCCCACCGGCCTCGCCTTGAACAAGGCCAGCGACATGGCGAGCGATTTGCGCCGGACCATTCTCAAGTATCCCGAAGTATCCTATGTGGTCACGCAGACCGGACGCAATGATGACGGTACCGATTCCTGGACCATGTCCCACATCGAGGCGCCCGTGGGACTCAAGCCTTATCACACCTGGCCCGCGGGCGAATCCAAGAAACAATTCGTCAACCGCTTGGCCTCTGACCTCGACAAAGAGCTTCCCGGTTATTCCATCGGCATCAGCCAGCCGATCATCGACGGCGTCAATGATTTGATCGGCGGCGCCCACAGCCCCTTGGTGGCAAAGCTCTACGGCGACGATCTCAATGAACTGCGCACCGTCGGTGCGCAGATCGTCAATGTGCTTTACGGCATCCAAGGCACCTCGAGTGCATCGATCTTCCAGGAGCCCCCAATCCCGCAAATGGAGATCAAGCTGGATCATGAAAAGGCCGCACGCTACGGGGTCAACATGGCGGACGTGCAGAATGTCATTCAGACCGGCGTCGGCCAGGCGCCGGTGTCCACGGTCTATGTCGGTGAACGAACTTATCCGTTGACCGCGCGCTACACGCAAGATGCGCGCAATTCCCCGGAGGCGTTGGGCAATCTCTTGGTCACGACCGGGAGCGGCGCGCAATTGCCGCTGTCCGAGCTGGCCGAGATTCGTGTGCGCTCCGGGGAGAGTACCGTCACCCGCGAGAACGGCCAGCGCAATCTCACCATTCGCATCGACAACC